>FWWL01005582.1_pt1 | contig 19352 bp, 20 predicted proteins | sample 2228331 | NCBI WGS metagenome assembly FWWL01 (sample SAMEA103939775, study PRJEB20133) | metagenome | reverse complement strand
CGGGCAGCGCCGGGTGGTGCTATACCGTCAAACCCGGGAAAACAGCGCTCTCAGCCTCCTTACCCTCTCCCGGATGGGCGGGTGGGTGCTGAAGAGAGCCAGAAGTGCCTCCCCGGATAGGGGGTTGACGATGAAGAGGTGGGCTGCTCCGGGGTTCACCTCCATGGGGATGCGGCGGGCAGACTCCTCAAGCTTCAGGAGCGCCCGGGCTAGCCCCTCGGCGTTGCCGGCCAGCCGGGCTCCGGTCTCGTCGGCCAGGTATTCCCGGGAACGGGAAATGGCCATCTGCACCAGGAAAGCGGCCAGAGGGGCGAGGACAAGGGCCAAGATGGCTCCCGCTCCGGAAAGGCCTCCTTCCCTCCGCTCCTCTCGCCCTCCCCCGAGGATGAGCCCCCAGCGGGCGGCATCGGCCAGCATCCCTATGGCTCCGGCCAGGGTGGCGGCCATGGCGCCCACCAGGGTATCCCGGTTCTTTATGTGGGCGATCTCGTGCGCCAGGACCCCTTCCAGTTCCTCCTCGTCGAGCAGCTCCACGATCCCCCGGGTCACCGCCACCGCCGCGTGGGCCGGATCCCGGCCGGTGGCGAAGGCGTTGGGCTGCGGCGCCGGGGTCATGTACACCCGGGGCATGGGGATGCCCGCTCGCTGGCTGAGCCGGCGCACGAGGGCGAAGAGGCGGGGAGCCTCCCGCTCGGTGAGGGGCTGGGCGCCGGTCATGCGCAGGGCGATCTGGTCGCTGAAGTAATAGGTGAAGGCGTTCATGCCCAGGGCCAGGAGCAGAAAGACCAGGCTTCCCCTCGGCCCGCCGAAAAGGTTGCCCACCGCCACCAAAAGAGCCGAGAGCACTCCCATCAGGATCCAAACCCGAAGATGGCTCAAGTCTTCCCCTCCTTTCCATTTCCCGGCAAGCAGCCGGAGAGATCCGCGTTCCACTCTGGAAAGTATACCATCACCCGCTCCAGGATTCCCCCTCCGCCTGCGCGGGGGTTCATAACCGGGGACCGGCCCCTTCTCCGACCGCTTCTGCCCCGGAGCTGGAAAGCGAATCCCATTTCCGTTCCCGGTACGGAGCCGGCCTTCTCTACTTTCGTCTCCTTCTTCTTCGCTATAATTATCCGGGTTCCGGAACGGGTGCCCGCATAAGTTTCAGGGAAGGAGAAGGACAGATGCTGCCCAGGCCCACGAAAATCAAGCTGGTTTCCGGTTCCGGCGAAGGAGAGGAGAAGCTCTCGGCCTTCGACCGGGCGCTTCTCGATGCCGGGATCGGCAACCTCAACCTCATCCGGGTTTCCAGTATTTTACCCCCCGGCTGCCTGTACGAGGAGGAGTTCCCCATACCTCCGGGCTCCCTCACCCCTACCGCGTACGGCTCCCTGATTTCGGACGAGGCGGGGCGGGAGATCTCGGCAGCGGTGGGCATCGGCTTCAGCCGCTCCGCCGGGGACTACGGGGTGATCATGGAGTTCGCCGGTTTCTGTTCCCGGGAGGAGGCGGCCCGAAGGGTCACGGAGATGGTGCGGGAGGCCTTCCGGGCCCGGGGGAAGGAGCTTTTAGAGGTGAAGGTGACGGCCGTTTCCCGGCGGGTGGATTCCCGCCCCGCGGCGGTGGTGGCGGCGGCCGTGATGTGGTACTGATGAACCTCTGGTTCACCGAGGACTGGACCGATCATTTGCGGGTCTCCATCCGGGTGAAGGAGGTCCTCCACCGGGAGAAGACCCCCTATCAGGAGATCTGCGTCTACGAGACCGCCGATTTCGGCCGTCTCCTCACCCTCGACGACATCATCCAGGTCACGGAGAGGGACGAGTTTTTCTACCACGAGATGCTGGCCCACGTCCCCCTGGTGGCTCACCCTTCCCCCCGGCGGGTGCTGATCATCGGGGGAGGGGACGGGGGAACGGCCCGGGAGGCGCTGAAGCACGGGGTGGAAGTGGTCCAGGTGGAGATAGACGAGCGGGTGGTGGAGGCGGCCCGCCGGTTTTTGCCCACCATGGCCCAAAGCTACGATCACCCCTCCCACCGGCTGGTGATCGGGGACGGGGTGGAGTACGTGAGGAGGAGGGCGGAGACTTACGACGTGGTGCTGGTGGACTCCACCGACCCGGTGGGCCCGGCGGAGGGTCTCTTCCGGGAGGAGTTCTTCCGGGACGTCTTTCACTGCCTTTCTCCCCAGGGGATGGTGGCCATCCAGACCGAATCGCCCCTTTTCAGCTCCTCTCTCGTGCGGAGGGTGCAGGAGGATCTGGCCCGCGTCTTCCCGGTGGTGCGCCTTTACTGGGGGCCGGTGGTCACCTACCCCGGCGGAGTGTGGAGCTATTCGGTGGGCTCCCGGGGACCGGACCCCCGCCACTTCGACCCCGCCCGCACCCGGGGACTGGACACCCGCTACTACTGCGAGGAGACCCACCGGGCGGCCTTCGCCCTTCCTCCCTTCCTCCGCCAGTTGGCCGCCCAGCCTTGAGGCCTCCTGCCGGGTCGGTGGCTCCCTTTCTGGGCTCCTCCCCGGACCGGGAAAGAGCGAAGGTGGTGCTCTTCGGAGCTCCCCTCGACTTCACCGCCACCTTCCGCCCCGGCGCCCGCCTGGCTCCCCGCCGGGTGCGGGAACTGTCGCAGGCTCTGGAGGAACACAGCTTCCATTTGGGGGTTTCCCTGCGGGAGAGACCCTTTTACGATGCCGGAGACGTGGAGCCGGTGTGGGGAAACGTGGCCTTGTCCCTTCAGGCCATCCGCCGGCTGGCCCGGGCGGTGATCGGGGAGGGCAAAAAACCCTTCGTGATCGGGGGGGAGCACCTGGTTACCCTGGCCGTTTTGGAGGAGCTCCTTCTCGCCTACCCGGACCTGGTCCTGGTTCAGCTCGACGCCCACGCCGACCTGCGCTCCGATTACGGGGGGGAGCCCCTCTCCCACGCCACCGTCATGCGCCGGGCGGCGGAGCTGCTGGGTCCGGGGAGGCTGGTCCAGGTGGGTGTGAGATCCGCCGTGCCGGAGGAGGTGGAGTTTGCCCGGACCCACTGTCTGAGCCTGCCCCGCCCGGGTCGGGAGGCGGCGGAGAGGCTCAGGGAGATGGCGGGGGGGCGGCCGGTTTACGTGTCCCTTGACGTGGACGTGCTGGATCCGGCCTTCGCCCCCGGGACGGGGACGCCCGAGCCCGGCGGGGCCACCCCGGAGGAGCTTTTCTCCTTCCTTTACGGACTGGAGGGGATGAGGGTGGTGGGGTTTGATCTGGTAGAGATCTGCCCTCCCTTCGACCCCGCCGATATCACCTCCCTTTTGGGGGCCAAGATACTGCGGGAGGCCATCCTTTGCCTGGGCGGGACTTCCTAGGGGAGGCGAGGCGCTCGCTCGGGGAGGTTCTCCGGGCGGCGGCCCGGGAGGTGGCCGGGGAGTTCGGCCATTCCCTCCCGGAGATCCCCCCCTTCGTGGTCGCCCCTCCCCGCGATCCCGCCCACGGCGATCTCTCCACCAACCTGGCCCTTCTCCTTGCCACTCCCCTGGGCCTCCCCCCCTGGACGGTGGCCGAGGTGCTGGTGCGCCGCCTCCGCCTGCCTCCCTTCCCTCCGGTGGAGAAGGTGGAGGTGGCCGGCCCCGGTTTCCTCAACTTCCGCCTCCGCCCCGGCTGGCTCGGCCCTCTGGTGGCGGAAATCCTGGCTTCTCCCGAAGATTACGGGCGGAGCGGGGTGGGAGGGGGAAAGAAGGTGCAGATCGAGTTTGTGAGCGCCAACCCCACCGGTCCCCTGAACGTGGTCAACGCCCGGGCGGCGGCTTACGGCGATTCTCTGGCCCGGGTGATGGAGTGGGCCGGCTACCGGGTCTCCCGGGAGTACTATGTCAACGACGCGGGCAGACAGTTCGAGCTTCTGGGCCTCAGCCTGGAGTGCCGGGCCCGGGAGCTTTTGGGGGAAGAGGTGGCCTTTCCGGAGGAGGGCTACCCCGGGGAGTACCTGATCCCCCTGGCCCGCCGGTTCCTGGAGGAGCGGCCCGGGGCGAGGGAGATCCTCCGCTCCGGGGGGGAGGAGGAGCGGCTTTCCCTCCGGCGGGAAATGGCCCGCTTTGCGGCGGAGGCCCTGGTCAGCGAGCAGAGGGAGACCCTGCGGGCCTACGGAGTGGAGTACGATTCCTGGGTGCGGGAATCCGAGATCCGGGCCTCGGGAGGTCCGGAGGAGGTGCTCTCCCTCCTCAAGCCCCACCTCTATGAGAAGGAAGGGGCGGTGTTTTTCCGCTCCTCGGCCTGGGGGGACGACCAGGACCGGGTGCTGGTGCGCCGGGACGGGGAGTACACCTATTTCCTCACCGACATCGCCTACCACCTTCACAAGTACCGGCGGGGATTCGAGCTCCTGCTCGTCATCTGGGGCCAGGACCACCACGGCTACGTCCCCCGCCTGAGGGCGGCCCTCCAGGCCCTGGGCTTTTCCCCCTCCACCTTCGAGGTGCTGCTGGCCCAGATGGTGCGGCTGGTGCGGGGCGGGGAGGCGGTGCGCATGTCCAAGCGCAGGGGGGAATACGTCACTATGGCTGAATTCCTGGAGGAAGCGGGAAGGGACGCCGCCCGCTTCTTTTTCCTCACCCGCTCCCTCGACTCCCATCTGGACTTCGACCTGGACCTGGCCCGCTCCCAGGCGGAGGAGAACCCCGTCTACTATGTCCAGTACGCCCATGCCCGGATAGCCAGCATAGAGAGGCAGGCGGAGGAGCGGGGGGTGAGGATGCCCCCTCTCGAGGCGGTACGGTGGGAGCTTTTGCGGGAGGAACCGGAGGAGGCTCTCCTCCGCCTTCTGGCCGCCTTTCCCGGCGAAGTGGCCCGGGCGGCGGAGGGAAGGCAGCCCCATCTCCTGACCGGCTACGCCCGGGAGCTGGCCTCTTCCTTCCACGACTTCTACACCCGCTGCCGGGTCCTGGGCTCGCCGTCGAACGTCAAGACGAGGCGTTGCCGTTTTATCTACGTTGGGTGGGCTCGCCGCCCGAGGTGGAGGCGGCGAGACTGGGCCTTTGCCGGGCGGTGCGGGTGGTGCTGGCCCGGACGCTTCATCTGCTCGGGGTCTCGGCCCCGGAGAGGATGTAGATGGCCGGGCGGCCGGCGGTGCTGCTGGTGGGGGGGACGGATCCCTCCTCCGCGGCCGGACTGGGGCTTGACCTGCGGGTGGCCGCCCGCCTGGGGCTGCACCCCGTTTTCTGCCCCACCGCGCTGACCGTCCAGAGCACGGGCCGGGTGAGGGAGGTGTTCCCCCTCCCGCCTTCCCTGCTGGCGGCCATGATGCGGGAGGTGACGGGAGACGTGAGGGTGCGGGCGGTGAAGGTGGGGATGCTGGCCGGCCTTCCTCAGTCCCGGGCGGTGGCCGCTTCCCTGCCCCCTTCTCCTCTCGTCCTCGACCCCGTGCTCCGGGCGCACGACGGGACCAGGCTGACCGACCCCCGGGCGGTGCTTCTCCTTCTGCGGCGGAAAAGGTCTTTTTTGGTGCTCACCCCCAACCGGCCCGAGGCGGAGGAACTCCTCCGGGCGGGGGGGATCAGCTTCCCTCCTTCCTGGGAGGAGAGGGGAAGGGCCCTTCTTCTGGCCGGGGCGGACGCGGTGGTGATCAAGGGGGGGCACGGCACCGGCCCCCGGGTGGAGGATCTCCTCGTCACCCCGGAAGGGGTGCGGGTTTTCTCCCGCCCGAGGCGGGGGGAGGCGCGGGGGACGGGGTGCGCTTTTGCCACCTCCCTCGCCTGCTTTTTGGCTCTGGGTTATCCTCTAGGGGAAGCCGTCCGCCGGGCGGGAGAGGTGGTCTGGCGGGGGCTGGCCCGGGGCTATGTGCCGGGCAGGGGGAAGAGAGTGCTTGGGGTCTGAACTTTCCGTGCTCTGGGAGCGAGGGGTGCTGGTCATCACCTCCTCCCGTCCCGGCCGGACCCACCGGGAAGTGGCCCTGGCGGCGGCCCGGGCGGGAGCGGGGGGGATTCAGTTGCGGATGAAGGGGGTCTCCGACCGGGAGCTCGTGGCCGAGGCCCGGGCGATCAGAGAGATCTGCGCCTCCTGCGGCATCCCCTTTTTTGTCAACGACCGGGTGGACGTGGCCCTTCTGGTCGGGGCGGACGGAGTTCACGTGGGCCCGGAGGACCTTCCCCTTCCCCAGGTCCGGAGGCTGGCGGGGAGGATGACCGTCGGTTTTTCGGCCGGCAGCGAGGAAGAGCTCCGGGAGGCGGAGGAGGGGGGCGCCGATTACGTGGGAGTGGGTCCGGTCAGGGCCACCCGTTCCAAGCCGGATGCCGGCCCGCCTCTTGGCTGGGATCGCTTCCGGGAGCTCTGCCGCCGCTCCCGCTTGCCGGTGGTGGCCATCGGGGGGATAGACCCCGCCGCGGCGGAGCGAGCGGTGGCGGCGGGGGCCCGGGCGGTGGCCGTTTTATCCTTCGTCCGGGAGGCCCCGGCGGTGGAGGAGGCGGTGGAGGCGCTCCTTGAGGCCGTGGCCCGGGGGAGGGGAAGATGAGGAGGAGGTTTCTTTTCGCCAAGATCCAGGGTTTGCGGGTGACGGAAGTGAAACCCGATTACGACGGGAGTCTCGGGCTGGACGGGGAGCTTTTGGAGCAAAGCGGTATAAAGCCTTACGAGGTAGTCCAGGTGATCAATCAGACCACCGGGGCCCGCTTTGAAACTTATGTCATCCCTCTGGAGAGGGGAAGCGGCCGGGTGGGGCTTTACGGTGGGGCCGCCCGTCTCGGCCAGCCGGGTGATGCGCTTATCGTTCTCTGCGAGGCGGAGATGGATGAAGAGGAGGCGGATGGTTTCCGGCCCCGCCTGGTTTTCTGCGGGGAGGGAAACCGTCCCCAGTGAACACCTCCTTCATCATCGTGACCGGCGGGGTGGTCTCGGGGCTGGGGAAGGGGATCACCGCCGCCTCGCTGGGCCGCCTTTTGAAGCTAAGGGGGCTCAGGGTGGCCCCTCTCAAGATAGACCCTTACCTCAACGTGGACGCGGGAACCATGAACCCCTACCAGCACGGGGAGGTGTTCGTGACCCGGGACGGGGCGGAAACAGATCTCGACCTCGGCCACTACGAGAGGTTTTTGGGGGATGAGTTGGGGCGGGAAAACATCCTCACCGCCGGGGATGTTTACCAGAGCGTCATCGGCAAAGAGAGGCGGGGCGACTACCTAGGAGGGACCATCCAGGTCATTCCTCATGTGACCAACGAGATCAAGGAAAGGATTCTTTCCCTGGGCCGCCGGGCCGGGGCGGACGTGGTGATCGTGGAGCTGGGGGGGACGGTGGGGGACATAGAGGGTCTGCCCTTCCTTGAGGCCAGCCGCCAGCTGAAATCCGATCTCGGCCGCAGCCGGGTTATAAATATCCACCTTACCTTAGTGCCTTTTCTGGCCGCGGCGGGGGAGCTTAAAACCAAACCCACCCAGCATAGCGTCAAGGAGCTGCGCTCTATAGGGATCCAGCCCGACATCATCGTCTGCCGGGCAGACCGTCCCCTCACCGCGGGGGCGCGGGAAAAGATATCCCTTTTCTGCGACATCGCCCCGGAGGCGGTTATCGAAAATCCCGACGTGGAACACATCTACGAGGTGCCCCTGCTTCTCGAGAGGGCGGGGTTGGGCCGCGAGGTGACCAGACTTTTGGGTTTGGGAAGCAGGGAACCTGACCTTGAGGAGTGGGCGGAAATGGTGGCCCGGTTGAAAAACCCCCGTCACCGGGTGAGGATCGCTTTTGTGGGGAAGTACACGAGCCTTCCCGATGCTTACCTGAGCATAGTGGAGGCTTTGAAGCACGGGGGCATCGCCAACCACGCCCGGGTGGAAGTGAGGTGGGTGGACGCGGAGGCGCTGGAGAGCGGAAGGGTCTCCCCGGAGGAAGAGCTGGAGAAGGCGGACGGTATACTGGTAGGTCCCGGCTTCGGGGAAAGGGGCATCGAGGGGAAGATCCGGGCCGTCCGGGTGGCCCGGGAACGGGGGATCCCCTATTTGGGCATCTGTCTCGGCATGCAGTGCGCGGTGATCGAGTTCGCCCGGAACGTGCTGGGACTCCGGGAAGCCTCCAGCACCGAGTTCCACCCCCACACCCCTCACCCGGTGGTGGACTACCTCCCCGGTCAGCGCTCCCTCACCGCACTGGGGGGTACCATGCGCCTGGGCTCCTATCCCTGCCGGCTCCTTCCCGGGACCCGGGTGCGGGAGCTCTACGGGGTGGACCTGGTGGAGGAGCGCCACCGGCACCGGTTCGAGCTCAACAACGCCTACCGGGAGCAGCTGGCCGCCCGGGGCCTTTTGCCCGCCGGCATCTGGCCGGGAGGAGATCTGGTGGAGATCGTGGAGCTGCGGGATCACCCCTGGTTTGTGGGAGTCCAGTTCCACCCCGAGTTCCGTTCCCGTCCCCTCGACCCCCACCCTCTCTTCCGGGGCTTCATAGCCGCCGCCCTGGAGCGCCGAAAAACCCGACAGTTGATGGTGGCTCTTCCAGAGAAGGAGGATTTTTAGACAAAATGTCAAAGTATGATCCTCGGGAGGGGATAGAAGTGAAACTGGAAGAGCGCCTGCGGGATGTCCTCACCGTGGTCAAGGGCTGCGCGGAGTTCTTCGAGGGCCGGGGAGGGGAGGAAAGGGCGGTGGTGAGGTCGCTGACCCGGGCGGCGGAGGACTTGGAGAGCCTGCTCGGGACTCTGACGGAAAGCGACAAAAATCCCTATGTCTCCATAGAGAGGAGTTCCCTTTCCCGCGTTGTATAATCCTTCCCGGGGGTGGTGGGGTGTCTCTTCCCCGGGTTTTGGTAGCTGACGACAAAGGTTATGTAAGGGAATTTTTGGCTACGGTTCTCTGCCTGCGGGGCTATGAGGTAGAGATGGCGGCCAGCGGGCGGGAAGTGCTCGAGCGGGCGAAGGAGAAAAGGCCCGCTCTTATTCTTTTGGACCTCCTGATGCCGGAGATGGACGGGCAGGAGGTGGTTTTGGCTCTTCAGCGGGATCCGGATCTCCGGGACATTCCGGTGGTGATGATGACCGCCCGGGTGGAAGCGAAAGATGAGCCGCTCCCTCCCGGGGTGAGGGAGATCCTGGTGAAGCCCTTCGGATTGGAAGCCCTTTACGCGGCGGTGGAGAGGCTCGCCCCCCTCCCCCTGCGGGTGGCGGAAGCCCCGTAGACGCTCCGCGGGTGGTTCCGTGTACCCGCTATGTGCCTTGAGATGCGGCAGGCTGGCTCTGCCATGGCGGGCGTTGGTAGTGCGGGCGGCCTGTTCCCGCAGCCGGCCATTACTCGGCTATCTCCTATCTCCCGCTGCGGCTGGGGAACTATCTCTTCTGCCACTGTGGCGCTTTGCGGGCTTTTTTCAACCCGTACTTGCGCCTTTCTTTCACCCGGGGGTCGCGGGTGAGAAACCCTCCTTTGCGGAGAACGGGGCGGAGGGAGGGATCCAGGGCCACCAGAGCCCGGGCCAGCCCGTGACGCACCGCTCCGGCCTGACCGGCTATTCCCCCTCCGGTGACCTTCACCTCCGCGTCGTATCTCCCCTGTCCTCCCGTCACCTCCAGGGGGGTCAGAGCGTGCTGGCGGAGGGAGAGCACGGGGAAGTATTCCTCCAGCTTCCGGCCGTTTACCGTTATCCGCCCCTCGCCGGGGAAGAGGCGCACCCGGGCTACCGCGCTCTTCCTCCTTCCCGTACCCCAAGCCACCACCCGGTACATCAGAGCTCCACCTTCTCCGGTCGCTGGGCCTGGTGGGGGTGGTGGGGACCGGCGTAGACCTTGAGGCGGCGCAGTAGCCGGTGGCGGAGATAATTTTTGGGCAGCATTCCCCGCACCGCCCTCTCGATCACCCTCTCCGGTTGCCGGGCTAGAAGGTCTTTAAGCTTTACCGACCTCAGCCCTCTCGGCCAGCCGGTATGCCAGAAATAAACTTTGTCTTCGAGTTTTTTCCCCGTGACCTTTATCTTCTCTGCGTTCACCACTATCACGTGGTCGCCGGCTAAGTGAGGGGTATAATCGGGACGGTGCTTGCCCTGCAGGATAAGGGCGATGCGGGAAGCCACCCGGCCGAGCGTCTTGCCCGCCGCGTCCACCAGGTACCACCGTTCTCCGTCTTCCCGCCGGAAAGGCGTCCTCTCCCGTATCTCCATGGCGCAAAGGCCATTTTAGGTGAAGCTTCGCTGGCCGGTCAAGTTGGTGGCGGCAGCGCAGGTGGTTCGCGGTGGCCGGGCGTGTGATATGATATCGAATGCGTCTTGTGCCTTCCGGTTTCCGGAGCGTGGCGCAGCGGCAGCGCGCTTGCCTTGGGAGCAAGAGGACCCGGGTTCGATTCCCGGCGCTCCGAGCGGGCGTAGCTCAATGGCAGAGCACCGGCCTTCCAAGCCGGCTATGTGGGTTCGATTCCCATCGCCCGCTCCAGAAGCGCCCGTAGCTCAAGCGGATAGAGCGGCGGCCTTCTAAGTCGCGGGTTGCAGGTTCGACTCCTGCCGGGCGCGCCACTTCTGCTAAAATACTTCCGGCGGCGGTGGCTGTAGCTCAGCCCGGTTAGAGCACCAGGCTGTGGACCTGGGTGTCGTGGGTTCAAATCCCATCAGCCACCCCATCTTAGGGGCGTAGCCAAACCGGTAAGGCAGCGGCCTTTGGAGCCGCCATCTCCAGGTTCGAGCCCTGGCGCCCCTGCCATTCCGGAGCGAGGGTGGCGGAAAGGCAGACGCGCGAGACTTAGGATCTCGTGCCTTCGGGCGTAAGGGTTCAAATCCCTTCCCTCGCACCAGAAAGGGGGAACACCGACCGGTGAGAGTCAACCTGGAAGAGAAAAAGGGAGCCACCGCCCGCATTTCCGTCCATCTGGAAGCCGAGGAGGTGTCCCGGGCGGTGGCCGAGGTGGCGGAGAGGCTGGGGGAGAGGGTGAAGATCCCGGGGTTCCGTCCAGGAAAAGCTCCCCGCCGTTTGGTGATCCGCCATCTAGGGTACGAGCGGGTCTTTCAGGAGGCTATCTCCGACCTTCTGCCCGAGCTCATGGGGAAGGCTTGCCAGGAACTGGGGTTAGAGCCGGTCACCTTCCCCCGGGTACGGATCCAGGGGCACGTGGAAGGGGAGGACCTGAACATGGAGGCTACGGTGGACCTGTATCCGGAGATCCGCCTCGGGGACTATAAGAGCATCCGGGTGGAGAAGGTGCCCCCGGCGCCGGTGACGGACGAGGAGGTGGAGAAGGCAGTGCGCGAGCTCCAGCTCGACGCCGCTCGCTACCAGCCCCTCGAAGACGGGACGCTCGGGGAAGGCATGGTGGCCAGTCTCCTCGTCTGGCCGGAGGGAGAGGAGAAGCCGCGGAGGTGGGCGGCCATCCCCTTCGGCCGGGGCGTGCTACCCCCGCACCTGGAAGAGGCTTTGCGAGGGGCAAGAAAGGGGGAAGAGAGGGAGGCGGCCCTGGACGGGGTACCGATACGCATCAAAGTGGAGGAGATCTTCCTCCAGGACCTTGCTTTGAGCTGGAAGGGGTAGAGGAGCTCTACCGGGCGGTGCGGGCGAGGCTGGAGGAAGTGCGCCGGGAGGAGGCGGAGAGAAACTTCGAGCGGCGGATCGTGGATGAGATAGTGGCCTCCGCGGAGCTGGAGCTTCCCCCAGGGCTGGTGGAGGAGACGCTCCGGGAGATGGTGAAGAGGAGGGGTGGCGGAAGCGGAGAAGAAGACGGGGAAAGGTGGCGGCGGGAGGCGGAGACCTGGGTGCGCCGGAACCTGGTGATGGAGGAGGTGGCCCGGCGAGAAGGAGTGGAGGTGGAGGAGGCAGAGGTCCTGGCCTGGATGACCAGGCTGGGGGCGGGTCCCCGCCAGGCCGACGAGGTGCGTAAAATGTTGCGTAGGAAGAAGACGATAGAGATCCTGAAGCGCTATGCGGGAGGAGAGGGGGTGGAGAAAAGTGGGGAGGAAGATGCAGTATCTGGTGCCCATGGTAGTCGAGCAGACCAACCGGGGGGAGAGGGCCTATGACATCTACTCTCGTCTCCTCAAGGACCGTATCATCTTCGTGGGTACCCCCATTGACGACGCGGTGGCCAATCTGGTCATCGCCCAGCTTCTCTTTCTGGAAACAGAGGATCCGGACCGGGATGTCCACCTTTATATAAACTCCCCCGGGGGCTCGGTGGACGCGGGGCTGGGGATCTACGACACCATGCAGTACATAAAGCCCGACGTCTCCACCATCTGCGTGGGGATGGCGGCCAGCATGGCCGCGGTGCTCCTGGCCGGGGGGGCTCCCGGGAAGCGCTACGTCCTCCCCCACTCCAAGGTGATGATTCACCAGCCCTGGACGGGGGGTATCCGGGGCCGGGCTACGGACATAAAGATCTACGCGGACGAGATCTTGAAGGACCGGCAGCGGATAAACCAGATTTTAGCCCGGCATACCGGCCAGCCTTTGGAGAAGATTGAAAGGGATACGGAGAGAGATTACTTCATGTCGGCGGAGGAGGCCAAGGAGTACGGGATAGTGGACGAGGTGCTGCAGCCCCGGGCCTTGGCCAAAGCAGGCCGCTAGCGGGAGGAGAGGGAGATTGTTCCGCTTTACGGACGAGAAGGGGCAACTGAAGTGCTCCTTTTGCGGTAAGTACCAGGACCAGGTCCGGCGGCTGGTGGCCGGTCCGGGGGTCTACATCTGCGACGAGTGCGTGGAGCTCTGCAGCGACATCATCGAGGAGGAGCTCCACGAGGAGGCCGGGCTTGAGCTGCGGGACGTTCCCAAGCCCCAGGAGATAAAGGCTTTTCTCGATCAGTACGTGATCGGCCAGGAGCGGGCCAAAAAGATCATCTCGGTGGCCGTTTACAACCACTACAAGCGGGTCAACCTGGGGAACAGGCTCGGGGATGTGGAGCTGCAGAAGTCCAACATCCTCCTCCTCGGCCCCACCGGGAGCGGCAAAACCCTGATCGCCCAGACCCTGGCCCGGTTCCTGAACCTCCCCTTCGCCATCGCCGACGCCACCTCCCTCACCGAGGCCGGCTACGTGGGGGAGGACGTGGAGAACATCCTCTTGAAGCTCATCCAGGCCGCCGACTACGACGTGGAGAAGGCGGAGAAGGGGATCGTCTACATAGACGAGATTGACAAGATCGCCCGCAAGTCCGAGAACCCCTCTATCACCCGGGACGTGTCCGGGGAGGGGGTGCAGCAGGCTCTGCTCAAAATCCTGGAGGGGACGGTGGCCAGCGTTCCTCCTCAGGGGGGGAGGAAGCACCCTCACCAGGAGTTCATTCAGATAGACACCACCAACATCCTCTTCATCTGCGGGGGGGCCTTCGAGGGGATAGAGAGGATTATCCAGAACCGGATCGGGAGAAAGGTCATCGGCTTCGGGGCCGAGCTCCACTCCCGGGATAACCCCCAGAACATAGGGGAGATCCTCTCCCACATCATGCCCGAGGACCTCCTCAAGTTCGGTCTCATCCCCGAGTTCGTGGGACGGCTTCCGGTGGTGGCCACTCTGGAGGCGCTGGACGAGGACGCCCTGGTGCGGGTGCTGACCGAGCCCAAAAACGCCCTGGTCAAGCAGTATCACAAGATGTTCCAGATAGACGGGATCGAGCTCGAGTTCACCGAGGAGGCCATCCGGGCGGTGGCCCAGGAGGCGCTGAAACGGAAGACGGGGGCCCGGGGGCTGCGGGCGGTGATCGAGGATGTCATGCTGGACGTGATGTACGACGTTCCTTCCCGGGACGATATAGCCCGCTGCATCGTCACCCGGGAAACGGTGCTGCAGAAGCGGCCACCCATCCTCGTTCCCCGGGAGCGCAAGCGGAAGAAAGAGGAGACGGCCTGATCCGGATTCTTTTTACCACCCGGCCGGCTGGGCGGTGCCGACGCTCCGCTATGGTTCGAGAAGTCCCGGGTGGTGGCGGAAGGTACCGGTGTTTCTCTGACGCCCTAGCCCGGGAATAACGTCCCCGCTTCCGTTTCGGGACCAATCACGGGTAAATGATCACCTTGAGCGATTCCCGGGCCTGGGCCACCAGGGCGAAGCCTTTTCCTATCTCCTCCAGCGGCAGCCGGTGGGTGATCATGTCCTCCACCTCCACCCGGCGGGTGCGGAGGAGATCGAGAGCCAACCTCATGTCCGCCGGGCTTCCCGCGTAGGAGGTGGCCACGGTCAGGCCGTCATGCCATATCTCCCAGACGGGGAAGGCTAGGCTGGTTCCGGGGGGCAGAGGGGCGAAGAGAAGCACCGTCCCTCCCCTCTCGGCCAGCGAAAAAGCTTTCTCCACCGCCTGGGGGGAGCCGGCGCACACGGCCACGAGATCGGCAAGCCAGCCCAGGGCGGAGCGGACGTTTTCCGGTGTGGCTTCCCCGACGGGGAAGGCGGCCTGGGCCCCCATCCGGCGGGCCATCTGGAGGCGGTATTTCTCTATGTCTACCGCCACTATCCCCGCCGCTCCCAGGGCCCGGGCCGCCTTGATAAAAAGCAGCCCCGAGATGCCGCTCCCCACTACGAGAACGTTCTGGCCGGGCCGGAAGCGGGCTTGCCCCAGGCCCCGCAGCACGCAGGCCAGGGGCTCCACGAAAGTGCCCTCCTCATAACTGAGTTCGGCGGGGAGGGGGAACACTCCCCGATCCACGTTGAGGGCGGGGACGCGGGCGAACTCGGCGAAACCGCCCGGATCGAGGTTGGTGGTGCGGAGGGTGTCGCAGACCGAGTGGTGGCCGTTCAGGCAGTAGCGGCAAGTGTTACACGGCACGTGGTGGGCCACCACCACCCGGTCTCCGGGCCGGAACCTCTCCACGCCCTCCCCCACCGCCGCCACTTCCCCGCTGATCTCGTGCCCCAGCACGAGAGGGGCCTTTCTTTGCCGGTACCACTCCATCACGTCGCTCCCGCAGATGCCGCAGGCCTTCACCCGGAGGAGCAGCTCCCCGGGTCCGATCTCCGGCACCGGTCTTTCCTCCACCCGCACGTCCCGGTTGGAGTAGTAAACGCCTACCCGCACAGGGCTATTTTAAACTTAGCTTTGATCCACTCCCCTCAAAATCGGGGCCTCGGCGCTCGGAATGCGCCCGCCGGCCCAGGTGCAGGCTCTCTCATCCTGAGCCGCCTACCCCACCCGGCTGCTGTTGTCATGCAGCGCGCTGGTGGCTGCAGCCTTGACCCTGATCCTGGCCGCCTGCCCTACCCGGCCGTGTTGTGGTACGCGGCCTCTTGTGGACGTTTTTCGGGCCTGGCGGTTGCTGTGTCGGCTGCAGTGGCGGCCGGCCCGGGAGCCCGGCCCATTTTAATCCCCGGTGGCGGCCACAATATATGGAGGATTGAACCTGACCCTGATCCTTGTTCTGGCCCAGCTGGCCTTTGTGCTGGTGGTGGGCTTCTACTTCTGGGGGCTTCTCCGCACCCAGCAGGGGTCCCGGGTGACGGTGCAGCGGGAATCCCGCCGGGAAATGGAGAAGCTGGCCCGCCTGCGGGCTATCTCCCTGAGCGAGCCCCTCACCGAAAAGACGCGCCCCCAGTCGCTGGAGGAAGTGATAGGCCAGGAGGAGGGGATAAAGGCCCTCCGGGCCGCCCTCTGCGGGCCCAACCCCCAGCACGTGATCATCTACGGTCCCCCGGGGGTGGGGAAGACGGCCGCCGCCCGCCTGGTGCTGGAGGAGGCGAAGAAGAACCCCCTTTCCCCCTTCAGGGAGGAGGCCAAGTTCATAGAGCTCGACGCGACTATCTCCCGCTTCGACGAGCGGGGTATCGCCGATCCCCTGATAGGCTCGGTGCACGATCCCATCTACCAGGGGGCGGGGCCGCTCGGGGTTATGGGGGTGCCTCAGCCGAAGCCGGGGGCGGTGACCCGGGCCCACGGGGGGATCCTCTTCCTGGACGAAATCGGGGAGCTGCACCCCATGCAGATGAACAAGCTTTTGAAAGTGTTGGAGGATCGGCGGGTGTTCTTCGAGAGCGCCTACTACAACCCCGATGACCCCCATCTTCCCTCCCACGTGAAGGACATCTTCGAAAACGGCCTCCCCGCCGACTTCCGCCTGGTGGGAGCCACCACCCGGCTGCCGGAGGAGCTGCCCCCCGCCCTGCGCTCCCGCTGCGTGGAAGTGTTCTTCCGCCCCCTTCTCCCCCGGGAGGTGGGCCGCATTGCCCGGGCAGCGGCGGAGAAGGTGGGGATGGAGGTGGATCCCCGGGCACTGGAGGTGGTGGAGGAGTACGCCGAGAACGGTCGGGAGGCGGTTAACATAATTCAAATCGCCGCCAGCTTGGCTCAGATGGAGGGGCGGGGGAGGATAGGGAAGGAGGATGTGGAGTGGGTGGTAGCGGTGGGGCAGTACAGTCCCCGCCCCCGCTTCCGGGTGCCCGAGGAGCCGCAGGTGGGGTGCGCGAGCGGGCTGGGAGTGAGGGGGCCGAACGCGGGGATGCTCATCGAGATCGAAGCCACCCTCTTTCCGGCGGGGGAGGGGAAGGGGACGGTCAACGTCACCGGGGTGGTGGAGGAGGAGGAGATGGGGTTACGGCACGGCCATACCCTGCGGAGGAAAAGCCTCATCCGGAGCGCGGCGGAGAACGCCATCACCGCCCTGGGCCGCTATCTTGACGGCAGCGGCTTCTGCCTCCGGGACTACCACGTGCACGTGAACTTCCCCGGAGGCATCCCGGTGGACGGCCCCTCCGCTGGGCTTCCCATGGCAGTGGCCGTTTATTCCGCTCTTTCCGGCCTCCCGGTGGACAATAGGCTGGCCTTCACCGGCGAGGTATCAGTGCGGGGCCGCATAAAGCCGGTGGGCGGGGTGCAGACCAAGCTGGAAGCCGCCCAGCTCGCCGGAGCAGAGAGGGTGCTCATCCCCCGGGATAACTGGCAGGACCGCTTCCGCTCCCTCTCTTCCCTCCAGGTGATCCCCGTGGCCACCTTAGACGAGGCGTTGGAACTTTGCTTTTCCCGTTCGGAAGCGATATCCTCTCCTAAATAGAAAGATCTTTTATCAACCTGGGGGGTGGTTTTCGTGGCCTGGCAGGCCAAGGATTTGAAGCCAGGGGCTTTGGAGGGGATTTCGGAGCGGCAGATCGCCGAGCACCACGATGTTCTCTACCGGGGGTATGTCAACAAGCTGAACGAGATCGAGGCGCGGCTTCAGGAGGCTGATCCGGGGGAAGCTAACGCCACCTACAGTCTCATCCGGGAGCTGAAAAAAGAGGAGGTGTTTGCCACCAACGCCATCCGGCTGCACGAAGGATACTTCGAAAATCTTGGGGGAGGAGGAGGGAAGCCGGAAGGTCCCATTTTCCAGCTGATCGAGGAGGATTTCGGCTCTTACGATAAATGGGAAAAAGAGTTCCGGGCCCTGGGGATGGCGGCCCGCGGCTGGGTGGTGCTGGCCTTCGACTGGGAGGATCGGAAGCTCCACAATTATCTTCTGGACATCCATTCGGAGGGGGTGTGGAATGCCTCCCCCCTGCTGATCCTGGACGTGTACGAGCACGCCTATTTCCTGGATTACGCCACTGCCCGGAAGGCGTACATAGAGGCCTTCATGCGGAACATCAACTGGGAGGCGGTCAACGCCCGGGTGGCCAGGCTCAAGCTGACCGAGCACCGGGGATAGACCCGGAACCGGGCTGCCGCCCACCCGCCTCCCTGCCGGGGTTCTCAGGCCAAGGCCGCTGTTGCTGCTGACGCGCTCACTGAGGCGGCCAAGGGGGTAGCTCGACGCCGTGGTCACGGTCACGCGAACGGGAGCCTCCGCTGATCGAGGAACCACCACTTGCGCTGCGCTGAACCTGTACAACGGCGCCAAACCGCACGGTGCGGAAGATGACCGGAACGCCCGGCTCCTCGCGGCTATTCCGTTTCTTTCCTGAAGGAAGGAGCTCCTTTTTCTTTAATTTCTTTCCTACCAGTGGTGGGCGGGGTGGTTTTCCCGGTTTTGGTGGTGGGAGGCTTTGGTCTGCGGCCGGGGGAGAGGGTGGCGGTGAGGCTGGTGCACTCCTCTTCCCGGGCCGCGCTCTGGGCGGCGGGGAAGGGGGGGATGATCGTGCTTTTGCCCCCCTCCGGGGAGCGCTCCGGTTTTCTCTGCCGGGTAGAGGAGATCAGGGAGGGGGAGGAGCTTGCGGCGGCGCTGCGGGTCATCGAGCCCTGCCGTCCCCGGAAGGTTTTTTCCACCGGCGGGCTGCTCTGGGTCGGAGGCGGGGAGCCTTCCCGGACCGAGGAAGAGGGGCTTTTTCTCGCCCTGCGGAGCGCCTGGGAGGAGTACCGGGTGCTGGCGGGAGAGGCGGCCCCGCAGGCGGGAGAAGACGGATTCCGTTCCCTGGAGGAGGCGCTGTCCCTCCTGGAGCCCCTGCTGGAAGAAGAGGAGAGAGGCGTTTTCCGGCAGCTGCCGGACGATCTTTCCCGGGGGCGCTTTCTCCTCTCTCTTTTGCGGGAGGGGGCGGAGGTGGCCCGGCTTTTCCAGCGTTTTCAGCGCCGCCTGGGACTCGGGGAGAGAGAGGTGCGGTCAGAGCTCTGGCGGGAGTGGCAGCGCCTCTCTTCCCTTCAGGGGGCGGAGGATCTAAGCGGTTCCCGCCTGGAGTGGCTGGTCTCCCTTCCCTGGTCTTCGGCCGGGGGCGAGATCCGCGATCTTCAGGCGGTCAGGGAGCAGCTGGAGAGGGATATTTACGGGCTCAGAGAGGCCAAGGAGCAGCTTCTGGATTACCTGGCGCTCCGGCAGGCCGCCGGTCCCGACCGCGTCCCGGTGCTGCTTTTTGCGGGTCCCCCGGGTACGGGCAAAAAGGCCCTGGCCCGCTCCCTGGCCCTGGCTCTGGGGCTGAGGTTCGCCGTGCTCCCTCTGGCCCGCATCCGGGAGGAGGCCGACTTCTGGGGGAGTGCCTCTTCTCCCGGGTGGGTGATGCGCACCGTGCGGGCGGCCGGGACCCATAACCCCCTCATCTACTTAGAGGGGGTGGACTCTTTTCTGCATGCCCTGCCCGGGGTGGGGGAGTCGCTGCTTCTTTCCCTTCTCGACCGGGAGCATAACCGCCGCTTCCGGGACCGCTTCCTCCGTTTACCCTGGGACCTGGGCGAAGTTTTCTTTGTGGCCTCTGCCTCCCAGGGAGGGGGGATCCCTTCCGCCCTCATGCAAAGGTTCGAGACGGTTTCTTTCCCCGGATACACGGAGAGGGAGAAACTGGAGATCGTCCGTCGCTACCTTCTGCCCAAACTGGAGGCCGCCCTGGGCCTAGATCCCGGCCGGCTGCGGTTTTCCCGGCCGGCCCTTGAGATGCTAGCCCGCCTTTATACCCGGGAGGCGGGGGTGGCCGAGCTGGAGCGGAAGATAGCGGTGGTGGCCAGGAGGCTTCTGCGGGAAGGGAAGCCATCGTTCACCGTGAGGGTGGGCTCGCTCCGGCGCTTCCTCGGCCCCCCTCCCTATTTCTGCTGGGGAAAGGCGGAGGGGAAGGTCGGCCTGGCC
>FWWL01005578.1_pt1 | contig 19375 bp, 16 predicted proteins | sample 2228331 | NCBI WGS metagenome assembly FWWL01 (sample SAMEA103939775, study PRJEB20133) | metagenome | reverse complement strand
CCTGCTTCTTTTCCGTCTCGCTGGTCACCACTTTACCCCAGGATGTTCCCGTGAACTCGAATTGTTTGGGCTTGTCGGCACGCCGACTGGGAGCCAATGTGATCATCATGACGAACAAAAGCGCGAGAATGGTAACCAGATAGCCGGGTGCCCACGAGGTGCCACCGAGACCTTCTTGCGCCAGCACCAGTAGTGACAGAACATCAATCCCAGATAACGTCATATGGTCAACTCCTGAAAGCTTGTTTTCCGTTCCATTCTCATCAGTCGATTTTACTTACTCCCTGCCCAGTTGAAAACGAAGCCCGATTAGCCAAAGCGTCCCGTGACGTAGGCCTCGGTCTCGGGCAAATGGGGAGCACTGAATATCCGTCGCGTTGGACCGTATTCAATCAATCGCCCAAGATAAAGGAGGGCGGTAAAATCGCTGATCCGTGCCGCCTGTTGCATGTTGTGGGTCACGATGACGATTGTATAGGTCCCGGCCAGTTCGCGAATCAGGTCTTCGATCTTGTTGGTTGCGATCGGGTCGAGGGCAGAGCAGGGTTCGTCGAGGAGGAGGACCTCCGGATCACCGGCCAGGGCCCGAGCAATGCACAATCGCTGTTGTTGTCCCCCCGATAGCTGCATCGCATTTTGGTGGAGGTTGTCTTTCACCTCGTCCCAAAGGGCGGCCGCCCGCAGACTCCGTTCGCAGACTTCTGCCAGGATCTTTCGATCCCGCACACCTTGAATACGAAGCGGATAGACAACATTCTCAAAAATGCTCATTGGAAAGGGATTGGGTTTCTGGAACACCATCCCCGCCCGTTTGCGGATCTCGGTCACATCCACCCCCGGGTCGAAGACTGAAGTCCCATCCAGCCGGATATCCCCTTCGATGCGGACCGACTCGATCAAATCGTTCATTCGGTTGATGCAGCGGATCAGCGTGGATTTTCCACAGCCGCTGGGACCAATAATCGCGGTGACCTTCCCCCGTGGAATGATCATCGAGATATTGAAGAGGACCTGCTTAGGACCGTAGGAGAGGCTAAAGTGATCAATCTCCAGGATGGGTGTCTCTTGGGCGAGTTCGGCGTGAATCTCGCTTTCGAACGGTTCGCCGCGGGCAATCGCGTCCAACCGGGAAGCCCCGGCCGAGAGGACCTTCGCCAAAGGAACGGGGGTCCCTAAAGCGACATCGGAAGACGTTTGACTTTCCGTCTCCATGACTTTTTCTGTTACCGAGCTCTCATCGGGCCACTCGTCTGGCATGGGGGGCTCCCGACGACGTTTTCGGTGGGTCACGGCCGATCCGTTTGCGGTCAACCGGACACCGGGACCGTTCACCAACCGCTTTGTTTCTTGTCCGTTCATCAAGATGCAACCCTTCATTATAGTTGATTCCTCGTTCGTCAATCAAAGATGCGTGGCCCGCATTTCCCTCCGCAGCCGTGACCGCAAGACCATAGCCCCCAAGTTAAGGAGGGCCACAAGCAGAATGAGCAACAGCGTGGCAGAGAAGACCATCGGCTTGGCAGCCTCGCTGTTGGGGCTTTGAAATCCGAGGTCGTAGATGTGAAAGCCGAGGTGCATGAAACTCCGCTCCAAATGGAGGTAGGGAAATCGGTGGTCGAGTGGGAGTTCGGGTGCTAATTTGACGGCGCCCACCAGCATGAGTGGGGCCACCTCACCCGCCCCTCGCGCCATCGCCAAAATGGCCCCGGTGAGGACTCCCGGCATAGCCCGTGGAAGGACGATTCGCCGGATGGTCTGCCAGCGGCTGGCCCCGCAGGCGTAAGAACCCTCCCGCATGGATCGAGGAACGGCCGCAAGGGCCTCTTCGGTGGCCACAATGACGACCGGCATCGTCAGCAAGGCAAGCGTCAAGGATGCCCAGAGGACGCCACCTGTCCCAAACGTTGGGTTGGGAAGCCGTGCGCTGAAAAAGACCTGGTCAATGCTCCCGCCGACGACATAGCAGAAAAACCCCAAGCCAAAGACACCGAAGACAATGCTGGGGACCCCGGCGAGATTGTTGACTGCGATCCGCACGGTACTCACGATCACCCCGGCTTTGGCATATTCCCTCAGGTACAAGGCCGCCACCACCCCCAGAGGGACAACGGCCAGGCTCATAAGCAGCGTCAAAAAGGCCGTGCCGAAGATCGCGGGGAAGATTCCCCCCTCGCTGTTGGCTTCCCGCGGTTCGTCGGAAAGAAACTCCCACACGCGAGAGGCGTAGAGGGCAAATCGCTCCCATAAGCCCAACTGATTGGCCGGGTATGCCCTCACGATGTCGGCCAGGCCGATGTCTTTTTCCTGACCGTCGGCGGTCCGCAGCCGTAAGGCGTATTGGCCATTCTCTTGGCGGAGGCTCTCGATTTCTGCCCGGACGGACTCGTATTTTTGTTGTAATTCGGCCTCTTGTCGGGCAAATTGTTCGGCAAGTTGACGATAGGTGGGAGAGTCCTTTCCTTCTCGTAATTCGACTGTTCGTAATTGTAGCCGTGATCTCTCGAGGGCGTAGTTGATATCGCCCAACGTGCGAGTTTCCAGTTGACGGATGCGTCGCCATCGCTGGCGGACTTGCGGATGATACTCTTGGAACTGTTGCCATATTTGCCGGGGTTCCGTGGCCGTCACAGTTTCCCCAACAACGAAGCCCACGGGAAATCCGTAAAAGCGACCCCAAGTTACGCGCTCGATGACCAAGGCCCAGTTCGGGAAGGTCTTGCCGTCTGGTGCGATCTCAGGCAGCGTCACCCAGCGGAAATGCTCGTTCGTTAGCTCGAAATTCCCAATCCGCACCAGTTCCCGTTTGACCCACCCGCGGTGTGCCTCCATGGCCTTGGCGTAAGTGGTACGTTGATCTGGGCGGAGCTGTTCCAAAAAAGCGGGGTCTGGGCGATACCATTCGCTGCGGGTGATTTCTCCAAGGACGGTCTGACCGTTTTGAAGCTTGATGTGGACCACCTGCGACGGCCAAAAAGTCCTCAGCCCATTGACAAGGATGAGCCCAAGCAGGCCGAGGATCATGGCCAGGCAGATCACCAAAGCCCCGCCGGTCAACCAAATGGCCGGTTCTCCATAAGCAGAAAGCAAGCTGCCTTGCGACCTGGGGCGTTCGCGCCGTTGGCTACTGGTCTTTTTCCCCCAGAATGTGACGACACTGTACGTCATGACTTTTTCACCGGACTGTCACAAAGTGTGGCTGGTTAATCAACTTCCAAGGCTCGCACATCACGATCCTCTCAGAGTTGATAGGCCTTCTTGCGGAATTTGAGCCTGACCAATTCGGCCAGCGTGTTGATCACAAAGGTCATAGCAAAAAGACAAAGGGCCGCGAGAAACAACATGCGATAATGAGTGCTGTATTGCACGGCCTCGGGCAATTCCACAGCAATGTTGGCGGAAAGCGTCCGAAAGCCGTTGAAGATATTCCAATCCATGATGGGGGTATTACCCGCGGCCATGAGTACAATCATCGTTTCGCCGGCTGCCCGACCTAGGCCGATCATGAAAGCGGAAAACAGGCCACTCACGGCGGTGGGAATGACAATGCGGACCGCCGTTTGCCAAGGTGTGGCTCCCGCCCCCAGTGAAGCCGCGCGGAGGTGATCGGGAACGGCGGTAAGGGCGTCATCCGCAATGGTGTAAATGATGGGGATTACGGCAAACCCCATCACGAAGCCGACGATGAAGGCATTTCGCTGGACGTATGTCCCCAAAAACAGGCCCCTTGGGTCGAGCCCCACTCCGCAAACCAACAGCCAGCCGATTCCCCACGCTAATGCGATGGCCATGATTGTCCCCAGCATGAAAAGAACAAGTTTTAGCACGGCCCATGACGGCCGGGAGATCGCGGGACGAAGGCCTTCGATGGTGGGCTCAACCACACGGAGAACGAGCCAACCGACGGCAATCGCCGTCAAGGGAAGCAGGGCGAGAACCCAGCCCGGCTCACCACGGCCTGTACGGCCATCCAGCCAGGCCTTGATATCGCCGGAGAAAAGCCAGGTCTCTGCCGTGGGGCCAATCCATTGAGCCAGGATAACCCCTATCCCCGCCGCCAAGACCATGAACCAAACACGATAACGGCGAACAACCCTTTGCCAAGTGAGAGGACATAGGTTGCTCAAATGTCCTCCCAAGAGGAGTGTGAACGGGATAACGTAAAACAGAGACAGGACCTGGGGCAGTCGCGACTCGACCCAGGGGGCGAATACCAACGCCGCCAAAAAACCGAGCACAACACTTGGCAGCCCGGCCATCAGTTCGATTGTAGGCTTCACAACACTGCGGACATCCCGCGGGAGAATCTCGCTGGTGTAAATAGCCGCAAGAAAGGCAATGGGTACCGCGAAGAGCATGGCGAAGACGGTGGCCTTGAGTGTTCCAAAAATCAAGGGGACCAGGCTGTATTTCGGTTCAAAATCGTCGGTCCCTCCAGACGATTGCCAGACGAAGGCCGGCTTTTCGTAGCCCTCGTACCAAACCTTTCCAAAAACAGACCGCCATGTGACGCCGGCATGGGGTGCGACCAACCTCCAAAGGCTTGAGTGGTCCCCAAACACCGCGAAAACACCGTCATCTTTAGGGGCGAGGGCGATTCCGGTAACGGGGAGATTCCGAAGACCCTGCGCCACGACCGGGCTGACTCCACTCATAAGTCCCTCCGTCACCAATTGTTCGGTGGTGGCGTGATAGACCCGAACCGTCCCGTCGGCAAACAGGGCCGCGAAAAGACGACTCCGCTGGGAAATGCCCAAAGCCACGACCGCTCTGTGGCCCGGCCGATATGTGTGTGCTCGCACAAGGTGGACACCATCCGAGGTCTCGGCCTGGGCGGGTTTGATGGGAAACCATGCGGAAACCGTCCCCGTTGTACTGCCCACAATGAGCGTCATTTTGCCGATGAGGAATGACACTGCGCTGATTTCGCCTTCTCCCGGCAAAAGTAACGAAAGCTCCTCGGCAATCCGCGGGCTGGTTATGTCTCGTGTGTCGAGCCGCAGGGTCCGTCCGTTGCGCCAGATCAGATAGGTGGAGTCGGCCACACCGGAAATCTGGAGGAAATCCGGGATCGCGGCGATGCTCGCATCTCGAAGGTTCAACGTGCCGCCGGTGAACCGAATCGTTTCTTCGCCCGTTAAGAAGTTGAGCTTTTTCTCTGTCTTACCGACATGCAGAACGCCGTCTGCCGTCACGGCCGCAATGTTGCGTACTTCCGCCCGGAGGGAAAACGCCAGCCGTTCCACTGCTTCGCCGCCCACGGTGACGATGGGTTCTTCCTCAATACGAACATCCAAGCGATAGACATTACCGGACTCCGCAAACCAGCATTCGCCGTCGCCATCGAGGGCCTGGTAAGGAGGTTTCCCCGTCACCTGCTCGCGGATGCCAATCGGAACTTGCTCCTTCTCGGTGGGAGCCACCGCGACGTGGACACGCATGAATTGGATTTGCCCCCGATCGTAACCGAAGGCGATGTAGCCGGAGCGGGTGTCCACGGCAACCGCACGAGGTTTGCCGTGGGAACCAAGGGCTTTCTTGACGAGCACGTCCTGGTCCGCGAGTCGCTGCACGAGCAAATCGCCATCTTCGGTGACGGACCAGGCGACCGTCATGGTCTCATCCAGACCCACGGCCAATATTCTTGCGTTGGACTTCATGGTCTCGTCGGTTGGGATCGCCAACGAGTTCCCGCGCGGTGTACTGGCGTTCCGGGCAACAAAGGGAACGGGGATCAACCTCGCCGGTTTAAAGAGGGGGAGAACGACCCAGACGAGGAAGACGCAAACACCCACCACGGCGCAGATCGTCCCGATTCCCCCAAATGTGATCAACCAACCGGCGAGGCGATCAATAAACTTCGTGACCCAAGGAGTCTTCCGTCGATGGACGGTCACCATGGAGGCGATCCCCTGTCAGTCAATATCGGCAGGCTCAGACGATTCCGACATGCACCAGGATACAATGCTCGGTCTTCGGTCTATAGTCCTACCGAAGCCAGCGACTTCTTGGCGATGACGGCCGGCACCGGGAAATAACCGTCTTTGATAACCTCGGCCTGACCTTGTTTGCTAAAGATAAACTTGATGAACTCGGCCCGCAGGGGATCGAGCGTCGTCCCGGGCTTGTAATTGACGTAAACGTACAGGAATCTGGCCAAGGGGTAATCACCCGTGTAGGCATGATCCGGCTCGGCCGGGACGAAGGGTGAATTGGCATCGGGTGCCAGCGGCAAGGCTCGGACGTCGGCCGTCTTGTAGCCGATGCCACTGTATCCGATAGCGTAGCGATCGCTGGCGACACCCTGAACCACCGAGGAGCTGCCCGGTTGCTCTTTGACTTCATCCTTATAATCTCCGCCAAAGAGGGCATGCTCCTTGAAGAAACCATAAGTTCCCGAGGCCGAGTTCCGTCCGTAGAGGCTGATCGGTTGTTGACTCCAAATACCGGTCAAGCCAAGCTGCCCCCAGGTGCGAATGTCGTGTGGGTAGCCGCCTCGTCTGGTCTTGGAGAAAATCGCATCCACCTGCTGCAAGGTCAGACCTTTCAAAGGATTATCCTTGTTCACGTAAACGGCCAGCATGTCGATGGCCGTGACCAAGGCGACCGGCTTATAGCCATAACGTGCCTCAAATTGATCGATCTCGGCACTCTTCATGGCGCGACTCATCGGGCCAAATTGGGCCGTCCCAGCAATCAAGGCGGGCGGGGCGGTCGAAGAACCTTTACCTTCGATTTCGATCTGCACGTTGGGGTAGAATCGGCGGAAGCCTTCTGCCCACAGCGTCATCAGGTTGTTCATCGTGTCCGACCCCACACTTTTCAGGTTGCCCGAAATTCCTTGAACGGGCTTGTAATCCGGCAGTTGTGGGTCAACCTGAACTTGTGCCGTGGACGGCATCCACCAGCCCATCAGAACGCCAAGCACTAGGGCGCCGCAAGTTTTTTTGAGCGTGACCATGCCATCATCTCCTCTTTGCTCATCCCCCTGGAAACAGAACGGACCCAAGGACCTCATCCCCAAAATGGCGCAGATCGTAGTTTGTGAACTTGCCGATCGTGGGCCACCGTTTCAGCATGATACCCGCGAAATGTTAAGGAATTGTTAAGAGATTGTTAAAAAACGGTTAAGACCTGCTCACGGACTTACCAGACACATGGGGAACAATCTGCCACGACAGCGGCTTACGTTTCTGGCGGTGTCGTGCCGGCGTCCATCCGTTGACCGTCCTGGCTACGCCATTTACAGTGAGAAGTTGAGTTGCGGCGGAACGCCGAGACGCACCCGATTGGACAGGATGCGGACTATTTTGTTCATTGGTTGGTATGACACTAGTCTGGTGTGGGCAAAGGCCCCTCTTGGGTGCATCCAACGGGAAATGGGAACAAAGAACCATGTTAGCCAAACGGATCATCCCGTGCCTTGATGTTGATCGTGGACGGGTGGTTAAAGGGACGCGGTTTGTTAATTTGCGGGATGCAGGCGATCCTGTGGAAGTTGCCGCACGGTATGAAGAGGAAGGCGCCGATGAACTGGTCTTTCTTGACATTACGGCCAGCCACGAGGGTCGCGATATCATTCTGGACGTAGTCCGACGCACTGCTGAGGTTGTCTTTATGCCCCTTACGGTAGGAGGAGGAGTCCGCACCCTGGAGGATATTCGACGCCTTCTCAACGCCGGGGCGGACAAAGTCTCCATCAACTCGGCTGCATGTCGTAATCCTGACTTTGTTTATCAGGCTTCTCGCAGATTTGGTAGTCAGTGTATTGTTGTCAACATCGACCCCAAGCGGGTCACTAAGGATGGCCGGGAGTTCTGGGAGGTCCATATCAACGGTGGTCGTGTGGGCACGGGTCTGGAAGCCGTGGCCTGGGCCAAGGAAGTTGAGAGGCTTGGGGCGGGCGAGATTGTGCTGACCTCCATGGATGCCGACGGTACGCAGAAGGGTTACGATCTTGAGATCACAAAGGCCGTGGCCGATGCCGTCACCATCCCGGTGGTGGCCAGTGGGGGAGCGGGTTGTCCGGAGCACATGGCCGAGGCCATCCTCAAGGCGGGTGCTGATGCCGTGTTAGCCGCCGGGATCTTCCATTTTGGTCAGTTTACGATCTCCGAAACCAAGCAGTACCTGAAGCGTTGCGGAATCCCTGTGCGGCTGTAGCCCTCGTGCCCGTGTTTTCCTGGCGAACAATCCAGGGCATAATGGCTTAAAGAAGGCGCGAAAGAGGCTGGGGTTGAAAATCTCCGGCGCGATGAATGCGTCATCTTGCGCAAGGTGGCTTTTTTGGGAAATTCGGGGAATTGAGGTCAGGTCATGGCGACCACACAGGAAACCGTTCGTCCTGTCTTTGGCAAACGCCCACGCAATCTGGAAATCGACAAGTTGTTTCGGGCATTGGTGAAGTTTGAAGGGAGTGACTTACACCTGAAGGTTGGACGGCCGCCCTTTGTACGGGTCCAGGGGTCCCTTCGCCCCCTGAATTTACCACCGATTGATGAAGATGAGATGGTGCGGCTGATCCTGCCCATGCTTGATGAGCGGTTGCGGAGAATCCTCGAAGAAGAAGGCGGCTGTGACTTCGCGCATGTCGTGGATGTGGATGGCGTCACATGGCGGTTTCGTGTGAATGTTCTCCAGCAAATGGGTTACTTGGGGCTGGTGGCCCGGCGCATCAATAATTACATCCCGGATTTTGAGAAACTGAACTTGCCGCCAATCCTGGAGAACCTTTGCAAATTCGATCAGGGGATGATCCTCCTGGCCGGTGTAACGGGGTCAGGGAAGAGCACGACCATTGCCTCCATGCTCAATTGGATCAACCGGCACTATCGCAAGCATATCCTCACACTGGAGGACCCGATTGAGTTCACCTTCACCGAGGATAAATGCCTCATCAACCAGCGGGAAGTCGGCATTGATGTCAAGAACTTCATCATCGGCATGAAGCATGCGGTGCGAGAAGACCCGGACGTCATGCTGGTTGGTGAAATGCGTGACCGCGAGACATTTGAAACGGCGATCCAGGCCGCCGAAACGGGCCACTTGGTCTTTGGAACGATCCACGCTTCCAGCGCGCCGAGTACGATTAGCCGAATTCTCGACTTGTTCCCGCAGTCAATGCACAAGGCAATTCGTAGCGCGATTGCCTTCAACATGAAGGCCATCATCGCCCAGAAACTGCTGCCCTCGATTAATCCCGAGGTCAAACGGGTCCCGGCGGTGGAGATCATGATTTTTAACCCTATGGTCAAGAAGCTCATTCTGGAAGAGCAAGATCAAAAGTTGGCCGACATTATTCGCATGAGTAAAGAAGAGGGTATGCAAGATTTCACGATGAGCTTGAAGAGCCTGGTGGAGCGGCGACTGATTGATCGGGCGACGGCTTTCGAGGTCGCTCCCAATCCAGAAGCCCTGCAAATGGCTTTGAAAGGGATCGAAGTCAAGACACCTGGGATTATTTGATGGACGTCCTCATGATCAACAACAAGAGCCTGGTTCTGCGACGGTTGGGTTGGTTTGTCGTCTTGGTTGTGATCACTTTGGGTTGGACCAATCGTCTCCTGCTGGCCGCTCCCTGGTTCTCACCGGATTTGATGATAGGGCAAGTGGACAGTGGTTGGTCGGGACCTGGGTATTACATCAACATCTGGAAGTTTCTTGCCTTTGTCCTTGTGTTCTTGTTTTGGGTCAAGGCCGGTGACTGGGTCAGTCAGGACAGTCAACGTCTGGACTTGAGCCCAAACACATGGAACACGGTGATTCGTGTTCGTGGCGGCGTTTATCTTGGGGCTGCTGATCCCCGTGTTTCCTGTAAGTTTACTGCTTGTCCTCTTGGCGGCCGTTGTACCTTTTGCAATTTATGTGGTTCAACGCAACGGTAAGGTGGGGGCCGAAGAGCGTGTTTTTACGCCATTGCACTTGAAGAAGGTGATCGGACGGTTGTCTGGCAAGGAAGTCGTTGTCCCGCTGTCGCCGGACGATCTTCCGCCGCCCATTCGATTTGAGCCGATTGCCAAGACACAGCAGGAAAAGAATTTGCGGCTGATTCCGGCGAGGCAGCACCCCGGATATCAAGCCGCCCGCGAGTTCATCGCCCAGACATTGGATCGTCGTGGAGAGGCCGTCGATCTAATGGTTGCCCCCACGGCCACCACCATGCGGTATATGATCGACGGTGTTTGGGTGAATATGCCACCGATACCGCCCGAGACCGCGGTGGCGGCTATCGAGGTTCTCAAGATTTTGTGTGGACTTAATCCCCAGGATCGTGTCAACCGGCAGCAAGGAAAACTGGATTTCAAGTATCATGACGTGGCGTTGGGTTTGACCTTTGCGTCGCAGGGCGTCACCGGTGGGGAACGTGTCGTCATCCAGTTCGTGGAGAAGAAGTCGCGATTCCGTAAGCTGGAAGACTTGGGGATGCGACCAAAACTCCAAGAGATGGTCAAGAGTTTTCTCGAAGCTCCCCAGGGGATTATTGTCTTCTCCGCTCCACCGGGTCATGGCCTGACGACCACGGTGACGTGTGCCCTCCTGACTGGGGATCGGTATTCCCGGGAGTGGATTAGTATCGAGGACGAACAGAAGACATATGAGGTGATCGAGAACGTTCAACCACATATCATTAAGGCTGAGGACCGCCAAAATCTGGAGCAGGTCTTGGATAAGATCTTTCATCTCGAACCGAATGTGGTTGTTTACCGCGACGTGCCGGATGGGAAGGTCTTAGAGCGACTGGCCCAGGAGACGGAAAACAATCGGCTCATTATTACGACGGTCCGTGCCAAAGACTGTTGCGATGCCCTCCAGAAGTTGATGGCCTTACCGCCGCCGTCGAAGACCTTTCCGGAAAAGGTGATTGGCGTGGTCAACCAGCGGGTGATGCGGCGATTGTGCGACAAGTGTCGTCAGCCGTATGCCCCGCCGCCGGATTTATTGCAGCGGTTGGGGATTCCGCCGGGGCGAATTCAGGCCTTTTTCCGGCCGCGCGTTCCAACCCCGGAGGATAAAGAGGTGTGTCCGCAGTGTCAGGGATTGGGATACTTTGGCCGGGCTGCCGTGTTCGAGGTCTTGGCCGTCAACGATAACTTGCGCAAACTTCTGGCAAGACGGCCGGATTATGGAACCATGAGAAAGGCGGCCCGCGCGGCAGGGATGGCAACCTTGCAAGAGGAAGGAGTCTTGCTCTTGGCTCAGGGAATCACCTCGTATGAAGAATTGATGCGGGTCCTTCAAGGCTGATGGAAAAGTGCTTCGAGATATAGGAAAGCAATCGTGTCATCGCGTGTGTCTTGAACCGAGATGACCGATGGCCAATAACGGTGGAGAGCGACCATGTGGCTTTTGGTTTTGATTCAGATTGTTGTCATTGCGGCCTGCGTGGGTTTTTTGTATCGAGAGGGGATGTGGGGCAACTTCATTCGGTTGGTGGATGTTCTGTTTGCCGGTGTTTTGGCCACGAACTTCTTTGAACCGGTGGCCGGGATTTTGGAGGAATTGATCAGCCCCAAGTTGACGTACTTTTATGACTTCCTGGCCTTTTGGCTGGTCTATGGTGTATCGTTTCTTGTCCTCCATGTGGCCTCGGCGACGGCATCCCGCGTGAAAGTTCGTTTTAATCATTATCTCAACATGGGCGGCGGGATTGTCTTTGCCTTGGTGATTGGCGTAACCGTGTGCTCCTTGCTGAAGTTCTCCTTCCACTTGGCTCCCTTGGGGACGAAACCGTTTTTGACGCCCGTCGTCGATGAGGACGGCGATCCGCTTGGTGCCCAGTGGGCGAGTATCATGCGGGGGCTCAGTTCGGGCGTCTTTTCGCGCAGTGTGGCAGGGGAAGCAGAAAGTACCTATGGCGGCCCGATTGCCAAGTTCCCGGGTGCCAAGAATGTTTTTGAAGTTTATCTGGAACGCGCCAAGGCGTTGGAGGCACAGGTGAACAACGGTGGTGGCTTTATCACCGAAAGCGCTCCTCCGCGGTAGCGAGCTGTCGTCATGGTGGCTGTCGTCATGGTGTAGGAGGCCGGTCGATCGGGAAATGGGTGCCGAGTGTGGTGTCATGACAAAGTCAAAGGTGTGGGAGACGGTGAATTGAACGCTCGTGATGCCCAATATCCTGCAGGCGAAGCCGTAGTTCCCGAGGCGGCGGCGTATCAGCCGCTAAGTGTTGCGGCCGTCGTGGCATTGTTACTTGGGTTGCTTTCGTTCACAGCCTTGCTAACGCCGATCCTTTGGACGCTGGCTTTTGCCGGGGTGGTGGTCAGTATCTTTGCCTGGGTGCGGATTCACCGATTTGATCCACCCTTGACGGGCAGAACCGCCGCCATCATTGGATTGATCCTCAGTCTGTTCAACTCGGCGGCCGGGCCGTCTCATTGGTACATGCGGCGAACGTTACTGGTTCAGGAGGCCCGACAGGTCGCGGATTTGTTCCTCGATTTCCTGAAACAAAATCAACCGCATAAAGCCCATCAGTTGAGCCTTGCGGCAGCGCAGCGTTCCCCGCTGGATGATAAGCTCTGGGCAAAATATGCCACGGGGACCAGCGCCCGAAAAGACCTCGAAGGTTTTTTGGAACGGAGAGAAGTTCGCGCGATCATGCTCTTGGGAAAAGACCCTCGCACCTTGATTCGCTTCTTCGATGTCGAAGGTGTTTGGCGGGAAAATGACGAAGATCGGGTGGGCCTCAGTTATGCCATCACTTACGTCCATGCCCAAGGTAAGAAGCGAACGTTCTTTGTCAATATCGCTGTGAATCGCTATTCCATGAGGACACGACCGGTCTCTGACTGGTATATTAGTAACATCAGCAGTTTAACCCCGCCGCGAACTCTCGAGGCGGAGAAGGCGGCCTGGGACGAAAAGCAGAAGAAACAGCGTCCTTTGGCCACTAAGCCCGATGATGAGACATCGGAGCCGATCGAGTAAAAGCGCCGCGCATTGGGTAATTCGACTCTTATCGCCAGGGGTGGTCGCAACGGGTCGTGTAAGCGGTGTGGTGTTTCCCAACAATAAGGGAGGATCGTGACCATGACCCTGTCGGAAGAGCTAGAACGGCTCCATCGTCTTCACGAGTGTGGTGCACTGAGCGACGAGGAGTTTGCGGCTGCGAAGGCCCAGCTTCTCAAGAATGGTGCGGACGTGAAACGGCCGTCGTTGGTGGGACCCAGTCTCCGCGATCGACTCCGGGAAGGCCGATTTTGGGCTATGCTCCTTCATCTCTCGTTGTTGCTCAACTTCTTGACGCCGGGGGTGGCCCTGATTGTCACATTCTTGATCTGGCAAATAGGCAAGGACCACTTCGCCGAATTGGATGAACACGGCAAGAACGTGATCAATTTCCTCTTGTCTTACGGCATTTACACCTTGGCCCTTTTTTCGTTCATCATGATTCCGAAGATTGGTGAGCTTATCGTTTTCCCACTGTTGTTCCTTGTTTTTGGCCTCGGGGCGATTATGGTGGGCTTTGCCGCATGGAAAGCCAATCAGGGGCAGATTTGGCGATATCCCCTCTCAATCCGCTTTTTCAGTTAAGGCAACCTTTGGCGAACGCGGTGACCCTGCCGAAGGGAGAATGTGTTCTTGCCGGAAAGAATGGTGGGCCTTTAGCCAGGGAATCAAGAGGGTAGGGGATTCACCCGTCACAAGTCCCATAGGTTCGCAAGTCTTCTCCTTCGGTAGAGACAGTTCATGGCACGCAGCTTGCCGGGCGGTTACCATCGTTTTTAGACATGGCAGAACGCCGACACGAAGCCCCTCGGGATGTTGGACACGTGCTGCGACGGAGTGAATAATAGAGACGTGGAATGCCTCAAGCGACTGTCTTGGGCGGCAGGGGACCGCGTGTAGGTCATCCGATCTTGAGGGAGGACACCATGAATCGAGTCAATCGGCGACGCTTTATTTTTCACTCGGCCCACAGGACCATCGGTCTGTCGGCCACCCTGGCGGCATTGACGCAGCGGGACGTGTTGGCGGAGTTTCTTGAAATCGAGACCCCCTCTCAACCGCGGGTTCGGCCCTTGCGTGTGTGTTTGATCTCAGGCTCCGAAGAGTATCGATCAGACGAATCGTTGTCGTGGTTCGGCGAGTATCTGAAAGAGAACTACCGCGTCGATTTCAGCAAGGCATTTGCCACCGGCCTGACCGAACTGCCGGGCTTGGAAGCCCTTGATACGTGCGACTGCATGGTTCTCTTCACGCGACGGCTCCAGATCACCGGTGAGCCGTTGGAACGAATCAAGCGGTACTTTGAACAAGGGCGACCTGTCATCGGAATCCGCACCGCGAGCCATGCGTTCCAGAATTGGCTGGAGCTTGATAAGCTCGTTTTCGGAGGTGACTACCAGAATCACTACGGCAAGAACTTTAAGCCATACATCGAGGTAGTCGAAAGTGCCAAGGATCACCCTCTCGTGCGGGGATTTGAGCCGTACACGTCCTCGGGCAGCTTGTATCGCAATCCCAATCTTGCGCCCGACACGACGGTGCTCCTCAAAGGGACGATTCCCGAGCACACCGAGCCAGTGGCGTGGACCCGCATGTACAAGGGTGCCCGGGTCTTTTACACATCGCTTGGCCACCCCGATGATTTCCGGCAGAAGTCATTCTTGCGGCTGCTAACCCGGGCCGTATTTTGGGTCTGTGAGCGGGAACTTCCCGACGTCTGATCCGCGGCTCAACTCACCGCTTGGCAGCGATCATGTCCCGCTTGCGCTGGAGATAGGCATGGCAAATGGCGATGGCCAGGGCGTCGGCCACATCGGGGGGATTAGGGAGCGTTGGGAGCGACAATTCCCGTTGGACGGCGCGTTGAATTTGAGATTTGGGCGCGCGTCCCGATCCGGTGAGAAGTCGCTTCACCTGTGTGGCCCCATATGAGATGACCTCAATAGCTGCCTGCGCTGCCGCCAGACAGATCACGCCCCGGGCATGGCCCATGAGGATAGCCGTCCGTGGTCGCTCGTAATGCGAATAGAGCTCCTCGAGGGCGAGCACCGACGGTCGGAATGCCTCGATGATCTCGGTGACGCCGTCAAAAATCGTTTTGACGCGTTTTGCAAGGTCCCCGCGCGTCGCTGCCCGAATCACCCCGGCCTCGCATAAGTGCGGACGATTTGCCTCATCCACTTCGACCACACCGTAGCCCGTAATTTTAAGGCCGGGATCGATCCCCAAGATTCGGCAAGGAGAATGGAGAGCTCCTCCCGAATGTGAGAGTTCATTTTGCGAAGGGTGTCCCATGGAGGTCATAACGCTTTCCAAGGAAAGTGGCACGCCTGTGACCGGAGTGCGGCGAACGGGTCTTGGCTAATCTTCCGATTATCTCAGCCGGTTTGGTCCGTGATCCGCCACTGTGTGCCGTCGGGGCGGTCCTCCAAAACAACACCGAGCTCCGCGAGTCCATTGCGAATTCGGTCTGCCATCTGGAAGTTCTTGGCCTTGCGTGCCTCGCTGCGAATGGATACCAGGAGGTCAAGTAACTTGGCCACCATGCCACCTTCCTCCGGCAATTGTCGTTTAGGCGGTGGTTGCCGGAAGAGGCCCAGGACGTGTCCCAATTCCCGCAGTACGGTGGTGCCCCGAACCAAGGCCGCCGTTTTTTCCGGAGTCCGTTGCTGAGGGTCTTCCAGTCGGTGTTCATCCACAAATCGATTGAGCCGCCGAACAAGCTCAAACAGCTCGCCGATGGCACCCCCTGTGTTGAAATCGTCGTCCATGAACTCCAGGAAACGGGTCCTGTGGTCAATGACGTCCTTCATGAACGCATCATCCCCGTCCAAAAGGTCACCCTGCTGGCGGCTTTCGGGGACGGGCAAGGAGTAGAACGACTGACCCGTGATCCGCTCGAATCGCTCGAAGAAACGATAGAAGGTCTCGATCGCCGTTTCCATCTCCTGAAGCCGCCGTTCGCTGAATTCAATCGGACGACGATAATGCGTTGACAAAATGAAAAGCCGGACCGTTTCTGGGCGATATTCCTTCAAGAGATCACGGAATGGACTGGCACCCTTGGATTTGCTAATCTTTCCGGCCTGCTGGGCGTCCAGGTCGTCATCGGCGACCCGGGTATTGCGGCCACCGACCTTTCCGATCTCGTCCGCCGCCTGCATCAAGCCGTTGTGCATCCAGTAACGGACCATGGGCTTACCATGGCGGGCTTCGCTCTGGGCGATCTCGTTCTCATGGTGAGGAAAGATCAGGTCCAGTCCACCCCCGTGAATATCGAACGTTTCGCCCAAAAGACGGCTGCTCATCACGGAGCACTCGATGTGCCAGCCAGGACGCCCCGGTCCCCACGGACTGTTCCAGAAAGGTTCGTTGGGTTTTGCTCCTTTCCAAAGGGCGAAATCATAGGGTGATCGCTTCCGCTCGGCCCCTTCGCCGCCCTCGGGCAACATGGACTCCAATTTTCGCCGGCTCAGTTTCCCGTAATCCGGGACCTTAGAGACATCGAAATAGACATCGCCCCCGGCCGGATAGGCGTATCCCTTGCGGATGAGGTCTTCGGTAAACGCAATGATGGCGTCGATGTTCTCGGTGGCCCGCGGAAAATGGTCGATGCCGTCGATCCCTAGGGCCTGGAGATTGGCCATATAGTCGGCAATCATCTCCTCGGCCAATTCTGACATGGGAATCCCACGCCGCTGGCTTTCGGCAATGAGTTTGTCATCGACATCGGTGATGTTGACCACCCAGGTGACCTTGTACCCATTGTAGGTGAGATAACGTTTGATTGCGTCGAAGATAATCGGTCCGACCATGTGACCGATGTGGCTTGGCTTGTAAACGGTCGGGCCACAGAGATAAATGCCGACTTTTCCAGGCTGGACCGGTTCGAAGACTTCCTTTTTCCGCGTGAGTGTGTTATAGACCCGAATCATAGACCCTTCGTGCGTTAAATGACGTTCCATCTTTCGCGACTTGATCGGACCCCTGTCTTCCGCTGCTGTCCCTTTTTATCAGAAAGATCATCCTCGTGCTAACACCGTGGTGAATTCGTCTCACGGACGAGTAGAACAACGCATTCGGCGGCTACGGCTTCTTCACGTCCTACCAGCCCAATTCCTTCCCCGGTCTTGGCCTTAATATTGATCGTCTCAGGCGGGACCGATATCAATTGGCTGAGACGGTCAACCATCCGGGGGATGTGCGGTGCCAGCTTGGGACGCTGCAAATGAACGACGCAATCCAGGTTACCCATAGCCCAGCCTTGTGCCCGAACGCGATCCCACACCACTTTCAGCATGTCGCCCGAATCCCGGCCCCGATTGGCCTCATCCGTGTCGGGGAATACCTGCCCGATATCCCCCCCACCGGAGGCCCCCAAAATGGCGTCAATGATTGCGTGAATCAGGGCATCGGCATCGCTGTGGCCCAAGGCATGTTTCTCGAAAGGGATGGTGATATTCCCCAAAATCAATGGGCCAGGCTCCACCAGTCGGTGGAGGTCAGTGCCGAGTCCGATCCGAAATGTTTGCGACATTGTGTCAGTTATCTTGGGCTTTGGAAACGTGGATGATCGACTTCGGAAGTCTCTGGACCGGGATCACGTAACCCCGGTTGTTTGCGGAATGTGCAGAATCCTTAACGAATTCGAAAAAACGTGGAACTTCGCTGGAATTATAACGACATCCGCGCTTGCCCACAATGTCACGGTGAATTTCCTCGCCCCAGTCAAAAGCGCCCACCCGGAGTGTCCCGTCCGCACGGCGGACAGCAAAGAACGCTTCAAAATGCAGCCCGTTTTGCGGATTTGAACGCACGAAGGTCTGTATTTGGACAATTAATCTTGTCTAAATTGTGTCAATGCCTTACGATGATAGGGAGTCACTTACCCACAAGAGCACGAGGAAACGACGGTCTCTGTGCCGCGATTGGTTGGTGCTGTACCACCAGTGATCCGACCGTTGACCCAAGCGTTCCAAATCATGCAAAAAGCGGCCATCCCATGGGTGTTACCAACGTGCAAAGCGATTTGGATATACTGGACTGTTTGCGGGACGCAGGACCGATGACGGTTGCGGAGCTTGCGGAGCGGTTCTCGGTCACCCCCACCGCGATCCGCCAACGGCTCAACCGTTTGTACGCCGAAGGCCTGATCGAGCGTCAAGCGTCCCATGAGGGTCGAGGACGTCCGCGTTATGTTTTCGGGATCACCGGCAAGGGGCGACGAACGGCCGGCTCGAACTACACCGACTTGGCGATTGCCTTGTGGAGGGCGATTCGATCGATCGACGACCCCCAGGTGCGGGCTCAGGTCCTGACCATCGCCGCCAAGGAGATGGCCCGGATGTATTGGCCGCAAGTCGGGGGACTGACCATCTCGGAGCGGATGAGCGACGTTGCCCGCCTCCTATCGCAAAAACGGATACGTTTTTCCGTTGAAGTACGGGACGAAACCGCAGGTGGAGATCATTTTCACTCAACGACAGCCACGAGATTGACGAGTGCCGTCGATGGACCCGGGGCACATCGGAATAGCCTGCCGATCCTGGTCGGCCAGGCCTGCCCCTATCCGGACTTGGCCGAGATCGACGGCCAAATCTGCGAGTGGGAACGACTCTGGGTGAGCGAGTTGCTAGGGACTGAAGTGAATCTGACCCGGTGCCGACGGGAAGGTGGCGGCGAATGCCGATTTCAGGCCGCGGTTACTCACCGCTCGGATGACGGGGATAGCCGGGAATGTGTACATGCGGCGTCAATTTGAGCTATAGTGAAAGATTGGTCCATTGTGCTTGGAAGCAAGGCGAAAGTTTGCAGATGCGACGTAGTCCAAACCCATGACGCAGCCTTGGATTGAAGGACGGTTCGAAGAAGGGCTTGTCATCACCACGGTTGAACAGGCCATCAACTGGGCCCGGCAAGGGAGCCTTTGGCCCTTGACGTTCGGTTTGGCCTGCTGCGCCATCGAAATGATGGCTACCGGGGCCAGCCGTTATGATATTGATCGTTTTGGTGCGGGGGCTTTCCGTGGTACACCTCGCCAGGCTGACCTGATGATTGTGGCGGGGACGGTGACGTTTAAGATGGCGAGCCGTGTCCGACGGCTCTACGAAATGATGCCCGATCCAAAATATGTCATCGCCATGGGGGCGTGTACACTTGGCGGGGGACCGTACTTTGAGTGGGGTTATCACGTAGTAAAAGGTGTGGACCTGATTGTGCCGGTCGATGTCTATGTGCCGGGTTGTCCACCGCGTCCGGAAGCCCTTTTGGAGGGCTTGATGCGACTTCAGGAGAAGATCGCGTCGCAGAAAATTACCAGGACACCGGCAGGAGGAAGGGAGGAGAGACTACCTCTCCCCCAACATTCCGGTTACGTCGATATTCCGGAACACGAATTGGTCTTCCATCATCAGAAAGTCAAAAAAGGTTC
>FWWL01005577.1_pt1 | contig 19376 bp, 19 predicted proteins | sample 2228331 | NCBI WGS metagenome assembly FWWL01 (sample SAMEA103939775, study PRJEB20133) | metagenome | reverse complement strand
TATGGGATACTTCTGCGGGAGGATACCGACGAGGTGAAAGCCTGCCCGCAGTGTGAGGTGACGATACTACTATGGGATACTTCTGCGGGAGTAACTCAGCGGTAGAGTACAACCTTGCCAAGGTTGGAGTCGCGGGTTCAAATCCCGTCTCCCGCTCCACCTTTTAACCATTACTCCGAGCCTACCAAAAGCCCGTCGTCGCGGGTTTGGGTGGTCCGGAGCACTGATGCGCGAGATATTCTCCAGAAACCTACGTTTCTTTCTATTTTACTTCTATTAATTTATAATTCTGTGTTCCCAGCCCTATCTTTTCTGCGTAGTCCAGTTGAATCTTCCAGTCAATCTTAGGCCAGATGTCGCGAAATTTGTCACTGCCTGGTGAAAGGGCGGAATGGAGCGCTGTCCCCGGCATCCCGGGTTGCTTATTCACAAGGTCTACAGAGGCACGGTCTATTGCTACAGGATCCAGGGAGGCAAGAATCCCAATATCATGAACAATAGGAGCATCTGAATGACCATAGCAATCGCAGGAAGGGGATATCTGCATAAGAAAATTAAGATAAATGCATTTGCCGTTTTTGTTTCTGATTACACCAAAGGCGTGCTCCACTGTCTTTTTCTGCAACATCTCTACATCAGCGTCCCACTCAATCCCAATTACCTTTTCCGGACAGGTGGGGATACACATTCCACAGCCCACACATTTCTGAGATATTATTCTTGCCTTTTTATCAACCATAATGATTGCGTCATAGTTACACCACTGAAGGCAGATTTTGCAGCCGGTACATTCATCTTCATAAACCTTTGGTGCAACATCAGAATGCATCTTTAATTTACCTTCGCGATTTGCACAGCCCATCCCAATATTTTTTAATGTTCCCCCAAATCCGAAGAGTTCATGCCCCTTAAAGTGAGTGACTGCAACAAGTCCATCCGCGTAGTGAATCTCTGGCGCTATCTTTACAGTCTTTAAAACCTCAAGATTTACCTCCACCTCAATGCCAAGGGCACCCTTCATTCCATCGGCGATAATAACAGGAGCACCCGTTGTGGCGTAATCAAATCCATGTTCATAGGCGGTTTTTAAATGGGAGATTGTATCGCCCCTTGTTCCAACATAAAGTGTATTTGTATCTGTAAGAAACGCCTTCCCTTCTCTTTCGTGGATTACCTCAACCACAGGCCTTAAAAATTGTGGTCTTACATAGGCAGTATTTCCACTCTCTCCGAAGTGCACTTTTATGGCAAATATATCGCCCTTCCTGACTTTTGACTGTAAGTCAACTCTTTTGAGTAAACTTTTAATCTTATGGAGCATGTTTCTCCGGACGCTTGTCCTCATATCTACAAAATATACCTCGGCGCTCATCTCAATCCTTCCCCTTCTTGATCTTCAAAACCTGCTCTTTGTCAATAACCTCAATTTTAAAATCCTTCATGAATAGGTATGTATCAGCCCCAAGATATAGGTTTGGTGTAATATTCTTAAGGTTAGGCAAGCCATTCTCAAGAAAGGCCTCTTTTATGTAGTGCACATTAATAACCTCTCCAATCACAAGGGAGTGGTCCCCCACCGGAATAATTTTGTTAAGTTTACATTCGTAAGAAGCATAAGCATCCTTTATGATGGGTGAAGATATCTTTTTTGATGGCTCTAACTCTATGTTATATTCCTTAAATTTATCCATTTCCCGCCCCGAAATCCTCCCGCATATTGCTATTGTCTCACTCTTTTCAGCAGGAAGAAAATTTACAGAGAACTCCCCTGCCTTTTGAATCAATTCATGGGTGTATCTCTTTGGAGCAATAAGCAATCCGAAAAGAGGAGGATCTGAGGAAAGGCCTGTGTTCCATGCAACTGCCATCCCATTTATAACATCCTGATACTTCACTACCACCACAGCGGTAACAGCGGGATAAAAATGGTAAAACTTCGTCGGTTTTTCATCAATTATCTTCATACCTGTCTCTTTATCTCCTTCTGGATTATTGTATCCCTCATAAAGTTTTTGTCATCCCTTTCAGGATAATCAATTGTATAATGAAGCCCCCTGCTCTCCTTTCTTTGCATGGCTGAACGCACAATTATTTCTCCAGCATCTGCAATGTTCCTTAATTCAATAAGGTCACCGGTCACAAGAAACTTCCAGTAATATTCATTGATTTCCTGCTGTAAGATATTCAAACGCCTGAGAGCCCTCTCAAGGCGCTTATTGGACCTCACAATTCCCACATAGTTCCACATGAGCCGTCTGATCTCATCCCAGTTGTGTGAAACAACCACCATCTCATCGCTGTCAGTAGCGCCCATATTATCCCATTTCGGAACATCCCTGGACATTGAAATGAAGTCTTCCTGATTCTTACTGGCACAATCGCTTACCGCCCTGTGAGCAAATACCACTGCCTCAAGGAGGGAATTGCTGGCAAGTCTATTAGCTCCATGAAGGCCGGTGCAGGCGGTCTCACCGATGGCGTAAAGATTTTTTATATTCGTCCTGCCATACATATCTGTGAGAACTCCACCACACATATAGTGTGCAGCGGGAACAACAGGTATGGGTTCCTTTGTTATATCTATGCCAAAGTCCATACATCTTTTGTAAATATTCGGAAAGCGTCTCTTAATAAAACCTGCATCAAGATGTGTCACATCAAGGAGAACAAAATCGTCTCCTGTTCTCTTAAGTTCTGCATCAATTGCCCTGGCAACAATATCCCTCGGCGCAAGGTCCTTTAATGGATGGTACTTTTCCATAAAGGGCGTTCCATTCTTTAATCTTAAAATTCCCCCCTCTCCCCTGAGTGCCTCAGATATTAAAAATGACTTGGCCTGAGGATGATAAAGGCAGGTGGGATGAAACTGGACAAACTCCATATTCGCAATCGGTGCCCCGGCCCTGTAAGCCATTGCAACTCCATCGCAGGTGGCAATATCTGGATTACTTGTGTACAGATATACCTTACCTCCACCGCCTGTAGCGAGAATCACTGATTTCGCAAAGAATGTATTTATCTCACCCCTTTTGCTATCAAGGACATAAGCACCCAGGCATTCATCAATAAAACCTTCCGGGGGTTTCTTTCTCAGAAATTTTCCCGCTGTGATAAGGTCAATGGCTATGTGATACTCATAGAACTTGATATTCTCTTTTTTCTCTGCTGCAGCAAGAAGTGCCCTCTCTATTTCTCTGCCAGTAAAATCATCAGCGTGGAGAATTCTTCTTTTTGAATGCCCACCCTCCCTTGTCAGGTCGTATTCAACATCATTTGCATCTCTTTTTTTTGTGGTAAATCTTACGCCGAGTTCAATAAGTTCCCTCACCCTTTCCGGACCCTCCTTCACCACCATCTCAACCACATCTCTGTGACATAAACCTGCCCCTGCATCAAGTGTATCTTTTACATGCTCTTCAAATGTATCATCCTTACCGAAGACAGAAGCAATTCCGCCCTGCGCCTCATTGGTACTTGACATGCTCCTCTCCCTTTTTGTGACAACAACTACATCTCCATATTCCGATGCCTTGAGGGCAAAGAATGTTCCTGCTATCCCGCTCCCTATCACAAGAAAATCTGCACTTATGGTCCCCATATCTATTATTTAATCTATTGTAAAAAGGAAGCATTGTCAAGGAAGTAGAATGGAATAAAATTGACAGCAATTGATGAATTATCTTATAATTTTACATAGTTCTGGAGAGGTGGCCGAGATGGCTGAAGGCAACCGCCTGCTAAGCGGTTGATGGGGTAACACTCATCCGTGGGTTCGAATCCCACCCTCTCCGCCATTTCCTGACTTAAGTTCAATTTCTTGATTCTTTTTGGAATAAAAAATATAATTATTTTATGTCCCTTTATAATAATATTTTTTTAATATTCATCCTTATTTCAGCGAATAAATTTGAAGGGACCTTTGACTTTTTTGGCAGGAAAATAACCCTCAATGAGACATTTGAGATGATTGACAATGAGTCATCATTTGTAAAAACATTTAAGACACTGGTGCCCAGGACAATAGAGGAAGCAAGAGGTATACATTCCCGGCTTAACAATTTTGCAGGGGAGATGAATCTTGATGAATATGGCAAACTCTTCCTATACATAAAGTTCATCACCAGCATACCATACGAGAAGAGTAAAACCCTCTATTCTTTTCCAGAGATACTTCAGAGAAAGAGAATAAATGAACCTTCTGGTATCGTATTGCTCTCAGCCCTTCTGTGGCTCGACGGGAAGGAGAACATCATACTTGAAAACGAGAGCAGAACCCTCCTTGGAATACCATTGACAGGCATTGGAGACCTATCAGGATATTTTCTTGACAGGGATAACAGAAGATATTTTCTTAAAGACCTTTCAATGATGCCGCCAGGGGAATTAAAAAATAGTATTGACTTAAAGAAAGGATTCAGAGTCACTGACTTTAAATTTACAGGAAGCCCTTTATCCCTTGAGTTTAAAAAGGGACTGCCTTCCCTCCCGGAAGGAGAGAAATTAAAACGAAAATTTGGTTTTGTATTCAATGACAAATATTACAGATTTGATATAACCCTTGACTCCCATCTTACAGAATATGCGGATTTACTCCCGGCAGACTTCTTTGTAAAGACGAATTTCGGCGTCCTTGAACTTGAAGGGACAGGTATTACAAAACACCTGAAGGAGTTAATTAGAAACAGCAATTTCAGCGAGTTAGAAAAGGTAAATTTCATTCTTTCTATGATTTCACAATTGTTCAATTATTCTGAATCGGATATCAAGGGCGCAAGCAGAAATCTTATTGACCTTGCAAATGACTGCGATGCAAGGTCAACTTTCTTTGCATCCCTTCTCATTGCTGTCCTTGGTTATTCCAGGGACGACATCCTTTTTATTGAATTTCCAGGGGCAGAGCACGCCTGCGTTGCTCTTCACATAAAAACAGAAAACCCAGCAGAGATTGAAGGCACATATATAACTTACAGAGGGAAGCGCTACTGGATATGTGATACCACATACCTCATTGATGGAATTGCCAGGGCGGGCACACTCCATCCTGATTACGATGGAAAGGAAATTATTGTGAGACCCCTGAGGTAATTCTATCAACAACCAGCCGGGCGAATGCCATTGAGGATGTAAAGGCAGGCGAGATGGCATTAAGGATATGAATGGAATTTGAATCCTGAAGGAGGATAAAATCCATAACAAGTTTCTTTGATTCTAAGTCAACAAGCTGAGGTCTTATGCCTGTCTTACTTGATTTGATAATATCATCCACTCTTATTTCTGGAATGAGCGCGGAGGCATCCCTGTAAATACAGGTTGTAAAATATTTCTTTATCTCTTCTGCTCCAGCACTTCTGAATGAACTGTTCATTAAAAACATAAATACATTTCTTAACAGAATCTCAAAGCATTCAAAATCAATGCCCCTTAAAATTCCATAATTTTCCCGTCCCAGGGCAGGTATTGCTGTTGGACCAATAAAAACAACATCATCCACACTTCTTGTAAAGTGAATGCCGAGAAAGGGATTATTTATGTCCGGCACAGGATAAACATTCCCCCGAACAAGATTGGACCTTTCCCTTCTGACTTCTCTGTAGGTCCCCTTGAATGGCAGAATCTTATATTTTTTTGCCAGCCCGAATTCGTGAGCAATCTTTTCAGCATAAGCTCCCCCTGCGTTAATTATTTTTTTGAATTTGATTTCACCTCTGTTTGTCCTGATGGCTGAGCTTCCCTTCAGGGTAATAAACCTGGTGTTAAACAAAACTTTTGCCTTACTCCCCCATCTAATCTCCCCGACAAGGGCGTTGAGAACTTCAACAGGGTCAATCACTGCTGTCTCCGGGGAATATAGTGCTTTATCAACCGTTCTTGCATACGGTTCTATCTCTTTAAGTTGTTTTTCGTCAATTATTTCTGTCCTTGCTCCGCTCAGGTCCGCTCTCTTTTTCAGTTCAAAGAGCACCGGTAATTCTTTCTCACTCCTTGCAACAATAACCTTTCCTGATTCCTTTAATTTTAAATTCATTTTTCTGCAATATGCTTTCATCAACCTGTTGCCCTCAATGCAGAATTTTGCCCTTAACGAATCGGGCGTATAGTATATGCCTGCGTGAAGGACCCCGCTGTTTCTGCCACTTGCATGTACCCCGACAGAGGACTCCTTCTCTATGACGAGAATATCCTCAGCGCCCCTCTCAATCAGTTCTCTGGCAATTGTCAACCCGGTTATACCGGCTCCGATTATCAGAAAATCACAGGACATTTGATATAAATATTAACATACATTGTGTTTTGACTCCTATTAAAATTTTTATTCTATCACGAAGTTCTGGGTGCTTCCCCAGATGCAATTAACTTTGACATTTTTCCTCACTCCATTATAATCAATAAAAAGGTGTAACATTGAAAAGAAAGATATTAATAACCAATGATGACGGTATCCACTCCGAAGGTCTCTGGATATTAAAAAAATACCTTTCGGATATCGGTGAGGTATTCATTGTTGCACCTGACCGTGAGCGAAGCGCCACAGGACATGCAATAACTCTGCACCGGCCGCTAAGGATGCATAGAATCAAAAAAAATGCCTACGCCGTTGATGGAACCCCAACTGATTGTATAATCCTCGGTTATAATCTCCTCTTCAAGGATGAAAAACCGGATCTTGTGATCTCTGGAATCAACAAGGGCGGAAATCTCGGCGATGATATAACCTACTCCGGAACCGTCTGTGCAGCACTTGAAGGAGCCATGCTGGGCATCCGTTCATTTGCAATCTCTATAGTGGCAGAGACAAATTTTAATTTCAAACCAGCGGCTCAATTTGCAAGAATGTTATCATTAAAATTATTGAAAAATATAAGTGACAGACATATTGTACTTAATGTAAATATTCCCAATGTCAGAGATATCAGGGAAATAAAAGGGGTAAAATTCACACGCCAGGGAAAGAGAAAATATGAGGAGCTCGTCATTCAGAATGTTGACCCGCGCGGAAAAAAATATTACTGGATAGGTGGGAATCTTGAACCGGTCCCGAATGAAAAGGATACAGATATAACTGCAATATCAAGGGGCTATATCTCCATCACCCCTGTCAATCTTGACATGACTGATTACGGAAGAATTCCGGAATTAAAAAAACTTCAAATCTCAATTAATACGATTAAAAATGGAAAAAACTAAATCAGATATATTAAAGGAATATGAATCTGCAAGATTCGCCATGGTGGAGGAAAAAATAGCCCGCCGGGGCATTAAGGACGCCAGGGTTTTAAGGGCAATGGAAAAGGTTCCCAGACATTTTTTTGTTGACGAAGCACTTATCCCACAGGCATACAATGACCATCCCCTGCCAATCGGCGAAAATCAGACAATCTCCCAGCCCTACATAGTGGCATTAATGCTTGAGGCACTTGAATTGAAGGGCAATGAGAAGGTCCTTGAGATAGGCACCGGCTCCGGCTATCAGACCGCTCTGCTCGCTGAACTTGCTCACATGGTCCTCAGCATTGAGCGAATTCCATCCCTGGCAGAAAAAGCAATTAAGCGCCTTGAATTTCTCGGCTATAAAAATGTGAAGATAAAATCTAATGATGGAACCATGGGATGGGAGGAGGAAAGTCCCTTTGACAGAATCATTGTATCTGCTGCATCACCATCAATTCCAGAACCATATCTTGAGCAACTTAGTGATGATGGAATCATTGTCATTCCAGTGGGACAGGAGGAGACGCAGACGCTTATGAAGGTAAAAAAATCTGGAGGAACTATAAAGATGGAGAACCTCGGTGGATGCCGTTTTGTAAAACTTATCGGAAAATATGCCTGGAATATAAATGACAGGTGAGAGGAATGATTAAAAGATTATATGATTGGGTGCTCCAGTGGGCCTATTCTCCCTATGCCAGTTACGCCCTTTTTATCCTTGCATTCTGCGAGTCATCCTTTTTCCCCATTCCGCCCGATGTGCTCTTAATTGCCCTTTCTATCTCAATCCCCCAAAAGTCCTTCTTTTATGCCATCATTTCTTCAACAGGTTCAGTCCTGGGCGGTGCCTTCGGATACTTAATCGGCTATCAGTTCATGGACATAATTGGATTCAGAATAATCAATTTTTATAACCTGAAAGAACACTACAATTATGTTGGCCAGATTTATAATAAATATAATGCCATTGCTGTCGGTATTGCTGGCTTTACACCCATTCCGTACAAGATATTTACAATTGCTGCTGGCGCCTTTAAGATTAATTTCTGGATATTTCTCATTGCCTCCCTTGTAAGCAGGTCCGCAAGATTCTTTCTTCTGAGCACACTTATTTATTTTTATGGAGAAAGCATCCGGGAATTTATTGAAAAATACCTCAACATCCTTACAATAATCTTCGTCCTTTTGCTAATAGGTGGTTTCATCCTGTTGAAATGGCTATAAGATTTGCAATAAAAACCCTATTTCTATTAATTTTCTCTGCAATGCTATTCGCATGTGGAAGTCCCTTTGGGATTTATCACACAGTCCAGAAGTGTCAGACCCTCTACCGAATCTCAAAGGCATACAATGTGCCGGTTGAGGAAATAATGGAAATCAATGATATTGAGGATCCCTCTTCACTCAAGATAGGTGAGAGGATCTTTATCCCTGGCGCTGAGCGCGAACTTTATGTAGAATCATACTGCGAAGGGGCTTCTGTGGTACCGGAACCCAGAAAGGAGGAAAAGAAAGAAGAGAAAAGTAAACCCCTTTCTAAAAAATATGATGACAGGGATATTCCTTCTTTTTCGGGTTTCATCTGGCCGGTGAGGGGAAAAATATTTTCCCTCTTTGAGCAGACGAAGGAACGCAGACATGATGGAATTGACATATCAGCGCCTGAAGGCACTCCCATCAAAGCATCTGCAGGAGGAAGGGTAATATACAGTGGAAGCGGAATACGGGATTATGGAAACATTGTTATAATAAAACATGCGGATAATTACTTTACTGTTTATGCCCATAATAGCGAGAACAATGTTCTTGAAGGAGATATTGTGAAACAGGGACAGATAATCGGGAAGGTCGGGAGCACTGGAAAGGCATCAGGGCCCCACCTTCATTTTGAAATCAGAAAGGGGAAAACGCCCGTTGACCCCTTAAAACTATTACCCTGAGAAGGAGGTATATGATGAAGATAAGTGAACTCAAAAAAACAATCCGTGAAATACCTGACTATCCAAAAAAGGGGATTCTCTTTTATGACATAACCCCATTGCTCCAGAATCCGAAAGCATTTCAGAAAGTAGTTGATACCATCGCAAACAGATACATTGATAAAAAGTTTGACTCAATTGTCTGCATTGACTCAAGGGGATTTATAATAGGATCAGCCCTGGCATACAAACTCTGCAAGGGGCTTGTGCTTGTTCGCAAGAAGGGAAAGCTTCCCTACAGGACAATCCGCGCATCATATAAACTTGAATATGGAACTGATGAAGTTGAGGTCCATGAGGATGCTGTAAAGAAAGGGCAAAAGGTGATAATAGTGGATGATCTTCTTGCCACTGGAGGAACAGCCAGCGCTGCGATAGAACTTATAAAAAAATCCGGCGGAACAGTGAAGGAATGCGCCTTTATCATTGAATTAACTGAACTCAAGGGCAGGGAAAAACTTGCCCCGGTGCCGGTCTTCTCCCTGTTAAAATATTAGTCATTCTCAGGATGCACCTCAAATTTCGTAAATGAAATTACAGTCAATCTCATTATCCTTTATTCTGAGGCTTACTTACTCTTTAGTCAATTTTTCTTAAAATTATGATAGAATATTATAATAAGATGTGTTAAAATTGCCACAATGATAAAAGTTCTCTTTTTAAATCCGTCCGCAAAGATCGGGGGCGCAGAAAGGAGCCTGATTGACATTATCAAAAACATTGACAGAAACAAATATATTCCCCTCTTAGGAATTCCAGAGCCAGGACCGCTTGGAGACCTGGCGAAAAAACACAATACAGATGTAATAATAATTAAACTGCCCTGGCCCATCACCCTCAGCGGAAGGAAGGGAAACATCCGGAACTTTATGGCAACACTTATTATGCCTTTTGGTATACCGGTTGTCCTCTATCGCATTGTGAATGCAATAAAATCAAGCGGAGCTGAAATAGTTCATACCAATGGTCTAAAATTCCATCTCATCACCTCCCTTGCAAAATTATTCACAAAATTTAAACTCCTATGGCATTTCAGGGACCTTCCCGATGAGAAGTTCTGGAGATTTTTTATCACTTCCTTTGCTAAATTCTTCCCGGATAAAATCATTGTAAATTCAGATGTAGTAAAAGAATTCTTTCCGGAAAAAATACAGAACAGGGTCACGCGCATCTTCAATGGCATTGACATAAAGAATTTTACTCCCGTAAAATCATCCGGGGATGTCCGAAGATTATTAGGTTTTTCCGAGGAATTCATTGTAGGCATGTTCTCAATGTTTACGGAATGGAAGGGGCACTCCATACTTATCAAGGTGGCAGAAAGAATTATAAAAAAATTACCCGACATCAGATTCTTAATCGCCGGTGATGCCCTTTACGACACGCTCAGAAACGCCGGGCTCAAGGAAAGGATAGAAAGAATGGTAAAGGATATGAATCTAAATGGATTTATAAAATTCACAGGATACCGCGAAGACATCCCTGATTTGATAAACGCCTGTGATGTTGTTGTCAATCCATCAATAAAGCCAGAACCCTTCGGCAGGGTAATTGCAGAGGCGATGGCTCTTTCAAAGCCAGTAATTATAACAGAGGGCGGTGGACTGAGCGAGATTGTCAGAAAAAATGAAGCCGGGATAGTCATTCCCCGTAATGATGAGGAGGCACTATTTAAGGCAATATACAAAATTTATGAGGAACCTGATATGAGAGAAAAATTTGGCAAAAAGGGAGCAGAGGTTGCAAGGGCTTATTTTTCCCTTGAAGAATATATATCAGGGATACAGAATACCTATGAGGAACTAATGCAGTGAAGGTGCTTGAATTCATAACGCGGCTCAATATAGGGGGTCCAAGTTTCCATGTTCTTTCAATAATGGAGGGGCTGAAACAGAGGGGCTGGGAGACCATTCTTGTCACAGGCAGAGCAGAAGAATATGAAGGAGATCTTCTTAAGGAGATAGAAAATTATGATATCACTGTTAAGGTCATACCGGAACTTAAGAGTGGAATAAATCCTTTAAGGGACCTGATTGCATTTTTTAAGTTCCTATTTATCTTAAAAAAAGAAAAACCCCATGTCCTTCATTCACATACTGCCAAGGCCGGTTTTATGGGCAGAACAGGCGGATTCCTGTTTAAAATCCTGTTCAGAAAAAAAATCATGATCGTCCATACCTTCCATGGTTTCATATTTGAGGGCTACTTCTCTAAATTCACATCACGCCTTATCCTTGCCATTGAAAGATTACTGGCAATGATTTCGGATAAAATAATATGCGTATCTGATTCGTTAAAAAAATTGGCTTTAGAAAGATACCATCTGGCTCCTGAGTCTAAATTAGCGGTAATACATTACGGACTCAATCCTGATTCCACAGATCCTCCTGTTCTATCAGAAGGGAATCCCCATCAATTTACCTTCGGGATTGTGGGGCGGCTTGTACCAATAAAGGGACACGAACTATTCCTTGAATCAGCGAAGGCACTACTTAAGGACACAGAGGAGAATATGCACATCCAATTTGCAATAATCGGGGATGGACCCGAAAGAGAGAGGATTAAGTTAATGGCTAATAAATTAGGGATAGAAAAAAATGTCCTTTTCTCGGGATGGAAGAGGAGTTCAATATATGATAACATTGATGTCCTCTGCGTTACCTCCAGAAATGAGGGGGTCCCATTTGTAATTCTGGAAGCACTTCTTTCCGGAATACCAGCCATTGCTGTTGACTCAGGCGGAATCCGGGACATATTCACCGTTGTAAAAGATAATGGCGCATTCTATATCTGTAAGGAGGGAATTCTCGTCAAGGAGAGAAAGAGTGAGTCAATGGTAGAGGCAATGCAATTTTTACTTCATAACAGACAGTTATGTCGCGAGATGGGAGCGGAGGGACATAACAGAATTAAAAAGGATTTTTCAATGGAGAAAATGCTATTTTTGCTGAACGAACTCTTCACAGAGAAGCAGGGAGTCCAATGAAGGAGTTTCTGACCCTTAAAAATCTGGTGGTAATATTCTTCGTGGCAATAAGTATAATTGCATCACTTACAGATATTGCCTTTATTCAGGGCATATATTTCCACATAGGCAAAAAGACGATCTTCATGAATGACTACAGCCATATTATTTTCTATGCTATTATCGGGATTATCTTCAGAAAATACGGGATTACATTTCTTCGGGGTTTTATATATATTACTCTATTTGCAACATCGCTGGAACTTCTCCAGACATTTACACCCTCGCGGAATGTTGATGTTGGAGATGTATTCAGTGGAGTAACTGGCTGGTTTATCGGTTCTGGAGTAATTACAATATATGAACTAATGACCAGGAAGGAGGAGAGGAGATGCGTGCCTTAATTACCGGCGGCGCAGGTTTCATTGGTTCACATCTTACAGAATTTCTACTGAAGCAGGAATTCAAAAAGATTATAATAATTGACAATTTATCTACCGGGAGCCAGGAGAACATAACAGGCATTATAAGAAATAATAAAGTGGAATTTATAAAAGGAAGTGTTATTGACTCAAGGTTAGTGGAAAAGGCGATAAAAAAGGTAGATATTATCTTCCATCTTGCAGCAGTTGTGGGCGTCAAACTTGTCCTTAAAGAGCCAGTAAAAACAATTCTCACAAACATCCGCGGAACTGAAATGGTCCTATCAATTGCACAGAAATATAACAGAAAAGTTATGATTGCCTCCACATCTGAGGTATATGGGAAGGGCGTAAAGGTTCCCTTCAGCGAAAATGACGATATTTTGATGGGTCCAACAACCAGAAGCAGGTGGAGTTATGCCTGTTCAAAGGCAATTGACGAATTCCTGTCCCTTGCATATTTTAAGGAGAAGAATTTGCCTGTTGTTATTGTGCGTTTATTTAACACAGTAGGCCCAAGACAATCAGAAAGATATGGTATGGTCCTGCCAAATTTTGTTAAGCAGGCACTCACAGGAAGGGACATAACTGTTTACGGCGATGGCACACAAACACGAAGTTTCTGCCATGTCCTGGATGTGGTGTCAGCACTTCATAAACTTGCACTCACTGATAAAGCAATAGGACAGGTCTTTAATGTCGGGAATGATGAGGAGATTTCAATAAAAGAACTGGCTGAAAGGGTCAGAAGACAGGCAAACTCTTCCTCAAAGATTGTCTTCATTCCGTATGATAAGGCATACGGGGGTGGTTTTGATGAAATTCCACGGAGGATACCGGATATAACAAAATTAAAACAGACTATCGGATTTGCTCCAAAATATTCAATCAATGATATCATAATTGATACAATAAATTACTACAAGGATAAACTGAAATGCATGAGTACATAACCGCAACGATTATTTTTACAAGTGCTCTTGTAATTTCTGCTCTCTCATGCAGGATAATTAAAATTATTGCACCAAAAGTTAATATGGTAGTATATCCTCGTTCTGACAGATGGCATAAAAAACCAACCCCACTGCTCGGCGGTGTGGCGATTTATCTCTCATTGATATTAACATATCTAATATTTCTGAGAGTTGACAGCGAGATCTTCTCTTTAATTATAATAAGTTCTTTCGTCTTCGCAATCGGTCTTTTAGATGACATATTTGAAATCTCGCCACCAACAAAATTCTTCTTACAACTTATCGCTTCGCTTCTTCTCATCCATGCTGGCTTTGTGATAGAATTCACAAAGTGGAATGTATTCAACTTTCTCCTGACCCTGTTCTGGCTTGTGGGAATTACAAATGCCTTTAATCTTATTGACAACATGGATGGGCTCTCTGCAGGAATAGCGTTTATCTCAACATGCTTTATGATGATCTTCTTTGTAGTATCCGGAATGTCTTTACATTTCCTGTTAAGTGTAGCATTCGCTGGCGCTCTTTTGGGTTTCCTGATTTATAATTTCCCCCCTGCAAGCATCTTTATGGGTGATGCAGGAAGTTTATTCATTGGATTCTTTATCGCGGGCATCGCTATTTCAAAAAGTTTCTTGTTCACCTCAAATATATTTTATGTAATCTTAATACCTGCCTTCATATTTCTTGTTCCAATCTTTGATACAACCTTTGTCACAATCACAAGGAAACTCTCTTCAAAGCCTGTATCCCAGGGCGGGAAAGACCACACATCCCATCGTCTGATCTCAATCGGTCTCAGTGAAAAGGAGACAGTCCTCATTCTCTACGGTCTCTCAATATTCTCCGGCTCCCTTGCTTATATTGTATTTAAGTTTTCGCTACACATCAGCATTATATTTATCTATTTAACACTCTTGATCTTTATCTTCCTCGGGATATATCTCTCCTCTATACGGCAACCTAAAGAGGAAGTTCATGAGAAAACTTCTCAGGGACCTCTCATCCCCATTCTTGTGGATATTACCTTTAAAAAGCGCCTCTTTGAGATTGCTCTGGACATAACACTTTTAATAATCTCTTCCTATTCAGCACTGCTTTTAAGATTTGAGTCAGCCATTCCGGAGACATTCCTGAAACATTTTTTAAAAACGTTGCCTCTTCTCATCATCATAAAATTGTCTGTACTTTATGCCTTTGGTGTCTACAAGGGGGTGTGGAGATACTATGGAATCAATGATTTCATCAAATTAATTCAGGCAATTGTAACTGGCTCTATCGCCTTTATTACAACAATTGCCCTTATTTACCGCCTGGAGGGATTCTCGCGCTCCGCCCTGATTATTGATCTGTTGCTCACCATCATATTATTGAATAGCGCACGCCTATCATTCAGGGTAATTGACAGATTGTTGAGACAGCAGAAAACCTCCGGGAAGAGGGTTTTAATCTACGGCGCTGGCGACGGTGGTGAGTTAATATTGCGAGAGATTTTTAATAATAAAGAACTTGGTTTATCTCCCGTTGGATTTATTGATGACGATGTGACAAAAATAGGCAGGAAGATTCATGGCGTTCCTGTGGTAGGAGATTATAGTTCATTGCATAAAATCATCAATCATTATAATATTGAGGAGATTATTATCTCCACCACAAAAATAACAAATGTGCGGATGTCAAATCTCACAAAATTCTGCAAGGAAAATAACATTCGTATCAGAAAACTTGCAATTAAACTTGAGGACTAAATATCCCCATCAAGTGCTCTTATAAACGATTCGTCCCCTGCAAGGGCTTCGTTGCCGGTAAGATAAAAAATTGCATGGAGGTACTCATGAAGGAGGACTTCGTAATCCGTCGCAATTACAATGTTCATCTCTGGCTCATATACTCCACGAAGCCCTTTTGAATAATCAAGGTATTTACTGTCATAAACCACAAGGGTAACTGGTTTTTGAACATCATCCGTTGACCCTATATACCTGGCAGATATTTCCTTTGCCTTCTCCCAGACATTATTTTCCCTTACAATATCCTGTAAAACTGGATTGTTTATCTTTTCTATAAGCAATTTCTGATACTTATAAAGAACATCCTCTGCATCTGCCCCCCCTGTAAGAATAAAAGAGAGAATCCCTAATATCGTAAAAATTCTTTCCCTTATCTTTTTCTTTACCTTCTTCACACCATTTTCTTATGGCAATTTTCATACCTGCCCCCTTATCTCTCTCAATTGTAACCCCTTATTTTTAAAGAAAATTTTCGGATTCCCAAAACCATATTGAGGGGAGAAAAATGTAAAAAGGTAAAAAAAACCTTCTTTAAAATTTAAAATTTTGAATTATGCTTTGTTTTGTTTGTCTTTTTTAGATGTATGAGAATACTCTGAAGGTAATAATTTACCCTGTGTTCTTTCTACTCTATTTCCCTCAAAAATTCTTCTAATCGCTTTTTATCTTCATCAGAGATTTTTGTAAATTTGACTCCCATGCCAGGTTTAAACTCCTTCCCTGGAATTTTCGGAACCCTCGTAACTCGGACTACCGTCCCTTCCGCTACCACCGGTTTAGAAGAACCAGGCAATTGAAATTCAAGGTGCAATTTTTCTCCCACATCAAGCAGGAGATCAGAGGTAATAAATATTCCACCCGTGCTCACATCGTGTGTCTCAAAATATAGGTCTCCAAACCCCTCCCCATCATGGACTGTAATCTGAACCTTTATGTGTTTTCTATCGCTGAGCCGCTTTTCCGCAATTTTCTTACTCATCTTTTAACCACTCATTTCAGATTGGCTTTAATAAAATCAACTATTGCCTTTCTACTTTCCTCATCCAGGTTGATAAAACGTATCCCCATGCCCGCTGTTGAAAATGGCTCCTGCCCTGTATCTTCCTTAATCCATACCACTTCACTTTTGACTATTATCAACCTCTGGTCGCTGGGAAGAACAAATTCAAGATAAATCTTTGTTCCCTTCTCAAGAAGAAGATCCGATTCAAGAAAGACACCGCCTGCGCTCAGATTTTTAGAAAAAAAATATAACTGGCCTCTTTCCTCGCCCTCATATCTTGCAAGCATTCTAATTTTCACCGGAATCCTTAAAAATTTTCTTCTTTCCATTTTCATTTTAACCTCCCTAAAATCGTTTTAACTTCAGATGCATAGGGACTATCAGGAGATATCTGCAAAAATCTCTGATAATAATTTATTGCCTTGTCTCTATCTCCCCTTGCATAGTAGATATTGCCAAGGAGCAATAATGCCTGCGAATTTCTGGGATTGATGGTGACTGCCTGGGTCAGTTTTAAGATAGCATCAATATCGTTCCCCAGATCAAAGAGAGCAGCACCCAGTTCTACCAGCGCTGTATCATCCTGTGGTTTTAATCTACTTGCTAGTTTAAATTGTTCAATTGCTTTTTCTATCTCTCCCTTCTTATAGAATTCTCTTCCCTTTTTCATTGCTGTCTCATACTGGGTATCTGATGATGGTCTTTTAGGTTCTTTTTGTACTACTGGTGTTGGTGGTTTTCCCGCTTTTTCAATCTCTTTGAGCCGTATTCTCGTATCCCTGTACTCCCCTGCCTTTGATAGAACCTTTTTATATAATTCAACTGCCTCCGATTTTTTATTCAACCCCTCTGCTGCTCTCCCCAGGAGATACCCTATCTCAATTGCAACACCTTCAGCAATTTCATCTGTGTTGACTTCTGAAAGAACTTCCTCAACTGTGCGAAATTCATTCCTTTCAAGGGAAAGTTTCGCAACCTTTAACCGAAGGTCAATGTTATTACTCTCCAATCCTATAACTTCGCGATAGGTTGATATTGCATCTGAAAGTTTATTTTGACTCTCCTGAATGCTCGCAAGCATCATCAGCGCCTCTTTATTTTTCTTAAGGCCGGGCTCATCGCTTAACAGGCGCTCAGCCTCCGAAAACCTCCCTGCTTCTTTTAACAACCGCGCCAGTTCCACTCTATACTTTATCTCTGTCGGTCTCAACCGGATGGCATTATTCAAAGCATCTATTGCAAGATCCTTTTTTCCTGGAATTCCGAGATTCGCTCTGGCATAAAGGTAATAGGCACTGGCATTGTTTTGTTCCTTTTTAATCACATCTGCAAGGAGACTTGCTGCTTCCTCAAATTTTGAGAGATTGATAAAGGATTCTGCTCTTGCAAGTAATATCTGAATGTTTTCTCCTTCTGCTTTAACTTCTGTCCCTGGTGGAAATAATTTATTTTTTACCTCAGGAATTCCATAGAAGATGGCGGGTAGTATTATCACCGCAATTCCTATTGTAAGATATGCTGATTTACTTAAAGTCCATCTCCTCTGTGCACCTGCACTTATTGCAACAACCTGTCTCTCAATCTTTTTCGGTGGGGCTAAATCGGAAAAGGAAACACCAGGAGAGGAAACTGGCTCAGGTGAATGTGTTTTGATCTTCTGTTCCTGCACTGACTTAAGATATATAACATTCTCAGATACCCCGGGCTTTTCCACCTCAGGGGGCGGGGGAGGTTCTTCCACCTGTGGTTGAGACAGTGTGGGTTTTAATTCCTCCTCAACAGGTGGCTGGAGGAAGGCTGTATCTTCACCAGCAGTACTTGATTGTGACAAAAACTCCTCTGCCTCCGATGCCCATGTCTTTACTTTTTCTTGCTTAGAGTGAGGCTCTACATTCTGGGCGAACCTTGTTGGGTAATAGTAGGTAACCTTTTTTTCCTGTGAAGGTCTTGATGATTCAACAAGAAATCCCTGAAAGTATAATTGCGAAATAATTTTCAGCGCCTCAATCTCATCAAACTCAAGGGATTCCACCACATCAAGTATTGTTTTTTTCCCATCAAATTCTGCAAGAATATTTTCAACCTTGGAAGGGAACTGTTCGGGATGTTCATTCAATATTGCCTGTGAATCAATTACAAGAACTGTATCAAGTGGTGGAATGATTTCCTGCAATTGCTTCCACTCATCAATTCTCCTCAACCCCTCCATAAGCAATCCCTGATTACTTGTGGTTATTGTCTCTACAACATTATGTTCAGTGAATTCTATCTGGAATGTCCCCTCTGTCCAGTTCAGAATGAGATAAAATGCCTTCTCTCCCTTCAACTTACCTACCTCTGCATGAACAATCCTTCCTTTCTTAAAATAAATTACACCCTCATGGGCTTTATATTTCAAGCGTATAATGGCTGTCTTATTCCCCAATTCAAGCACCTGAATCAGTTCAACAACACCCATGTTCGTGAGATCTCCTGAAAAGCCCTTGTCCACACCAATCTCAACCTTTTCCCTTTCAGCCCTCTCTAAAAGAATCTTTACTCTGGTTATAATCTCCTTCAGATAAATGGGCTTTGTCAGATAGTCATTTGCACCAAGTTTTAAGCCCTTTATTTTTTCATCAATATTTTTATTTTTTGTAAGAAAGATAAAGGGAGTATCCTTTAAACTTGTTGTCCTCCTGATGAACTGCAGGAGGGTAAAGCCGTCAGTACTGCCGAGGTCTATTTCAGAAATAACAAGATCAGGCTTGAGCGTTTCCACCTTTGAAATTGCATCATTCCCATCCGTTGCAACCGTTACATTCAGGTCAGCCTTCTTTAAACTGATGGCAAGAATCCTGAGATTCTTCTCATCGGGGTCAACAATGAGTATCTTCGGCTTAGCCATAAAATAAATATTATTATGCTATTTTAGTATATATAAATGAAAAAAATAAGTCAACTGTATATGTGGGTAAGTTTTAAAAGCCTTAATGCCAATATAAGGACTGGCTTTATGAACATACCAGCTCATCCCCCTCTTTTTAAACCTCCTGCA
>FWWL01005576.1_pt1 | contig 19379 bp, 18 predicted proteins | sample 2228331 | NCBI WGS metagenome assembly FWWL01 (sample SAMEA103939775, study PRJEB20133) | metagenome | reverse complement strand
GGGCATGAGGGTGGGGATTTCTTCCACCTCAAAGGTCAGTTGCTCAGGCAAAGTTGGGTTTCGCATCGTTGTTCTCCTCGCCCATTTTTTTTCGGTGAACAGCGGGGGGATTGCCCCGCGGGGATGTTGTCCACCGTGCTTAGGGGTTGTCATGTGTGATTATACCCGAATCCTGCGTTTTGCGTTCCCTGCTCATCAGCACCTCTAAGTTCCACACGGGGGTCGGCGGGCGTCCAGTTGCGATATGGACGGCGCGCGCCCATTTCTGCATTTGGACGAGGATACGCAACTTTTCCTCTGGAGGGAGCTGTGCCAGCTGTTTGCGTCGTTCCGCCTTAGCTTGAAGCACTTTCTGTACCACTTCGGGCAGTGCTTGACTCATTCTATTTGCCTCCTGATTGCTTGCCAGGTCTCTAACAGATGATGGCGAGACAGAATATCTTGGAGCAGAGACCTATCGATGGGAGCCTGTTCCAAGAGTAGGCGTATGCGTTCACGGTCTTTGTAGCGTCCCGTCTGGAGTGCAATCGCTATCAGATATTCAGGAGACATCACGCGAATAGTGTCCCCGTTAAATGGGAACTCTCGTGCGTTCGCAACGGCTTCTTCCACGAGCGGATTATAGGCGACAAGGATTTGTACGGGTGCGTCGCCAATCAGCACAACCTCACCCTGAGCTGGATAGCCCACCTCGGCAAGGCGTTGGTAGAGCGGCGCCATGCTAAGCACAGCCGAATCGGAGCGTATCAAGACAAAGATATCCAAATCGTAGGTGAGCACTGGTTCTGTATAGAAGATGAGTGCCGATGCGCCCCCAGCGCGTAGTTCTCGATGAGGGACTCGCTCATCAACTTGCGTATCGCCTCTGCCACCCGATTCATCGATGATACTGTACCTTATGACGGCGTTGGGCAGGATGCGCAAGCCACAGAGGTGGAAGGGACATTCTTGTCTGTTTTTGAGGCGTACCGCAAAGCGTGAAAAAAATGCCGGGGCTTGTTCAGCCCCGGCTATTGGGGGGTGAGTGGTCTGTGTGTCAGTAGGGGGATGGTGAAGCCTTCTTATTGCCCTTCTCTTCGGGCAGTTCCGCCACCAGTGCTTCGGTGGTCAGGAGCATCGATGCGATGGAGGCGGCGTTCTCCAACGCGGTGCGAGTCACCTTCGCTGGGTCGACAATCCCTGCTTGAATCATGTCGACGAAGGTGCCCGTCACGGCGTTGTAGCCCTGTCCTCTGGGCAGTTCTTTGACCTTCTCTACAATCACGGAGCCTTCCGCACCGGCGTTAAGGGCAATTTGGCGCAGCGGCTCTTCTAAGGCACGGCGCACAATCGTCACGCCAATCTTCTCATCGCCCTCTACCGCGAGGTTGTCAAGGGCTTGGATGGCGTTCACCAGCGTCACACCGCCTCCGGGCACGATGCCCTCTTCCACTGCAGCTTTGGTGGCGTGGATTGCGTCTTCAAAGCGGGACTTCTTCTCCTTCATCTCGGTCTCGGTGGCGGCGCCGACCTTGATGACCGCCACGCCCCCTGCGAGCTTCGCCAGACGCTCTTGGAGCTTCTCGCGGTCGTAGTCCGATTCGGTGGTCTCGATCTGCTTGCGGATTTGCTGGATGCGCCCTTGAATGGCTTCGGGCTTACCCTTGCCTCCGATAATGGTGGTGTACTCCTTCTCGATGACCACCTTCTCGGCGCGTCCGAGCTGATCAAGGCGCACATTCTCCAGCTTGATGCCGAGGTCTTCGGTGAGGAAGGTGCCCGCAGTGAGGATAGCGATGTCTTCCATCATCGCCTTGCGTCGCTCACCGAAGCCGGGCGCCTTGACCGCCGCGCACTGGAGCACCCCGCGCAGTTTGTTCACCACGAGGGTCGCCAGTGCCTCGCCCTCCACATCCTCAGCGATGACCAACAGCGGTTTGCCTGCGCGCACCACCTGCTCGAGAATCGGCACGAGGTCCTGCGCGGCGCTAATCTTCTTCTCGTAGAGCAGGATATAAGGCTCCTCCAGCACCGCTTCCATGCGCTCAGGGTCGGTGATGAAGTAGGGCGAGATGTACCCTCGGTCAAAGCGCATGCCCTCCACCACTTCGAGGGTGGTCTCGGTGCCTTTGGACTCCTCGACGGTAATCACGCCATCTTTGGTGACCTTATCGATGGCGTCGGCAACCACCTTGCCGATAGCGGGGTCGTTTGCCGAGATAGTGGCGACCTGCTCGACCGCTGCGCGCCCCTCGACAGGGATAGCGACCTCACGGATGTAGTTGACGACCGCCTCCACCGCCTTGTCGATCCCGCGCTTGACCTGAATGGGGTTGGCACCCGCTGCGACCGCCTTCAAGCCCTCTTTGAAGATGGCTTGGGCAAGCACGGTAGCGGTGGTCGTGCCGTCGCCTGCGACATCGTTGGTCTTGGATGCCACCTCGCGCACGAGTTGGGCACCCATGTTCTCAAAGCGGTCTTCTAACTCTATTTCCTTTGCTATCGTCACGCCATCATTAATAACTGTTGGGGAACCGAACTTCTTCTCTAAGACCACATTGCGTCCTCGGGGTCCGAGGGTGACTTTGACTGCATTCGCTATCGTGTCTACTCCACGCTCCAGCGCGTGGCGTGCCTGCTCGTTGTACAGTATCTCCTTCGCTGCCATCGGCTCACCTCCTTATTAGTTTTCCAGCACGGCGAGAATATCGTCCTCTCGGAGGATGATATACTCCTCGCCGCCGATTTTAATCTCCGTACCGCCATACTTAGAGAAGAGTACCTTATCGCCTACTTTCACTTCGAGGGGTACAATTCGCCCATCTTCCAGCATACGCCCAGTGCCAACTGCCATCACTTCGCCTTCTTGTGGTCGCTCTTTGGCTGTATCAGGCAGGATAATCCCGCTTTTTGTCATCTCTTCTGCGCTTTTGGGTCTTACTACCACTCGATCGCCAATCGGTTTCAACATCTCACTAACACCTCCTTACGCCTAAAGTAAGACCTCGCCATAAATTTAGCACTCGCAGGAAGCGAGTGCCAAAGGCGTATATATTATACCCTCTGCATGACGGCTTTGTCAAGGGGGTGTAGAGGGTGTTCGAAATTCCCCTACGAGCGCATTGTTGGAAACGGTAGACGAGGGTGCCGAAGACTGGGAGTGGGGTATTGGGGAAGGCGTGGTCAAAGAGGCGTGCAGTATACTTACAGATAGCGTAGGCAACCGATTGCAAGCAGAAGCCAGAGTGCGATTAGCCCTCCATGCGCAACAGGTCGCCATCGTTCGGGGATGAGAGTGTCCCAGCCCAACGCCAGCAAGACCGCTATCGGCATCAGCGCAGGATAGAAATAGCGTCCCTGCGTCTGGAAGAACACCCGCACAAACAACACGAAGCTCCCCGCCACCAGCAAGAGGGTCAGCAATCCCAGCCACAGCCATGCGTACGAAGCCGAATCGAACGGTTCCACTCCCCTGCGCACTCGGTAGAGCCAGACTCCCAACCCCACCAGCGCCAACAGACACCACCCCAACAGCCCCCAATAGACACTATCGGGCAGGAAATTGGGTAAGCCTGTGCGCGCTGTTTGAGGAGTGCCGTAGGCGAACCAGAAACTGCGAAAAGTCCAGTCGGCTACGAGGCGCGCATACTCCCCAACGCTCATGCCCGCTTGGAAAAAGTCCTCCGCTTTTGCTGTGCCTGCGAACACGCGCAGGAAGGTCTTCTGCAGGAGGGGGTCTTCATAAAGCAGGGCGTTGCGTATGAACCACCATCCTCCGATTGCCAGCGCAATTGCGAAGGCTAAGGCGGAAGCGAAAAGTGTCTCCTTTAGCCAGAGGGTTCCCCTCACTTTGCTTGCACGCCACGAGATTAGCGCAAACCCCACGAGCAGAATCGGAAAGAGCAGGATAGCGGTCGCTTTGGTCAGCACTGTTAGTCCTGTCAGGATGCCCAGGAGGGCGGGAAGCCTCCAATTGGGCGTTTGCTCGTCTGGTCGAGGCGTCAATCCGACTGCCAGCCCGTACAGCACGCCAGCAAACAGCAAGTTCATCAGGGCATCGTTGCCGACCGCACTCCCAATTGCGATATGCATCGGCAGGAAGGCTACAAAAGCCATCCCTACAAGCCCCATCAGGAATCGCTGTGGGAAGAGCCGTCGCAGAGTAAGCCAAGTGAGCCAAACCACCCCCGCACTGGCGAGCGTCGAGAGCAGGCGAATCCCCTTGCCTTCACCCCCCACTAAGTGGAAGAGTATCCCTGCCAGAAAGTAGTAGAGGGGTGGCTGATGTGCCTCATAGCCGACCCCCTCGTAGCCCTCGAACACAGGAAGACGCCACTCACGCGCCACATACGCCACATACTGGAAATGCGCGCCTTCGTCGGGAGTGTTGGGGTAGCCGTTGTTGCCAAATGGCGTGTTGAGGTTGTAAAGAAGCGCCAGGAGGATATGCGCCCCCAGCAGAGCCAGGGGCGCATAAGTTAAAAGCCTTTGCTGGCGATGTACTTCGCTAAGTCGGCGACTCGACACGAGTAGCCCCACTCGTTATCGTACCAAGCGAGTACCTTCGCCAAGCGTCCCCCCATAACCATCGTGGAGGGGAGGTCGACAATTGCACTGCGCTCGTCTCCGCGAAAGTCCGCCGAGACCAGAGGCTCATCCGAGAAGCCCAAGATACCCTTCAGTGTGCCCTCCGCAGCGGTGCGGAACGCATCGTTGAGGTCGCCCTCGGTCACCTCACGGGAGAGGGTGACGCTGAGGTCGACAATCGACACGGTGAGAGTAGGCACGCGCAGAGCAATCCCGTGCATGCGCCCCTTCAGTTCGGGCAGAACGAGGTGGATGGCTTTTGCGGCGCCAGTGGAGGTGGGGATGATGTTCGCAGCCGCTGCACGGGCACGGCGCAGGTCCTTATGCACCTGGTCTTGAATGCGCTGGTCGTTCGTGTAGGCGTGCACGGTGGTCATGACACCATACTCGATCCCGAATCTCTCGTGTAGAACCTTCGCCACAGGCGCCAAGCAGTTGGTGGTACACGAAGCGTTAGAGATGATGTGGTGGCGTGTGGGGTCATACGCTTCGTGGTTCACGCCCATTACAAGGGTAATGTCCTCGTTCTTGGCGGGTGCGGTGATGATGACCTTCTTAGCACCTCCTTTGAGATGGGCGCTTGCTTTCTCGGCGTCGGTGAAGACGCCTGTGGACTCAATCACGATATCCGCCCCCAAGTCGCTCCAAGGGATGTTGGCGGGGTCTTTCTCGGCGAACACACGGATGCGGTCGTTGTCCACAATCAGCGCAGTGTCCTCTGCGCGAACCTCGCCGGGATAGGTTCCGTAGGTCGTGTCGTACTTGAACAGATAGGCATTGCTGTGAGCGTCTGTGAGGTCATTGATTGCGACCACATCGAACTCCTCGGGATAGTGTTTGCGAATGGCGCGCAGGGTCAAACGCCCGATGCGCCCGAAGCCGTTGATACCAATCCGAATCGGCATGGTTAGGTACCTCCTGATTTAGGGTTTTCGACCACCTTGAGAGGGTGCTGGCTGAGGTGTCGGACCTGGCAATCCTCTTTGCATCGGAGGGGGTTGGATTTCCTTCGCATCTTTGGGGATTTTGAACTGGAATCGGCTTGCAGGAATGGGCTTGTCGAAGCTGGTGTAGGTGATGGAAGCGGTAATCTTGTTGGTAAGTTGCTGAGGTGGTTGCCCACTCTGCCCGCCCCCAATCTTCGTGGTCTGAGTCGCCTCTACACGATAGATAAGCCGGTCTTGGGTTCCGACAAAGAGCCGAATAGTAGAGCGCGAGTTGCCCTCGGTCTCGGTGACTTCCACGATGCGCGTCTGCTTGCCTGCCAGCGCTTGATTTCCTTTGAAGGCGAACTTGCGATTGCTTCCAGGACGGTCTAAATCCTCGTCAATCAGGGCAAACAGAAGCGACGCCATTCCCAAGAAGGGCATATTGGCACCCCTAAAATCTTTGGGGGCTTCCTGCTTCATGTACTGCTTGGCGGAAGGGACATAGAGATACAGCGTCTTCCCATCAGAATAGATTTCCTGCTCGCCCATTCCTGGAGAACTGATTTTTGCGTAGAGTTTATTGGGGAACTGGATTACTGTACGCCCTGTGACCTGCTGACGGTTCATGTTTGCCCCGATGGTCATCTCCACAGTGATGGTGAAGTTCATGTCCATCGTCTTGGCGTTTCGGTACTTCTGCTGAACCTGCTTCAGAAAGGCTTTGGGGTCTTGCTGAGCAAAACCGCTTGCAACAAGCCCTATGCTAACCGTTAGAATGAGCCACTTATTCATCGTCGTATCCCTCATATCTACTATACCCGTTTGCGCGCAAAAGGTTCCCCCTGTTTGGGGCTTACTACACAACGCTTTCTGAGGGAGAATAGAAAATGGGCGCACACGGGGGTGCGCCCCTACCAACCGCCTTGCCTGTAGGGACAGAACCCCATGTCTGCCCTTCTAAAGAACAGCTTCCCCGTCACCCTGACCCTAAAGCTTCCTCGTCTCCCTAACCCTGAGCGAAGCGAATCCCCCATCACCCTGAGCCGCCCTCTCGTCACCCTGAGCGAAGCGAAGGGTCTCACTTTGAGATTCTTCGCCTTCGGCTCAGAATGACGAGAGAGACAGAATGACGAGAGAAGGAGCATCAGAATGACACGAGAGACACAGAATGACACGAGAGACATAGAATGACGAGTGAAGGGGCAACAGGAAAGTTGGGTTATTCTAAAAGGCGCCCCCCAGAAAGAGGGGGCTGAGGAAAGGAGGGACGGTGCAACTTTAGGCAGAGACTCGACGCCGACGATGGGCTAAAAGACCTATAAGCCCTGTGCCGAGCGCAATCAGCGTGCCAGGTTCGGGAATGGCTGCAGCAGCCATCGCAAGGTCTTGCCCGCCATTAATCGCTCGCAAATAGTAGTAGTAATCGCTCTGGTTTCCGACGGTGTTGAGCAGGCTGATGGCGTAGTTCTTGACGGTGCTATCTGCCGAGTACTTGAAGTTTCCTGCGTTGAAATTGTCGAGGTTACCGAAAGCATGGTCGTGGGCAATCTCCCACATCGCCACTTGGAAACCCGCCCCTTTCTCGTTGAGGTTACTACCCGTGAGGAAGCTATCCTTGAGGTTCAGCAGTGCCCCGGCACGCCCTCTTGCTAACCAGAGCTCGTATTGATAGGTCTGGTTGAGGTTCATCCAGTGGTCTAAGTCCACACAGAAGGCGTAGTTGTAGGGGGCGTTGGTGATGAGTTGATACATTCCTGCTTTCACATTCAGTGTGGTGCTACCGTACACAATCTGGGTGTTGATTCCGGGCGAGACTTGCGTAATCTTGACCGTGACATTTCCAAGATAGAGCAGTTTATCTGCGTTGAACTGAGGGTTGCTCGCAAAAGCAGAACCCGCGAATGCAACTACCGTACAGACCGTTATCCCCAAAGCGTTCCATCGATTTCGCATTGTTTTTTTGACCTCCTGAAGAGGCATAGAGCAACCCGCATGCCATAGACCATCGCAAGGGCTGAGGAGTTTACGGGTTTTAGAAGAGAAAACCGATAATCTTTTCAGGGGGATGGCAAAGCAGAGCCGAGTCGGGTATAATAGGGCGAGTTTGTGGGGCTGAGAGCCGATGGCAAAGACCAAAGTGAGCGTTCAAGAGATAGCGAAGGAACTGGGTATCCCCGCCAGCCGACTGCGCCACATCCTGACCGAGCTGGGCGTGGATGAAGTGGAAGCACGCAAGGGGTTAGACCCCGATACGGCGCAGGTCATCAAAGAGATGGCACAGGAGATGGCAGAAGACCTGCGCACCCTCCTGCTTCCGCAAGAGGTAACCGTGCGGGAACTGGCGCAGGCGATGGAGCGTAGCCCGCAAGAAATTCAGAAACATATCATGGTTAAATATGGCAAGCTCGTCACACCTGTGCAGAAGATAGACCAAGAGCTTGTAGAAAAGATTGCTCACGATTTCGGGCTGAATGTCCGCTGGGAAACCCCTCAAGTGGAACCTCCCCCTACCGAAACGAAAGCTGTCGTTGCGCCCTCTGCCCCCACCCGCCCCCCTATCGTGACGATAATGGGGCATGTGGACCACGGGAAAACGAGCCTTTTGGACTACATCCGCAAAACCCGCGTGGCAGAACGCGAGTTCGGAGGCATCACCCAGCATATCGGAGCGTATCAAGCGGAATACAACGGTAAACTCATCACCTTCTTAGATACCCCTGGACACGAAGCGTTTACTGCCATGCGCGCTCGCGGTGCGCAGGTGACGGATATCGTCGTGCTCGTGGTCGCTGCCGATGATGGAGTGATGCCCCAAACCGTAGAGGCGATTAACCATGCAAAGAATGCCAAAGTGCCGATAATCGTCGCCATCAATAAAATTGATAAACCTGATGCTGACCCCCAGCGTGTGATGCAACAGTTGACCAAGTATGAACTCATCCCTGAAGAGTGGGGTGGTCAAACCATCATGGTGCCTGTTTCCGCTAAGACGGGGGAAGGAGTGGACACTTTGCTGGAGATGATTCTGCTGACGGCAGAGTTGGAAGAGCTCAAAGCCGACCCCAATGCCCCCTTCCAAGGCACGGTGATTGAAGCAAAACTGGACAAGGGGCGTGGTCCTGTAGCGACCATCCTCGTTCAACAGGGTACCCTCAAGCGGGGCGATGTGCTGGTGGTGGGCAAGACTTGGGGCAAAATCCGTGCGATGTTCGACTACAACGGGAAGCAGGTCGAGCGCGCCACCCCTTCCACTCCTGTAGAGGTGATGGGGCTGAACGATGTACCCCTCGCTGGCGACCGAGCCGAGCGCGTCGAGAGCGAACAGCGCGCCCGCGAAATCGTGGAAGAGCGACTGGAAGCCGAACGCGCCCAAAAAGTGCAACCACCCACCAAAGGTGTCAGCCTCGCCGACCTGTTCAAACAACTGCAAGCAGGTGAAACCCAGACCCTCAATATCATCCTCAAGGCAGATACCTATGGCTCGGTGGAAGCCATTCGCGATGCCCTCCTCAAATTGGAAAAACCCGAAGGTGTGGAAATCAAGATTATCAACGCAAATGTGGGCAACATCACCGAAGCCGACATCGACTTCGCCATCGCTGCAGAAGCCATCGTGCTGGGATTCAATGTGAAGGTCGAAGGCAACGCCCAAGCGAAAGCGAAGACGAACAAGGTCGATGTGCGCACCTACCGCATCATCTACGAACTGTTAGACGAGGTTCAGAAGGCACTTAAAGGACTGCTGGAACCCGAACTGCGCGAGGTGCATTTGGGCACTGCCGAGGTGCGCGCCGTGTTCCACCTCTCCAAAGGCATTACCGTGGCAGGGTGCTATGTACTAAATGGCAAGATTGTGCGGAATGCCTCCGCTCGGCTCGTGCGAAACGGTGAGGTGGTTCACGAAAGCAAAATCGCCACCCTCCGCCACCTCAAGGAAGACCGACGCGAAATCCCTGCTGGCTATGAGTGTGGGATCACCTTGGAAGGCTTCTCGGACTATCAGGAAGGCGACCGCATCGAGTGCTACGAAATCCAAGAGGTGGAACGCTAATCTGTATGCCCTTTCCCACTAAGGCTAAGAGGTTCTTTTATGATAACCGAGCAGAACCGATTGGCGATTCTAATGCACGGAGGCATACGAGGCATCTTCGGCAAGACCGGGATTGGGCTTTTGCGCTACAGCCGTGCGCCCATCGTGGCAGTTATCGACTATGAATGTGCAGGCGAGCATCTGCCTTCCTTGCTGGGTATTCCCCGTGAAGTGCCTATAGTAGAGTCGGTTGAATCTGCACTCCCCTATCAGCCCGATACGCTGGTGATAGGGATTGCTCCTTCTGGCGGGCAGTTGCCTCCTGAATGGTTCCAAGAGATTCGAACCGCCGTTATAGCGGGGCTGAACATCGTGAACGGGCTTCACCAACCGTTAGCGAACCATCCCGACATCCAACCGCTGTTGCACGGGTGCCAGTGGGTATGGGATGTGCGCCAAGAGCCTCCGAACCTTACTGTGGGCGCAGGGCGCGCTCGTCATTTAGCGTGCAAACGGGTGCTTACCGTCGGCACGGATATGGCAGTAGGCAAGATGACGGTGAGCATCGAGATGCATCGGGCGTGCTTAGCGCGGGGTCTGCGCTCCCAATTCTTAGCGACAGGGCAGACGGGGATTATGATTGAGGGCAGAGGCGTCGCGCTGGATGCGGTGCGTGTGGACTACGCGTCGGGCGCTATCGAGAAATGGACGCTGGAGTTGGGGGAAAACGCCGATATCGTGCATATTGAAGGGCAGGGCGCACTATTCAATCCTGCATCCTCCGCCACTTTGCCCCTGTTGCGTGGTGCCCAACCGACCCATCTGATTTTAGTCCATCGGGCAGGGCAGACCCATATCCGCACCTTTCCCGATGTGCCGATTCCGCCCTTGCGGGTAGCAATCGAACTCTATGAGGCAGTGGCCTCTGCGGGAGGCTCCTTCTACCCTGCCAAGGTAGTAGGCATTGCGCTGAACACTGCCCACCTCAGCGAGCAGGAGGCGCGAAACGCAATGGAGATTACAGCCCAAGAGACAGGACTGCCCTGTACCGACCCGTTGCGCTTCGGAGCGGAGCCGTTGGTCGAAGCGATTTTAGCCTAAATGGCGGGCTATCTTCTGCTCGATAGCCCCTTTGGGGAGCGCACCCACTATCTGCTCCACCACACGCCCATCTTTGAACAGGAGAAGGGTAGGAATGCTCATAATCCCGTATTGGACAGCAAGTTGCTGTTCCTTGTCCACATCGACTTTATACACCTTCAGTTTGCCCGCGTACTGGTTCGCCAGTTCTTCCACAATAGGCGCAATCAGTCGACAAGGACCGCACCAAACCGCCCAAAAGTCCACCAATACGGGAACATCCGATTCCAGAACTTCCGTTTGCCATTCCTTCTGTGTGATTGCCTGAACAGCCATAGTCGCCTCCAGCAAGAAGTATACCTCACCTTTGGCAGGGGGGCGCTACAGCGTCACTACCTGCGCGCTTTCTACCCCATCCAGCTGGCGGATTTGCTCGAACACTTCAGGGGGGATCGGGTCGTCCACTTGCAGGATCATAACGGCGCGCCCGCCGACCTGCTCGCGCCCCACATGCATGCCCGCGATATTAATCTGGTTCGTTCCGAGCAGGGTGCCCACACGCCCGATAATACCCGGACGGTCGCGATGCTCGGTGATGAGCAGAATGCCTTCAGGGCGGACATCAACGAACAGGTCGTCGAGGTGGGTGATGCGCAGGTCGTGCTTGCCGAACACGGTGCCGGTAAGCCGTTGCTCGTGGTCGCCTGCTCGCGCAACTGTCGTGATGGTGTCGGGGTAGAGGTCGGTCTCGGGGCGCATGCTCCATTCCAGCTGAACCCCACGTTGACGGGCAATCAATGGCGCATTCACCAAGTTCACATGAGTATCGGTAGTACGCTGGAATAGTCCTACCAGCACCGAGCGCGCCACTATATCCAACGGGAACCCTTCCCATTCCCCTGAAAACTGCACACGCACACTCTCCACAGGCACCCTTAGTAACTGCGCATGGAGGCTTCCCATTCGCTCCACCAGCTTTAGATAGGGTGCCACCCGCTCCATCTGATCGGCAGGGATGGGAGGCAGGTTCACAGGGCTGCGCGGAACGCCTCCGGTCAGCACCGCTATTATCTGCTCGGCGACATCGATGGCGACCTTCACCTGTGCCTCTTCGGTGGAGGCACCCAGATGAGGCGTCAGCACATTCTGCGGTTGGTGAAGCACTCGCAGGTCTGGTGGGGGTGGCTCTTGGGGGAACACATCGAGTGCGACACCTGCGATATGCCCTGAGTCGATGAGTTCGGCTACCGCTTCTAAGTCGATCAGTTCCCCGCGTGCGCAGTTCACGATACGGACGCCCGGTTTTGTAAGGGCGAGCGTTTGGCGGTTCAGCAGGTGGCGGGTCTCGGCGGTGAGGGGGGCGTGCAGGCTGATGAAATCGCTCTGGCGGAGGAGCGTTTCGAAATCGGCGGGTTCGGCTCCCAACTGCTGGATGTGTGGGGCGGGCACATGGGGGTCATAAGCCAGCACGCGCATGCCGAAGGCACGCGCTCGGCGTGCCACCTCGCGCCCGATTTTGCCGATGCCGATAATACCCAAAGTCTTCCGCGAGAGCTCCACGCCTATAAACTGGGTGCGCTTCCACTCACCCGCTCGTACTGAGCGGTCTGCCTGGGGGATTTTGCGTGCCAGTGCCAGCAAATGAGCGAACGCCAGCTCCGCAGCAGCAATCGTGTTGCCCTCTGGTGAGTTCACCACCACAATCCCGCGCTCAGTGGCAGTGGCGACATCGATATTGTCCACTCCCACTCCAGCGCGCCCAATCACCTTGAGCCGTATGCCCGCACGAATCAGTTCAGCATCGACACGCGTCTGCGAGCGTACCATCAGTGCATCGTAGTGAGGGATATGCTCTATCAGATCAGTGCGGGCAAGATTGGGGGAGTAATCCACTTGCGCCCCTGAGGCGAAAAGCACTGCCAGCCCTTCTTCCGCTATCGGGTCGCTCACGAGTATTCGCATCATATAAACAGGATACCTTTTAGGTGTTTTCGGAGGGGCGTTTCACTCCCACGATATAGCCCACCAGCAGGATAAGGGAGAGCGTGCCCCAAGCGAACTTTGCCCAGTTCGGAAAAGCATAGAACGAGAAGAACGCCTCCGTAAACGCCGCAAACAGCAACAGCACCACCGAGCCAGCTAACAGCCAGAACACCTCGCTCCCCACACGGCGAAGCGCTTCGATACGAGTGTAGTCGCCGGGCATAATCACAGCTTTGCCAAGCAGAAGACCTCCGCCTGCACAGAAGAAGATAGCCCCCAACTCAGGCACTCCATGGGGATAGATGGAGACCAAGAAGTAGCCCAGTTTGCCGATGCTCGCCATTTCCGCCGAGAAAATGCCCAGAATCATCCCGTTTTGCCACAACAGCAATACGGTAGGGATACCTGCAAAGACTCCCAACCCGAAGCAGAGCATCGCCACGCGGGAGTTGTTCAAGAAGTAGAAGCTGGTCATGCCCGGTGCGTGTGTGATGTCGCCAAGCGCGTGTTGAGCGCCACTTTTCCAGTGGTCGAGAACCATTTTGAACTCGGAACCAAGCAGGCGCGCTGTCCAGACCGGGTCGCTTGCCACTAAGGCGCCTCCAAAAGCACTGGCAACAAGGGAGATGCCGATTGCCAGCGCAATTGCCCGCCAGTGGCGACGCACGGAGGCGGGGAACGCATAATAGAAGGTGCGTACCCCGTCCCAGAATCGCCCCCTACGGGATTGATATAGCACCCCGTGCGCTTGGCTGAGCAGGCTATTAAGGTAGTCCACTACCTTCTGGTCGGCACCTTGTTGGCGTGCGTAGGCGAGGTCGGTGGCGATACGGCGGTAGAGGCGTCCCAGCTCGTTCAGCTCGGCACGCCCCAATCCCGATGTGCCCGACCACTGGACGGTGCGAATGAGGTTTTCGAACCGTTCCCAGATAATCTTGCGCCGTTCGACGAATCGGCGGACATTCACACCGAGATTCTACCCGCTCAGGATAATGTCAGGTCCTAACGGTGGGCATTCGAAAGTATCCGCCCCGCGCTTGCGCAGATGCACGCCGTACCAAACGACCACATTCGCATCGTATACTCGCTCGCCGTTCACATATTGGCTGATGTTGGCAAATGGCGCGTCGGAACCGTTCATCTCGCCATCGGCAGAGCCACTCGCCTTATACTGAAGCACCCAAAAGTCGGCTTCACCTGTAGAGGGAGTCTCGTGAAAGCCGTCCTTAGGGCCAGGCACTATCTCTGCAGTGAACCCCGTGCTGAGCTTGCGCACCCGCCACCGACGCGGACGGTTCAACGGGCGGTATCGGCGCGCCTCGATGCGGAAGGGCGTCCAGCGTGCGTTGCGAGCACCGTAGGGCGTGTCGCTCTCTTCCACCACCAGCCCGCCCTGTCCGTCTAAGGCAAAGTGGATGCGCCAGTAGCCATTATGGAGTCGCCCGTAGCACACGCAACTGGAGTCGGTATAGCCGTACAGGAAGCGGGGGCGGATAATCCCGTTGGGGTGGAAGCGCCAGCCTGTGATGTAGCGATACCAACCCGCATAGCACTCCGTGATAAGCACCAGTTCGCCCGTGTCGGGGTCCTCGTAGATGCCTACTCCGCGAAAGTTGCCCGCATCGTTCATATCATCGCAGATGGTGACGGCGCGAGTGCCCGTATTGGCTACTCGCAAGCCGTTGCCGATATCTGTACCCGTGCATTTGAAACAGGTCTCGCCGTAGAGCCAGTCACGGTAGGGGCCGCAAGGAGGGCTGTCATAGAACACATTCAGCACGGGCATACCTGCTCGGCGTATCACCAGCCGACCGTTGTAGTACACATCCCGCAACTCTACACCCGCTCCGTAATCGTTGCCATCTGTTGTACCCGAAGGGCGTCGGACGAGCATCTGCCAGATGGGATTGCTGGCGGGCCAAGCGAGTGCTTGCCACGCATTCCCTCCTGAACCTGTACAGGAACCGCCTGAAGGAGGTCCATTGCACGCCGCAGGGAAAAAGTCGCTTGAACCTGTGCCATAATCCGCAACCCGCTGATCCACCAGATCGATCGCAAACACCCCTATTTCGCGCTCACGACCACTGCCCGGCAAAAAGTGCATCAACACACTCACCGTCCGATGATGCGGTGCAGGCTTGCCTATCGGCATCGGGTCCAAACGCCCAAACGGACTATAGGGCGCTGGCTCCCGCAGCACAGGAGGCATGCCCGGCGAACAGTACGCCATCCCCCTGCGCAACGGCTCGCCATACTTCGGGTCTTGCGCTAAGATATGCACTGCATCCTGAAACTCCTGCTCGCTGAAAAGATAGGGCTGCTCGCGCAGGGGCTTCATCTCTACGCGTCGTGCGCGGGGGAAGTCTGCCTCGATGCGGTAGCCGATGTTGTTGGTGTAGTCATAGAGGATAATCTCGGCGGTATCGGGGGGTGGCACAGTGCCGGGTTCGGAACGCCACGAGGTGAGCATAGTTGCCGAGAGCACATTGTAGCGCACCTTGTCCAGAAAGCGGAGTTGTGGGTGGTTGGCGAGGTTGCGAGCGAACTCTAAGATGTCGCGTTCGGTAATCACATAAAAGACACCTGAGCGAATGTTCGTCCCTTTGACGGGCACTGCTTCGTGAACCGACCGAATAATCGGTAAGTTCAGCGGATTATCTGCCTGCAGAGACTGTAATGCATTCAGTAGTTTATACATACTATTCCTCCATACTTAGGGTTGTGTGCGCACTCGAATCGTTGTGCTGGGTTGGGAAGCGTTTCCGCTCGTATCGATAGCGCGCACATAATAGATATATTCCGTATCGGGGTGGAGTCCCGCATCCTCGAAGTAGGTTTCGGTGCCGAAGGTGGTTGCAACCTTGCGGAATTTGGTTTCGAACGGAGCCTTCCGCCAGATTTCGTAGTAGACCACCTTGTCATCATCCGTTGATGCGAACCACTCGAGGCGTGCACGCGTAGAGGATACCCCATTTCCGATGAGATTTGTAGGGCGTGTCGGTGGGGTCTTGTCGGGCGGATAGACAGCGGTGGCAATCGCAATCGGAGGAGCCTTGTCAGTTGCTAACCAAGCCTGATAGAGTCGCTGACCCCAGTCGTCGGTGGTGTTCGCATCGCGCAGGAACTCCACATACTCTTTGGTCATCACTTGGAAATAGAGGGTGGCGCGGATGCGCGCCGTGCCAGGCGGTGGTGTGTAGGCAGTATCATCCCAGAACTGCCCGTCGCGATAGTTCACCCCGACAGGTGCGATATTGAACTGTGCGAACCGTGCCCGCGAGAAGCCCTGCGGGGGGATGCGGTTATCGAACAGGACGGAGTTTGCACGCACCATATGGAAGGTAGGTGTACTGCCTTCTGCCAGTTTCACCCGATAGATTTTCGCCTGAGGGTCTTCATGGAGAACGCCCTTATCGAAATCGTAGCGTCCCGATTCGGCAATCACATTTCCTTTCGCATCAAGAAACTCCACATGGAGCCATGCGCGCCTCGATTCGGGGTCGCCAGAGGGAAACTTATGCCCCGTGAGGTTGTAGACACGGAACACTATGGGGCTTCCCGGTTTAGGTAACTGGACGATGCTCAACTTCGCTGCTTTGCGTACCATCTCGATGGCTCGATAGCGTCCTACAGTGAGAGCATCGAGGGTGCGCTCGTCGAAATCCCAGAACAGAGGCAATATCTCCAATCCCCAATAGTTCCCTCCTGCAAATGAGTGTTGCGCAAGGTTATGGTAAACGGGCATGAAGTCGAAGCCTACTGCCCTTCCTGTGATGCGAGGCATGTGGCAGTGTTGGCACTGAACACCTCGCTGGGCAAAACTGCTGAGCTTCCACTCACTGTAGATACGGTCGATAGGGAAATACTCATGGGGCGGCTGAGTTACAGGGTCTTGAGCTAACAGGGGATTGCTCACATCGTGGCAGACTCCACAGAGGCTACCCGATTTATGGAAAGGCGAGTAGAGCCATGCGTGATTGGCATGCGATTCGGGGCGCGGACCGCGCTTGGCGGTGTCGTCGCTTATCACGAACATGCCGTTGCCGATGCCGGGCACAGGCTGGTCGGACAGTTCACGCCCTTCATCGCTGAGCGGGTCCACCATACGGTGGCATACATCGCACTGTACCCCATCCATATCAATCGGCTCGAAGTTAGAGCCATCGTAGGGGATAGAGCGACCTTTCAGCCAAGCAACGGGCGAATGGCATCGCCAGCAGAACTGTCCGATGCCTGGGTAGTCTTGCTCGGCAATCGTGAGCGCGGCGCGGAAAACAGGGTCGCGCGCCGAATGCGCCATCATGTTCCCAAGCCAGTTGAAATGAATGTCCTGCTCCCGATTGAAATAGGGGTCTACACCGCCAGTGTTAGGATCATAAGCATACTCGCTACTTCCATGACAATACATACAGAGCTCTGTAGGCTGGAACGCATATCCATTTGGGTCGGGTTGGGAGCCAGGCAGATAGATACCGCCCCCTAATGCCATCAGTGCAACAGTCGGCACTAAGTACAAGCCTACCAAACTCATCCGTTTCCAAAGCATTTCGGGAACCTCCATGATATTATAACCCAAATTTCCTGTTGTCCCTCTGTCGTCATTCTGAGCCGAAGGCGAAAGAGCCTTCACTGCGTTCAGGATGACAGAGACCCTTCGCTTCGCTCAGGGTGACGCCTGCGAGCCTAAGAGAAAAGGCTCTCAGAAGCTGTTTCATCCAGAAGCGACAGGAAAGTTGGGTTATTATAGCCCATTTCGGGGAGAGGGGGTAGAATTGGGCAGAATGGCGCGTGAAATAGTGGTGGAAGGGATTGTTTTGCGACGGTGGACACTGGGGGAAGCCGATAAACGCGTGAGCCTGCTCACTCCCGACCGAGGGAAGCTCAGCCTACGGGTTCGGGGCACGCAAAAGCCTGGTAGCCGAATGGGCATGCTTACGGAACCCTTGAATCGGGTGCGGGGGCGTGTAATTGAGGGTCGTCATCAACGGCTGTTGGTGCAACCCCAACTGGTGCGCACCTATCTTCATTTGCGAGGCGATTTAGAGAGGCTAAGCGTTGCGCTTGCGCTCACCGAAATAGTCGACCGCTGGCTTGCTGAAGAGCATCCCGAACCCCAAGTTTATACCCTCTTGCTGGAGGCTTTAGACGCGTTAGAAAAGGGGAGCGATGTTGCGACCATCCTGGGCTGGGTAATCTGGCGCATGCTGGCGATACTGGGCTACAGCCCTGAACTGAACCGATGCGGTCGCTGTGGTCGCTCCGCCTCCGAAGGGGATGAGTGGCATTTGCTTGGGGGGGTGGGCTTCTGCCCTGAATGTAAGTCGCCTACAACCGTAATGACGGAGCAGCGAGCTGATCGTTCACCCAACTTGTTCACCCTTCCCGCCTCTCAGCGAACCCTATTGAGCTGTTGGCTTGAGCAGGACGAGCCTCCTTTGGCTGAAGAACCCGAAGCGCGCGCACTGGTGCGCTTAGCCTTGCGCTACTCCGAGTGCGTATTGGAAACGGAACCGCGCTGGCTCGCCTTCTGGGAACGATTGAGTAGCTTGCGTGAAGGAGCATAAAGAAGCAACAGCCCCCCACTCAACGCCAGCAGGCTCGTCGGCTCAGGAATAGGGGGACCTGTATCCGCATTCGTACCCCCGAAGAACCCCAGAGGAGGCAGAAGCAAAAGCCACCACGGAGTGCGTGTAGAGGTTATGATTGGCTCTGCAGGGACAATCGGGGTGCTAATCGGTTCCGCAAGTGTAGGAAGTGGCTCTGGCTCTATCTCGGGAAGCACCTCTGCCAACAGGTCAGTAGGCAGGACATCCGCGGCGACTACCTCTTCAATCGGAACCTCCACCAACTCGATCCCCAAAGGTGCAACCACAGGGGCCTCCTGCTCCACCATCGTCGGGGGAACCGCCTCAGAAACGCGGGGAGATACCGACTCGGCTTCCACCGTTTGCTGAGGCAACATAACCGCAGGCGTGAGCGGGTTTCCACAGTTCGCCTTGATGATGGGTTTGCCCGTTTTCTTCTCTACAAACACAGGGGTGCCCTTTGGAAGCGTCTTACGCACCACCATCAGGCGGTTATCGGGTGGGCTATAGTAGATGTTGTAAGTTCCGCTTCGCTTGAGGCGTGTCAGCTTGAGGTTCTGTTCGAAGTAGTCGGCTAACTCATGCGCGCTTCGTCCAAAGTGTCGGGCGTAGCGCTGAGCCACTATTGGCTCTGTTCGGATTTGGTTCGCCAAATCCTTTGCACTTGCCACAGGACGCACTAAGAAACTGTTGCGCGGCACCAAAAGCGCAGACTCTGCGTCTGCCCACGAAGCCATCCACAGGGCGAACAAACCAACCAAGATCAAACGCATGCTGAGTCCTCCCTCTAAGTTCTTCCACAGGTAGGGCGATGACCTGAGTATACCTGTTTTGACGAGAGCAATGACCTGCTTGTTCCCCTCGATAGGGGAATATCCTACTAAGAGGCGGGGAAAATCAGTTCAGGTATAATTCACTATGCTATGGATACTCACCGTTCTCATTCAGTAGAGTCGAGTCGATATGAGGTTCAAAAGGCCACTTGGCGCGTGAAGGTTGGGCTTGCCGAAATGTTGCGTGGGGGCGTGATTATGGATGTGACGAACGCCGAGCAAGCCCAGATTGCCGAGGAAGCGGGCGCAGTGGCGGTGATGGCGTTGGAACGCGTGCCTGCTGACATTCGACGCGAAGGGGGCGTGGCGCGCATGTCCGACCCCCTGATTATCCAGCAGATTCAAGAGGCGGTGACTATCCCTGTCATGGCAA
>FWWL01005571.1_pt1 | contig 19383 bp, 17 predicted proteins | sample 2228331 | NCBI WGS metagenome assembly FWWL01 (sample SAMEA103939775, study PRJEB20133) | metagenome | reverse complement strand
CGCCGCCCCCGGTGCGCGCCCCTGCGCGCCCCTGCGCGCGTAGCGCGCGCGCCCGCGCCCGCGCGCACGAATCGTGCGCGGTAGCGGGAACGATGACTTTTCGTAGTAGATCTTCTTGTGTCGTTGTAGGAAGCAACCTACAGTCACACCCCCGCTGGGCTGTCCGCCCTAGGGAGCGAAGATTGGAAGGCGAGCACAACGGTTTCTTGTTAGTAATGTTGCAATGTATAAATGAAAAGATTGGAAAACTTGCATGTTACGATTACAGGGTCAGGCATGAGTCCCGCGTAGCACGTACGCCGAGGAGAGAGAGGACCTGCCGGGCTTTTTTCGAACAACTAAAGCGCCAGAAAGGCGAAAGGAAATGAATATGCCGACCCTGATCGTGTTTTGCCATCTGCGCTGGGATTTCGTTTTCCAGCGTCCCCAGCATCTGATGACCCGACTGGCGGAACACTACCAAATCCTCTTTGTCGAGGAACCGGTTTACACCGAAGGGCAGGCTCACCTGAAGAAAACGGCCGTCGCGCCGAACATCACGGTGTGCCAGCCGCATACCGCCATCCATGCCCCGGGCTTTCACGATGACCAGATCCCGACCCTGCACGCCCTGCTGGCCGGCCTCGTCCCCGATGGCGAGCGCCCGGTAGTCTGGTTCTACACCCCGATGGCGCTGCCCCTGCTGCAAGGCCTGCACCCCTCGCTGGTCGTCTACGACTGCATGGATGAGCTCGCGGCATTCAAGAATGCCCCGAAACAGCTGCTGCAGCGCGAGAGCGCGCTGCTGAACATCGCCGACCTGGTCTTCACCGGCGGTCCCAGCCTGTACGAATCGAAGCGCGGATCTCACGCGAACGCGCACTGCTTCCCGAGCAGCGTCGATGCCCAACACTTCAGCAAGGCGCTCGACCGTTCCACCTCTCACCCTGACCAGGCCAGCATCCCGGGCCCGCGTCTCGGCTTCTACGGCGTGATCGACGAGCGCTTCGATGCCGGCCTGGTCAAGGCGATGGCCGCCGCCCACCCCGAATGGCAGATCGTGCTGGTCGGTCCGGTGGTGAAGATCGACCCGGCCGACCTGCCGCAGGCACCCAACGTCCACTATCTGGGCCAGCGCTCTTACGACGAGCTGCCGAAATTCCTGGCCGGATGGGACGTATGCCTGCTGCCATTCGCCCTGAACGACTCGACCAAGTTCATCAGCCCGACCAAGGTGCTGGAGTACATGGCGGCCGAGTTGCCGAGCGTCTCGACGCCGATCACCGACGTCAAGGTGCCATACGGCGATATCGTGGCCATCGCCGACACGCCGCAAGCCTTCATCGCCGCCTGCGAGCGCATTCTGGCCGCCAGCGACGAGGAAAAAGCGAAGATGGCGGCGCGCATGCGCGAAATCGTGGCCGGTACCTCGTGGACCAAGACCGCGAACCGTATGCACGAGCTGATCTCGACCACGGTGCCGGGCAACAAGGCGCAGCGGCTCACCGCCACCACCGCCGAAGGCGCGGGGGCCAACGTCAACCCGCTGCCGGTGGCCAAGGCCGGCAAGTCGGCCTACAAGAACATCATCATCGGCACCGGTCCGACCGGCCTGTCGGCCGCCTACCACCTCGGCGCCGACACACTGGTACTCGAGCGCAACCCGACGATCGGCGGCTGGTGCCGTTCCATCGTGGACAAGGGCTTCACCTTCGACTACGCCGGCCACATCATGTTCTCGAACGACCCCTACGTGCTGAAGATGTACGAGGTGCTGCTGGGCGATAACGTGCACTGGCAGAACCGCGAGGCCTGGGTCTACAGCAAGAACGTGTTCACCCGCTACCCGTTCCAGGGCGCGCTGTACGGCTTGCCGCCCAAGGTCATCACCGAATGCGTGATGGGAGCGATCGAGGCGCGCTACGGCGTGGACGAGGACGCCGAGGCGGCCGAGGCCGCGCAGATCGACGACTGCTGCGCCGACGGCACGGCCGACGTGTGCAATACCGACAAGTCGGTCAAGGGCGAGGTGAAGAACTTCGAGCAGTTCATCTACAAGGTGTGGGGCAAGGGCATCGGCAAGCACTTCGCCATCCCCTACAACAAGAAGATCTGGACGGTGCCGCTGTCGGAAATGGAAACCTCGTGGCTGGGTGGCCGCGTGCCGCTGCCGAACCTGGAGGAGATCATCTCCGGCGCGCTCGAACCGGTCGCCAAGCCCATGGGCCCGAACGCGCGCTTCGGCTATCCGCTCAAGGGCGGCTTCCAGGCACTGATGGACGGCTTCAAGCCGCACATCAAGGGCAAGGTCGAGACCAGCGCCGACGTGGTGCAGGTGCTGCCGCGCGAACACATCGTCGCGCTGGCCGATGGTCGCCGCTTCCGCTACGACAACCTGATCTCGACCATGCCGCTGCCTGAACTGATCCGCGTGATCGGCGCCGAGGCGCCGGAGGAAGTGCGGACGGCCGCCAAGGGCTTGCGCCACGTGTCGATCCGTTGCGTCAATATCGGCATCGACCGTCCGAACGCGACCGACAAGCACTGGATCTACTATCCGGAAGACACCATCTTCCACCGCATCTTCGTCCAGGGCAACGCCAGCCCCGAATGCAATCCGCCTGGCGGCTTCGGCTTCACCTGCGAGATTTCATACTCCCCGTACAAGCCGCTGCCGGTCGATGGCGAGGAGTTGATCGCGCGCGCGATCGAGGATTGCCGCAAGGTGGGCATGATCAAGGAAGGCGACAAGATCCTGTGCGCCAACCAGGTCGACATGCCGATCGCCTACGTGCTGTACGACCACAATCGCGCGAAGAACGTGGAAACCTGCAAAGCCTGGCTCAAGCAGCACGACATCGTGCTGGCCGGCCGCTACAGCGAGTGGGAGTACTACAACTCGGATCACGCTCTGCTTGCGGGCAAGAAGGCGGCCGAAACCGTCGGGGGCGGCGTGCACGAAACGACCGCCACTGCGCGAACCGCGTCGGCCAAGGCGGACTAAGCAGGAAGCAGCATCGGCGGGCCCCGTGCCCGCCTCCCATCCCTTTATTCCCGCACGGCGAGTTATTACGGCACCGACAGCCTTCGCCGGGCGGGACCTCTTTCCTTCGCATCTCTCCTTCACATCACTGCTTCGTTGCTAGCCTACGCGGCGCCGTTCCCGCGGCGTGCCCCAGTCCGCGCAAAAGAAAAGGCCGGAGCAGGCGTCGGGGACACCTGCTCCGGCCAGTGGCGCACCAGTTAGCGCGTCAGGCGGGGTTAGCGATTGCGGTTGCCGCCTTGCTCGTTGTCGCGGCTGTTGCTGCGCAGATCGTCGTTCTGCAGATTGTCGCGGTTGCCGCTCTGCTGGCTGCCACCGCGCAGGCTGTCGCTCTGCAGGTTGTCGCGGTTGCCGCTCTGCTGGCTGCCGCCGCGCAGGCTGTCGCTCTGCTGGACGTCGCGATTGCCGCTCTGCTGGCTGCCGCCGCGCAGCTTGTCGTTCTGCTGGATGTCCCGGTTGCCGCTTTGCTGGCTACCGCCGCGCAGGCTGTCGTTCTGCTGGATGTCGCGGTTGCCGCTCTGCTGGTTGTCGTTACGCAGCTTGTCGTTTTGCTGGTTGCCCACTTGCTTGCTACCCTGGTTATTGTTCGAGACCATGGTCATCCTCCTTTTTCTGTTTGAAACGGATCCCGCCGCAGGCCGGCTCGTGACCGGCCTGAACGGGGAAGAACCATGGTAAGCGTGGAGGCGGGCTGAACAAATAGGACATGAAGGAAGCTGTCTGTAGGACAGCTCTTGCGTCCACCCGCTAGAAATTCCCGCCAGGATGCAGTGCGGTGGCGTCGCGCTCGCGCGTCGCTTCGTGCCGCTCGTCCAGGCGCACGATCGACAGCGGATGGGCGAAGGGGATGCCGGCGCGCTCGAACTCCTGGTAGATGCGCATCAGGATGTCTTGCTGCGCATCCATGTGCAGGATGTAGTCCGGACTGCGGAAGTGGTACACCACCTCGAAGTCGAGCGACCATTCACCGTAGCGGAAGAAATGCGTGCGCTCGAAATCGACATCCTCGCGCGCGCTCACCACCTCGCGTACGATCTCCGGGATCTTGGCCAGCTTGGCCTGCGGCAAGCCATAGTTGACCCGCAGCACGAAAGCCACCCGGCGCGCCCACATGCGCTTGTGGTTGTGTATCCGGCTCTTGAGCAGTTCGCTGTTCGAAAAGATGATCTGTTCACCGCCCAGCCCACGCAGGCGCGTGGTCTTCAGCCCGATGTGCTCGACCGTGCCGAGCGCGTCGCCCACGATGATGAAGTCGTCGATCTCGAAGGGTTTGTCGAGCATGATCGACAGCGATGCGAACAGGTCGCCCAGGATGCTCTGCACTGCCAGCGCGACCGCCACGCCGCCGATGCCCAGGCTGGCGACCAGGGTCGTGATGTTGAAGCCAAAATTGTCCAGGACCGTCAGCAGGAAGACGACCCACAGCATAAGACGGGCGATGAAGCAGAGGATGGTGCTCGACGCGCGCCGCGGACCGTTGCTCACGCTGCTGCGAAACTGGTCGCGCCAGGCGCGCAGACCGGTATCGCCATAGATCGCCACCTGCAGCAGCAGCGCGGCCACCGCCAGGCGTGACACCACCAGGCCCTGCGCCGCGGTCAGGTCCAGCGCGAGACTGCCCAGGTACAGGCCAAGCGCGAGCATGAACAGCAGGTAGGTCTTGCGCAGGATGATGGTGACCAGGTCGTCCATCCTGGACCGGGTGCCGGCCGCGGCGCGATGCATGCGGCGCAATATGACGCCGCGGATCACGTACAGCGCGCCGGTGGCGCTGAACGTGATGGCCAGGGCGAGCGCCCAGTTTTCCAGCGTGTTGTTCAAGAACGAAAAATCCATCGTCGACTCCGGCGCCATTTCTGTATCAGCAGTCCGCTAGTGTGCAGCCCCGGCGCCGGTACCGGCGCACGTGACACTTGACACATGCCGCCAAGCCACCGATCTTGGCATGGCGGGTAGGAGAGATGATGATGGAGCGCAACAGGAGCGGACGGGGGCGGCGCCGGCGGCGCGCCCATCGTTTCCGCCAGGGACAAGCCGCGCGGCCTCAGCGCCGCGCGAGCGCGTCCTCGATGGCGGCCGTCGTGGCCGGCTTGGTCAGGTGCAGGTCGAAACCGGCTGCGGCGCTCCGGGCGCGGTCGGCCTGGCCGCCCCAGCCGGTGAGCGCCACCAGGGTGATGCCGTCGTAGCGCGGGTCCTTGCGGATCGCCCGCGCCACCTCGTAGCCCGACAGGCCGGGCATGCCAAGGTCCAGGAAAACAACCTGGGGCTGGAAGGTCGGCAGCATGCGCAAGGCCTGGTGGCCGTCGTTGGCCACCGGCGCGGTATGCCCCATCAGGCCAAGCAGGGCGGAAAGGGTTTCGGCCGCGTCCCGGTTGTCGTCCACCACCAGCACACGCAGCGCCGCGCCGTCCGCCTCCGGCGCCGCTTGCGCCGGCGGCGCAGGTGCCGCTTCCGGGCCGGACAGCGGCAGGCGCACCGTGAACACGCTGCCGGCATTGACACCTGCGCTGGCGGCACGCACGCTGCCGCCATGCAGTTCGACCAGGCTGCGCACCAGGGATAGCCCGATGCCCAGGCCGCCCTGGTTGCGCTGCCCGACCTGGGTGAACATCTTGAACACGTCGTCCAGCGCGTCCGGCGCGATGCCGATCCCGTTGTCCGACACCGCGATCACCGCGTGTTCGCCATCCTGCTCGGCGGCGAGCATGATCGAGCCGCCCCGTGGCGTGTACTTTGCGGCATTGTTGAGGAGATTGCTGACCACCTGGGTCAGGCGCGTGGCGTCCGCGTACACCGGCAGCGGCTGCTGCGGCAGGCGCACGCCCAGGTGGTGGCGCGAGGCTTCGATCAGCGGCGTGCTGGTCTCGACGGCGGCCGACAGGATCGTGCCCAGGTCGATCCATTCCCGCTTGAGTTCGACCTGGCCGCGCGTGATGCGCGCCACGTCCAGCAGGTCGTCCACCAGGTTGACCAGGTGGTCGAGCTGGCGGTCCATGATGTCCTGGATCCGGGCCAGCGCGACCGGATCGGCGTGCGAACGCCGCAGGAACTGCAGGCCGCTGCGTATCGGCGCCAGCGGGTTGCGCAACTCGTGCGCCAGGGTCGCGAGGAATTCGGTCTTGAGGCGGTTCGCCTCGGCCAGGTCGGATGCCAGGCGCCGCAACTCCTCTTCGGTGTGGCGGCGCTCGCTGATGTCGTTGAACAGCAGGGCGACCCGGCCCGACTCGGCCGGGCCGATGCGGGTTGCGTACACGTCGTACCAGCGTCCCAGCGCCTTCGCCTCGGTCACGAAGCGCAGCGGCGCGCCGCTGGCCGCCACCCGCCCGAACACCTGGAACCAGTCCTCCTCGTGGCCCGCCGCCAGTTCGCGCAAGGTCTTGCCGACCGAGTCCCGCAGGCCGGTGTGCCGGGCGAACGCAGGGTTCGCCTCGAGGAAGCGGTAGTCGCACACATTGCCGGAGGCATCGTGCAGGATTTCCACCACGCACAGGCCCTCGTCGATCGACTCGAATACGGTCCGGTAGCGTTCCTCGCTGGCGCGCAACTGCTGCTCGGCCTCGAACTGCCGCGTCGCATCGATCACAACGCCGCGCAGGCGCGACGGCGCACCTGGCGCGTCCTGCACGCGCTGGCCCCGGGCGATCAGCCAGCGCCAGCCACCTTCGGGCCGCCGCACCCGGAACGAGGCCTCGTAGGCCTGTCCCGAGGCCAGCGCGTCGGTGATCCGGCGCTCGCTGGGCCGCACGTCGTCCGGATGCAGGGCGGCGAAATAGGTGGCGATGGGGCAGGAGCCCGCCGCTTCCGGCGCGATGCCGAACAGCGCCGCCATCCGGTGGTCCGCGCTGACCAGGTCCTGGTCCGCGTCCCAGGTCCACACTGCCAGTTCGGCGGCGTCGATGATGGTTTCGAGGCGGGCCCGGGTATCGACCAGGTCGGCCTCGACGCGCCGCCGTTCTGCGGCGTTGGCGAAGGCGTCCAGGTAGAAGCGCGTCTTGGCGCGCAGCGCGCCGGCCGACACGGGCCGGTGCAGCACCGCGACCGCGCCGGCCTCGTATAACTGCTCGGGATCGTCGCAGCGCGCGTCCGGCGGGAGCAGGGCGACCAGGGGGGTGTGGCTGGCGCGCGGGTCGCCCCGTAACAGCCGGATGGTGTGGAGCAGGGCGTCGGGGGCCAGCGGAAAGCCGACCAGGATCAGGGCGAACTCGCGCGCTCGCACCTGCGCGAGCGCGGCGTTCGGGGAATCGGCATGGACGACGCCATGGCCGAGTTCGTTGGCGACGGCCGCGACCTGCGGGGCAGCCTCGGGATGGTCGCAGGCGAACAGGATCAGGCCGCCCTCGCCCGGATTCACCACGCGCCCCGCTGGCCAAGGAATGGCGACGTGGCGGGCGGGGCGGGCGGGCGCTGTTTGCTCATGGGCGGTGCGCGCCGGAAGGACCGGCGCGAAAGTCTGGACAGGAGGCCAATGTAGGCGTGCGTCGCCTGAAAGTCAACTTTCGTTGTTTCCGGGCTTTACTTTTTCTCCGGCACTGGCTGACTCGGGACGGGCGTCTTCAGACCTTCAGGAATCGAGTCCGCCACGCCGCCCGGCGAGGCCTGGCCGACCCCGCGCGTGGCATCGGACTGCTGGTCCAGGTTGATTTCCTCGGCCACCTCGAAGCGGCCATCTTCGTTCGTGCCGTCCGTGGGCAGCAGGTTGTCGGAGCGGTTGTTCGGATCGGTGCCCTCGGCGCCGGGCTTGCTGGTGGGGCGGTCGGAAGTTGCCATCGTTTCCTCCATGATCGGTGTGCGATCGGCCGATTATCGCCCAGCGCCGCGGCCCGGGGCGCACACTATTTGCGCGCCTTGCTCCTTGGCAGGTTCTTTTCCAGGATGGCCCACAGGATCAGGCCGTATGCGAGCAGCCGGATCAGGTAGTGCAGGGGCGAGTCCTCGCCGCCGCCGTCCATCACCGCCGAGTACATGCGGTGCAGGCCCTCGATCAGGAACGACAGCGAGAAGTACAGGAAGAAGCGGTCGCCCGTGTTGCGCCAGAAGCGAAGGAAGAACAGCGCGATCACCAGCGATCCCATGGTGATCGCACCCGTCATCAAGTCGGTCATGCTATTCCTTTTCGTAGATCAGTCCGTACAGGAGCAGCGCGACCGCCAACAGCGCACTGGTCAGGCGGAACGGCAGGAAGTCGATCATCGGATATACCACCTTGTCCAGTATCAGGAACAGGTTGTTGAATGTCATGACCGTGAAGCACAGGCCGCTCCAGAACAGGAGGCGGTGCCCGGTCCGCCTGTAGCCGGCGAACAGCAACCACGCCGCGGCGAGCGAGGTCAGCATGCAAAGGGTGTAGATGATTTCGCCCAATTACGGATCCTTTCGCAGCTTGAAGGCGTCGGCGAACTGCTGCGCCTTGCGGTCGAGTGAGGAGTGGATCAACAAGGTAACTTCGACCAGGTGTTTCGAGTACAGGTCGGCCAGGCTGTCGATGCGTTCACGCAAGCCTTCGGACGAGGGCGAATAGCGATAGCTGTCCTCGTCCGGCGCGTCGCAGCGCGCCGCCATGCCGGCCGTGCACAGGTCGTGCAACAGGCCTTGCGCCATCTTGTCGCGGATGTAAAGACGCCGGGCGAGCGCGTCCTTGTTCCACGGCTGCGCGGGGTCCGCGCGCAGCAGCAACAACGCTTCGAGGAAGGGGACGGAGGGAACGCTCGTCAACACGAAGCGCCGTATCTCCTCCGGAATCGGGGCCTGGTTCATTCGCCGGGAGGTGGTTTCCGCAATGGAATCTCTCGTTGAGGAAACCGTGATTTTATTACATTCTTGTTTGCAATGCGCAAGCAATCGTGCGCGGGGTGGATGCGCGGTTTGACGTGCCGGTGGGAAATGTCTGGGCTACAATTCCTGATTCTTCGGCCCTTTCTTTCCGCGAATGCTACATACGCTGCTCGTCCGTTTCGCCCTGGTGTTGGGCATTCTTGGCGCCGCCCCGGCCCTGGCGGCGGCCTGCCCCGACCATTACCTGCACGGGCGCGCGCCCGAGATCCGCAACCCGAAACTCGCCATGGCCACCCGCGAGTTGTGCTACAGGGTGTTCGGGGTCATGCATTCCGGGGTGACACGTACGCCGCTATGGTCGGCCGAACACCTGCTGGCCGAAAACCTCGAGGCTGCCGACGACCTGGACCGTGACAACAGCTTCCATGCCGAGCCGCGCCTGCCGCGCGCGCAGCGCGCCGAGTTGTCCGATTACGCCCGTAGCGGTTTCGACCGCGGCCACCTCGCACCGAACGGCAACATGCCCACGCGCCGCGCCCAGCGCGAGAGCTTTTCGCTGGCGAACATGGTGCCGCAGGACGGCGTGCACAACCGGCGGATCTGGGCCCCGATCGAAGGGGCCGTGCGCAAGATGGCGCGGCGCGAGGGGCGCCTGTACGTGATCACCGGTCCCGCCTTCCTTGGCGCCAGCCTGCGCAAGGTCGGCAACGTGATCGTGCCAAGTCACCTGTACAAGGTGGTGTACAGTCCTCGCCAGAAGGCGGCGGCGGCCTGGTTCGTGGAGAACCGGGGCGATGCCCCCATCCATGTGATTCCCGTCGCCGAACTCGAGCGCATCGTCGGCATCGTACTGTTGCCCTCGCTCAGCCAGGCGCAGAAGGAAAAGATGCTGCGCCTGCCGGCGATCAAGCAGAAGCGCCGCCAGGGCAAGGAGACATGATGAAGAAGAAGGACAAGTTCTTGCCATTCGCCAACGAGGCGGATGTACTCGCCGTGGGCGGACTGACGATCGAAAACCGCCTGGACCGGGTCACGCTTTCCGGCGACGTCGACCTTACCGCCGACCAGGCCGGCCTTGCCGCGGCGCGCCGCCTGCACGCGCTGCTCGGCACCGTCGTGGCCGCCCTCGAGGCGCGCGACCTGCCCGCGAGCCTGCCGCCGCCGCCGGTCGCCCGCGTGGGCAATCCCTTCGCCTGAGGCCTGCGCGCCTGCCGGTGACGCGCACCGGCGCCCGCCCTACGCTCGATGCGGCAAGTAGGGTAGCGCGGGCCGGGCCGCGCACGGTACTTGTGCCCACCGCCCCCTGAGTCATCTCCCACCGGAAAAGCTTGCCACCACTCAATGGTGCGCAAGCGTCAAGGCGATTGGAGTAATCTCGATTGCTCCAGCGCCAGCGACTTCCAGGAGCCGATTCGATGCAAAGCGATCCAGCGCAATCCCCGGGGCAGGACACCGTCCGGGTCCCGGTTGTAGAGGAACAGCTCGCCGTCGGCACCCGGACGGTCGACACCGGGCGCGGCGTGCGCGTTCACAAGACAGTCTCCGAGCAGCCCGTTTCCATCGACGAGCGCCTGCTGCGCGACGAGGTGGAGGTGCGCCATGTCAAGGTGGATCGCATGGTCGCCGCAGGCGAGGCCCCGAGCACCCGGTATGAAGGCGACACGCTGGTTGTGCCGATATTTGAGGAGGTGCTGGTGGTCGAACGCCGCCTGCGCCTGAAAGAGGAGCTTCACATCACCAAAGCCCGGCGCGAGGAACGTTACCAGGACACCGTCGTGCTCAAGGCCGAGCGGGTCCAGGTGGAGCGTTTCGACGAGGCCGGCACCCCGCCAACGGAATGACATTCACCACCTGGAGGAAATCATGAAACATACACTTGTAGCAGTATTCGAAGACCGTAGCGATGCCCAGAACGCGATGGACGAGCTGCTGGCGGCGGGCTTTTCGCGGGATGAGGTGCGTGTGTCGAACGCCGATCCGACCGGGATGACCAGCAGCATGACCGGCAGGGAGGGCGACAACGACGGCCGCACCACCGAGGACAACAGCTTTGGCGCGAGCATCAAGCATTTCTTCACCGACCTGTTCGGCAGCGACAACAACGAGCACGCCCAGCGCTACGAGGGCGCCGTCACCCGCGGCCACCACGTGCTGACGGTGAACGCGGACTCCGAGCCTGAGGTCGAGCGCGCCGCCGACATCATCGAGCGCTTCGGTCCGACCGACATCGACGAGCATGCCGACCAGGCGGGCAGCGGCGCAATGCGCATGGGCAGCGGCAGCGCGATGGGCCAGTCGGCCGGCCTGTCGGCGCAGTCGGCGGACGACAGCCCCCTGTACCAACAGCCGATCGACGCGGACCGTCCGCACCACACCACCTACCAGGAGTCGCAGGGCCAGTCCGGCCTGAGCGCGACCGGCGAGACGGCCTTGCCGGGCGCGGCCATGCAGGGCGGCAGCCTCTCCGGTTCGCGCCAGGACGCGGGCAGCCAGGGCGGCTCGCAGCAGCGCGACACCTCGATCGGCCAGGGCGGCTCGCAGCAGCGCGACACTTCGACCAGCCAGAAGATTCCGGTGGTTCAGGAACAAGTCAAGGTGGGCAAGCGCGAATTCACCAGCGGCGGGGTGCGTGTGTTCTCGCGCGTGGTCGAGACCCCGGTGAACGAGAGCATCGACCTGCGCGAGGAGCATGTGCATGTCGAGCGCCACTCGGTCAATGAACCGGTCAGCACCAAGGACAAGGACCTGTTCAAGGAGCAGACGATCGAGATGCGCGAGACGACCGAGGAGGCCGTGGTCGAGAAGAGCGCGCGCGTGGTCGAGGAAGTCGTCATCGGCAAGGAAGTCAACCAGCGCCAGGAACAGATCAAGGACACCGTGCGCCGCACCGAGGTCGAGATCGAACAACTGGGGCGGGACAGCGCGCGCTCGAACATGACGGACGACGACGAGTACTACCGGCGCCACTGGCAGAGCAACTACGGCGCCCAGGGCGGCAGCTACGACGACTATGCGCCCGCCTACAGCTACGGCTCGGAAATGGCGCGCAGCCAGCGCGGCCGCTCGTGGGACGAGTCCGAGAACGAACTGCGCAGCGGTTGGGAGCGGCGCCAGTCCAGCAGCGGCCGCGGCGACGACCGCTCGACCTGGGACAAGATGAAGGACGCGGTGCGCCATGGCTGGGATAGCATGACCGGCGACGACAACGACAACGACGAGGCCTACCGCCGCCACCACAGCAGCACCTATGGCGCCGCCGAAGGCGACTACGACGACTACCGTCCCGCCTATTCATATGGCGAGGAGATGGGCCGCAGCCAGTACTACCGTGGCCGCCCGTGGAACGACGTCGAGCCCCAGTTGCGTACCAACTGGGAGCAGAGCCGCTCGGGCAGCACCGACGACCGTTCCAGCTGGGACAAGGTGAAGGACGCGGTGCGGCAGGGCTGGGAGCGTGTGTCGAAGGACAGCGAGAGCGATGAGGACAGCTACTACCGCAACCACTGGAGCAGCACCTACGGCAGCGGCGCGGGCAGCACCTACGAGGCCTACCGTCCGGCCTACGCGTATGGCGCGCAGATGGCACGCAGCGACCTGTACAGCGGGCGCAACTGGGACGACGCCGAGCCCGAACTGCGCCGCGGCTGGGAGCAGAGCGCCGGTACCGACCAGTCCAGCTGGGACAAGGTGAAAGAGGCGGTCCGCCATGGGTGGGATCGCATGACGTCCTGAACCTGAACGGCGGTGGGCGCGAGGCCTCGCGGGGCCGGGCCCACCCTGCCTGACAGGGGCGTCATCACCCCCAAAAGACGACACGCCGGCAAGACGCCGGCGTGTCGTTCTTTTATCACTCGCTGCGCCCCGTCGTCCCCGCGAAAGCGGGGACCCATACTGAGCTAACGAGCCCGTCCTCAGGGCGGTCCGAAACCGAGCGGTTTCAGACGCTTCAGCATGGATTCCCGCCTTCGCGGGAATGACAGCGCCTGCGTTATCGGAAAAAGCAGCCCGCTGCTTACTCCGCGAAGGCCTGGGCCGCGGGCGTGATGCGCACCGCCTCCGGACGGATGTTCAGCTTCATCGAACCGATCGCCTGGTCCTCCGCCAGCAGCGCCGCCGGCTTGTTGGCGTCGTACTTGATCGGCGAGAAGGCATCGGTCACCAGCTTCTCCTTCAGCCCCGCCGCATCCTTGGTGATCATCACGACCGACAGGTTCTTCGCCGACAGGTGCTTGCGGATCGCACGGTTCACGTCGTCGACGGTCAGGCGGCTCAGGCCCTCGCGCATCATGCGGGTGAATTCCGGCGTGCGGTACCACTGCGAGTCGAGTGCGTAGCCCAGGTGCTGGTCCTGGGTGGCGGTCATCACGAACACGTTCTTCATCAGGTAGCCTCGGGTCGTCTCGAAGTCCCTGGCGCTCAGGCCATTGTCGACCAGCTTGCCCAGTTCGTGCAGGGCCACGCGCAGCGCGAAGTGGCCGTTCTGCGGCGCGACCGGACGGATCCAGACCTCGAACAGCTGTGCCTTGCGGCCCAGGTTCGGGTTCGGGAAGAACTGGAACATACCACGCGGGAATGCCTCGATGTAGGCGTAGTCGCCGTAGTTCATGCCGCGCTCCTCACGGATGCGCTGGTACAGGTGCGAGCTGGAAGCGCGGTGCTCGCCCAGCCAGGTCTTGGCCAGCCACAGGGCCGGGAAGTCCGGATGCGAGCGGGTCACCTCGATCGGCAGCCCGAAGGAGATGGCGGTGGCGCGGGTGTTCTTCTCGACGATCTCCACTTCCAGGCCGTCCGGCATGCGGCCCTTGGGCGTGGCGATGGGCGCCAGGCCCTCGCCCTGCGGCAGGCGGGCGAGCTCGCTCTTGAGTTGGGCCGTCATCGTATCCGAGACGTCGCCCGAGATGCCCACGCGCACCGCGCCGACGGCATAGGCCTGGCGATGAAATGCCTTCACGTCGTCCAGGGTAATCGATTCGATGCCCCTGAGCGTGCCGAGCACCGGGTGGCCGTAGGGCGTGCCGGCGAACACGTTGGCCTGCAGGCGCTCCTTGCCGAATTCCTCCTCGTTGTTGTCCTTCAGGTCCAGCAGCAGGGCGTTCTTCTGGGCGTCCTTCAGGCGGCGGAAGTCCTCCTCCCGGAAGCCCGGTTCGAGCAGCAGCGGCAGCGCGATGTCCAGGTAGGTGTCCCAGTTCTCCTTGTGGATCGAGCCGGTGAAGGTGGTCATCTCCTTGTCGGTCTGCTCGGTGAAGCTGCCCGCCAGCGGGAACAGGGCCTTGGTCACCTCGTCGATCTTGCGCTCGCGCGAACCGGCGTTGGCGACCATCGCGGCGGTCAGCGCGGCCAGGCCTTCCTTGCCCTTCGGGTCATGCGCCGAACCGACGGGGAACAGCAGCTTGAAGCGGATTTGCGGCAGCGCCGACTTTTGCACCAGCACGTCGATATCCGCCTGCCCGGCCTTGGGCGCGAACGCGGCCAGCTTGGGCAACGCCTCCACGCCAGCGGGCAAGGCTTCGTGCGACAGGGTGGTGATCACCATCGAGTCGTCCACCAGGTACTTGCGCGCCGCGGCCTGCAGGTCGGCCGGGGTCAGGCTGTCGACCACGCGGTAGTAGCGGTTCAGGGTGTCGTACGAGCGGTTGAAGTGCACGTAGGAGGCGAGGGTGGAGGCGATTTGCTCGGTGTTGTCCAGCGAGCGGATCAGTCCGTACTTCTGGGCCGCCTTCGCTTCCGCCAGTTCGCGGGCGCTGACCGGCTTGTCGCGCAGGCTGGCCACGGTCTGCAGGATGGCGTCGCGCACGTACAGCGCGTCGGCCGGCTTCTTCACGCGCGCGCCGATCGTCGCCAGGGTCGGATCGACCCGGTTCGGCAGCCAGTCGAACAACTGGTCGACCTTCTGCTCGTCCTGGACCAGGCGCTTGTACAGCGCCGAGGTGCGCCCGAAGGACAGCGACAGCAGGGTCTGCAGGGCGGCGCCGTCCTTGGCGCTGTCGGAGAAGGCCGGTGCGCGGAAGGCGACGGTTACCAGCGGCAGCGTGGCGGTAGGCCAGGGCACGTGGCGGTACTGGGCGCCGCGCGGCGCGGGTTCCGCCGGTACCGGCGCCTTGTAGTTGCCCTTCTTCCAGCCCGCCCAGTACTTCTCCACCAGGGCGATCGCCTTGGCCGGTTCGACGTCGCCGGCGATGATCACGGTCGTCTTTTCCGGGCGGTACCAGCGGTCGAAGAAGACCTTCGAGTAGTCGTACTGGTTGGGCATGTCCTCGATGTCCTTGAGGAAGCCCATCGTCGTGTGGCGGTAGGTGTGGGTGGTGAAGGCGGCTTCGCGCTGGGTCTCGAACAGCTTTTGCATCGGGTTGGCGCTGTTCTTGTTGTATTCGCCCAGCACGGCGCGCGATTCGGTCTTGAACGCCTCGATCGGGTAGGACAGGTTCTGGAAGCGGTCGGCCTCGACCTTGAGCACCGTCTCCAGGTCTTCCTTGGCGAAGGTGGTGTAGTAGTTGGTCAGGTCATCGCTGGTGTAGGCGTTCTGGCGCGCGCCCGCCTTGGTGATGGTCTCCTGGTACTTTTCCGGGGGATAGGCCTTGGTCCCGCGGAACATCATGTGCTCGAAGAAGTGGGCAAAGCCGGACTTGCCCGGTTCCACCTCGTTGCGCGAGCCGGTCTGCACCGGGATATGGACCGAGACCAGGTTCGGGAAACCGGTGGGCACGACGATGACCTTCAGGCCGTTGGCCAGGGTCTTCTCGGTCGCCTTGAACGGCAGCACGTCGGCGGCGGCGAAGGCGGGCGCGCTCAGCGCCAGCGTCGCTGCGGGAATGAGTTGCACAACACTAAATCGGGACACGAGTTCTCCTTGGAAGATTGGCTATGCCGCGAAGCATAGAATATCCGCGGAGCTTGCACCAGAAAAATTACACTGGGAGGCTGATCCGGTTGCGTCCGAGGTGCTTGGCCCGGTACAGCGCGGCGTCGGCGATCGCCACCAGCTGGCTCGGCTCGGTATCCGGTCCGGCGATGGCAGTGGCGGCGCCGATGGAGACGGTCACGTGTTGGCCAGCGGCGACATGGTGCGGCAGGCGCAGCCGCTCGACGCGGCAGCGGATCCGTTCGGCGACGATCGCCGCGCCCTTGAGCGACTGGTTGGGCAGGATCACCGCGAATTCTTCGCCGCCATAGCGCGCCACCAGGTCGTTCGCGCGCATTTCGCCGGACACGGCCGCGGCGATGCGCTTGAGGCACTCGTCGCCGCCCAGGTGGCCGTGGGCGTCGTTGTAGGCCTTGAAGTTGTCCACGTCGACCATCAGCAGGGACAGCGGTTGCCGCTGGCGCAGCGCGCGCGCCCATTCCGCGTGCAAGCTGTCGTCGAAGCAACGCCGGTTGGCCAGGCCGGTCAGGCCATCGCGGGTGGCCAGTTTCTCGAGCGCGATCTGGGCCATCTTCTCGTCGGTCAGGTCGCGCAGCGACTCGACCACGGCGGTCAGGCGCCCCGATGTGTCGAAGATCGGACTGGCGTCGGCCGCCAGGTAACGGCGGCGCCCGGCCCGCGGCATGTCGCACCAGCTCTCGACCGACAGGTTGGCGCAGGCAGGGGCGCCGGCAAGGCCGCCGGCCGGGGCGCCGGCCGGGGAGCAACGGGGCTGGCGCGGGTAGATCCGCCGGATCTCGTCAAGGCGGTTCTGGATCACCAGGTCGGCCAGGGTCGGGCGCGGCTCCTCGTGGAAGCTGCGCCAGTGGTTGTCGGTGCCGAGCATCTCGCTGGCGGGCACGCCGGTCAGGCGCTCGCAAGCGCGGTTCCAGATCATCACCCGGGAATTGGTGTCGATCACGAACACCGGGATCGCCAGCATTTCCATCAACTGGTTCGCGAAACCGCGCTCCGGGGCGGACTCGCAGGACTCGATCGGGCGCGATATGGTAGTGCTCGTCATGGGCCGTCCTATTCCTATCCGTTCTATCCAATATGCAGCAATGATTGCTGACCAGAACGGATTGTGCGCCTGCCGGCCCCCGGTACTATTGATTTTTAGCAAGAAACGCCGCTGACGCCGCCTGCCCTCCCCAGGCCTCGAGTGGGAGGGTCAGCAACAGTTCGGCGCCTCCCGCCGGTCTCGATTCCAGGGTCAGGCTGCCACCCGCCACCGCCGCGCGGTCGCGCACCGCGGCCAGGCCCCGGCCGGATGGAGCGGGCGGCGCGATGCCGATCCCGTTGTCGGCCACCCGCAGCAGCAGGCGGTCGCCGTCCCGTGTCAGCCTGACGCGCACTTCGCTGGCGTGGGCGTGGCGGGCCACATTGGAGAGGGCCTCCTGCAAAGCGCGGTAGAGCAGGGCGTCCAACTCCGGATCGCCGGGCCGCTTGTCGAACACCCCGGGGCCGAAGTCCAGGCGATAGCCCAGCGCGTGCATGCGGGCGAACTCCGACAGGTGGCGGTCGAAGGCGGCGCGCAAGTCCTCCCCGGCGCCCAACGGGCGCAGATCGTGGACGGCCGCGCGCAGCGACCGCAGCGCCTGGTCCACGGTCGCCGTCATCGCGCCGAGCTTGCCGTGCAAGCCGGGGTGCACGCCGCGCGTCGACACGTGCAGCAGCGATAGTTCGACCCGCATGGCGAGCAGTGTCCGGCCGAGTTGCTCGTGCAGGTCGCGCGCGATGCGTCCGCGCTCCCCATCGCGCACACCCTCGTGCTGGCGGACCAGGCGGCACAGCACCTCGTGCGCGTCGGCCAGTGCCTGCTCTGCGCGCCGGCGGGCGCGCCGCTCCTCCTCGAGCCTGAGTTCGAACCGGCCCGCGCCTGCCGGCCCGTCTTCGTTCCGCGTCGCCAGCCAGCCACCCATGCAAAGCGTGACGAGCAGGGCGGGGATGCCGGCCAGGAAAAGCATCTCGGTACTCATGGCGATCCTTCTGACAGTTGATCGGAACTTTCTGGTGAGACATTACCGCGCGCCTACAGTTGGAATCTTGCGCATCGTCAATTCCACGAGCGCCGCCGCCTGCGCGACGCCAGTGGCGGCGCAGGATGTGCCAGGGCGCGGTATAATGTAAGGTTGACGAGAGGCTCGACGTGACCTATAGCATCAAAGAGATTTTCTATACCCTGCAGGGCGAGGGTGCCCACGCGGGGCGCCCGGCCGTTTTCTGCCGTTTTTCCGGGTGCAACCTGTGGAGCGGGCGCGAGGAAGACCGCGCCAACGCCGTCTGCACCTTTTGCGATACCGACTTCGTCGGCACGGACGGCGAACTCGGCGGCAAGTTCCGCACCCCGGACGAGCTTGCCGCCCGCATCGACAGCCTGTGGCCGGACGGGCACGCGGCCAGCAAGTACGTGGTCTTCACGGGCGGCGAGCCGCTCCTGCAACTGGACCGCGCGCTGCTTGACGCCATGCATGCCTGCGGATTCACCGTGGCCATCGAGACCAACGGCACGCTGCCGGTCCCCGAAGGGGTGGACTGGGTGTGCGTGAGCCCGAAGATGGGTTCGAAGCTGGTGGTGGAGAAAGGCAACGAGATCAAGGTGGTCATCCCCCAGGCGGGCCAGGACCTGGCCGCGTACGAAGCCCTCGATTTCGACAATTTCTATGTGCAGCCGATGGACGGCCCGCTGGCCGCCCACAACACGCGTCTGGCGATCGAGACCTGCCGCCGCAACCCCCGGTGGAAGCTCAGCCTCCAGACCCACAAACTCCTACAGATTCCTTAAGCTGCAATGCTCACCATTACCCGCAAGCTCGAATTCGACGCCGGCCACCGGATTCCCGACCACAAGAGCCAATGCCGCAACCTGCACGGACACCGCTACACCCTCGAGATCACCCTGGTCGGGGCCGTCATCGAGGCCGAGGGCAACTCGGACAACGGCATGATCATGGACTTTTCCGACATCAAGGCGCTGGCCAAGCAACACCTGGTCGATGTCTGGGACCACGCCTTCATCGTTTATGAAAAGGATGAGAAGGTGCGCGAGTTCCTGGCCAGCCTGCCGGGCCACAAGACGGTCGTGATCGACCGCATCCCCACGGTCGAGAACCTGGCACAGGTCGCGTTCGGCATCCTGAAGATGGCCTATACCGACCGTTTCGGAACCGGCCTGCGCCTGCACAAACTGGTGCTGCACGAAACCCCGAACTGCTGGGCCGAGATCACCGATGCCTGAGCGGTTCATGCGGCTGGCGCTCGCGCAGGCCGAACTGGCGCGCGCCGAGGGCGAGGTGCCGGTCGGCGCGGTGCTCGTGCGCGACGGCGAGGTCATCGCCACCGGCTACAACCAGCCTATCGGCCGCCACGACCCGACCGCGCACGCGGAGATCGTCGCCCTGCGCGTGGCCGCCGAAAAGCTGGGCAATTACCGGCTGCCGGGCTGTGAGCTGTACGTGACGCTGGAACCCTGCGCGATGTGCTCGGGGGCGATGATGCACGCGCGCCTGGCGCGGGTGGTGTACGCCGCGCCGGACCCCAAGACCGGCGCCTGCGGCTCCGTGCTCGACCTGTTCGGCGAGACGCGCCTGAACCACCACACCGAGGTCGTCGGTGGCGTGCTGGCCGAGCAGGCCAGTACCATGCTGAAGGACTTCTTCGCGGAGCGCCGCGCCGCCGCGCGCCGCCC
>FWWL01005463.1_pt1 | contig 19394 bp, 20 predicted proteins | sample 2228331 | NCBI WGS metagenome assembly FWWL01 (sample SAMEA103939775, study PRJEB20133) | metagenome | reverse complement strand
GGCCGGGCCCCGTCGTGACGACGGACGGTCGGGTCGTGGGTGAGCATCCCGGCGTCCACTTCTTTACGGTCGGCCAGCGGCGGGGCCTGGGCCTGGCCCTGGGCCGGCCCGTCTATGTCGTGGACCTCGTCCCGGAGACCCAGACGGTCGTCGTCGGTCCGGAAGAGGCGCTGTACCACGACGCCTTGCGGGTCGAGGACTTGAACTGGGTATCCGTTCCGCCCCCGGCGGGGCCCCTGCGGGTCTGGGCCCGGATCCGCTACCGCCATGAGGACGCTCCGGCCGTCGTCCGTCCGAGTCCGGACGGCCGGAGCGCCGTCGTCGTCTTCGAGACGCCCCAGCGGGCCATCACGCCGGGTCAGGCCGCCGTGTTTTACGACGCCGACGGCCGTCTGCTCGGGGGCGGATGGATCGCCGAGGCCCTGGACGCGGAGGGACGTTAGGGGATTCTCGGGACCGCAGTGGCGACGCTCCACCCGATGCGCGACTATTGAGGCGGGTTTTCGGCGGGGCCCCGGTGCTTACGGATGTAGGCCAGCCATCGGCGGATGCGGCGTTCCATCCCCCGGGCCGTCGGACGGTAAAAGCGGGTCCCCTGAAGCGCCTCGGGGAGGCACGCCATGGAGGTCACGCCGGCCTCCGTGTCGTGGGCGTACTCGTAGCCTTTCCCATAACCCCATTCTTCCATGAAAGCCGTCACCGGGTTGCACAGGTGGAGGGGGACGGGCTCGCCGGCCGTCGCCTCGGCCGTCGCCAGGGCTTCCTGGAAGGCCGTATACACGCGGTTGCTCTTGGGAGCCGTCGCCAGAAAGACGGTCACCCACGCCAGGACGAGCTCGCCTTCCGGGGAGCCGACCTGCTCGAAGGCCCGGAGGGCATCGACGGCCATCCCGAGGGCCCGGGGCTCGGTCAGTCCGATGTCCTCGACGGCGGCCCGGATGAGCCGGCGGGCGATGTACCGGGGGTCGGCTCTGCCCAAGACGAGCCGGGCCAGCCAGTAGAGGGCGGCGTCGGGGTCGCTGTTGCGGATGCTCTTGTGAAGCGCTGAGATGAGGTTGTAGAACATCTCGCCGCCCCGGTCCATCGCCGGGAGGACCGTCTCGACCCATCGTCGGACGACGGACCGGTCGACGGCCGCAAGGCCCCGGGACGCAACGTCCTGGCCGACAGCCTCGACGAGCTGAATGAGCCGGCGGGCGTCGCCGGCCGCCCACATCAGAGCCGACTCGAGGGCGTCCGCCTCCCAGGGGACGCCCTCCCGGCCCAGGAAGGCCCACGCCCGGTGGAAGACCTGGCGAAGCTCCTCGGACGACAGGGGCCGGAGACGAAAGACGTACAGGCGGGACAGGAGCGGCGGGATGAGGGCGATGGAGGGGTTCTCCGTCGTGATCCCGACCAGGACGACGACCCCCCGCTCGACCCAGGGGAGCCACAGGGCCTGCTGGGACCGGTTCAGCCGGTGGACCTCATCGACGACGATGACCAGCGGCATCCGGCGGGTCCGAAAGAGGTCCTGGGCCCGACGGAAGAGTTTCCGGAGCTGGGGCGTCGTCAGGTGGACGGCCGTCGTCCATACGGTCGGCCAGGCGCAGGCCCGGGCCATCATGGCCGCCAGGGTCGTCTTCCCCGTCCCCGGGGGACCCCACAGGACGCAGGAGACGGCCCGGCGTTCTTGGAGGACCTGACGGATCGGGCCGTCCGCCCCCATCAGGTGGGCCTGACCCACGAACTCCTCAGGCGTACGGGGCCGGAGGCGCTCAGCCAGGGGGACGACTTCAGAAGCGGCCCGGCGGTCCGTTTCGGGAGTCTCGGCGGGCGCCGGGCGCTCATCCCCCAGGAGACCCGGCTGGCGGGGATGGGCCGGTCGCTTACGGGCTGTCATCGACGACGTCCTGCTCGCCCTCCAATGTAGGCGAATGGACGACCCGTTACAACCCGGTCCCTCGAGCCGTATCCCTCGTCACCCTGCCGGCCCCAGAAGGGGGACCTCCCGCTCGATGCGGATCGAACGCCAGGTGACCCGACAGGCGAAGGCCCCCACGGACACGCCGACGGCCCGGGCCGTCCGGACGGCCGCATCCAACGCCGGGTCCGTCCGGCCGTCGACGGCGGCCGCCCGGGCGTCCGACCGCTGAACGACGAAGACCAGGGCGACCCGATACCCGGCCCGACACATGGCCGTCAGGGCCTCTACGTGGTGGCGTCCCCGGGCCGTCACGGCGTCCGGGAAGTAGCCGACGCCGCCCCGGACGAGCGTGACCGACTTGGTCTCGACCCACCAGGCTCCCGTGTCGGTCTCGACCCACAGGTCGAGCCGACCCCGACGGCCCTCCAGGGGGATGGGCGGCTCCCGACGCCAGGCCCGGAGGCGGCCCCAGGGCTGGACCCGACGTCGCCGGAGGTATTCCAGCAGGAGCCGGGGCGGCAGGCGGGCATCGATACTGGCCCATCCCCCGCCGGGCGTCCGGGCCAGCAGGATCGTCCCCTGCGTCCGGCGGCCAGAGGCGGCCCGGCGGGGTAGGTAGCCGACCCGGTTGCCCGGGAAGAGGAGCTCTCGGAGCCGACCCGAATTCGGGATGTGGACGGTCCGGACCCGTCGGCCGTCCCGGACCCGACCGTGGAACCGGGACTGCCGTTCCAGAAAGACGGCTATGCGGAGACGCTGGGGCCATCGCATGGGGCCCGTCGTCCCTGGGTCGACCCCCGACGCCGCCCCCTGGGGCCCCGTCCACAGTAACACCTCGGTTCGCATCCCCGTATTCCGTAGGGAAATCCGAGGGCGGTCCGCAGACGATGGCCAAGGGCAAGTCCATGCACCCGATCACGCCCTGCCCCGACCCGTGGTACAATGGAAACGTCGAGCGCGAGGGTCCCCTCCCGAGACCCGGGCTTTCCGCATGGGCGGTCTCCCGCAGGGGGCGGTGTCTCTGGCGGACCGAGGGCATGGACCTGAGGCATCTCCAGCACTTGTTCGTCCGATACGTCCAGGGGGACGAGGCGGCCTTTGCCGAGTTCTACGTCTGCATGTACCCCATCCTGCGGGGCTGGATCGGCCGACGGGTCCCCGGCGACGAGGCCGACGACCTGATCCAGGAGTTCTTCCTGCGACTCCATGCCCACCGGTATCTCCTGGACACGGACCGCCCGATTCTCCCTTACATGCGAACGGTCTTGGAGCACCTGCTGGTCGACTTTCTACGGCGGCGGTCCGGCTCTTACGAGGTCGACGTCGAGATGGACACCCTGGCGACGGGCCCGGACCCCGGTCCGGACCGCTACGAGTGGGACGAGCTCTTGCGCCAGCTCCCCGAGGCCGACCGGAAGTTCATCGTCGAACACTTCTACTACCGTTACTCGGTTCAAGAGATCGCCCGTCGTCAGAACGTCTCCCCGGGTGCCCTCCGGGTCCGGAAGCACCGGTTGATCCGGAAGCTCCGAAAGCTCCTGAGCGGAGGTACCTGATGCGGGCCCTGCCTCGAATCGTCGAAGACCTCGACCGAGAACGGCGGGCCCGACGTCGGATGACCCTGGCGGTCTTCGGGACATGGCTCGCCGGCGGGACGGTCGCCGTCCTGGGGATGGGCCCCCGGGCCGACCTGTCGGAGGCGAGCGTCGCCGTGTTCCTCTCTATCCTACTGCCGGCCGCCGTGGGCGTCACGGCCGTCTTGTGGACCCAGGGACCCTACCGTCGTCCGGAGGCTTGGCTCCGGCGGTACGTGCCCTGGGCGTTTCTCCTGACGGCGGCCCTGACCCTGGGGACGGCCCGCGTGTCCATCTCAGCGGTCCGATCGTCTGATGACTGGCTGTGTTTCTGGGAGTGCCTGGGGGGGACCGTCCTGCTGACGGGCCTCTCGGCGGGGATCGCCTTCCGGCACTTTGCCGAGGTCCTGCGGCCGACCGTGTGGACCCGCGTGGGCTTCGTCGGGGGCCTGGGTTTTCTGGCCATGGCCGTCACGCAATTCTGCTGTGGCCACCCCGACGCCTTCCACATCGGCCTATCGCACCTCTTGCCGGTCCTCCCGGCGGTCTTCGTCGCCTTCATCGACGCCCGCCGGCATCTGGCGCTTTGGGGCCTGCCGCCCCAGGGACGGGCATAGCCTTGACAGACCTGAGAGGGCTTCGTATATTTACATAGCAAGCCATCGTCCGGCGGGCCCGTAGTTCAGGTGGTTAGAACGCAGGCCTGTCGAGCCTGAGGTCGCGAGTTCGAGTCTCGTCGGGCCCGCCAAGTGTCCACACCCTTTCCCTCGGGTCAGTCGTCCCGACGGTCGCCGGATATGGTCCTCCTCGGGGCCGCTTTCCTCGTCGTGGTGCTCAGTTGGCTTCAGTACCTCTACGTGCGGCTCCCGCGGCCGCTCTACGTTTGGCTCACGGGCTTCCTCATCGCCGGGATCGTCGTCCACGTCTTCGGCCTGTGGGGGTACTGGGCCGAGACGCTCGGCGTCTTGGCCTGGAGCGTCGCCGTCCAGTGGTTCTTCTACTGGCTGTTCTTCCGGCGCTTCCCGGCCGACGAGAAGTAGGCGATGGGATGGATCGGGGAAGCGCCCGTGCGCGTGGACCTGGCCGGCGGCACGTTGGACATCTGGCCCCTCTATGCGGTCCTCCCCGACAGCCTGACGGTCAACGTCGCCATCGACCGCTACCAGCGGGTGACGACCGAGCCGTCCCCCCGGTGGGTCCTGGAAGGCGGGTCCGACCTCCCGACGTGGACGGCCGAGACGCTGGCGGCCGAGCCGCCGGAGGCGTGGGGGCTGGTCTGGAGGGTCGTTCGCGCCGTCGCTCCCCCGAACCCCTTGCGGATTCGCGTCGTCTCTGAGGTCCCGCCCGGGTCGGGTCTCGGGGGGTCGTCGGCCTTAACGGTCGCCCTCCTGGGGACGTTGGCCCGCTGGAAGGGTACGGCCGTCGCCCGGTCTTCGCTCGTCCGGCAGGCGTATTTCCTGGAAACTCAAAGCATCCAAGTCCCGACGGGCATGCAGGACCACCTGGCGGCGGCTTACGGGGGATGTCACGCCTGGCGGTGGACGTGGCGGGGCTGGGAGCGATACTCCCTGGCCTCGGCCCGGGGCTGGGTCCTGGCCCGACTGCTCCTCGTGTACGTCGGGGAAAGTCGATTTTCCGGCCGAAGCAACTGGGAAGTCTTCCAGCGTCTGATCGAGGGGGACGCTCCGACCCGGCGGGCGATGGAAGCCATCCGGCGGGCCGCCCACGCCCTCGTCGAGGCCATCGAACGACGGGACGACGGGGCCTGCGCCCGGGCCATTCGGGAGGAGATGGCCGCCCGCGGGCACCTCCACCCGACCATCGTCACGCCGGCCGTGGCCGACGTCCTGGCTTGGCGGGACTCGGCCATCCGGGCGGCCAAGGTCTGCGGGGCCGGCGGCGGGGGCTGTATCGTCCTGTGGGTCGACCCCGGGGCCCGGGCCCGGCTCGAGGCGGAGGCCCGGGCCCGGGGCTGGACGGCCTGGCATCCCCGGGCCTCGGGGCATCCCTTCCGGGTAATGTTTTTCCCCACCTTCTCCGGCTCTGCTGTAGACGCTTCTCGATGAACTTGCATCCCGGCCCGGGCGTCCTATAATTATGGGAGAAAACTCAGTATCAAGGAGGGGCACATGCCTCGGCAAAAGACCCTACGTCAAAAGGAGATCCTCCGGATCATCCAGGAAAAGCCGATCTCGACCCAGGAGGAGCTCGTCGCCGAACTCCAGAAGCGTGGCTTTCACGCTTCGCAGGCGACCCTCTCGAAGGACATTCGAGAGTTGGGCCTCGTGAAGGTCCCCACGGCCGACGGGGGCTATCGGTATACGGCCGAGTTCCGGAGTCAAATCGAGACGCCGCGCGCGGTCCTCATCCGCCGGTTCCATGAATGTGTGACCGACTTTGAGTTGGCCAACGCGATCGTCGTCGTGCGGACGACCCCCGGTTATGCGCCCAGCATCGCCTACGAGATCGACCGCTCGAATTGGGAAGAGGTCACGGGGACGATCGCCGGGGACGACACGATCTTCATCGCCTGCCCGTCCCAGAAGGAGGCGCGGGCCCTGGAGAAGCGGCTCCAGGAGCTCATGGAGTCCCTGCCCTCCTCGGGTCGAGAAGAGGCCGCATGACCGAGGGGTCTCCCGGGAGGTAGGGGCGGCCCGGCGGGTCGTCCCTACCCCCGACCCGGTGGGGGGAGGCGCGTTGGCCCGGGCTCCTTCTTAAAAGCGCAAGACCAGGCTCCCCTGGACCCACCAGGGGTCTAAGGCGATGGGGTCCGTCTTCGCCTCCCAGGAGAGCCCCGTCACGCGGTCGGTGATCTGGACCCTCAGCCTCGTTCGCAGGAGGGCCTTCCGTCCCCAGACCCACAGGGAGACCCGGTCCGAGACCCGGTAGTCCAGGCCGACGCCGCCCCACACGCCGGGCGTCGCCTCCGGGTTCGACGTGCGGAGCTCCAAGCCGACCGCCGCAAAGGCCTCCGGATGTCGGACGGAAAAGGCGGAAGCCTGGTAAAGGCCGCCGGCCATCACGAGGGGCGACCAGTCGCCGGTCAGGGGGCGGAAGGCCAGCCCCGCCGTGACCATCTGGATTCGGAAGGTCCCCTCCCCCAGGGGGCTCCCGGCACGACTCGAAAAGGGCGCCACCTCCAAGAAGACGAGGCCGGCGAGGGCTCCCGACAGGGGAACGAGGACCCCGGCGTGGGCGCTTCCGCCCGTCGAGGTCTCGTCGGCCACACTGCGGACGGCGCCGCCGCCGACGACGGCTTGAAGACCGGGCGAAAAGCCTTCGCCCGCCCGGGCGTCTCGGGCCGCCAGGAGTCCCAGCAGGACGAGCGTCGGGAACGTCCATCGCGGATGCCGCATCGGCCTTGCCTCCAAGCCGGTCTCGGGTCGCCGACGGCGAAGGGCGAGTAGCGCACCGACGATGCACCGTTCGCTATTCGGCCCTCGCCATCCGTAGCGTCCGTCCCACGCAGACTGCGACCGACGTCATCGCGGGGGAAGCATGAAGAGCCGCCCGACCCCGTACACCGGGTCGGGGCCCGGGGGGCCCAGGTCCCGACTCCGGGCCTTCAGGACGGCATAGACGGTCGTCCCGGAAAAGGCCGAGAAGGCCTTCCGGTGGATGAGGGCCACGGCCCCCGCGGCGTGAGGGGTCGCCGCCGAGGTCCCGGCGAATACGAAACCCTGGTCCCCGTATGTCCGCGTACTCACGTGGGTCGGCGCCGCGATGTCGGGCTTTAGGCGACCGTCCAGGGCCGGACCCCGCGAACTGTAAGGCGCCACGACGTCCGTGTTCCAGACGGTCCCCCCGACGGCGACCACGTTTTGGCCGTCGGCCGGGCCGATGATGCTGAATTCTGGGACGACGTACGTGAAGCAGGGCGTCCGCCCCCCGCAGAGGTCACTGTCGATGAACAGCTCGACGGGTACGTCTCCGGCGCCTCGATTCCGCCGGACGGCCGCACAATAAGTCCCGCCCCGGGGGATCAAGCCCGTCAGCTCGATGTACTCGACGGGCTCCTGCGACCCCGTCTGGGGTTCGTCGGCGACGGCGACCCCTTGCAGACCGGTAGCGTCAAATATATAGAGGCCGTAATCCCGAGCCGTCATCGGCCAGTCGTACCAGAGGAGGGCCAACGTGAGGTCATGGCCCCGCTCGGCCCGAAAGCAGTTGAGCTCGCTCCCGTCGGGGAGGGGACCCGGGACCGAGGGGCCCGAAGGCCGAAAGTCGAGCCAGCCGTCCCCGTCCGGGTCGGCGAAGGCCGGGGCGTACCAGTGGGAGAGGGCCTCGTTGCCGGCGGCGAAGAACGAAACGATGCCGTCTCGCCAGGCCCGGTCGATCTCGTCGTACTCGGGACTGCAACAGCCGTTGCCCGCCCGGACGGTCGTCCCGATACTCCCGTTGATGGCCTGCACGCCCTGCTGGCGAAGCCAACCGACGGCCTGGGCCAGCTCGCCGCTCGTGCTGATGGCCGCCAGGTAAAGCTCGACGTCCGTCAGGAAGTCGATGACGACCTCGGCGACGGCCGTCCCGTGCTCGGTCGACTCGAAGTCCCGGTCCTGCCGGAAGTTGCGGGTGTGGATGCGGCCGGTCGGGGGAAGCTCCGCGCCCGCCAGGCCCTGGTAGCCCTTAAACCCGATGTCGACGATGCCGACCCGGGTCGGCCGGGTCACCCCTAAGACCCGGGGGAGCTGTTGCCACGGGACGGCCCCGACGACCGACAGGCCCTCGGAGACGACCATCGGCCGGAGCCACCGGGGATGCGTGACCTGGCGAATGCCGGGGACGTGGGCGAGCGCGCCGACCCGGTCGTAAGGCACGAGGGCCTCGATGGCCGTCGGATAGGCGTTCGTGACCCGCACGCCGGGGACGTGCTGGAGCGCCTGAACGACTGCGTCTTCTTGACCGGGGACCGGGAGGACCCGGACCAGGACGCTCGAGTCCAACCACCGAAAGCCTCTCGCCGAGCCTTGCGCCCGAAGCCGGCGGAGGTCCGCCCCCGGTGGGATGCGGGCCAGCTCCTGGAGGTAGCTATGCAGGACGGTCCCTTCCGTCGGCACGGCCGGTCGAAAACCGGAGTCCGGCGACCGGAATTCGGCGACCGAGAACCGTCCTTCGGCCCGGGGCCCATCGGCTCGGGGGCCGCTCCCTGCCAGCAAAATGGCGAGTAGCGAACAGCGAATGGCAAGGGACAGACGGCCATCTACCCAAGGTCTCCCGAGCCGCCCGGCCATCGCCCTCCTCCATCGGCTTCAAGTTTACGAGATGGGTCCCGGCCCCCAAGGAAACCCCGGACGATAGGTCTTAGACCCATCGGCCCCGGCTGGAGATGAAGTCATTCGGACTGACCTAAGCAAGCCTGCAGTCCATGGTCTGGGGTCCTCTTTCCTGGGACCCGACTCCGGCATCTGACTTTTCCGACGGCTTCCATTATATTGAGATACGAAAGACCTTGGGAAATCGGTCCCCCTCGGGTTGGCCATGATCGTGCGGATGGGCAAGCAGTCGTGGGAATTCTCCGAGCGGATGCAGGTCCGCGAACTCCTTCGCCGGCTGGACGTCTTGCCGAATATGGTCGTCGTCGTCCGGAACGGGGAGACGGTCACCGAGGACGAGTGGCTCGAGCCGACCGACGAGGTCGAGGTCATCCGGGTCATCTCGGGGGGATGCGAGGTCCGGGATGCGGGATAGCCGAACTCCCGAATTCCCGAGTTCCCGGACTCCCGGACTGCCGAATCGAGGATAGGGACCATGGCGCGACGGGTCTTGAGCGGCATGCGCCCGACGGGGAAGCTCCACCTGGGCCACTGGAGCGGGGCCCTCGTCAACTGGGTCCGGCTCCAGGACCAGTATGAGTGCTTTTACGTCATCGTCGACTACCACGCCCTGACGTCCGAGTACGAGACGCCCCAGGTCGTCCGGGAGTCGGTCCCCGAGGTCTTGCTCGACTGGCTCGCCGTCGGCATCGACCCCGAGCGTTCCGTCGTCTTCGTGCAGTCCCACGTCCCCGAGCACGCCGAACTCCACCTACTCCTGTCGATGATCGTGCCCCTCCCCTGGCTCGAGCGGGTCCCGACGTACAAGGAGATGAAACAACAGTTGGTCGAGAAGAACCTGGATACCTACGGATTCTTGGGCTACCCCCTCCTGCAGACGGCCGACATCGTCCTCTACAAGGCCGAGATCGTGCCCGTCGGCGAGGACCAACTCCCGCACCTGGAGCTGGCCCGGGAGATCGTCCGCCGCTTCAATCACTTGTACGGTCCCGTCTTTCCCGAGCCCCAGGCGCTCCTGACGCCCGTCCCCCGCGTGCCCGGGACCGACGGTCGCAAGATGAGCAAGAGCTTCCACAACGCCATCTACCTGAGCGACCCGCCGGCCGTCGTTTGGGAAAAGCTCCGTCCGATGGTGACCGACCCGGCCCGGGTCCGTCGGACCGACCCCGGCAATCCCGACGTGTGTCCCGTCTTTGACCTCCACAAGGTCTTTTCACCCCAGCCGGACATCGACTTCGTGAACGTCGAGTGTCGGCGGGCCGGCATCGGTTGCATCGACTGTAAGCAGATTTTATTCAAGAACTTGAGCGGGTTCTTGGAGCCCATCCAGGCCCGCCGTCAGGCCTGGGAGGCCCGCCGCGACGACCTGATGGGCGTCCTCCACGAGGGCGCTCAAAAGGCCCGGACCATCGCCCGGGAGACCCTCCGGGAGGCCCAGACGGCCGTCGGCCTCATCACCCCCGACGAAGTCCGGCCCCGCCGCCAATAGGCGCTGAGGGATTCGGTGTCGGGGGATAAGGCCTCTCCTGAGGGGCGCCGGGCGTCATCCCGGCGTCCCAGACTCCCGAGCGCCCGCAGTCGTGTGGGCGTCTCATAAACCGAAGGAGGGGTCGGGACCGGCCGTCATGCCGGCATCGAACGCGTCTAAATTCCCGATGGAGGGGCAACCCTTGGGGGTGCCCAACGACATGGTAGGGGTGACCCTCGGGGTCGCCCAAAAACATGGGCAGGGACAAGCCCTGCCCCTCCGGATGCGGAACCGACCCCGACACCCCGGGTCACTGAGAAGCCTTCGCCCAACGGGTCATCTTGTCGGTGTCGATGCGGTTTAACCAGTCGTGGAGGACACCGGCGTCGTTGATGTCATGGCCCTCGACCTTGACGATGAACCGCTCGGCGACCATCACGGTGATGCTTCCCCGCTTCTCCTTGGTCCAAAACTCTTCCATGCCCTTATGGCCCTTCCAGGTGATCCCCTTCTGGTAGTGGTCCAGGGACTCCTCCGAGTAGCCGGCGGCAAAGGCAAAGGCCGGGTACAGGAAGGGGATATAGGCCCCGTCGGTGACGTTGATCGTGATGTGTCCCTGACCGTCGCCGGCGCGGAAGGACTGCTCGACATAGCTGTACTTCCATTCGCCGACCTGGACCGTCCGGGCGTCCATGTCTTGCTCCTTCGTCCAACCGGCGGGCGGTTCGGGCAGGACGGTCAGGAGGTCTCGAAAGCTTACGGGGTCGACGGGCTTACGTTCGGCCATCTTCTGGACGGCCTCGCCGGCTTCCTTGAGGGCCTTGACGGCCCCGAAGAACCCCGGCTTGCCCGTTTCCTTGGGGGCCTCTTCCTTTTGGTCCTTACGGGTGCTGAGCTTGCATCCGACGCCCAAGGCGACGGCGATGGCCAACAGGCCGATGAGACAGCGATGGGGGAACGTCATGCCCATGGCAGGTCTCCTCTCGGAGGTCTCGCGACGGCGGGTCGATGACGGGACGGGGTCATCCAGGGCGCGTCGCCCTGGCATCGCGCCGTCACGTCACCTTTATTGATTATATTATCGTCACCCGAGGGATGTCCGTTGCGTGAGGGGGCGACTCACGGCGGAGGAGACGAGGGGCCGTTATCGTCGTCCCGCCGTTAAAATCGCAGGAAGGCGCCCATCCGGTCGATGCGGTTCAGGAGGACCGAGTCGTGGCGGACCGGATAGAGGTCGGCCCCCTGCTGGACGGCCAGCTCGACGGCCTCGACGACGACGTCGGGGACCGGCTTCAGGGCCTGGCCGCACCGGGGACACCGTTCCGAACGCAGGTCCAGATAGCCGCATCCGGGGCACTGGACCCCGGGGATCGCCTCGTCGGGGTCGAAGACGAGGGCCGCACACCGCCACTCGTTGAGGGACTCGAGGGTGGGTTCGACGCCGACGACGGCCCGGTGGGGGACCGACCGTAGGAGCTGATCGACCCACCGTTCCATCCGTTGGCGTTCGTATTGGGCGACGGCCTGCTCGATGCGGGCCTGGACCTCTTTGAGTCCGCCCGTCTCGGCGAAGTAGTCGATGGAGGGTCCCAAGCGCTGGGTCATCTCCGGGGGGAGCCATCGGGCCAGGGCCGACGTCAGCTCCGGAAGGCCCATCAGGAGGACGAGGTCCGGCTGGTACAGCTCGAACCATCCCCGGGCGGCCTCGGCCGTGCGTTTCAGATGCCACTGGACGTGCTCCTCGATGTGGCGGCTGATGCGCTTCTCCTCGTAGCCCTTGAAGCCCCCGTATCGGACCTGAGCCGGGACTTCCTGCCGGACTTGGCCGATCTCCTCGAGCCGGCCGGCTTGGTAGAAGAACCCGCGGGCCATCTCGCGATTCGTCATGACGGCCAACGTGTCGGCGTACCCCGCCAGAGCGATCAGGAGAGGCGTCACGTAAGGTCCCTTGGGATACAGGACGAGCCGGCTTTTGAGGGAGATGCCGTACGTGAAGACTTCCAAGAGGTGGACCGGCTCACAACTGAACACGACCAGCAGGCGGGCGTCCCCCCGGACGAACTCCTCACGGACGTAGCGTTCGACCCGCTCGAGGTCCCGACGGGCGGCCCGCTGGACGTCCTCGGGATAGGACCTGAGGTCGTCCAGGGCATGGCGGATGAGGTCCTTGAGCTCGCTCTCATACTCCCGTTTCGGGTACCGTCGGCCGTCGACGTCGAGATAGAGGCTGACCGTCAGATACGGCGCCGTGTCGACGGCGATGAGCCGTTTGACCCCCTTCAGGGCGTTCATCGTCTCCCCCCGACTTCGACAGTCCGGCAATTCGGCAGTTCGGGGATTCGGGAGTCCGGGATGGAGCCATCCGAGGAGACCCACGTTCGACAGCCGATGACCGGCCCCCGAACTGCCGAACCGCCCGGTTCGTAGACCCACGACGGGCTTTTCGGGCTTTCGTTCCCCTTGCGGTCCACGGACGTTATAGCAAACTCGACCCGCTGTTTCCAGGGGGCTTCGTCGGATACGGAGAGTTCCAGGCGGGCCGAGGCCGTCGGCCGGTCGTTCAGACGCGCCCAAGCCGAGGTGCCGACGGGTCGCATGTACACGTGGTACCCCGCCAGGTCGGGAGCCGTCACGGGGTCCCACACGAGGACCAGGCGACCGTCCTCGACGAAGCCGGTGAGGGGCCCCGGCGTGGGCGGCGGGAACGTGTCCTCATAACGGACGGGGCCGACCGTCTGGGTCACCGAGGCGACCCAGAGGTGGGCGTCCCGTCGGGTCTGCCGGCGAATTCCGTAAGTCCATGATTCGCCGTCCCGGACCCCCGCGTCCGTCCAGGCGGTCTGGCCTGCCTCGACGACGGCATGGGGCGTCCAGGGCCATTCCCGGGCCTGCGTCCGCATCCGGCCCTCCCCCGGGACCCGATAGACCTCCAGGACGACCGACGACACCGACTCGGGCCGGCTGAGTCGAATCCCCTCGGGGGTCGCATCGACCCGGATGTCGGGCGGCGGTCCGTCATCGGGGGGCGACGGGCATACGGCCTCCGTGGGAGGACCGCTCTTTTGGCGGTGGTTCAGCAGGACGACCCGGACGCACTCCGTCGGCCATCGGGTCAAGACGCCCCACCAGACGCGGTCGCCCGGACGGACGTCAGCCGGTGAAAACCGCCAGGCGGCGACGGCCTGTTCGGGCTCAAAGGGTGGGGTCGCCCCGTCGGCGACCAGGAGGACCCATCCGATGCGGACCGGCCGGGAGCCGTCCGTGTTCCGGTCCGGCGGGACCATCCAGAGGCCGCAGTCTGGGCCGATGCATCGGAGACCCCATTCCGAGGGCGCCGCCGGAATCTGCGGCAGGGGCGGGAGCGGGGGGCCCTTTTTGCCGCAGGCGACCCCGTAGGAGAGGATGCCGGCGAGGATGAAGAGTCCCCACCGCCGGGTCCGGTAGAAAGGCATCCGTATGTACATGACGCTCCGTCGATGGGCGGGTAGGTCCGGCCGACGATTCGGTCGGCCTGCTCCCTTCCCTACCTCCCGATCTGCCGACTTGCCTATCTGCCCACCTGCCGACTCGCCCACCGGCCGACGCCCCGGACCCGAGCGGCCAGGACGTGGCCCGCCCAGGCCCCCGTCGCCAGCATCAGGAGGCCCGCCGAGACGTAGGGCGCCCCCGGGCCGACCCATTGAAACAGACCGTTCCCCCACACGGGACCGGCGATCCGAGCGAGGCTCTCCAGGCTACTGGCGACGCCCTGGACCCGGCCTTGATGCTCGGGGGTGCCCGTCTGGCTGATGAGGGCGATCAGCGACGGCAGGCCCAGGCTGGCCCCCAGGGCCGTCGGGAAAATCCATGCGATGAAGACCCCGAAACGCTCCGTCAAGCCGATACCGGCCAGTCCCAGACCCATCAGGGCGAACCCCAACGTCAAGGCCGCCCGCTCCCCGATACGCCGTACGACGGGACCGACCAGGTACAACTGCATCAGGATGCCCAGGGCCCCGATGAGGGCAAACAAGTAGCCGACCTGGGAGACGTTCAGGTGGAAACGGGCCCGCCCGAATAGGGGGAATGTCGTCTGATAGGCCGTCGAGGCATTCCAGTACAGGAAGTCCGTGACCAGCAGGTAGCCGACGACCGGCTGGCGGAGGACCCGTCCGAGGTCACGCCACGCATAGACCGTCCGGGCGCTGGCCCGGTGGACCGTCTCGGGAAGCCACAGCCCCGTCGCCCCGAGGGCCACGAGGCTCAAGACTGCCGCGCCCCAAGCCGGGACGGTCGGGCCCCAGTGGGCCAGGAACCCGCCCAGGGCCGGCCCCAGCACGAGGGCGACCCCGAAAGAGGCGCCCAGGAGCCCGTATGCCCGGGCCCGGTCCTGGGGCTCGGTGACGTCCCCGATGTAGGCCCGGACCGTCGGGATGCTGGCGCCCCCAAGGCCGTCGATACAGCGGGCCACAAACAACAGCCACAGCCGGTCGGCCAGCGCCAGGATCACGAAGCTCAGCGCCGTCGTCCAGAGGCTGGCCATCAAGACGGGCCGCCGGCCGTAGCGGTCCGACAGGTCTCCCAAGAAGGGCGAGGCCACCATCTGGGCGATGGAATACGAGGCGAAGAGCCAGCCGACTTGCCAGGGCGAGGCCCCCAGGCGCGTCGCATACAGCGGCAGAAAGGGGATGATGATCCCGAAGCCGATCAGGTGCGCCAGGATGACCAGGAACAGGATGAGGAGCCGTCGGTCTCGCAACATGGTGGGTCAAGGGTTGGGTGTTCGGGATTCGAGCCCCCGGAAAGCCCGGCACCGGGAAATGCCTTCCCGCCCCATTGACCTATAGGATAGGCCGCCGCCCGAGACGGTACCAAAGTCGACGCCGGTTTAGGACCCGGCGACGACGGCCGGCGTCAGGAGCCACGCGATCTGCCAGCCCGCCTCGCCATACGTCAGGCACAGGACGCCACCGCCCGGCAGGGGCGCGACGACCTCCCGGTCCACGCCGAGGAGCCTCGACGTCAGGCGGGAAAGGTGAGGCAGATGACCGACCAGCATCAGCGGACCCGGGGTAGCCTCGATGAGCTCGACGGCCTTCGCCGGGTCGTCCAGGGGAGCCAGGCCCTCGACGGCCTCGACCGACGTCGGCGTCAGGTAGCGGGCCAAGACTTCGGCCGTCTGCTGGGCCCGGAGCTTACCCGAATGCACGATGCGGTGGACCGGCAGGCGAAGCCGGCCCAGGTGTTCGGCGATGCGGGTGACCTCCTGGCGGCCCTCCGGCGTCAGGGGCCGCCGGGGGTCTTCGGCCTCAGACGTGGCCTCGCCGTGGCGGACCAGGTACACTAACGACGTCATGGCGGCCCTCCGACGAAAGTTCGGGAATTCGGGACACCGACGACCCGCCCAAGACCATGGCCCGTCACCTGGTTACGATATCGGGGACCCTGATCGGTTTCATCGGATGGGGGACGCTCATGCACGGCCGTCCGTTAGGGTCGGGTCCGGATGCCGGACCGGGAGCGGTCGCATGGCATCATGCGGCCCGGCTGGCCGCCTTGGGACCCCGCGTGCCCGGTTCAGCGGCCCACGAGCGGGCGCGAGACTACATCGTCGAGACGCTGACCGCCTTGCCGGGATGGGAGGTCCAGGTCCAGCCCTTCACCGTCGGGGTCCAACGGTACGTCAACGTCGTCGCCGTATGGCCCGAGCCGGCCGGCACGCCCGGCTGGCTGTTCAGTGCGCATTACGACACCGTCCCCGGGAGTCCGGGCGCCCTGGACAACGCCACGGGCGTCGGCCTCCTGCTGGCTCTGGCCGAGCGATGGTCCCGGCAAGCGCCCCCGACGCCGGTCGTCCTGGGCTTCTGGGACGGCGAGGAGGCCGGCCTGCTGGGCTCGACGGTCTACGCCCGCCGGTATGCCGCCGGAAACGCCGAGCGTATCCCCCGTCTCATCGGCCACGTCAGCCTCGAGATGGTCGGCTGGTCTCGGGGCATCCCGTGCTTCCACACGTTCCGGTATCCCTGGGGCTTGACGCCAGAAGCCCACCCCTTGGCCCCGGCGTGGCTTCTCCGGCACGTCCTGCGGACGGCCCGGGCGGCCGGCCTGACGCCCCGATTCGGGGACCCCTACCTGAGCTACCCCTACCAGTGGGCCATCCGGAACGTACGGATCCCCTTCGCCAGCGACGATGCCCCCTTCTCGGGGGTCGGCGTCCCCTCGATATTCGTGGCGGACGCCTCCTTCGCCCGATTCTATCCGGCCTATCACAGTCCGGCAGACCACATCGAAGAAGCGTCCGTCGAACGTCTCGACCGCTACGCCCGCTGGCTCCATCGGGTCGTCGAGACCCCGCCGGTTCCGCCGCCGGGGTCGGCCCCGGACCGAGACCAGGCTTACTGGGCCTTCGGGCCTTGGGTCCTCGGCGGGGCCGCCTTCCGATGGACCCTGGCCATCCTGGGAAGCGTCTACGGTCTCCTGGCCCTGACGGCCCCGGCCCCTCCGGTCGTCCGGTGGGGTCGGCTCCTGGCTCCCCTGGGGCTGGCCCTCTGGAAGCCCGCCGAGACCCTGGCCCTGCTGGTCCCGGCGACCCTCCTCGTCGGTCTCGGTCACCTGCGGACCGACCCGACGGTCGCCCGGCTCCTCAGCGTCCTGCCGGGCCTGGTCTACTGGAGCGGACCCCTGCTGACGTTCCTGGCCATGTTCCGATTTCCGGGCATCCGATGGACCGCCGAGGGACTCATCCTGACGGGTCTGATGCTGGTCTGGTTCCTCTTCATGCAGCGGTAGGGCGGTCCGGCGACCCTCAGGCCTCGACGGTCTCCGGCGGGAGCTGGCGGACCAGGTCCTTCAGGCGGGCCCCCCGGCCCTTCTTCATGACCAGGACGCGGCCCCGGTCGTGGACGACGACGACGTCGTCCAGGCCGACGACGGCGACCCAGCCGGACGTGTTGACGACGATGCAGTTCCGGGCGTCGACGAGCGTGGCCGGCCCCCAAACTCGGTTGGACTCGCCGTCCGTCTCCGTAGGGAGCCTCTCCAGGGCCTCCCACTGGCCTACGTCGTCCCATAAAAAGCGGGCCATCACCATCACGATCCCGTCGGCCTTCTCCATGACACCGTAGTCGATGGAGATGGGCCGGACCTGTTCGTACGCCACCTCCAGGGCATACGGAAATCCCGGATGGCCCCACCGACGCATACATGCCTGAAGCGCTGTATACGTGTCGGGCAGGTGCCGGTCCAGGAGCTCCAGGATGCGGCCGACCCGCCACAGGAAGATCCCCGAGTTCCAATAAAAGTCGCCCCGCACCAGATACCGCTGGGCCGTGGCGGCGTCCGGTTTCTCATGAAAGGCCCGGACCGCATAGACGTCGTGGCCCAGGGGGGCATCGACCTGGATGTAACCGTAGCCCGTCTCGGGCCGGGTGGGCAGGACCCCGAAGACGACCTCCCGGTCCGGTTCATCGGCCAGGACCGCCAGGCCGACGTCGACGGTCGCCCAGAAGCCGTCGACCGGCTGGACCCAGTGGTCACAGGGCAGGACCAGCATGAGGGCGTCGGGCCCGTGGGTCTGCTCCAGGACCAGGGCCGCATAGGCGATGGCGGCGGCCGTGTCCCGGGCCATCGGTTCGAGGAGGACCTGCCGGGACAGGACCTCCGGGGCCTGGGCCCGGACCATCGGTCGGTGGTCTGCCCCGACGACGACCCAGACCCGGTCCGGCGGCAGGCCCTGGAGGACCCGTTCGACGGTCATCCGGAATAGGCTCCGGGCAAAAAGGCCCTCGACGAAGGGCTTGGGGCGGCGGTACGTACTGAGGGGCCAGAACCGCTCGCCCCGGCCGCCCGCCAGGATGACGGCGTGAAGCCTATTTCGCAGGTGCGGCTCGGCCATAGTCGTCCTCGATACGGACGATGTCGTCTTCCTGACAGTGTCCGAACTGGACCTCGACGATGACGAGGGGTTCCGGCCCCGGGTTGGCGACCCGGTGGGCGACGCCAGCCGGGACGTAACAGCCCTCGTCCGGCCTCAAGTAGAGAGTCTCGTCGCCCCGTTGGACGAGGGCCTCCCCCTGGACGACGACCCAGTGTTCGCTCCGACGGTGATGGTACTGGAGACTCAGGCGATGGCCCGGTCGGACCACCAGGCGCTTGACCTTATAGTTCGGCCCCATCCCCAGGAGCTCCCAAGTCCCCCAAGGCCGCTCGTCATAAGTCAGCTCGTGGGCCGGAGTCTCATGACCCTCCAGGGGCGCCATCTCCAGACCTCCCGTAGCGGGGACTCGAGTCGATTGCGACTCAGGGGGCCGGGGTCGGCACAGGGGTACCTCGGGATGGGGAAAGGGCGCCGGTACGTGTCGAGCGTCGACCGAGCCCCGGAACATCCCACGGTCTTTCAGCCGTTCCGGAATCCATCGTCATTTCTTTCAATGACGACTTCATCCTTCCTGCTTCAGCGACCCGTGACTCGTCGACCGGGCCTGGCGGCCCGTCCCGCCGTCAGAGGGGTCTCCGCAGGCGTGACTTCCCGGGGAACTCCCGGTAGGGCCGTCGAGGGCGGCCAACCCATATTCCTTGACGACGCGCCCACTCGGATAGCTTCATGGCTGATATAAAAGACAACAAAAACGCTGGCTGTTGTCAACCCTTCGATGGTTCGGGGCTGGGTCGTCGACGACGAACGCCCAGTCCCCGCCACCCGGATAGCATATTAGGGTAAGCCGTGGCGGTCGGCAAAGTCCATCAGGGCCGTCAGGGCGTTTTCTAAGACGGCCTCCGACGTGGCAAAAGAGAGCCGCAGGTACTCCGGCATCTGGAAGGCTTCCCCGGGGACGGTCGCCACGTGGGCTTCCTCCAAGAGTCGCATGGCCAGGCCGAAATCGTCCGTCCCCAGGGCTCGGAGCCAGTCTTGGACGCCGACCCAGACGTAAAAGGCGCCCTGGGGCCTGTAAGGCCGCAGGCCGGGGCGTCGGGCCAGTCGGTCGTAGACCCAACGGCCTCGCCGTTCGTACGTCGCCCGCATTGACTCGACCGAGTCGGGCGGGAGCCGGAGGGCGGCCAGGGCGGCCCACTGGCAGATCGACGTCGGATGGGACGTGCTGTGACTCTGGACCGTCGTCATGGCGGCGACCCAGGCCTCGGGCCCGACGGCCCACCCGACCCGCCAGCCCGTCATGCAGAAGGTCTTGGAGAAA
>FWWL01005569.1_pt1 | contig 19400 bp, 18 predicted proteins | sample 2228331 | NCBI WGS metagenome assembly FWWL01 (sample SAMEA103939775, study PRJEB20133) | metagenome | reverse complement strand
TCGCCTCCGCGACGGCCTTCCTCTACGCAGCCGCCGCCATGGTTCTTATCCGCCGCATCGCGCGAGCGTCATGAGTTCCGGGACGGACTCTCAGGCATGGGCGAGCCAGATCGCCGCGACGCCCAGGAAAGAAAAGAACCCGACCACGTCGGTCACGGTCGTGACGAAGGTGCCGGAGGCGACGGCGGGATCGATCCCGAAACGGTCGAGCAGCACGGGGATCGCGACCCCGGCCATGGCGGCGGCGAGCAGATTGACGACCATGGCGATGGCGATGACGACGCCGAGCCCTTGGCTGCCGAACCACAGCGCCGCGACGAGGCCGGTGATCAGCGCGAAGCCGACGCCGTTGATCAGCCCGACGATCATCTCGCGGGTGACGAAGCGGCGCAGATTCCAGCCGCCCAGCTCCTGCGTCGCCAGCGCCCTCACGGCCACCGTCATGGTCTGGGTCGCAGCGTTGCCGCCCTGGCTCGCCACGACGGGGGCGAGAATGGCGAGTGCCACGACCTGGGAGAGCTGCGCCTCGAACAGGCTCATCACCGCTGCGGCGAGGAAGGAGGTGAAGAGGTTGACGAAAAGCCAGCTGAAGCGGCTGCGTGCGATCTCGCGCACCGGGTCGGACAGTTCCTCGTCCGCATTGACGCCGCCGAGCTGCTTGACGTCGTCGTCGGCCGCCTCCTCGATCACGTCGACGATGTCGTCGATGGTGACGACGCCGACCAGCCGCGAGGCTTCGTCGACCACCGGGACCGCGATCAGATTGTAGCGCTGGAACAGCCGCGCCACGTCCTCGATGTCGTCGGTGGCCTTGACCGAGCGGCTGTCCTCGTCGACCAGCGTCGCGATCTCGACCGGGCGCCGCGTGCGCAGCAGCCGGTCGAGCGGCACCGAGCCGACGAAGTGGTGGGCGGGGTCGGCGACGAGGATTTCGAAGAAGCGCTCGGGCAGGTCGTCGGTCTGGCGCAGATGGTCGATCGTCTGGCCGACGGTCCAGAAGGCGGGCACGGCGAGGATCTCGCTCTGCATGCGCCGGCCTGCGCTACCTTCGGGATAATCCAGGCCCTGCTGCAGGACGATGCGCTCGGCGGGGGTGAGCCGGTCGAGAACCTCCTGCTTGTCGGCTTCGTCGAGGTCCTCGAGGATGTAGACGGCGTCGTCGGTGTCGAGATCGCGCACGCCCTCGGCCACCGTTTCGGGCGACAGTGTCTCGAGGATTTCCTCGCGGACCGAATCGTCGACCTCGGTCAGCGCCGTGAAGTCGAAGTCGCGGCCCAGCAGCGAGATCAGCCGCGTGCGCTCCTCCGGGTCGAGCGCTTCCAGCAGCGCACCGAGATCGGCCTCGTGCATGTCGGCGACGACCGCGCGCAGCGTCGTGAGGTCAGAGAGCAGCAGCGCCTGCGAGACCTGCTCGACGAGCGTTGCGTCGATCGCGCCGTCCTCGTCGCGGATCGGGCGCTCGGGGGAATCCGTCGCAGCGTTCTCGGTGTCCGTCATGGGCCGCTCCGTGCTGCGAGAAAGGGAATCGGCGCGACCAGGCTATGGAGCGGCGCGTGCCGCCCTTGTGTCAGCGGCCCGGCCTCGTTGCAATGCAACAGGGCGCGATTGCGGCGAAGGCGATGGGTTGGCCCGGAAACGCGAACGGCGACCCTTTCGGATCGCCGTTCGCCGGGCTCTCGCCCTCAATTTGGTGCGGTCAAGAGGACTCGAACCTCCACGGGTCTCCCCGCTACCACCTCAAGGTAGTGCGTCTACCAATTCCGCCATGACCGCGGCGTCGGAGCGTCCCGCCGTGGCGGTGAACTCCGGAGCGGCGCGGGTCTAGCAAATCGAATCCGTCGCCACAAGGGCATTGCGCAGGAAAACGCGATCAGGCTGCCGCGGCCACGGTTTCGAGGGTGTAGACGGTCGGCCGCTTCAGCATCTGGGTGATCTCGACCGAGATCCTCTGGCCGCTGACGACGACGATTCCCTTGGCGAAGGGGTGGTTGTTGGCGAGAATCTGGACCTCGTCGGTCTCGCTGGCGTTGAGCTCGATGATGGCGCCGCGGCCCATGCGCAGCAGCTTGTAGATCGGCATCCGCGCGGAACCCAGCACGACCGTCAGTTCGACGGGAACGAGATCGAGATCGGCCTTCAAGTCCTGCCTCCGGAACCCTACTTCAGAATACGAACAACCAAACTTGCCTGTTGCTCCGGCAGGGAGCATGAGGCTCGCCGCCGCTTCCGCCCGAAGTTGGTCGCAACAGGGTTAATGCGCAGTGAAGACGCGCGAGGCGCTCTCCGAATTGTTCCGGCCTGCCGCCGGCTCGCCGCCGGTCGAATGGGTCGTGGCCGATGGGCTCGTCGGCTATGACGAGGCGGTGGCCGAGATGGAGCACCGGGCCGGGCTGATCGCCGACGGGCTCGCTCCCGAACGGGTCTGGCTGGTGGAGCATCCGCCGCTCTATACCGCCGGCACCTCGGCGAAGGACGAGGATCTGATCGCGCCTGAGCGATTCCCGGTGCATCGCAGCGGGCGCGGCGGCCAATACACCTATCATGGCCCCGGCCAGCGCGTGGCCTATGTCATGCTCGACCTGAAGCGGCGCGAGCCGGATCTCCGCCGCTTCGTCGCGGCGCTGGAAGCCTGGCTGATCGACACCCTCGACGCCTTCAATGTGCGCGGGGAGCGGCGGGAGGATCGGGTCGGCGTCTGGGTCCGGCGGCCGGAGAAGGCCCCCGACGCGGAAGACAAGATCGCCGCCATCGGGATCCGCGTGCGGCGCTGGGTCTCGTTTCACGGCATCTCGCTCAATGTCGAGCCGGACCTCTCCCATTTCGACGGGATCGTGCCCTGCGGCGTCAGCCGGCACGGCGTCACCTCGCTGGTCGATCTCGGCCTGCCCCTGGTCATGGCCGATGTCGACTTGGCGCTGCGGTCCGCGTTCGAGCAGATCTTCGGCGAGACCGTCGCGGTGGCGTCCGCGCCAGCCGCCGGCGTCAGGGCAGAAAATTCTTGATCACGACGAAAACCTCCTGCGTCTTCGACTTGTTCAGCAGCTTGCCGCCCGAATGGGTGAAGATCTTGCGGGCCACTTCGCCCGGTGGCGATCCGACATTGCCGCCGATGGCTTCGACCGTCTTTCCGGATACGGACACGACGACATCAGAGTGGCTGAAATAGTCGGAATGCGTCATCGCCCAGTCGTAGTCGATCGGGGGCTTGCCCGAGCGGTTCATGCCGATGATGTCGCCGGGTTCGATCGTCACCTCCGACAGGCGAAAGCCCCAGAAGGCGGAGGCCTTCTTGATCACTTTGTCGTTGATGGTGCGGTAAAAGTAGACGGAGTGCTGGGCGCTGTAGGGGAATGTGCTGTTCGCACCGGCCAGATCGACCATGAAGGACACGAAGGCGGCCGACCACGGAACCTCATGGTCGCTGCCGTCGAGGTCCGGCCGCTTGAGAAAATCCCAGTAGAGGCCAATCCGTTCCTTCAAGGGCGATACGTGCTCCGCAATTCCGCCATAGGCGGCGAGTTCGTCCTGCGCATTGATGACCAACTTGTTGCTGAACCCACCCATGACAGCCCCCTTTGCGTCAACCGTGAACTGCTACCCAGAAAATGTTATCTGAGGTATATACAACTATAGGTAGTATTTTGGCCTGTCAATTTCGGAGAGCTGCGCTGACAGCCGCCTGCGTCGCGCAGGGTCGAAGTCCGGTTGGTCGTTGGCAGTCAAGGATCGGCCGTCCGGGGGATTTTGCCTGAGTCCCTGTGAGCATCCCGGCGGTTGGCCTTTGCAGCCGTCCGGGCCATAACCCGGCGAGGATGTCTTCGCCTGGGAGAGCGTGCCGTGCCGGTCATCGAGAGCAAGGTCGATCTGGCTTCGGCCGATTCGCAGGCGAATGCGCAGGCCTGGGTGGGGCTGCGGGATGAGTTGCTAGAGCGCCGCGCCTTCGCCGCGCTCGGCGGCAACGAGCGCTCGCGCGAACGCCATGTCGCGCGCGGCAAGCTTTTGCCCCGCGAGCGCGTGCTGCGCCTGCTCGACCCCGGCTCGCCCTTCCTCGAGATCGGCTCGCTCGCGGCCTTCGGCATGTATGAGGGCGACGTCCATGGCGCCGGCATGATCGCCGGCATCGGCCGGGTCGCCGGGCGCGAATGCGTCATCGTCTGCAATGACGCCACCATAAAGGGCGGCACCTACTACCCGATGACGGTGAAGAAGCATCTGCGGGCGCAGGAGATCGCGCGCGAGAACCGGCTGCCCTGCCTTTACCTCGTCGATTCGGGCGGCGCGAACCTGCCGCATCAGACCGAGGTCTTCCCGGATCGCGAGCATTTCGGCCGGATCTTCTACAACCAGGCGACGCTCTCGGCGGAAGGCATCCCCCAGATTGCGGTGGTGATGGGCTCCTGCACGGCGGGCGGCGCCTATGTCCCGGCGATGTCGGACGAGACCGTGATCGTGAAGCAGCAGGGTACGATCTTCCTGGGCGGTCCGCCGCTGGTGAAGGCGGCGACCGGCGAGGTCGTGAGCGCCGAGGATCTCGGCGGCGCCGATGTCCATGCGCGGCTCTCGGGCGTCGCCGACCATTATGCCGGCGACGACAGCCATGCGCTCGCCATCGCGCGGCGCATCGCCGGCAACCTCAACAGCGTGAAGCGGCCGGACATCGACATCGCGGACGCGGTCGAGCCGCTCTATGATCCGGCCGAACTCGAGGCGGTCGTCCCGACCGACCTGAAGAAGCAGTACGACATCCGCGAGGTCATCGCCCGGCTCGTCGACGGCTCGGAGTTCGACGAGTTCAAGACGCTCTACGGGACGACCCTGGTCACCGGCTTCGCCCGCATCCACGGCATCCCCGTCGGCATCATCGGCAACAACGGCATCCTGTTCTCGGAAAGCGCGCTGAAGGGCGCTCACTTCATCGAGTTGTGCTGCCAGCGGCGCATCCCGCTGCTGTTCCTGCAGAACATCACCGGCTTCATGGTCGGCCGCGACGTCGAGACCCGCGGCATCGCCAAGGACGGGGCCAAGCTCGTCACGGCGGTCGCCTCGGCACGGGTGCCGAAGATCACCGTGCTGGTCGGCGGCTCCTTCGGCGCCGGCAATTACGGCATGTGCGGGCGGGCCTATTCGCCGCGCTTCCTGTTCTCCTGGCCGAACTCGCGCGTCTCGGTGATGGGCCATGAGCAGGCCTCGAGCGTGCTGGCGACGGTGCGCCGCGACAATATCGAGGCGGAGGGCAAGAGCTGGAGCGCCGCGGAGGAGGAGGCCTTCAAGAAGCCGATTCGCGACAAGATCGAGGCCGAGGGCTCGCCCTATTACGCCACGGCGCGGCTCTGGGACGACGGCATCATCCTGCCCTCGGAAACCCGGCGCGTTCTGGCGCTGGCCTTCTCCGCCTGCCTCAACGCGCCGGTGCGGGAGACCAAGTTCGGCGTCTTCCGCATGTGAGCCGCCGGCGGGCTTGTGACCCAAGCCGCGGCGGGGGGCGTAGATGCGTCATCGCCCCTCGCACGAGGCTGCAGCCCATGTCCCTCATCGCCCGGTTCAACGACGCCATGGCCGCGCTCAAGGCCTATGCGCACCATCCTGATCCGCGTGTCGCCACCGCGAATTTCTTCGCGCTGCTCGTCGCCTCGAACCAGCCCTTCTATCCGCTCTATGTCTACTGGACGGTCGGACCCGAGATCGGGCCGACGGCCTGGACCTTCCTCTCGACGCCGTTCTTCCTCGCCGTGCCGGCGCTATCGCGCTGGAACACGCTGGTCGGGCGGGCGATGCTGCCGGTTGCGGGCATCGCCAACACGCTGCTCTCGGCCAAGGTCTTCGGCGTGGCTTCGGGCGTCGAGATCTTCCTCGTGCCCTGCGCGGTGCTGGCGCTGCTGATCTTCCGTCCGCATGAGCGCTGGATCGCGGCGTTCCCGCTCGCCGGTGTCTGCTTCCTCGCCTATTTCGTCCTGCACGGCGCCTATGGCGCGCCGTTTCATCTCTACAGCGAGGCGCAATACGCCGCCCTGCTGCGGCTCAACATGATGAGCGCGGGAGGGCTGACCGCCCTCACCGCGCTCTCTTTCTCGACCCTGCTGGCGGAGGCCGAAGCGGCCGGCTCAGGCAAAGCGGCGGGCGGCGGCATAGCCCGCGACTGAGGCGCTCGCCGTCAGCAGCGTGCCCCAGATCATGTCGGCGACGGTGATGATGGCCGGCCAGTCGCGCAGCGTGGCGTGGTTGGTCAGGTCATAGGTGCCGTAGGCGACGAAACCGAGCGCGGCGCCGTGGAGCGCGGCGGTGGCGAGGCGGCCGTTGGCGAGGGCCGGCCGGATGGCGAAGAAAACGATGCCGCCGATATAGATCACGTAGAACAGGACTGCCGGTGCGAGCCGGAAGCTCGGCGCCAGCAGATCACCCAGCAGCGGGCGATACATCAGATTGGCCATGGTCGAGAGCCAGACCGCGTCAATCGCGAGAAAGGCGAGGGCGGCGGCTCCATAGGCCGTTAGAAGGATTTTCAAAGCGATTCTCCGGGTTGCTGTCGGAGGGTTACGCCACCAGATGCTGCGGAGATCACATTGCGCGTGATCGTGAAACCGGTCGACGGCGCACCGCGTATCCCGATCACGAAACGATTGGAGAGGAAGCCATGATGCTGAAGTCCACGCTGATCGCCTTGGGCCTGTCCATTGTCCCGGCTCTGCCGGTCCTGGCCAACAGCCCCGATCCGAGTGGCGTCTGGCTGCGCGACGACGGCAACGCACGCGTCCGGATCGCACCCTGCGGCAGCAACATCTGCGCGACCAATGTCTGGGTCAAGGATACGAGCGGCGGCGAAGAGGTCGGTGATCGTCTGGTGCTGACGCTCAAGCCGGCCGGTGCCGACAGCCTCAAGGGCGAGGCCTTCGATCCCAAGCGCAACCGAAGCTACGCGATGACGCTGACCGTCAAGCCCGACGGTCTTTCGACCCGCGGCTGCATCATCGGGGTGCTGTGCAAGACCGTGAACTGGACGCCGGCCGAGTAGCGCCACGCGAGGGGGCAAGGCGGGCCCCCCCATCCTCGGAGGCATTGTGACAGCATGGGGCGGGAGCCTGAGCGGCTCCTGCCCCATGCGCGGACTGTTTACGTTTGGATACCGATTTGTCTTGTATGAGTGACACTCACATTGTGAGTCTCTCAAGCTGGACGAGCCGGTTGACCACGCATCCCACCCCGCCCTCGCGCCAGTCGGGTCAGGTTGCCGCCGCACTGGTCCCGATCGTTCGGCGCAATTATCTCCCCGCGCTCTTCGTCAATTACGTCGCATCCACGGCGGTCTCGGTTCTGGCCGCCGCCGCCGGGGTGACTTGGGTCTGGTGGTGGTTCGGCCTCGTCACGCTGGTTTCTCTCGTGCGCATTGCCGGCCATAGGGCTATCGGAGCTGCGATGGCGCGGGGGCAGGGGCCGACGCCGGAACGCGAAATCTTCATCGCCGGCCTGGGCAAGCTGGCCGCGGCCGTGAGCTGGGCCGTCCTCGCCTGGCTGCTGCTGGGCGTGGCCGACCCGCTGGTGAAATTCGCGACGAGCATCGTTCTGGCCGGCATGGCCGCGGGTGCGATCGGCATTCTCTCGCCCTTCGGAATCGTCGGTCCGCTCTACATCGCGACGCTCATGGTTCCCGGCGCCATCCGGCTGATACTGGAAAGCGGTCCCGATTCGGTGATCGGCCTGCTGGGATTCGTCTTTTGCGGCGTGATGATCGCCGGCCACAGGGCCAACCGCATCCTGCTGCTGCAGTCCGTGCAACTTGGTCAGCGCAACAGCGAGCTGATGGCCGAAATCCTCGACGCCAACCAGACGCTGGAGAACAAGGTCCGCGAGCGCACCGAGACGCTTGAGCACCAGGCGTCGCACGACCTGCTGACCGGCCTCTTGAACCGCCGGGGCCTGTCCGAGCAATTCGACAGGGCGATCACCGGCGCAGCCACGGCATGCGTCTATTTCCTCGACCTCAACCGCTTCAAGCGCATCAACGACACGCTGGGTCATGACGCCGGAGACTATGTCCTGCGCGAGATCGCGTTGCGGCTGATGACCAGACTGCCGGCCAACGCCCTGATCGCCCGCTGGGGCGGTGACGAGCTGGTGGTGGTGACGCCCGGCTCCGCCGAGGGCGGCACCTCGTCCTTCGTCATGGAGAATCTGTTCGCAACGCCTTACGTCTTCTACGGCCAGACGCTCGATATCGGGGCCAGTATCGGCGTCGCGCGCTATCCCGAGGACGGTCAAGGGCTGGAGGAACTGATCTGGGCCGCCGATCTCGCGGCCACCCAAGCCAAGCGCCAGAACGCAACGGTACCGCTGAACTACGACCATTCGCTCGCCGTCGCGCTGCAGCGGCGGGAGCGCATTGCCGACGACATTCCCGCGGGGCTGAAGCAGGATGAATTCTGGCTCGCCTTCCAGCCGATCGTCGCGGCGGCCACGGGCGATCTGCACGGCTTCGAGGCTCTGCTTCGCTGGACCCATCCGACGCTCGGCACGCTATCTCCCGATGAATTCATCCCGATCGCCGAGGAGAGCAACCAGATCGCCATGGTCGGCGCCTGGGTGCTGGATCGGGCCTGTGCGGCAGCGGCGCGCTGGCAGCGCGGCGGCGTGCGCGCTGCGGTGGCCGTGAATTGTTCGGTGCGGCAGCTCTCGCAGCCGGAGTTCGTCGATATCGTGCGTGGCGCGCTCACCCGGCACCAGCTTGGAGCCCATTGGCTGCATCTCGAGGTCACGGAATCGGTCTTTATGCCGGCCGACGACGCGCAGACGCTGGCGGTTCTGACGCAGCTCGACGAGCTCGGCATCTGCCTCGCAGTCGATGATTTCGGCACGGGCTATTCCTCGCTGGCGCGGCTGCGCGATTTCCCGATGCGCCAGATCAAGATCGACAAGTCCTTCATCGCCGATATCGACGGGCGTTCGCGCTCGGTGATCGAAGGCGCGGCGCTGATCGCGCGCCGATTCGACCTGCAGATCGTCGCCGAGGGCGTCGAGACCGAGGCGCAGGCCACGGCGCTGCTCTCGCTCGGTATCGATTCCTTCCAGGGCTATCTGGTCGGCCGCCCGGTCGCCCAGCCGCAGACGGCGGTGAACTGCCCCTGGCTCGGCGCCAACGCGGCCGTGGCGGGCTGAGCAGGGGCCGCACCCCGTATCGGCGGGCGAGGGCGCCTGCGCGAAACGCTGTTCCCTGCATGCAGCACGCTGCTATGGTCGGCTCCACCGGATTTGAAACGGTTGAACCGGCAAGAAACCAGAGGATACGCCATGCCCGCCGCCAGCACGCCCGCCCATGACAAGGTCGCCATCATCACCGGAGCCGGATCGGGCGTCGGACGGGCCGTCGCGCTCGCCTTCCTGAAGGACGGCTATCGCACAGTGCTGGCCGGCCGCCGTGCGGACGCGCTGGAGGAGACGATCGCGCTGTCGGGCGTCGCGGCCGGGCGGGCTCTCGCCGTCCCGACCGACGTCACCGACAAGGCGTCGGTCCAAGCGCTCTTCGCCAAGACAAAGGAGGCGTTCGGCCGGGTCGACGTGCTGTTCAACAATGCCGGCGTCAACGCTCCCGGCGGCATCCTGCTCGAGGACCTCTCGCTGGAAGACTGGCAGAAGGTGGTCGACACCAACCTGACCGGCCCGTTCCTGTGCACGCAGGAGGCCTTCAGAGCGATGCGCGACCAGGTTCCCCAGGGCGGCCGCATCATCAACAACGGCTCGATCTCGGCCCATGCGCCGCGGCCCAATTCGGTCGCCTATACGGCGACCAAGCACGCCATCACCGGTCTGACCAAGACCGCCTCGCTCGACGGCCGCAAATATGGCATCGCCGTCGGCCAGGTCGACATCGGCAATGCGCTGACGGAGATGGCCCGCAAGATGACCACCGGCGTGCCGCAGGCCGACGGCTCCATCAAGGTCGAGGCGGTGATGGATGTCGACAACGTCGCCACCACGGTGCTGCACATGGCGAGCCTGCCTCCGGAGGCGAACGTGTTGTTCGTTACGGTGATGGCGACGAATGCGCCCTTCGTCGGGCGGGGGTGAGACCACCGCGCTGGTCATCCCGGGCGCAGCGAAGCGGAGACCCGGGATCCATGCCGGAACGGTTCAGGCATGGTTCCCGGATCGGCGCCGCTGAAGCGGCTTGTCCGGGATGACGGGGAGGGGGGGATCGATGACTGAGCATCGGGACAGCGCCGTGCTTGTCGAGCGATCGGTCGCCCGCGCCTTCACTCTGACCATCTGGGGCATCGCGCTCGGCATCCTGGCGTTTGCGTGCGGCGTGGTCGCCTGGGCGCTCGCCATCGGCAATCCGCAGCTGTTCAAGGACGGCGTCGACTGGATCTATGACGTCGCGCTTTACGGCATCGCGGCCGTGGTATTCGGCCGTGATGCGCGTGCCGAAAAGCTGGCGGCGTTCGCCATCGGGGCCGTCATGGCGCTGGCGGGCTTTCACACGCTCTACGATCTCTGGGACAAGATCGTCATGCCGCGCCCGATCGAGGTCTGGACGCTCGGCTTCTCGGCGGGCAGCGCGGTCGTCGTTGCCGTCCTGATCGTCGTCGTGCTCTGGCGTTTCCGGCGAGAGGACAATCCGGTCATCAGGGCGACCTGGCTGTCGTCCCGCAACGACGTCATCAAGACGCTGGGGTTCGCGCTGGTCGGGCTGTTCGCCCGGGTCATGCCGATGCGCTGGCCGGAATATCTCTTCGACCTCGTCATCGCCGGCATCTGTTTCCAGGCCAGCTGGGCGATCTGGCGCTCGCTGCGGACGAAGCCTGCCGAGGCGCCTGTGCAGAACAAGGCGGCGACAGCCCCGGCCGCCGGGCTATAAAGACGGCACGCTCACGCGCCATGCCGTCCGGGACGTTGCCCATGTCGATTGCCGAGAAGCTGCCCTCCATCCTGATCGCCAATCGCGGCGAGATCGCCTGCCGGGTCATCCGCACCGCCAAGCGGCTCGGCCTGCGGACCATCGCTGTCCATTCCGACGCCGATGCGGAGGCGCTGTTCGTGCAGATGGCCGACGAGGCCTACCGGATCGGCCCGGCGCCGGCGCGCGAGAGCTATCTCGATGCGGCCAAGATCCTGGCGGTTGCAAAGGAATCCGGCGCCGCCTGCATCCATCCAGGCTATGGTTTCCTGTCCGAGAATGCCGAGTTCGCCGAGGCCTGCGCGCAGGCCGGGATCGTCTTCGTCGGGCCGCCGGCCTCCGCTATCCGCGCGATGGGGCTGAAGGACGCCGCCAAGGCGTTGGTCGAGAAGGCGAATGTGCCGGTGGTGCCGGGCTATCACGGCGCCGAGCAGGGCGTCGAATTTCTCGCCGGGGAGGCGCAGCGGATCGGCTACCCCGTTCTGATCAAGGCGGTCGCGGGCGGCGGCGGCAAGGGCATGAAGAAGGTCGATCGGCCGGAGGATTTCGCCGATGCGCTGACCAGCGCCCAGCGCGAAGGCCATAGCGCCTTCGGCGACGGGCGCGTGCTGGTCGAGAAATATGTGCTCTCGCCGCGCCATGTCGAAATCCAGGTCTTCGGCGACAGCCACGGCAATGTCGTCCACCTATTCGAGCGCGACTGCTCGCTGCAGCGCCGCCATCAGAAGGTGATCGAGGAAGCGCCGGCGCCGGGCATGACGGATGAGGTCCGTGCCGCCATGGGCAAGGCCGCGACCGAAGCGGCGAAGGCCGTCGGCTATGTCGGGGCCGGCACGGTCGAGTTCATCGCCGACGGGCGCGATGGCCTGCGCGCCGACCGCTTCTATTTCATGGAGATGAACACCCGTCTTCAGGTCGAGCATCCCGTGACGGAGGCGATCACCGGGATCGATCTCGTCGAACTGCAGTTGAAGGTCGCCGCCGGCGAGCCGCTCGGCTTCACGCAGGCCGACGTCACCGCGACCGGCCATGCCGTCGAGGCGCGGCTCTATGCCGAGGATCCGGAGAAGGGCTTCCTGCCCTCGACCGGCAAGCTCTGGGCGCTGCAATTCCCGGAAGGCGACGGCATCCGCATCGACACCGGCGTCGAGGCCGGCGACACGGTGACGCCGTTCTATGATCCGATGATCGCCAAGGTGATCGCCCATGGCGCGACTCGCAATGAGGCGCTGGACCGCCTCGGGGCTGCGCTGAGCGAGACGATCGTTGCGGGGCCGCGCACCAACCTGGCCTTCCTGAAGGCGCTGACCGAGGCTCCCGGCTTTCGCGAGGGGCCCTTCGACACCGGCTTCATCGAGCGCAACATCACAGCGCTGGGAGCCGAGCCGCAACCGCTCGACGCGGCGGCGGTCGCGGCGGCGGCGCTTCAGTTGGAGGAGGAGCGTCAGACGGAAGGTCTGCTTCGGGCGGCTGAACGGGCCGATGGCGAGGCCCGCTCGCCCTGGCTTGTGGCGGACGCGTTTTCGCTGATGCCGCGCCCCGCGCTCGGCCTGCCGCTCTTGGTCGATGGCGAGCGGGTCGAGGCGCGGATCGAGTGGCATGAGGAGGGCGCCCGCGTCAGCCTGCCCGGCCATGAGATCGGCGAGGGCGAGCACGAGATCGCGCTGGCGCAGGGCGAGCGCGGCACCTGGCTGGCGCTGCACCGCGGCCGGCAGACGGCCGTTTCGCTGTTCGACCCGTTCAGTGTCGATCTCGACGCCGCGGCCGGCTCGGGCGGCGTCGTCAAGGCGCCGATGCATGGCAAGCTGATCGCGCTGTTCGTCTCGGCCGGCGATGTCGTCAGCAAGGGCCAGCGGCTCGCCATCGTCGAGGCGATGAAGATGGAGCATGTGCTGACGGCACCGCGCGACGGCACGGTCAGCGAGATCGGCGCCGCGCCAGGGGCTCAGGTGGCGGAAGGCGCCAAGGTGGTGGTGCTCGGCGACTAGGCGAATCGTAGGAGTCGCTTGCGGCCGTTTGCTCGCTCGATAGGCGAGGATAGCCCGTCACTGCGAGCGCAGCGAAGCAATCCAGGATCGCCCGCTCGACGCCCCCCTGGATTGCTTCGCTGCGCTCGCAATGACGGCGGCCAGCCGGACTACCCCATCCGTCCAATCACCGGGAACTGCTCGACCTCGTAGATCTGCCCCGAGACCGGCGCACTCTCGTCGGAGAGCCAGAAGGCGGTATGTGCTGCGATCTCCTCGGGTTGCATGATGCGGCCGCTCGGCGCCTGGCGGACGGGCACATGCTTCTCCCAGCCGGGCTTCTGCCCCTCCTTCTGCTGGGTGGCGTCCTCATTGGCGGTGAAGGTCCAGCCGACATTGAGCTGGTTGAGGCGGATGCGCTCCGGCCCCAGCGAGTCGGCCAGGTTGCGCGTCATCGTCATCAGCGCGCCCTTGGACATGGAATAGACGGTCAGCCGCGGCAGGCCGCACCAGGCGTTGATCGAGCCGACGGTGACGATCGCGCCGCCCGAGCCCTGCGCGCGAAAAGCCCGCGCCGCCGCCTCCGATGCGAGCAGCGGGGCGCGGACATTGACGGCGAAGATCTCGTCGAAGAAGTCGACCGTCGTCCCGGTGACCTCGCCGCGCGGGTAGATGCCCGCATTGTTGACGAGGCCGTCGATCCGCCCGAAGGCCGCGACCGTGGCATCAATTAGGGCCTGCGGCGTCTCGGGATTGGCGAGGTCACCGGTCGCGGGAGCGGCCTGATCACCCAACTCGCGGCAGACGCCCTCGACTTCCTCGCGATCGCGGCCATGGACCACGACCTTCGCCCCCTCGGCGACCAGCCGCTCCGCCATGGCGCGGCCGATGCCGTTCGAGGAGCCTGTGACGAGGATGGCCTTGCCTGTCAGTCCGCGCATCAAAATCTCCTTGTGTCTTGGGGTGCCCTGCGGCCTGCCGTCGCGCAGGCAGCTTCGCGCAGCGCGGCTGTGGAGAGCAACGCCGCTGGCGCTGGTCCGGTTGCCGTGCCCGCACTAGATTGCCGGCCATGCCGCTCCATCTCCTCAAGCTCTGCGTCGGCGCCGATTCGATCGGCGATCTGGAAGATTGGATCGAGGAGCGCCTGACGCTGGAACGGCGACTGGGCCGGACGGCCGAGCAGATCCACACCACCCGCATGGTGCCCAAGCGCCTCGACGAACTGCTCGACGGAGGCTCGCTCTATTGGGTGATCAAGGGCCAGATCAGCGCGCGGCAGAAGCTCTTGGCCGTGCGCCCTTTCACCGATGGCGACGGAATCGGCCGCTGCCATCTGGTGCTGGAGCCGGTGGTCGTGCCCGTCGAGCCGCGCCCCTGCCGGCCGTTCCAGGGCTGGCGCTACCTCACCGAGAAGGATGCGCCGCGCGATATAGACGGCCGCAGCGGCGATCTTGGCGCCATGCCGGAGGCGTTGCGGCGGGAGCTTGCGGAGCTGGGGCTGCTGTAGAGCGCCGTTGTAGTCGTGCGCTGGCGTGCTCAGCGCACTTCGATGCTGCGCCTCGCCAGGACGCGGAGGCCGTCTCCCGCTTTCAGGATGTAGCGGATGTCGTAGCGCCCCGGCTTGTCGGGCGCGGCGAGCCGGCCGCGGCTTTCAGCCTCCACGGAGATATAGGTCAATTCGCCAGCGGTTTCCCTGGAGCCGGCGACAACAATGTCGACATAGTCCCCTTCGCCATTCGGCCCTTGCCATGACACCTCGAACTCGACTCCGCGCTGGACACGGGCGGGGGCCTCGAGACTGGCTGTGGCGGCACGGACGGTCAGCGGCACCTCGGCAAGGATCTTGTGCCCTCCGGCGGCTGCGAGGACATAGCGGATGCGGTAATCGCCTGGTGCTCCGGGCGCCCGCAGCGCCACGGTTTCCTGATCCTCCGACTGTTCGACATAGGCATAGGCCAATTCGCCGGAGGTGTCGCGATGGCCCTCCCTCACCAGATCGACATAGTCTCCGGCAGCGCCGGGGCCGCGCCAATGGACCGAGATTGTCGCGCCCGCGATCGCGTCGGGCGGGAAGGCGAGCGTCGCCGCGGAGGGCGTGACCTCGAGCGGGATGGCGACCAGCGCCTTGCGCCCGTCCGGGGCGGCGAGGATGTAGCGCAACTGGTAGGAACCGGCTTCGCCGGGAGCCTTCAGCCGAACCGGGTTGCCGCTGTCGAGATAGGCATAGGCGATCTCGCCATCAGGCGCCGTATGGTCGCGGCGGACGAGGTCGACATAGTCGCCCGGTTGGCCCGGCCCCTTCCAGGATACGTCGAAGGTCGTGCCAGCCGCGACGCTGGCCGGAGCCTCCAGCGCATGGGGGGCGTCGGCCACTGCGATCCGTGCCGTCGCGAGCACTTGCCGGCCCTCGGGACCAGCCCAGACATAGCGCAGATCGTAGGGACCGGGCCGGCCGGGGGCGCGTAGCGCCGCTGCTTTGCCGGCCTCGACATAGACATAGGACAGCTCGGCATCGAAGCCCTTGCTCCCGGCCGGGACGATATCGAGATAGTCGCCGGTGCCGCCAGGACCGGTCCACTCAGCAGTGAAGCTCTGGCCGATGCTCGGCTTCGCGCCCGTCCTGACTGTCGCCGCCGGCCGCTTGACCGATTGCACCGCTGGGGGACGCAGCGTCGCGCTCACGGTGGTCTTCAGCGCATCCTGGAGCTGGGCGGCGTTGCCCGCCGCGATATAGCGGCCCCCGGTCTTTTCGGCGAGGCAGGCGACCTTGCGGCCGTCCTCGCGCGACAGGTCGAAGCCGACGACATGCGCCGTGAAGCCGACGCCGGCCTTGGCGAGTTCCGCTCCCAGCGCGCAGGGGTCGGCCTGACAGGTCTCGATCCCGTCGGTGATCAGGATGACGGTCGCCTTCTCCTCCGTGTAGCGCAGTGCGACGGCTGCCTGCCGGACGGCCTCTGTCAGCGGCGTCTTGCCGAGGAAGCGCAGTCTTGCGGCCGCATCAGCGATCGCAGCAGCGTTGTTCCGCCCCGGCGGCACGACCAGTTCGATGTCGGAGCAATTGCCTTTCTCGCGATGGCCATAGGCAAGCAGGCCGATCTCCCTTTGCGGGGCCATGCCGCCCAGGACGGTCTTCAGCGCCTCGCGGGCGATCTCGAGCTTGGGCTTGCCGTCGATCCGGCCCCACATCGAGCCCGAGGCGTCGAGCACGATCAGCGACTGCTCGGCCCGCCCCGCAGTGCCGAGCGACAGCAGCAGGCCGAGGGCCATCATCCAGATCCGCATCACGTACTCCGTGTCGCACCCGTCGCAAGCCGAGGCGGCTGCCAGCCGCTCCACTACCGATAGCGGTCATCCTGCCGAACGGGAAGGGGAACCGAAGGCGGCCGCAGCGCCCCCTCATCCGGGTATCGTCACGCGCCCTACACTGCGATGTTGTCGATCAGCCGCGTTGCGCCGAGCCGCGCGGCCACCAGAATCCGGATCGGTCCGTCGGCGAGCGAAGTGACCGGCGCCAGGGTCTCGGCGTGGCGCGCTTCGAGATAATCGAGTTCGAAACCTGCCGAGATGATTTCGGTCTGGGCCTCGCCGACGGCCCGGAAAAGGTCGTCGCGGTTGCGGATGCGGACGGCCAGCGCCTGCATCACCCGGTGCAGCAGCGGCGCCAAGGCGCGATCCTCCGGCGAGAGGTAGCGGTTGCGCGAGGACATGGCGAGGCCGTCCGCCTCGCGAAAGGTCGGCAGAGGCACGATCTCGATGCCAAGGTCGAGATCGGCCGCCATCCGGGTCACGACCTTGAGCTGCTGGTAGTCCTTCTCGCCGAAGACGGCGAGGTCGGCACGCGACTGGGTGAAGAGCTTGCAGCAGACCGTGGCGACGCCCTCGAAATGCGTCGGCCGAAAGCGGTCGTCGAGCCCGACCGCAGCGGGCCCGAGCAGCAGCACGCGCGTGGCGAAGCCGGCCGGGTACATCTCCTCGACCGGGGGGAAGAAGACCGCATCGGCGCCGGCCGCGACAAGTTTGGCGCAGTCGTCGTCGAAGGTGCGCGGATATTTCTTGAAGTCCTCATGCGGGGCGAATTGCGTCGGGTTGACGAAAATGGTGACGATGACGCGCTGCGCCCGCCGCTGCGCTTCCTTGACCAGCGCGATATGGCCCTCATGCAGCGCGCCCATCGTCGGCACGAGGCCGACTTTGTCGCCCGCGGCATGCCAACGGGCGACGGCCTGCCGCATTGCGGCGACAGTCTCGAAGATCGCGATCCCGGTCATGGCATCTCTCTTGTCGATGGGCTGACACGTCGCGCCCCTGATGGTGGCGGACGGGTAGCAAATGTCCCGCAAACCGCCAATATCAAGGCCATGACGGAGAAGAGCGACAAGGCGCTGGAGAAGCGCGCCGGAGCGGGTGTGGCGACGGGGCGATCGGCGCCCGGCGAGATCGACCGTTTTCTCGGCGCCGCGAAGCAACTCGCACCGCTGGCGACCGGACAGGCGGGCCGCCTCGTCTTCGCGCTCGACGCCACGATGAGCCGCCAGCCGACATGGGACCTCGCCTGTTCGCTGCAGGCGAAGATGTTCGAGGTGGCGGCGACGAGCGGTGGGCTCGCCGTGCAGCTGGTCTATTTTCGCGGTCTCGCCGAGTGCCGCGCCTCGGGCTGGGTCGGCGAGCCGCGTCGGCTCAACGGCCTGATGTCGGGAATCGCCTGCCAGGGCGGCCAGACGCAGATCGCGCGCGTGCTGAAGCATGTCCGCGACGAGGCGCGCAACGTTCCGGTTCGTGCCTTCGTCTTCGTCGGCGACGCGATGGAGGAGGAGGCCGATGCGCTCGCCGCCCTGGCGGGCGACCTCGGCCTGCGCGGCATCCGCGGCTTCCTGTTCCAGGAGGGGCAAGATCCCGCCGCGAGCGCTGCCTTCGCCATGATGGCGCGCCTAACGGGCGGCGCCCATGCCCGTTTCGACACTGCCGCGCCGAATTCGCTGCTCGATCTCCTGCGCGGCGCCGCGGCCTATGCGGCGGGTGGGCGCGAGGCGATGCTGAAGCTGTCGGCGGCGAGCCCTGCCGTGCGTGGGCTGCTGGGCTCGATGGAAGGAGGCCGCCGGTGACGCTGCTTTACGGGATCGGCGCGGTGCTGCTGATCTGGTGGTTGTCGAAGCTCTTCGCGAGCACCAATCCGAAGGTCCTCGCCAAGGCGGTCAAGGGCGGCGGCGGGGTGCTGTCGCTGGGCGTTGCCGCCCTCCTGATGATGCGCGGCCGGCTCGACATGGCGATCTTCGTCGGCGGCATCGGCGCCTGGCTGCTCGGCTGGAGCGCGACCGGGCCCGGCGGCATCCGCTTTCCCTGGGGGACGTCGTCCGCCGAGACACCCGGTGCGCGCTCGCAGGTCGCCTCGCGGCTGCTGGCGATGGAACTCGACCATGACAGTGGCGGCATGACCGGAACGGTCAGTGGGGGCCGTTTCGCCGGGCGCAGCCTCGACGACCTCTCGCTGGCCGAGATCGCCGAGCTGATGCGGGAGTGCCTGGCCGACGACCCCGACGGGGCGCGGCTGCTAGAGGCTTATCTGGACCGCCGGTCGCCCGGCTGGCGTGAAGACGCTGATCGTCACCGCGACGCGGGGCAGGGCCGCGCGGCGGGCACGGGCGCGATGTCGCATCAGGAGGCCTACGAGATCCTGGGGCTTCAGCCGGGGGCGGGCGAGGAGGCGATCCGCGAAGCCCATCGCGCCCTGATGAAGCGCATCCACCCGGATGCCGGGGGCACCAGCGGTCTTGCCGCTCGCGTCAACCAGGCCAAGGACGTCCTTCTGAAGTGAGGGGCCGAGGGGAAACAGGGAAGAGGTCGGGTGCGACATGGCAGCGTTCCTTGTCCTTGTCCTTCAACCGCGGGTGGCGAAGCAGGCGAAGCCGTCGCGCTTGAGCCTCGCGCAGGCGTTCTGGGCGTCCTTGGAGTCGTCGAAGCCGGCGAAGCGGGCCCTGAAGAGGGTGGAGCCGCCCTTCTCGACGCGCTCGGTCACCGCCGTGGCGTCGGCCAGCGGACCGGCGGCCTTGGCGCGGGCCCTGGCGAGGATGTCCTTGGCCTTGGCCTCGTCATCGGTCGCGCCGAGCTGGATGATCCATTTGCCGGTGGTGGCGACGGTCGCGCGGCTTTCGCTGGCGCGCGCCGGCTCGGGAGCCTTCTCCACGGCCTTTGCAAGGGTGGTCACGCCGCTCTCGTGAGCCTTCTCGGCCGGCGCCGGTGCAGCGGCGGGCTTCGGCATCGGAGCCTCGGCGGGCTCGGCGACCTTGGCGATCGAGGAGGTCACGTCGACATTCGCCGGCGGACGCAGGACCTTGCCGTCGGCGGCGGGGGCGCCGATCGACCAGCGCATGGCCGGCGGCGTCGTGGTGGCGGTCACCGGGCGCATGCCGGAGATCTGGAGCTGCTGGGCGCCGGCGGAGAGCGGGCGCGGCGGCGCGATCGGCGTCGTCGTCGAGACCGGCGCGTAGGCACGGGCGGCGATCGGCAGCGGCGCTTCGGTCTCGACGCGCGGGCGGGGCACTGGCAGCGGG
>FWWL01005566.1_pt1 | contig 19404 bp, 23 predicted proteins | sample 2228331 | NCBI WGS metagenome assembly FWWL01 (sample SAMEA103939775, study PRJEB20133) | metagenome | reverse complement strand
TCTTCATAATTTTCGGCAAAAGCTTCGATCAACGTCTGAACGTGTGAATATGTTCGATATGATAAAAACTTCCCGATAATGTCTATAATATACCTTTCCGCCCTTAAGTACATGTGGAGATATTACTTTCATGGTCCGGCCTCACTTGTGTCTGTATTAGACATTAGAGGACTTCTATGCTCTCATATGATGATGTTCGCCGGCGACCGGAACAATTTCTTGCATGCACTGGTCTGACCGTTGATGAGTTTGACATTCTGTTGGACTCGTTTTCACGCGCTTGGGACGAATATCGTAAGAAAAACGATGTCAATTCGGGAGGAGGAAAGCCAAAACTGCCAAGAGTGGTTGATACATTGTTTTTATCCTTTTCTATGACAAAGTCTCCCCGATTCAATCGGCGATGGGGGCTATCTTCGGTATGAGTCAGTCGCAGGTCTGCACATGGATTCATGTCTTGAGTCCCGTTCTTAAAAAGGCGCTTGGCATTGAAATGTGTCTTCCGGAGCGCAATCCGCGCAGATTAAGGGAAGCGCTTGAAGCGTGCGAATTGCACGATTTTCTCATCGATGGAACCGAACGCAAGCGTCAGCGGCCATGCGATCCGGAAGAGCAAAAACACTTCTACAGCGGCAAGAAAAAAGCGTATACGTAGAACAACGTTGTTATTGTGAACGAGCACCCACAAACTGTCGAGTACTTGCGTGCAACTTACGAAGGAACCTGGCATGATAAAGCCATTTGTGATGCAGAGCAGTATGAATTTCCCGATCACGCAACACTCCAGAAGGATCGCGGCTTTCAGGGCTATGAACCTGCGAATGCCATCACCTTTCAACAAAAAAAGCCACGGAACGGCACGCTCTCAATCGAAGACAAAATGCTAAACTGTGCGCTTTCAAGCGCAAGGATGGTCGTTGAACATGGTATTGCTGGCATTAAGCGATGCCGCATCGTTAAAGACATACTGAGAAACACATGCCCAGGATTTGAGGATATGGTGATGGACATTGCGTGTGCTCTTCATAATTTTCGCCAAAAGCTTCGATCAACGTCTGAACGTGTGAATATGTTCGATATGATAAAAACTTCCCGATAATGTCTATCATATAGGAAAGCGGTAAATGGGCAGTACGTGCATGAATCAGGGCGTGTCTTGCGCTGCTTCATCAAGCTGACGTTTGAAATCTTCGAGCGCGATTCCACCCGGTTCTCGCGCTCGTTTGGCAAGAAAGTTCATAAACGTCTCACTTTGGCCAAGCGCCGCTACTTCTTGATCAAACGCATCCTCTGGCTCGAGCACCAGCCGTTTGCCATCCGCACGAATGAGGATGACCGTATCGTGATCAACCGCATCCAAAATCTCGTCGAGCGAAATGCGACGTGTCCGCAAATCGAGTGTAATCATAGATCTACCTCCTGACCGCGGATATAAAGGGTATTGTGTACTTTATGTCCAACGGCAACGATATTCACGATGGTACCATCGACATGAGATAGATATCTATTTTTAACTCCCACGGTGCAAGCGCATTGGGTCGTAGCAATTTCTTTTTCTTTGTTGGCACATCCGGTTTGTCGTTGAGATGGGTCGAGATGCCATCAATGATAATACGCTGTTCGTTTACACGGTAATATTGGATGTCACCTTGGGCACTTGGTTTGATAATGACCGTGAATGCCATTGTTTACCCACTATTTGTATTGATATGGTTAGATTATAGCGTATCCCCACCTGGAAAGCAAGGGGGCGTCTGGTATCGCGCATGGTTTTGGCTTGAGAAAGCTTTCCCCATTGATGGGCAATGGCTTGCTCCACCGAACGAGGTGCGCGTTAGCTGCCGGCTGGAAGGGATCACATTGATAGATCGGGAATGCCTTTGTACTGCTTCTGGATGCCAACATCGCCCCGATCCAGTCGGTCAGCTACACGCGCTTGTTGGGCTACAGGTTAGGAGGGTTTCCGGACGAAACGTACCCGCTTTTCGGTTACGACGATGAACTAGCCCGGTAATTGGTCAGCATGCTGGTGCAACAATCGTTGGAGGGTCGCAATTTTGTTGGATGGGCGCCCATCCATGAGACGCAGCAAGATGACACCGTGATGCGCATGGCCTTCCCGATAGACCTTCTCGCCAAAATCCTTGTCATTTGTCACCAGAATTCACTGCTCGGTCACGGCCTTCTGAATGATCGCTGCATCGTCCATTCCTGGGGCTTCATCGTAGATGGAATACACCTCGTGCTGCTGCTCACGCAACCAACGGGCGGTGAGCGGGCCAGTACAGGCGTCGACCAAAAAGCGCATCTACCCCTCCGTCACTGCCAGGGGCATGAAGGTGGTTGTTTCTAGCGCTCTGGTGGCAAACAGGAGACAGGCACGAATATCATCGGGAGTGAGACCATGATACTCATCAAGAATATCAGCGATGGTTGCTCCCGAAGCCAGCAATTTGAGCATATATTCGACGGTCAGCCGGGTTCCACGGATAACGGGTTTACCAACCATTACACGGGGGTCGAGCGTAATCCGTTCCAGCAAAGCATCGTCTTGCACAGGCGCCTCCTGCCGATATTATACACCGATTGTACTGGCGTGGGGGTGGCGTCGACAACCAGTGGTATCGATATGGAGAAGACGTTGGCTATGGCGGCCCAACGTGGCGGTTCAGGCGCTCGGCCAAGCGCGGAGGCCGAGTCGCCTGCAACCGCGTGTTGGGCTACGTCCCAGCTTACCAGCGCGTAGTCTTCAGATTCTCGATCCCTTCGAAATGCTCGTCGCGTGTCACCAACGTTAGCGCATGCTGAATTGCCAACGCTGCAATCCAGATGTCGTTTTCTGGAATGGGTCGTCCCCTTAGCCGGAGTTTGTTCTTGACATCCCCGTAGTGTCGAGCAGTATTTGTATCGCATCCGAGGACAACGTTGCTGGCAGCAAATTGGTCGATACGCTGTAGATTGTGGGCCGTTTTCCCTGATTTCCTCGCCCCGTAGTAGAGCTCACCTATGGCTATGCTTGACAGGAATACCTGTTCCGCTTGCGCCAGACTCTCTCTGGCTTGCAGCTCATCAGCAAACAAGGCAATGATGATATTCGTATCCAGCAGATATCTACCATTCATTCGCGTCTACCTGCTCGCATCCTTGCTCGATTGCTTCACGCATTAACCGAGCATCATCGGGCGAAATTACCCCAGCAAAGCTCAGGAGTTGTTGGCCAGGAACACCTTGAGGGGTGGAGACCGCCAAAGCACGCGTGAATTCCAGGACACGCCACTGCAATTCCTGTGGCAAGTCCCTTAGTTGCTCAATTACCTTGTCGATGATGGGAGTTTCCATTCTGGCCTCCGTCTACCATTCCTCGATTCTCATCCCCATTATAGGCGAATTGTGTCTGCGCTGCTGCCCCAGCGGCGTAGCCCAACGGTATCGTAGCACGCCCCGGAACGGTATGCAAGGAGGAGATGAAGCGCAGGAGACCCTCCTGGTCGCAACGCTGCTTCCGGAGCCATAACCATGCCCACGCCACCCCTGACATTGCTGGACAATGGGCGCGAGGTTTTGCGCGCACGCCACTACGCCTGCCGCACCGAGCAGAGATCCATCGACTGGATGCGCCGCGGTATCCTGTTCCACCAGAAGCGCCATCCGCGCGACATGGGCCGCCCGGAAAGCGCGGCCTTTCTGATCCGCCTCGCCACCGAGCAACACGTCGCGGCATCGACGCAGAACCAGGCCCGCAGCGCCCTCCTCTTCCGCTATCGCTCCGTCCTGGAGCTCCCGGTTGCGGCGCCGGTGAGCGTGCTGACCGCCCGCACGCCACGGCGCTTGCCGGCCGTCTTTACCCGCGCCGAGGTGCGGGCGGTGCTGGCCCACCTGCACGGTCCGCACCTGCTCATGGCCCGGCTGCTCGATGGCAGCGGCCTGCACCTGCTCGAGTGCCTGCGCCTGCGGGTGAAGGATCTCGCCGTCACGCGCCGTCAGTTGACGATCCGTGACGGCACGGGCGAGCAGGATCGCGTGACGATGCTGCCGCTGACGCTGGTTGAGCCACTCCAGGCCCACCTCGCGCTCCGCGCACAGGCCCACGCCCGCGAGCTGGCGCGCGGCGCCGGTGCGGTTGCGCTCCCCTCTGCGCTGGAGCGCACGTATCCCAACGCCAATCGGGAATGGGCCTGGCAGTGCGTCGTTCCGGCGAGCCGGGACGCGCGCGATCCGGTGACCGGTGCGCCGCGCCGCCGCCACCTGCACGAGCGCAGCCGCCAGCGCGCGGTCCACGCCGCCATCCGCGCGGCAGGGATTGCGAAACACGCGAGCTGTCATACCAATTGGAATTGGACAAACCGCATACGCACGCTCATCAGAGCGCACTGCAATGCGATCACGGCAATCTACAATCCAAAATCTACAATCTAAAATGGTATCACGCCTTCCGCCATAGCGTTGCCACCCATCTGCGGGAAGACGGCTGCGATATCCGCACCATCCAGGAGCTTCTCGGTCACAAGGATGTGAAAACAACCATAATCTCCGCCCACGTGCGCAACCGTGGCGGGCGAGGGGTGCGCAGCCCGCTCGACGACGAGCGCTGATCGCCGTCGCCTGTCCTGAGACTCAACGGCACGCGCTTGAGCCGCCGAGCGAAGCGAGGTCGGCTCCAAGCGCTGGTTAGCCAGCGCAGGTTCTCTCTAAACTCACCACCATCGCGTCATTCCATATGCGTCAAAGGCAGGATCACTGCTCACCAGTGGCATCTGTTCAACCTGAGCCTGTGCTGCTGGCCGACGATCAAACGGATCACGATGATGAAAGGGTAACGTTGCTACCTTCGCCGTGTGGCGTATCGTGATGCCCAGGAATCCAATGCGATTCAGGCTCAGTTGTTGCGGAATGAAGGTCTCAAAAAGTTCTGCCAGTTGCAACCTGCCCAGACTGATCTTGATTGCCATTTCCCACAGGCTGGCCAGGCTGAGAAAGACATCATTGGTTACGTCTTCAATCAGCGTCCGTGCGGTTGGACTGAGACGCGCATCCCCGCCGATAAACCAAAGGAAACTGTGTGTATCGAGCAGCAGCTTCATGGCATATACGCGTTAAAGTCTGGTAGTGGCTCATCGAAATTATCTGCCATGACAATCAAGCCTTTCGCACTCCCGAATTGGCGGCGCGTGGAAGGGACGGCAGGCGCCAGTTGCACGGCTTCCTGAAAACCTTTGACAATTAACACGGTTTCGCCTTTCAGTGCCGCATTAATCAACTCAAGCAGGCGACTCTTGGCTTCTTCCAGACTGACTTGGAGCATTTTATTCACCTTTCTGTGTTCTCATCCCACATGGTCGAACTGCGTCGCGCTGGCTAACGGCTAAGTTCACCCGCCGTGCGGAGCGCCGCGGAGCACGGTCGGCTGGAAGCGCGGGTTGGGCGGCATTCACTCTTTTTGCTTACGTCGCTGAAGCCATCGCTCAAACGATGCTGGGCTTTCCATAGATTTCTTCCCTAGCAGCAGACCTTCAATACCAATGTCTTCATCAAGCTCTGGCCAGTGTATGCCATAGCCCGCACCGCTAATTTGAAAATGGGCACGTTCTTCAGGTGTTCCGTGCGCCAAACGCGGATACCATGCAATCGGCACACAAATCGTACGCCCATCTTCCAAATCCACTGACAGAGTATCATCCGTTACCAAGACATTGGTGATCCTGGGCAGGACGAGGATTACCGCAGAAAGCATCCCATTCATGTCTCAATCTCTCCAGATTTTCTCGCGTGAGCCGCTCAATATCTCGCAACTCTTTTCGAGTATAGCCATGATTTTCAGCCAACGCCGCATCGGGGTCAAGCCAAAACTTTGCGCTCTTGTTTTCACAGTCTACATGCATGTGACGTGGTTCGCCACAATCGTATGAGTAAAAGTAGAAACGATACAGACCAAGGCGCAGTGCTGTCGGCATAAATCATCCAACGCTTGTTGCAAGAATATTCGCTCCTGTGCTTGCCTTCTCAACTCATGACTTCGCAGAGTATGCCGCCCAACGGCTGGCGCTTCACCTGCGCCGCGAAGCGCAGCAGAGCGGCGTCAGGTGGAAGCGCAGGTTAGCCAGCCCATATTATCCATTTCCAAAATAATCCGAGTCTATTCGCTTTAGCTGGTAAGCGGTAACCGGCGTAACACCTACGTCGTAGTCTATCATCAAATCAGCCAAGCGCTTGCCGTCAATAAGAACTATTTTGGCATCTATGCTTGATACATAGCTCACTGCTTCTGATGAAAATGACGATGTTGTGATAAAGATGCCTTTCTTAGCTCGTTTTCCCATAAGTGCACCGACAAATTTCTGTATCTCGGGTCTCCCAACAACGTTATCCCACTTCTTGGCTTGTATGTAAATTGTGTCGAGTCCAAGCCTATCTTCGTCAATAATTCCACCTATACCTTCATCACCTACTTGTCCAACTGCTTTGGCTGCATCACGACGAGAACCCCCATATCCCATCTTGACAAGAAGCTCGACAACAAGACGTTCGAAGAAGGAAGGTGAACTTTGTCTTACCAAACCCAATAATTCTTGAGCTAATCCGCCTCGTATCTCTTCGTAGGCGTCTTCTAGGATTTCTTCTGGTGTTTTCTCGCCATCTTCTGTAACAGTTTCTTTGGGTTTGCGTCGACCACTCTCGCGCTCTCGAAACTCAAGATATTCTGGGAACTGCTCAAGGAATTTCATGTCAATCCGAGACGGATTACGTGAAAGTACTTGCCTGCCGCGCTCGGTAATCCTGTAATATGAGCGGCGTGACATTTCAAGAAGCCCTGCTTTTGTCAAGTAAGTCCTTGCCCAGCCAACTCGGTTGTAAAAGATGGTTTGTTTGCCACTTGGCAAGAGAGCATCCAAATCTTCTTGAGTAAGAGAGAATTCTTCCCCAAGACTATCCAATAATTCTTGGGTAGAATGCTCATGTCCATCACTAAAACAACGTAATAGTGGAAGCATAATTGTCTGAAAATCAGGAACTGGCATTCTCTTCTCAACTTTCTCGGAGGCAGGCTAACATGAAGTAGACGGCGCTTTTGCCACCTATATCCCAATTATACACGCTACGCGGTGATCATGCAATCTATGACCCGACCGTAAGTGTTTACACTTTTCCTGGCGATCTGGTATCCTCGGCGTCATGACACTGCATGACGAGTTTGGCCAGCTTCGCACCGGGCATGCTGCCCTCACCGCGCAGGTCGCGGCGCTGGAGCAGCCGCTCGCGGCAGCCCGCGCGCCCATCGCCGAACTCGAACAGCAGCGGCACGACCCGCCGCCTTTCGTTAAGCCCAACAAGGCGCCATCCGACGCGCCCAAGCGCCCGCGCAAGAAGCGTGCGGCCGAGCATCATCGCGGCCGCCGCTGCGCAACGCCCACCCACTGCGAGTCGCACGCCCTGGCGCACTGCCCTGATTGCCACTCCCCCGTGCGCGGCGCCAGCATCGACTATCGCCGCCAGGTGATCGACCTGCCACCGCCACCGCCGGTTGCGGTCATCGAGCATCAGGTCATCAAGCGCTGGTGTCCCGCCTGCCAGCGCTAGCGCCGCCCCACGCTTGACCTGAGCGGGCAGGTCTTCGGCAGGGTCGTAGCGGCATGCGCATTGCCAGCCTGATTGCCTTCCTGGCGCTGGCGCTGCGCGTGTCAGTGCGGCGGAGCCACGCCTCCCTGTGCGCGCTGCACCAGTTGCGCATCAGCACAGGCGAAATCGTCGGGCGGAGTCGCCAGAGTCGGTTCACGCTCGGGTGCGAGGCGTTTTGGCAGCGGCTGTGGCAGAACGACCGCACGGCCATCCGCTGGAACCTGATCGACCGTGATGGCACGACCTGGTCGGCGGAACAGCGGCATCACCACGTCCCCGCTGGCGCCCGTATCGGACGCCGCGCTGCATCCATTCGGATGCTGTTGGCGGGGAGATGCAGCGCGGTGGGATGCGGGAGATCGCAACAAGATACAAACGTTCTGTCCGCCCTTGAATACAAGCGGGGGGAACAAGGGGGAGCTGTTCCATGGACTTATCAACCCTGCTCCAGTTTCCGCCGTTTCTCGTCGAGGCGGCGTTCTGCGTCGAGACGTTCGAGCGCATGGTCGCTCATATCGACGAACCGCATTCCTTCCGCCAGCACCGGATGCACGGCGGCAATCCGGCGATACATCTCCTGCGCAATCTGTCGATAGCCAGGGTGCCCCTGCGGTGCGCTGCGCAACTCACACAGATGGTACGCCTCGCGCAGGTTGAGGGTCACGCGCCAGCGCACGCGGTACGCGAACGGCACAGCATACTGCGCTTCATCGGGCAGATCGGCGGCAATCGCTGCAACACAGGCGCCGGCCTGTTCCATCGCGGTGCGGAACGGCGCCCCTACCCCATATGCGTCGATCTCTGGCGGAACGACATACCCATGATCGACGCCAAACCGCTGCCGTTCCTGGGTCAACATCCGGTGGCGCTGGAGATCGCGGTAGGCGCCGATGTCTGCCATCAGGTCAAAGGTATAGCGCGCCTCCTCGAACGCTCGACCCGGACGGTGGAAGCGACTCCCGCGTCTGCCGGCATATGCCCGGATCAGGCTGGCGCGTTCGTCGGCGCTCATGGCATCTGCTATGGCGCGCGCTTCCGCCAGCGGCGCATCGAGATGCGGGTAAAGAATAGCTGCCACCACCCGCGCTTCGGCATCGGGATCGAACGATACAAGCGTTACCGGCATAGCGTCGGCGACAGACGGAACGATCGCGCGCACCCGCAATGCGATCGACTCCGCCAGCGACTGCGCCTCCTGGCGCGTGTCGCGCAGATACGCCTGGTATGCTTTCCCGCGCTCGCTCTTTGCCCGCTTGACGAACGAAGGAATCTGATCATCCAGCGCGCGCTGCAATGCAACCGCCAGCGACTGGAGTTCCGCCAGCGGCGAGGCATACAATTTCGTCAAGAGATACTCGAAGGCGCGACCATTGCCAAACAGCCCGACATTGGTCAGTGTCGCCATCGGCAACAATCCGCGCAACAGATCGAAGGTCTTGGCGCGCGTCGCGCTTGCATAGGCGCGTTCGGAAATCCCCTCTTCAGGCGGCGTATGCGCGCGAACGGCGGCGAGTACCGGTTCGATCAGCGCCGAATAGGTATCGAACAGCGCATCCATTGCCGTTTCGTATGCAACGGCGTGACGCGATGCCATGATCGTCGGTTCGCGCAGATAGCGGTAGCGTCCCTCGACCTTGCGATTGAACGCCACATAGCGGGTTGACTTCTCGAGCGGACTGATCCCGATCCGGCTGTCTTCAAGCGCTTTCGCGGCAATATTGCTGACCCCCTCACAGGCGACATGGGCGCCGCCGAGTTCCGCCACCGAGTCATCGCCATAGCCGATCAATACGCGCTCATAGAACGCCTCGGCGCGATGCACGGCGACGATCTGATGCGCAGCAGCGTCGGCGCTGAGCGCCACGATCGACTGGAAGTCCGCCTCGGGCGCCTGAATGAACTCATCGAGCAGAATGCGCCGCAGACTCTTATCGGAGCGACTGTAGCGCGAAAAGAGCGCCCCCCGCACCACATCGGGCAGGTTGCGCAGACCGAACACCGGCGCATCGACATCGGTCACGAACGGAGCGAGAAGCGCCCGTTCTTCAGCGCTGAACCGATCGCCCCAGGGATCGCGTTCGGTTGGTTCCAAGGCGTTTCTCCTCAGAACAACGGAGACAGATAGCACACAGCAGCATTGCCTCAGTTTCGTTCCGTACCGGCAACACTTATGAGATCGCCGGAATGATAGCGCAACTTATAGTTCTCCACCATGTTGTGGGTCGCAACCGCTCGGCTTGCACCGTTGGGGCACGGCGGCGCTGTGCCCCGACGGGATTCGACTCTGGAGAACACGGGCGCGCTCCTCACGAGTCATAGCCGACAGGCGATGGGCGATACGTCATGGCCGATAGCTGATAGCTGAAAGGCGCGAGCTGATCGTCTGCGACTCTATCGCATATCGGCTATCGGCTATACCCACCGGCAGGCTGCGTCCAGCGTCGGCGCCGCACGCCAATCGCACACACCACTATCGCCTATCGGCTATCGAATATTGGCTATGCTCAAAAACCATCAGTCGCTCGCCTGCTCAGAGAGCGCCCGCAGCGCGGCGCCAATCCGCGCAATCCCGTCTTCGATCTGGTGGAGCGGCACAAAACTGAACGAAAGCCGGAACGCATCATCCCCCTGCCCATTCGCATAGAAGTGCGTCCCCGGCACGAATGTCACACCGTGCTTTTCCGCCTCGGACAGCAATGCCGTCGCGCTCAGACCTTGCGGCAGACGCGCCCAGACGAAGAAGCCGCCTTCGGGTTTTGCCACCTGAACCTCTGGCGACCATTCGCGCGCAATGGTTGCCAGCATCAGGTCGCGCCGCGCCCGATACGCAGCGCGCAGATCGGCAATGTGGCGCTCCAGGCGTCCATCGGCGCAGTACCGCTCAACGACCCGTGTCAGGAACGGACCGCTCGATCCCTCGACCTTGAAACTGGCCAGGCGCTGAATGACCTCGTGGCTGCCACACGCCCACCCCATGCGCAACCCTGGCGCCAGGATTTTCGAGAAGGTGCCGACCTGCAACACCCATCCATCGTGATCGAGCGCAGAGAGACGTAACGGCGGCGGGTTCTCGAAGTAGAGATCGCCGTAGGCATCGTCTTCGACGATCAGCACGCCGTACTCTTTTGCCAGCGCCACCAGCCGCTGCCGTCGCTCCAGCGGCATGAGCGTCCCGCTCGGGTTATGAAACGTGGGGATCGTGTAGATGAACTTGGGGCGCTGGCCACGCCGCGCCAGATCGCGCAATGTGGCTTCGAGTGCATCGACATTCAACCCCTGCTCGTCCACATCGACCGTGATCAGGTGCGCGCCTGCCAGCGCAAAATGCCTCACCGCGCCCATAAATGTCGGTCCTTCGACGATCACCGCATCGCCGGGGTCGATAAATACCTGGGGCAGCAGCGCCAGAATCTGACTGGAACCATAGGCAATCAGGACGTTGTCCGGTTCGGCAGGGGTTCCCTGAGTGCGCAGGCGATTCGCCACCAGCTCGACCAGCCGGGGATAGGTGGGACCGTAATTCAACCCTTCGGCAGCGTCTTCTGCCAGCACTTCAGCAGTCGCAGACAGGAGGTCGTCGGTAGGGAACAATTCTGGCGCGGCAAAACCATACGCCAGCGAAATGAGGTCGCCCTCGTGCTCAGGCCAGATCTGAGCAGGGACGAGCGTTTTCGCCCGTGCGGCATACAGGTTGCCCAGGACGGGCGCGGAAGCAGCGGACATGGATGGCTCCTTCGTTGTCAAGAAGTGTCATTTCGCATGATACCAGAAGACGAATTGAACCTTGCATATGTAACAGCGTATGATATGATTGAAGCGTTGGTCGAACAGACTCCTTATACGCGCCACGGAGGCGCACTGCACGCAAGCCTCCGCTGCGCATTTCTGCCGGATAGCAGAGGCTTCCAATGGAACTCCTTCCTGCCCCTCGTACATTCGCCTACCGTATCGACGACCACGACCGCATTATTTTTTTCAACGACGAATGGCTTGCCTTCGCGCGTGAAAACGACGGCGCCCACCTTACCCCCGCCAATGTCTGGAGCCGACCACTCTGGAAGTTCATCAGCGACCCGGAAACGCGCCATCTCTACCGCCTCATTCTGAGTCGCGTGCGCCGGGGGCAAACGATCACAGTCCATATGCGGTGCGACTCGCCAACCGCGCGACGGGTTGTCGAATTGCAGATCGCGCCGCTCCCCGATGGAAGCGTCGATTTCAACAGCCGGGTCACGCACGAGGAGGCGCGTGAGTATGTGGCGCTCCTGGATGCCAGATGCGAACGATCACCCGATATTGTATCGATGTGCAGCTGGTGCAAAAAGGTGTATGTCCCTGGTGAAGGATGGTTCGAGGTAGAGGAAGCCATTCAGCGGATGAATCTCTCTGAACCGCCGCCGCAACTGGTGAATATGATCTGCTACGAATGTTACCGGAGCGTGATCGATCACCTGTTTGACGTGTCTGCCGCCGATTCGCCGTAAGCGTTTGTCGGAATATCCAGTTCGCGGCTATAATATCGGCACGCTCACTGGAACACCGAATCGAGGGACGACTGTGGCTGACACTCGAAGCCTCCTCACCGGTATTGCGCTTGGCGTTGGCGCAACCCTTGCCGCGCGCGATGTGTTGCCATTGCTGGCGCCGCTGGCCCGTCCTGCCCTCAAGCAGGGGGTCAAAGCCGCCATCCTTGGGTATGAACGCGGGCGCGAAATGGCAGCGCTGCTCGCCGAAACGCTCAGCGACATCGCAGCAGAGGTGCAGGTCGAACTCCAGACTCAGCGTGCGACCGACCAGGCGTCGGTAGATGTGCGCATCGAGTCGTAAGGTGACTCATATGCTTCCCATCGGTTATGTAGCGCATCGCACCGGACACCGTGTACGCCTGCGCATCCCGGCGCACAAAGGCGATACTGCCTATTTCGCGCGCATCGAACGGGAACTCGCCGCATGCGAGCGGGTCTCGTATGTTGAAGCCAATCCGCTGACTGCCAGCATTCTGCTGCATTACAGCGGCACAGACGAAGATCTGCGGCGCGATGCGGTCGCTCTTGGATTGTTCGACATCGATGCGCTACAGCCGGCAGCCAATCCGGTGCTGAGCGCTGCGGCAACGCGCATCGATCAGATTGATCGCATGATCCGGCGCGCATCGAACGGCTCGTTCGATCTGCTCGAAGTCGCATTCGTCGGGCTCGTCGGCGCCAGCATCGTTCAGACGCTGCGTGGTCAGGCGCTGGGACCGGCAAGCACGTTGATGGCGAATGCACTGGCTATTCTGGCGCTGCACCGCGCTCGTCGAACCGAGCATGAGCGGCGGTGAGTCGCCATGTGCAGCGCATATGTTGTTATATCTCTACAGTGATGCGTGTTTTGCGCGTCCTGCCTGACCTTACATGACGACGACAGACCTGACGGTCCAGCCTTCCTCACCCCCACCAGTGCTGGGGGTCGCCGACCTCCTGCCGATCCTCACAACGGCGTTTGCGAAAGGCGGCACCTTCCGCGATCTGCTGGTGGCGCTGAGCGAACGCGGACCGTGTCTGATCGCGGGGGCAGCGCTGCGTGAGGCGCTCGATGCCTGCCGTGTGCGACAGGCGCTCGATGAGTTCCTGCCCTATCCCCAGGTGGTCGAGTCGCTCGATGAGGTGTACGTCACCCGCACTGGCAATCAGCCGGCGATCGAACTCCACTTTGCTCAACCGCACGCCATTCCCCAGGGAACCCCGATTGGCGTCGTGACCGTCCAGGTTGAACGGAGATTGACTCTGACCATCGATGAGCGGGGCGATGTAACGCTGAAACCAGGCGATATGCGGCTGCGCTGGCTGGGAATGACCGAGAACCTGCTCGTGCGCCTGCGCCGTATCGAAAGTCCACAGGGTGTACAGGATGTCATGCAGGTGTCGGCTGGCAATGTGCTGAGCCAGACAACGCCGTTCTCGCTGCTGACCGTTCCACCGGCGCCTGCCCGTGAGATCACTCCGCTGCCCCCGCCGCCCGTCCCCGCCGCGCCACCCGCAACGGTCACTGTGATGGTCGTTCATCGGTTGCCGGGGAGGGTTCGCCTGCGCCCTGACGGATTGCATCGCAATCCGGCGCAGAAAGAACGCATCGAACGACGCCTGGCGCGCCAGCCTGGCATTCGCGCTGTTGCGGCAAACACGCTGACCGGTACGGTGCTTGTTCATTTTGACGCAACGATGAGCATCGAAGAGGTGCAGGCGCGGCTGGTTCGGGTGCTCACCGGCGTCGACGAAGCCGATCAGAACCAGCCACAGCATCCCTGGCACACCATGCCTGTTGCAGAAGTGGCGCGGATTCTTGACGCTTCGCCGACCAGAGGATTGGATCCGGCGGTTGCCCGGCAACGGTTGCACGAACTGGGCGCCAACACGCTCCCGGATATTCACCGCCGCTCGACGCTCAGTATGCTGCTCGAACAGTTCAGCAGCCTGCCGGTGGCGTTGCTCGGCGCCTCGGCGATCCTGTCGATTGCAACCGGCGGTGTTGCGGATGGTGTCGTCATTCTAAGCGTGGTGCTGATCAACGCCGGAATCGGCTTTTTCACCGAACACTGGGCGGAACAGACCATCGCCGGGCTCAGTCGCGGCGCCAGACCGGTTGCTCGCGTGATCCGCGCCGGCATGGAGCACGACCTGCCGGGTGAAGACCTTGTACCAGGCGATGTTATCGTGCTGAAACGCGGTATGCCGGCGCCCGCCGATGCACGTCTGATCGAAACTGATGATCTGACAGTCGATGAGTCGGCGCTGACCGGCGAGAGTATTCCGGTTGCCAAGCGCGCCGATGTGCTTCTGGGACGCGAGACGCCGCTCGGCAGTCGTATCAACATGGTCTATCGCGGTGCAACAGTCACCGGTGGAGGTGGGCGGGCGCTGGTGGTTGCAACCGGCGCCGCTACCGAAGTCGGACAGATCCAGCGGATGCTCGCCGAGACGGAACAGCCCGAAACGCCGTTGCAGCGGCAACTCCGGGTGCTTGGCAGTCAACTGGCACTCCTCTCGCTGGCTATCTGCGGCGGCGTTTTCGTCATTGGTCTGCTCCGCGGTCATGGTGTGCTGGCGATGCTGAAAACCTCCGTGTCGCTTGCGGTCGCTGCCATTCCCGAAGGGTTGCCGACGGTCGCCACCACCACACTGGCGCTCGGTCTGCGGCGACTGGAGCGTCGGAACATTCTCGTGCGCCGTCTGGTCGCGGTGGAAACCCTTGGCGCTGTGCAGGATGTCTGCCTCGACAAAACCGGTACGATCACGTTGAACCAGATGACACTGCTGACAGTCTTTGCCGGGATGACCCTCTACCGTCACGAAAGGGCGACGTTCCAGTACGTCCGGGATGGTGCAGCAGGCGAGCGTAACGACGAACTGATCCGCCTCTTGCAACTGACGACGCTGTGTAGTGAAGTACGGATCGAGACGAACAACGGTTCGTTCAGCCTGCAGGGGACGCCAACCGAGATCGCACTGGTACAGGCGGCGCTGGATGCAAACATCGACGTCGCAGCATTGCGCCGGCAGCACCCGCTGCTGCGCGTCCAGCCACGCAGCGAACAGCGCGGCTATATGGTCACCTGGCATGCCAGTGACGACAGCGAGTTGCTGGCAATAAAGGGCGCACCCGATCAGGTGCTGATGATGTGCAACCGTTTTGTGTGCAATGGCGCGGTTCAACCGCTGCTCGAGCGTGACCGTGTGCGCATCGTGACCGAAAATGAGCGCATGGCAGGACAGGCATTGCGGGTCCTTGGGGTTGCCTATGGGTACGGCAGCGAGCCGCCGGAAGAGCGTCGCGACCTGATCTGGGTCGGACTGGCCGGCATTGCCGATCCGCCGCGACCCGGCATGCGTGAGTTGATGGAACGCTTCCGGGCTGCCGGTCTTCATCCAATCATCGTGACCGGTGATCAGAGCGCGACTGCCCACGCGATCGCCCGCCAGATCGGGCTGCGCCACGATGGGCATCTGGAAGGGCTGGACGCTGCGCAACTCGAAAACGTGCCGCCAGACGTCCTGCGCTCGCTGGCGCAGCGGATCGACATCTTCTCGCGCGTCAGCCCGGCGCATAAACTGCGTATCGTACAGGCGCTGCAACGCTCTGGACGTGTGGTTGCGATGACTGGCGATGGCATCAACGATGGTCCGGCGTTGCGCGCCGCCGATATCGGCATCGCCATGGGGCGCGATGGCAGCCAGCTGGCGCAGGAAGTCGCCGACATTGTGATCCGCGACGACGATCTGCAAACGATGATCATTGCTGTCGAGCAGGGGCGCGCCATCTACGACGACATCAAGAAAGCGGTGCACTTCATTCTGGCGAGCAATACAAGCGAGATTGCAGTGACGCTGATAGCGACCGCTATCGGGGCAGGGGAACCGTTCAACCCGATCCAGTTGCTCTGGATCAACCTGGTGACCGATATTTTCCCCGAACTGGCGCTGAGCGTCGAATTGCCGGAAGCGGATGTCATGGCGCGCCCGCCGCGCGATCCGCACGCGCCAATGTTCGCGTGCACCGATCTGCAGAACATCGGATTCGAGGGCGGATTGCTGACAGCGAGCACCCTGGCTGCCTATGGGGTGGGACTGTCGCGTTACGGCATCGGACCGCGCGCCAGTACGATCGCGTTCGCAACCATCACGACGGCGCAATTGCTCCACGCGCTCAGTTGCCGTTCCGAGCGCCACAGTATCTTCGAGCGCGGAGCGTGCCCTCCCAACCCCTACATGCCACTGGCCGTCGGCGGTGGACTCGGTCTCCAGGCGATGGCGACGTTTCTGCCTGGATTGCGCAGCATTCTCGGCACAACGCCGCTCGGACCGCTCGATTGGGCGATCGTGGCGAGTGCTGCAATTGCGCCATTGATCATCAATGAAATCAAGAAGGTGATCGTTCACTCCCGTATCTAAGAAGAGACGCACGAGGAGAGGTGAGGAGATGGCATTGCACTACATCTTCACATCCGAGTCGGTCAGCGCAGGGCATCCGGACAAACTGTGCGACCAGATCAGCGATGCGCTGGTTGGTCACTACCTCCGGCAGGACCCGTTCGCATCGGTCGTCGCCGAATGCGCTGTCTCGACCGGCATCCTGTTTGTGTCGGTCAAAGTAGCGGCTGATGCAGTCGTCGATATTCCCAACACAGCGCGCGAAATCATTCTCGAGGCTGGCTACGATCGGGGCGCATTCAATGGCCGCACCTGCACGGTTATGACCAGCCTGAGTGAAATGAACGGTCTCCGTCCGCGGTTCGACGACATGGACAGTCTTGTACAACTGACGGCGCAGGAGAATGTGACCCTCTTCGGGTATGCGTGTGCGCACACACCAGACCTGGCGCCACTGCCGATCTGGTGCGCGCACCGTCTCATGCGCCAGTACGACCAGGTACGTCGGGAGTCGCTCCATTACCTGGCGCCCGATGCCAAATGTCAGGCGGCTGTTGCGTTCAGCGGGCATATACCTCGACGCATCGACAGCATCACCCTGCTCGCCAGCCAGCGAGACTCGCGCGTATCGCCGGCAACGCTCCGCAACGACCTGATGGAACAGGTCATCCGCCCGGCTTTTGCCGATCAGCCGGTTGCACCCGACGACCGCACCCGGATTCAGATCAACCCGGAAGGCCCGATCTTCGAAGGCGGTCCGGCGTTGCATGCTGGCCTGACAGGACGGAAGAACGGCGTGGACACCTATGGCGGGTTTTCACGCCAGAGCGGTGCAGCACTGAGCGGCAAAGACCCGACCCGTATCGACCGGGTTGGCGCTTACGCCGCCCGTCACGCCGCCAAGAACATCGTTGCCGCCGGTCTGGCGGAACAGTGCGAGGTGCAACTGAGTTACTCGATCGGCATTGCGGAACCGGTGAGTGTGCGCGTCGAAACATTCGGCGCGGGGCGCATCGACGATGATACGCTGACCGATCGAGTCGCCGCGCATTTCGACTTCCGCCCTGGCGGGATCATTCGACGACTGCGGTTGCGCGAACTCGCAATGATGTGCAATGGCAATCTCTACCGGCAGCTGGCAGTGTATGGTCACGTGGGGCGGTCAGACCTCGACCTGCCGTGGGAAGCGACTGATGAAGTCGAAGCGCTGAGAGCGTGGCTGCGGTGATTGCAGTGAGAGGGTTCACACCCGGTTCACGTGAACGCTCCGCGCGCAGTGTTGCGTCAGAGCGCACCAGGACGGCGTGCGCGACCATCGCCAATCAACAACGGCATCATTCAGCCTGCTGCATCCGCCGGAGCGCCTCTTCGAGCGCTTTTACCCGCTCCTCAAGCGCCATGCGGGCACGCTGCTCTTCCTGAGCGCGTCTTTCAGCTTCAGCGGCGCGCGCTTCGGCTTCCCGACGGGCGCGTTCTTCCTCGGCGGCGCGCGCTTCGGCTTCCCGACGGGCGCGTTCCTCATCGCGCAGCGCCTTCGCCAGGGCAATGTGGTTGCCGAGCGGATTGCCCTCCTCGTCGTAGCAGATGATTTCGCCGCTGCGCACCCCCAGCCAGACCCGCACCGGCTCCAGCCACAACCGTCCCTGATCGTCCGGCGTCAGCGTCTGGTATCCCTCCGGGGTCAACCTGTACCCGATCAGACGCACCCCCAGCCGACCACGACGTTCAATTGAGTCAACAATCACGTAGAGGGGGACGCCTGCCAGTTCGTACTCATCGACTTTCGTGACGACATCGTGTGCGCGCGTCTCAGGTGAGGTGATCTCGACAATCAGCGTCGGACGCACCCCTTCTTCGGATACCCGAAACGTACTCCAGTTCTTGCGCTCTTTGACGCCGAAGATCACCATGAGGTCCGGACCGTGCGGCTTGAGTTCGGGGATGTCCCATTCGATACGCACATCATCGAGCACGACAGCAGTGGGGTCATCGGCGAGCTGACGCTCGAACACTTCACGCAGATAATGCCAGCGCCGCTGATGAAGGCTGCTATGGATCACCTGGTCCCCCTCCTCAGGGTACAATACGTCTTCGTAGGTCAGCGGCGCCTGCTCCCACCTGATCGTGCCATCTGGCAGTTCGCGCCGGATGAACCGCCATCCGTAGCACGGAGCGGCTTCTGTCGGGCTGGCGGACTGCGCCTGATCGGTCAATGCTGTACTCATCATTCCCTGCCTGCGCGACTCGTCCTTGGGCCAGCATTGTAGCACAAAGAGGCGCAGCAATGCTGCACCTCCCTGCGAACCGGCGATACAGAACCTTATCCCTGAGACTCGGCCACTTCAGGCGCGAGTGTCTGCGATGGGGCAGCAGCAGCGCCATACACCTCAGCGCGCGCCTCGGCAATCAGATCGCCCCAGCGCTCGCCAGCCTCGCTGAACGCCCCCTTCGTGCGCTCCACTACCGATCCCAGCGTTGCCTTCGTCCGATCAGCGGCAATAATGCCACCCTTGACGATCGCTTTCGTCACCGGACGCAACGCCGGCACAACGACCGGCGCCGCAGCGATGGCGGCCACGCCAACGACGATGTTCGGAATGCCAAAGATGGTTTTTTCGAACAAGACTTCGCCAACAGTTTCGAGCAGCGCCATTGCTTTCTCCTTTCGGTTGGTTTGTCAAATAGTGTACCTCCCAACTATAGCACATCGGACACACAAGAACAGGAAAAAGCATTGAAACGCCTGGATGAGAAATCTTTACAGCGGGCAGAAGTCAGGGAGGAGCATGCTTTTGCGCTGTCACGGTTGTTTACCCTTCAGGGCGGGAAGCCCACCCGCTTCAGCGGTGGGATGAACGCCCCCGCTTCAGCGGCTTCAGCC
>FWWL01005565.1_pt1 | contig 19406 bp, 15 predicted proteins | sample 2228331 | NCBI WGS metagenome assembly FWWL01 (sample SAMEA103939775, study PRJEB20133) | metagenome | reverse complement strand
TCGCCCGGGCGGGGGCGCTCTCGGCGGGGCAGGCGGTGGCGCACCTGTCGGGGGCGACGGCCCTCGACGCCCTCGGGGCGGCCGAGGCCCTCGGCGCGGAGGTGCTCTCGGTCCATCCCCTCCAGACCTGCCCCGACGTGGAGGCGGGCGTGGCGAGGATCCCGGGGGCGGCGATCGGTGTCACCGCCCGTACCCCGGCGGGTCTCGCCCTCGGGGAGCGGATCGCGCGCGACGTGGGCGGGCGCCCCTTCGTGCTCGAGGACGCGCGGAAGCCCGTCTACCACGCGGCCGCCGTGTTCGCCTCCAACTACCTCGTCACGCTCACCGCGCTCGCGGCCGAGCTCGAGCGGCTGGCCGGGCTGGAGGACCCGGCGGGGGCCCTCGCGCCGCTGCAGCGGGCGACCCTGGAGAACGTGGCCGCCCTCGGCCCCGAGGCGGCGCTCACCGGCCCCGCCGTCCGAGGCGACGCGGTGACGGTCGAGACGAACCTGCGCGGTCTGGCCGAGCACGCCCCCTGGGCGGTGCCCGCGTACGTGACGCTGGCCGAGCTCGCGCTGCGACTCGCCGCCTCGTCGGGCCGGCTCGCGCCGGAGGGCCGCGCCGCCGTCGAGGAGGTGCTCGCGAGGTGGAGGTGATCCGGGCCGTGGCCGATCTACGGGGGGCCTGCGACCGGGCCCGGGCGCAGGGGCGGACCATCGGGTTCGTGCCCACGATGGGGGCCTTCCACGAGGGCCACCGCTCGCTCCTGCGGCGGGCGCGGGCCGAGTGCGACCTCGCGGTGTGCTCGATCTTCGTGAACCCGACCCAGTTCGAGGACCCGGCGGACCTCGCCGCCTACCCGCGCGACGAGGCCGGCGATCTGCGGGACGCGGGGTCCCTCGGCGTCGACCTCGCCTTCGTGCCGAGCGTCGAGGAGATGTACCCCACGGGCGCCCCGGAGGTCACGGTGGATCCGGGCCCGCTCGGCGAGCGCCTGGAGGGCGCCAGCCGGCCCGGGCACTTCCGGGGTGTGGCCACCGTCGTCGCGAAGCTCTTCCACGCGGTGGGCCCCTGCCGCGCCTACTTCGGCGAGAAGGACGCGCAGCAGCTCGCCGTGATCCGCCGCATGGTCCGGGACCTCGGCTTCCCCGTCGAGGTCGTGGCCTGCCCCACGGTGCGCGAGCCCGACGGCCTGGCGATGTCCTCCCGGAACCGTCGCCTCACCCCCGAGCAACGGGAGGCCGCGACCTGCCTGTTCCTCGCCCTGGCCGAGGCGGCCGAGCTCGCCCGGTCCGGGGAGCGGGACGCGGCCAAGCTCGTCGCCGTGATGGCCCGCGAGATCGGCGCGACCCCCGGAGCCCGGATCGACTACGTGGCGGTGGTGGACGAGGAGACCTTCGAGGAGGTCCGCGAGATCCGGGGGCCGGCCCGGGCCCTCGTGGCGGCCCGCTTCGGCGAGGTCCGCCTCATCGACAACCTGCTCCTCCCCGTCTGAGCGGCGGGGCCACGCCCCTCACGCCCCGGGAACCATGTTCACCGCTCGCCCGGTCCGTGCTCCTGTATGGCGAGGGTGGATGATCCGTCGGCGGACGAGGCTCGGAGGGAGGAGCTCGAGCGCCTCTACCGCGAGCAGGGGGACCGGATGTGGCGGTCGATCCTCGCGTACGCCGGGGATCCGGAGGTGGCGAACGACGCCGTGGCCGAGGCCTTCGCCCAGGCGCTCCGACGGGGCGAGCGCATCGGCGACCCCGAGCGTTGGCTGTGGCGCTCGGCCTTCCGGATCGCCGCGGGCGAGCTGCAGCGACGGGGGGGTCGGGGCTCCGATCCCCCGGAGGTGCCCTACGAGATGGAGGAGCCGGCGGTGGAGCTCGTGCGGGCGCTCGCCAGGCTCCCGCGCACGCAGCGCGCCGCGGTGGTCCTCCACCACGCGGCCGGGTATCCGGTGAAGGAGATCGCCCGTCTGATCGGCTCCACCCCGGGGGCCGTGAAGGTGCATCTCCTCCGGGGACGGCGACGGCTCCGCGACCTGCTGGAGGAGCGCGATGACCGACCTGGATGAACGGTTCGCCTCGCTCGCCCGGATGCGCGCGCCGGACCTGTGGCCCGAGGTCGAGCGCCGCCGCGAGGCGCCGATCAGCCTCGAGCCGCCTCCGGGCCGGCGCTGGCTGGCGGCCATCGTGGCGTTCGCGGTCGCAGCTGCCGGCTTCGCCTTCGCCGCGCGGGCACTGTGGGATGCACGGCGACCGCAGCCCATCTCGACCCCTGCGTTGGTCGGGAACGGACCGATCTACTTCCGTGTCGGCGGTGGCGATGGTCCGAGCTGGATCGAGGCGGTCGAGCCGGACGGCTCCGGGCGACGTGTCGTGTTCGAGAGGGATGCGTTCCCGGTCGCGCAGATCGCCTGGTCGCCTGACGGCTCGCGGATGGTGTATCAGGATCCGATCGTCTCTGAGCGTGGGATCTACGTCGCGAACGCGGACGGGAGCGCCGCTGTCCGCCTGACGGACGGGATCAACGACGCATGGCCCTCGTGGTCGCCCGACGGCAGCCACGTGGTGTTCGCGAGCACCCGTTACGACCCGTCGATCGGTCTCTGCGAGCCGGCGGGTGCGGACTGGTTGTGCCCGACCGACATCTACGTGATGAACGCGGATGGATCGGGCGTTCGACGCCTCACCACGGACACCGCTCCCGAGTACCAGCCGGTGTGGTCACCGGCGGGGGATCGGATCGCGTTCGTCCGGGCGGTCGGCGACGGGAACGCGACCGCGATCTACACGATGGCGGCGGACGGGAGCGACGTCCGGCAGGTCTCGAGCGGTGATGGTGGGAGCGACTTCTCCCCGAGTTGGTCGCCCGACGGCTCGAGGATCGCCTTCGCGGCGATCCGGTACGAGGACCGGGGCATCTGGGTCATGGGAGCGGATGGCACCGGCGAACGCCTCCTGATCTCGGATGGGTATCTGGACGACCCGGAGTGGTCACCGGACGGGCGTCTCATCGCATTCGTCCGTGACGATGCGCTGTGGGTGATGGACGCTGATGGTGTCAACCGCCGCGAGCTGGCCGACGCTCCGGGCTACGGCGTGGCGGGCGACCTCGCTTGGCGCCCCGTTCCCATCGGCTCCTCGCCCGGGCCGTCCCCGACCGGGTCAACAGGACCCTCGATGGTCGAGGTCGACGTTTCAACGACCGTCGGCATCGCCGAGTTCCCCACCGCGATCGCGGCCGGCGAAGGCGGCGTCTGGGTCACGGCGCAGAGCCAGGTCGGCGACGGGGGCGAGGTGATCCGGATCGATCCCGCGACCGGCGAGGTCGTGGGGAGGATCGAGGTCGGCGCGGCGCCGGGGTGGGAGTTCGGCGGGGCGGGCCTCGCGATCGGCGCCGGGAGCGTCTGGACGCTCGGAACCGTCCGTGCGGAGGACGGCGGGTGCTGCGACGGCTTGGTCACCAGGATCGATCCCGCCGGGAACGCGGTCGTCGACGAGATCAGGGTCCCCGGGATCACCGAAGGCGATCTCTGGGTGGACGGAGAGGCCCTGTACGTGCTCGGCTTCGAGGCCCGAGGTCCGGGACTCGAGCTGCTCCGGATGGACCCCGCCACCCACGCCATCCTCTGGCGCGTCCCCGTGCCCGGGCGATGGTCGCAGACGGTCTTCGCGGCAGGCGGCTCGGTGTGGGTCCTTGGGACGGCCCCGGACGCTCGCGGGCCGATCGAGGTCACCACGCTGTACCGGTTCGACCCTGCGACGGGTCGGCTCCTCGATCGGGTCGAGCTCCCCGCATCGGCCTTCATGCCCGTCGTCCAGGGGGACGCGGTCTGGCTCCGCACTGAGGACGGTGCCCAACGGTTCGATCCGGTCGCCGACGCGGTCGTGGGGGAGCCCGTAGGTCCGGCGGCGGGCTGGTGGACCGGCCCGTTCGTCATGGACGGTGCCGGGGGTGTGTGGGTGGCGTCGTCGCCCGGCAACGGGCCCGAACGCTCGATCTGGCACGTCGACGCCACCGGGACGGTCGTCGCGATGGGCACGATCGAGGACCGTGGGACGTTCGAGGCGATGCACGGGCAGTCCTACGCCTTCGACCCGCAGACGCAGACGATCTGGGTGCAGCACTACCGGGACTCGGTCGCGCGGGTGCGACTGGTGACGGCTGGGCGCTGAGCGGACGCCGACCATCACCCCGACCGCGGGGAGCCCTCGGCGGGCGGCGCATGTCGGGGGCCGCCGGCGTGTGCCACGATTGCGCCCGTGCTGCTCGCGGTGAACGTCGGGAACACGAACACGGGCGTCGGGGTCTTCCGGGGCTCCGAGCTCGCTCATCGCTGGCGGCTGTCCTCCTCCCCCCGTCGCACCGCCGACGAGATCGCCGTGGTCCTCGGCGCGCTCCTTCAGAGCGTGGGCCTGTCGTTCACGCGACAGATCACCGGGGTGGCCATCGCCTCGGTCGTGCCCGCCACCACGACCGAGCTCCGGGACATGGTCCAGCGGTACTTCGGGTTCCCGCCCGTGGTGGTCGAGCCCGGGACGAAGACCGGCCTGCCGATCCTCACCGACAACCCGAAGGAGGTCGGCGCGGACCGGATCGTGAACGCGATCGCCGCCCATCACCGCTTCGGCGGCCCGGTCATCGTGATCGACTTCGGGACCGCGACGACCTACGACGTGGTCTCGGCGAGGGGGGAGTTCCTCGGCGGGGTCATCGCGCCGGGCGTGCAGATCTCCAACGCGGCGCTGTCCGCCTCCACGGCCCGGCTCCCCCAGGTCGAGCTCCAGGTCCCGCGCTCGGTCATCGGGAAGAACACGGTGGACGCGATCCAGTCGGCCCTCGTCTACGGGACCGCCGCGGAGGCCGACGGGCTCGTGGAGCGGATCCGCGCGGAGCTCGGCGCGGAGGCGCCGGCCGTGGCGACCGGGGGGCTCGCGTGGCTCGTCGCGCCCCACTGCCGGACGATCCAGCACCAGGACGAGTGGCTCACCCTCGAGGGGCTGCGGCTCGTGTTCGAGCGCAACGTCGGGGCCGAGCATGACTGAGCGCCCCGGCGCGGACCCGCCCGAGGAGCTCGGCGCGCGGGAGCGCGAGGTCCTCCGCGCCCGCCGCGAGAGCCGCGAGCGCCTCGGCGAGCGCGCGTTCGCGTTGAACCTGGAGCTCGCCATCGGGGCTCGCGAGGCCGAGACCTCCGCCGCGATCCGGGAACGGCACGGCGGGCTGGGCCCGGACCAGCTCCTCGAGGAGCGGGCGACGGTGGCGGGGCGGGTGGTCCGGCGCCGGGACCTCGGCGGGCTCGTGTTCCTCGTCCTGCGCGACCGCGCTGGCGACCTCCAGGCGGTCTGCGAGCGCGAGCGGCTCGATCCGCGGGACCGCGAGGTCCTGGAGGAGGTGGACCTCGGCGACATCGTCGCGGCCTCGGGCCGGATCGGCACGACGCGCCGGGGCGAGCTCTCCGTGTTCGCCGAGCGGGTGGCGATGCTCACGAAGTCGCTCCGGCCCCTGCCCGAGAAGTGGCACGGCCTGCGCGACCCCGACCTGCAGCAGCGCCAGCGCTACCTGCACCTCGCCACCGACCTCGGGTACCGGCGGGTGGTGCACGCCCGGGCGGGGATCCTCCGGGCGTTCCGCCGGGTCCTCGACGAGCGCGGGTTCGTCGAGGTGGAGACCCCGGTGCTCCAGCCCACGGCGGGCGGGGCGATCGCCCGCCCCTTCGTCACGCACCACCGCGCCCTGGGGATCGACCTGTACCTGCGGATCGCCCTCGAGCTCTACCTGAAGCGCCTGCTCGTCGGAGGTCTCGAGCGCGTCTACGAGATCGGGAGGAACTTCCGGAACGAGGGGATCGACCGAGACCACAACCCCGAGTTCACGATGCTCGAGCTGTACCAGGCCTACGGCGACTACCACACGATGATGGAGATCGGCCAGGCCCTGATCCAGGCGGCGGCGCTCGAGGTCCGGGGCACGCTGCGGTTCCCCTACCGCGGTCGCGAGCTCGACCTCGGCGGCGAGTGGCGCCGCGTGCCGATGCTCGAGCTCGTCTCCGAGGCCGTCGGGGAGGAGGTCACGCTGGAGCGGCCGGACCTACCCGAGCTCGCCCGCCGCCGTGGGCTCGAGATCCACCCTTCGTGGGGGCCCGGGAAGATCGTCCTCGAGCTGTTCGAGAAGCTCGTCGAGGAGCACCTGTGGGAGCCCACCTGGGTCCTCGACCTGCCCCGGGAGGTGTCGCCCCTCGCCCGCCCCCACCGCTCCCAGCCCGGCCTCGTGGAGCACGCGGACCTCGTGATCTGCGGGATGGAGATCATCCCCGCCTACTCCGAGCTCTCCGATCCGGACGAGCAGCGGCGGAGCTTCGAGATCCAGGCCGAGGCCCGCGCCAAGGGCGAGGAGGAGACGCACCCCATGGACGAGGACTTCCTGCTCGCGCTGGAGCACGGGATGCCGCCCGCCGGCGGGCTCGGGCTCGGGGTGGACCGGCTGCTGAAGATCCTCGCGGATCAGCCGAGCATCCGCGACGTCATCCTGTTCCCCCACCTCCGCCCGACCGATCCCTGACGGCCTCCGCCGGCTCGCCGTCCTCGGCGGCCTCGTGGAGGACGATGACGAGCTCCTCCAGGGAGGAGCCCTTGGCCAGGAAGCCGCGGGCCCCGGCCTCCCGGGCCTCGCGCTCCACCCCGGGGTCGGCGTGGGCGGTGAGGAAGACCACCGGCAGGTCCGGCCGGCGGCGGTGGATCTCGCGCATGGCCTCGATGCCGGAGATGTCGGGCATCGACAGGTCCATGATCACGAGATCCGGCTCGATCACCTGGACCTGCTCCGTGGCCTCCCGGCCCCCGCCGGCCTCGCCGGCGACCTCGATGTCCTCGACCATCCCCAGCGCCGACGTGAGCGCGCGCCGGAACGCCGGATGGTCGTCGACGACCAGTACCCGCAACGTCATCCTCTCCTCACGGGGAAGCGGCTCGGGGGGAAGGCATGGTCCTCGGGGAAGTCACCCCATCTTCCCCGGTGGGGGCCGGTCCGGGCAACGCCCCATCCGGGGGAATCTCGGGTGGGCCGTTCGGACTACGCCCGCGCCCTTCGGCCTAACCCGGCCCCCGAGGGCTCAGGTCGGAGCCCGCCCCGTCCGACGGAAGGGGTAGCGGCGCATCCCGCAGGGGGCCGGCGATGGGAGCGGACGGGCAGATCCGGGGCCCGGGGTATACTGAGGCCGTGGGGCGCTTCGGGGGCGCGGGGGTGGACGCCCGGAGCGCCCGACGTGTCTCGGGGGGAGGACGTGGTCCGGCGATCTCCGAGACCCGGGTGAGAGGTGGGGCTTCGGCCCCGGGGGAGTGACATGTTCGAGCGGTTCACGGACCGAGCGAGACGGGTCGTGGTCCTCGCCCAGGAAGAGGCGAGGATGCTGAACCACAACTACATCGGCACCGAGCACATCCTGCTCGGCCTCATCCACGAGGGCGAGGGGGTCGCCGCGAAGGCGCTCGAGTCGATGAACATCTCGCTCGAGGCGGTGCGGCAGCAGGTGGAGGAGATCATCGGCCAGGGCCAGGCGGCCCCGACCGGGCACATCCCCTTCACGCCCCGCGCCAAGAAGGTCCTCGAGCTCTCCCTCCGGGAGGCGCTCCAGCTCGGTCACAACTACATCGGCACCGAGCACATCCTGCTCGGCCTGATCCGCGAGGGCGAGGGCGTCGCCGCCCAGGTCCTCCAGAAGCTGGGGGCGGACCTGAACCGCGTCCGGCAGACCGTGATCCAGCTCCTGTCGGGCTACGCCGGTGGCAAGGGCGAGCCGTCCTCGCCGGAGCAGACCGGCCCCCAGGGCCAGGGCTCGATGGTGCTCGACCAGTTCGGGCGGAACCTCACCCAGCTCGCCCGGGAGGGCAAGCTCGACCCCGTGATCGGCCGCGAGCGCGAGATCGAGCGGGTCATGCAGGTCCTGTCCCGGCGGACGAAGAACAACCCGGTGCTCATCGGGGAGCCGGGTGTGGGCAAGACGGCGATCGTCGAGGGCCTCGCGCAGAACATCGTGAAGGGCGAGGTCCCCGAGACCCTGAAGGGCAAGCAGATCTACACGCTCGACCTCGGCGCGCTCGTGGCGGGCTCCCGCTACCGGGGCGACTTCGAGGAGCGACTGAAGAAGGTCCTGAAGGAGATCCGCACCCGCGGGGACATCATCCTGTTCATCGACGAGCTCCACACCCTCGTCGGGGCCGGCGCCGCCGAGGGCGCGATCGACGCCGCGAGCATCCTCAAGCCGATGCTCGCACGGGGCGAGCTCCAGACGATCGGCGCGACCACCCGCGACGAGTACCGCAAGCACCTGGAGAAGGACGCGGCGCTCGAGCGTCGGTTCCAGCCGATCAACGTCGAGGAGCCGACGGTCGCCCACACGATCGAGATCCTCAAGGGCCTGCGGGACCGGTACGAGGCGCACCACCGCGTGACCTTCACCGACGAGGCCCTCGTCGCGGCGGCGAACCTCGCCGATCGGTACATCAGCGACCGGTACCTCCCGGACAAGGCCATCGACCTCATCGACGAGGCCGGCAGCCGCATGCGCATCCGGCGCATGACGGCGCCGCCCGACGTGCGCGAGATCGACGAGAAGATCGCCGAGGTCCGGCGCAAGAAGGAGGACGCGATCGACGCCCAGGACTTCGAGCGCGCGGCGGCCCTCCGGGACGAGGAGCGGCAGCTCATCGAGGAGCGGCAGCGCCGCGAGCGCGAGTGGAAGGCCGGCGAGATGGACGTCCTCACCGAGATCGGCGAGGAGGAGATCGCCGAGGTCCTCTCCATCTGGACGGGCATCCCCGTCTTCAAGCTGACCGAGGAGGAGACGGAGAAGCTCCTGCGGATGGAGGAGGAGCTCCACAAGCGCATCATCAGCCAGGACGACGCGATCTCCGCGGTCTCCCGGGCGATCCGGCGCACCCGCTCGGGCCTGAAGGACCCGAAGCGTCCGGCGGGCTCGTTCATCTTCCTCGGGCCCTCGGGCGTGGGCAAGACGGAGCTGTCCAAGGCCCTGGCGGAGTTCCTCTTCGGCGACGAGGACGCGCTGATCCAGCTCGACATGTCCGAGTACATGGAGAAGCACACGGTCTCGCGGCTCATCGGCTCGCCGCCCGGCTACGTGGGGTACGAGGAGGGCGGCCAGCTCACCGAGGCCGTGCGGCGCAAGCCGTTCAGCGTGATCCTCTTCGACGAGATCGAGAAGGCCCACCCGGACGTGTTCAACACGCTCCTGCAGATCCTGGAGGACGGGCGTCTGACGGATGCGCAGGGTCACACGGTGGACTTCAAGAACACGATCATCATCATGACCTCGAACCTCGGGACCCGCGACATCCAGAAGGGCGTCGGGGTGGGCTTCGCACGCCAGACCGAGGAGGTCACCTACGAGAAGATGAAGGAGCGGGTCATGGAGGAGCTGAAGCGCTCCTTCCGGCCCGAGTTCCTGAACCGGATCGACGAGGTCATCGTCTTCCACTCGCTCTCGCAGGAGGACGTGAAGAAGATCGTCGACCTCATGATGAAGCGGGTCCGCGAGCAGCTGAAGGCCAAGGACATCGACATCGAGCTGACGGACGCGGCCAAGACGCTGCTCGCCGAGAGGGGCTACGACCAGGCCCTCGGCGCTCGCCCGCTGCGGCGGACGATCCAGCGGCTGGTCGAGGACCCGCTGGCCGAGAAGATCCTCCACAAGGAGTTCCGGCCGGGGCAGACGATCATCGTGGACGCGGTGGACGGCGAGATCGTCTTCGAGGCCGCCCCCGCGCCCCCCGAGACCCCGCCCGTCGAGCTGGCCGGCTCGAGCGAGGGGTGATCCCGTCCGCCGGCCCGCGAGGGCCGCGCGGCCGCAAGACCGGAGGCCCAGCAGCCGCGAGGTTGCTGGGCCTTCCGGTTTGGGATCCGGCGGGGGTCACGTGCGGGTGGGATGATCGGCGGAGGAGCCATGGATCGTGATGCGTGGGTCACGCCGGATAAGCCCGCCGTGGCGAGGCTGGATGTGGTGCTCAACCAGGACGTCGAGGCGATGCATCTCACGGTCCTGGACCCTTCCTTCCACGACCGGGTCAGCGAGCGGCGCGCCCTCGAGCGCGTGATCCGCACGGCGACGTTCTGCATCCCGCGTGACGTCGAACGCTCACCGGGATCGCTGCGCGCCTGGGCGGGGCCCAGGCCCCACGCTCGTCTTCGGATCACTCACTACGTCCGGGAGGACGGGACGGTCGATGGCGAGCAGGTCTGGCTGGGCGATGGGCCGGAAGATGTCCTCCCGGGCGAGCACGAGCGGCTGACGGATCGCGCGCTGGCGCTCACCGCGGCCGCCGTCCTCGAGCGGCTGGCCCAGCTCGAGGGCGGCGTCTAACGCCCATCCGCTCGCCGCTCCGAGGGGCACCCGTGCCCGTCGCGCACCGGCCCGGCCGCTCGGGTGCCGTTCCGCGGGCTTGACCGCGCCCGGGGTGTGCACTATCGTGCGCCGACCGTAAAGGATGCTGGACGCCGAACGGAGCGAGGAGGCGCGGTGGAGCGGCTGTTCATCGGAGGCGAGTACGTCGAGAGCGTCGGTGGGGGGACGATCGCCGTCGAGGACCCCGCCACCGAGGAGGTCATCGCCGTCGTCCCGGACGCGAGCGCCGAGGACGTCGACCGCGCGGTCCACGCCGCCCGGCAGGCGCAGCCGGCGTGGCGCCGGACCGACGCGCTCGAGCGGGCCGAGCTCCTGCATCGGTGCGCCGACCGTCTGGCGGAGGCGGCGGATGAGCTCGCGGTGCTCCTCACGCGGGAGGGCGGGAAGACCCTGAAGGAGAACCGGGACGAGGTCGCGTGGAGCGTGACCGCCATCCGTCACCTGGCGGAGGTGGCCCGGACGAGCAGGGGTCGCGTCGTTGGCGCGACCAAGCCCGACCAGCTGAACATCGTGCTGAACGAGCCCTACGGGGTCGTCGTCCACATCCTGCCCTTCAACTACCCCCTGGTACTGCTCGCCTGGCAGGTCCCGGCCGCCCTCGCGGCGGGGAACACCTGCATCGTGAAGCCCGCGGAGCAGACACCCCTCGCGACCCTGAAGCTCGGCGAGATCTTCTCGTGCCTGCCGCCCGGCGTCTTCAACGTGGTCACGGCCACGGGCCCGGGGTCGGCGCGCCTCGTCGAGCACCCGGGGACGGACATGATCGCGTTCACCGGCTCCGTGCAGACGGGCTCCCGGGTGATGGCCGCGGCGGCGCCCCGGATCAAGAAGCTCCTGCTCGAGCTGGGCGGGTCCGACCCCTTCCTCGTGCTCGGGGACGCGAAGCTCGACGTGGCCGCGCGGGGCGCCGTCTTCGCCGCCTTCCTGAACGCCGGCCAGGTCTGCACCTCCGCCGAGCGCTTCTTCGTCGAGCGACGGGTCTACGACGAGTTCATGGCCGAGGTCCTGAAGCTCCGGGACGCCGTGCGGGTGGGGGACCCCTTCGGCGACGTGGACATGGGCGCGCTGATCTCCGGGGAGGCGCGCGAGCAGGTCGTCCGGACCCTGGACGAGCTCGCGGGTCGCGGGGCGAGGGTGCTCGCGGGCGGCGAGGTGCCCGCACACCTGCCGAAGGGGTACTTCTTCGAGCCCACCGTGGTGGAGGTGCCGGAGCCGCGCCGCCAGGCGCCGGACCGCGAGATCTTCGGCCCCCTCGCGATGGTCACCCCCGTGCGAGACCTGGAGGAGGCCATCGAGCTCGCGAACGCGAGCGAGCTCGGGCTGGGCGCGAGCGTCTACACCTCGAGCCTGGAGGCCGCGATGCGGGCGGCGACGGAGCTCCAGGCCGGCATGGTGTGGATCAACGACCCCCTCAAGGACAACGACGCCGCCCCCTTCGGGGGCTGGAAGATGAGCGGCTTCGGGCGCGAGCTCGGGACCGAGGGGATCGCGGCCTTCACGCAGACCAAGCACGTCCACATCGACTTCGCGCAGGCGCCCTCCCCGGAGTGGTGGTTCCCGTACGAGCGGCCCCCCATCCCCGTCTCGCGCGCGTCGTTGTCCTCCCCGGGGTCTTGACCGGCCCGAGGGAGGGCGCATATAGTCGCCCATCGTTCAGCAAAGTGGTCCATCGCGAGGTGAGGGGGCGTGTCATGAGGCGGTTCTTCCTGGTGGGGGCGATCGTGGTTGCGACCGCGCTCTCGGCCGTCGCGTGCGGCGGGGGTGGCGGCGACGCCGGTGGCGGCGACCGCCCGTTCGAGGGCCACACCCTGCGGGTGGCCGCGTGGTCGGGTCCGTACGCGCGCTCGATCCGCGAGTACTTCGTCCCGCCCTTCGAGGAGGCGACCGGGGCGAGGGTCGAGATCCTGGACGAGTGGACCGAGCAGGTGGACAAGATCCTCGCGGCCCCGGCGGACCAGCCGCCCTTCGACCTCAGCATCGGCGAGGGCTACCTCATGTGCTACGGCCTCCAGAACGACGTCTGGCTCGAGGTGGACTACTCGAAGGTCCCGCGGGCCGAGGAGATCTACCCCTGGTACCGGGAGGCCGACGAGATCGACTGCGAGGACGACGCCTACGGGGTGCCCTTCGGGTACGGCTACGAGGTCCTGGGGTTCCGGGAGTCGGACCTCGGCTTCCGTCCCACGAGCTGGGCCGACCTGTGGCGCCCGGAGGCCCAGGGCAAGATCGCCCTCGACCAGTCCTTCTTCAACTACGGGCTCGCACCGGCCGCCTTCATCCAGGGCGTGGACCCCGCGGCGCTGGAGGCCGGCCCGGACATGGATGCGGTGCTCGCCAAGACGGCCGAGCTCGACGTGGCCCTGTGGTACACGGCCGAGGCGCAGGTGGTGAACGCGTTCCAGACCGGGGACGTGGCCATCGCGCAGATGTACATCGAGGGCGCGCAGCGGCTCGCCGAGGAGGATCCGAGCTTCGACTTCATCATCCCCGAGGAGGGGGCGATGGGCTGGATCGACTACTACATGATCGTGCGCGGGACCAAGGAGGTGGACCTGGCGCACGCCTTCATCGACCACCTCCTCGACCCCGAGCTGCAGTCCCGGTTCGCGGAGGACCACCTCTACTGGATGGCGAACGAGAACGCCGCGATCCCCGAGCGCCGGTCGGAGCTGTTCCCGAAGACGAACGAGGAGCTCGCCGAGCGCGCGCACCTGTTCGACTACGACGTGTGGATCCCGCACTACTTCGACGAGACCGGGGTGTACACGCAGTTCTCGAGCGAGGTGCTCGGGGCGTGAGGGGCGTCCCGGGCCTGCGGGGCTGATGGGTCCGGGGCGGATCCGACGCTGGTGGCTCGCCTCGCCCGCGGTGGCGCTCATCGCGGTCGGGTTCGCCCTGCCCATGCTCCTCATGGTGCGGATGAGCCTGAACGGGACGGCCGGCCAGCCCTACTCCCCGGGCCTCACGCTCGAGAGCTACGCGCGGTTCTTCCAGCCCCTGTACCTCGGGCTCCTGTGGCGCACGGTGCGGCTCACGCTCGTGATCACGGCGCTCTCGGTGCTCATCGGGATCCCGTACGCGTACGTCGTGTGGCGCAGCACGGGCCTGCGCCGTGGGCTCCTGCTCGCCATCGCGCTGCTCCCGCTGTTCACGAACGTGATCGCCCGGCTGTACGGATGGCAGATCCTGCTCGCGAACCGGGGTCCGGTGAACCGGCTGCTCGAGCTCCTCGGGCTGGTGGAGGAGCCGCTGCGGCTGAACTACTCGTTCGTGGGCGCGACGGTCGGGCTCACCTACGTCGCCGCCCCCTACTTCACCCTCATCTACTTCAGCGCTCTCTCCGGCGTGGATCACCGGCTGGTCCTCGCGGCCCGGACCCTCGGGGCGGGGCGGCTGCGGGCCGTCGCCGGCGTCGTGCTCCCGCTGTCCGCGTACGGCCTGGCGACGGGGATCGCGGTCGCCTTCGCCTGGGGCATGGGCGCGTACGCGGAGACCGTCACGCTCGGATCCTCGCAGGAGTGGGGCCTCGGGTACGAGGCGTGGCGGCAGCACTCGCTCGCGCGGAACTGGCCCTTCTCCGCGGTCCTCTCGGAGGTCATCGTGCTCGCCACGCTCGCCCTCGTCGTCGTGGCGGCCTGGGCGACGGTCCGGGCCGTGCGCGGGATGCGTCCGGAGGAGGCCTGAGGTGGCCGTGGCGAGCGCGGCGCGTGCCCGTCGCCCCGACCTCGGGCGCCTGGCCCTGGGGCTCCTGGTCGGGCTCATCGTCGTGTTCCTGCTCGCGCCGATCGTGGCGGTTGTCGGCTCCTCGCTCACCTCGGGCGAGCTCATCTCCTTCCCCCCGCGCATGCCGCTCTCGCTGCGGTGGTACCGGGAGTTCCTCGAGGACCGGACCTACCGCCAGGCGCTCCTCAACAGCGTGCTCGTGGCCTCCGTGACGGCGGTGCTCGCCACGGTGATCGGCACGATGGCGGCGCTCTGGTACGCGAGGACCGCCTTCCGCCTCCGGGGCCTCGTCTACTACCTCCTGTTCATGCCGTTCCTGGTGCCGGGGCTCGTGCTCGGGATCGGCCTGTCGGTGGGGCTCGAGCCGATCGGGCTCGGCCGGACGCGCGGGACCTTCGTCCCCGTCGTGCTGGGGCACCTGCTGTGGGCGATGCCGCTCGTGTTCGTCGTGATGGCCGCGGTCATCCGGGAGCTGGATCGGGACCTCGAGGCGGCCGCGGCGAGCCTCGGGGCGCCGCCCCTCGCGGTCCTGCGCACGATCACGATCCCGTTGCTCGGCCCGGGGCTCATGGCCAGCCTCATCCTCGGGTTCGTGATCTCCCTCCACGAGTTCGTGATGGCCCTGTTCCTGACGAGCGCGGGCACCACCACCCTCCCGGTGGTCGTGTGGAACTCGCTCCGGTTCGAGGTCCGGCCGATCATCGCCGCCATCGACAGCGTCATGGTGGGGTCGGTGGTGGTGGTGCTCGCGGTCCTCGGCAAGCTGGTCGGGCTGGAGAAGGTCACGCCGAGGTGACGAGGGGGGAAGCTCGGGTGTCCGAGGTGCGGCTCCGGAACCTGTGGAAGCGCTACGGCGCGGTGGAGGCGATCCGCGGCGTCTCCCTCGACGTGGCGGAGGGCGAGCTGCTCACGCTGCTCGGGCCGAGCGGGTGCGGCAAGACGACGACCCTCCAGGCGATCGCGGGCCTCGTCGAGCCCGACGAGGGCGAGATCTGGATCGGCGGGCGGTCGATGGCGGGCGTCCCCCCGCACCGGCGGGACGTGGGGCTCGTGTTCCAGAGCGGCGCGCTGTTCCCGCACCTCTCCGTCCGGGAGAACGTGGAGTACGGGCTGAAGATGCGGCGGGTGCCCGCGCCCGAGCGCCGACGGCGGGCGGAGGAGATGCTCGCCCTCGTGGGCCTGGAGGGGCTCGGGGACCGGGCGCCGCGGGCGCTCTCTGGGGGACAGCAGCAGCGGGTCGCGCTCGCGCGAGCCCTGGTGATCCGGCCGAGCGTGCTGCTGCTCGACGAGCCCCTCTCGGCGCTCGACCTCGCCCTGCGCCAGCGCCTGCGGACGGAGATCCGGGAGATCCAGCAGCGTCTGCGCATCACGACGATCTTCGTCACCCACGACCAGGTGGAGGCCCTGAGCGTGAGCGACCGGATCGCGGTCATGAACGCGGGGGTCGTCGAGCAGGTGGGCACGCCGGTCGAGGTGTACGCCAGGCCCCGCTCGAGCTTCGTCGCCGGGTTCGTCGGGGAGACGAACCGGCTTCGGGCCGAGGTGGTGGCCGTCGAGGACGGGCGCACGACGCTCCGGGCCGACGGCGGGCTGGTCCTGCAGGCGGCGAACGAGGGGCGTCCCACCTCCGCCGGGGAGGTGGCGACCGTGTTCGTCCGGCCCGACGCCGTCCGGCTGGAGCGGGCCGCCGGGGCGGACGCGGAGGCCACGGAGGTGGTGCTCAGCCTCTTCCTGGGAACGGTGGTCCGGTACGAGGTCCGGCTCCCCGACGGTGGGAAACTGTTCGCTGACGTGGAGGCCGAGCGGGCCGATCTGCGCGCGGGCGAGCGGGTCCGCCTGACGTGTTCCCCCGAGGGGACGTTCGCGTTCCCGGGGGAGCGCTGAGGAGGGAGCGTGGGGGTACAGGACCGAGGGACGGGCCGCCCGCGATCCGTGACGCCGAACCGGAAGGTCCTCCCGGTTGCCCGTGCCGGGAGGGGCGGCGGTGGGCGTCGCGGGTCGCCGGGCGGCGCCGACGGGCTGGGCGAGCGCCTCCGGGCGGCTCGTCTGGCACGCTCCCTCAGCCTCCGGGAGCTCGCGGAGCGGTCCGGCCTGTCGCGGGCGTTCCTCAGCCAGGTCGAGCACGAGAAGGTCTCGCCCTCGGTCGCCTCGCTCTCGCGGATCGCCGAGGCCCTCGGGATCACGATGAGCGAGCTGTTCCTGCCCCCGCACGGCGAGACCGAGGGGCTCGTGCGGGCCGAGGACCGCGTGCGCATGACCTTCGGCGAGAACCGGTTCGTGGACGAGGTGCTCTCGCCATCCCTGGACGGCAAGCTCCTCGTGCTGCGCTCGACGCTGTTCCCCCGCTCGGACAGCGGGCCGCCGTACTCGCACGACGCCGACGAGGAATGCGTGGTCGTGCTCGAGGGCCGGCTCGACGTGCAGGTGGGGGACGTCTGGTACGAGCTTGGGCCCGGCGACGCGCTCACGTACGCGAGCCGCCGTCCGCACGCCTGGCGGAACCCGACGGACGAGGACGCCGTGGCGATCTGGGTGATCACCCCACCGAGGTACTGAGGAGGAAGGATGTCCGAGGAGCTGCCCGCCCGAGCCAAGGTCGTCGTGGTCGGAGGGGGGATCGTGGGCTGCAGCGTGGCCTACGGCCTCACGAAGCGAGGGTGGGACGACGTCGTGCTGCTCGAGCGCAAGCGCCTCACCTCGGGCACGACCTGGCACGCCGCCGGCCTGGTCACGGAGCTCCGGGCGACGGCCCCCCTCACCCGGCTCGTCCTGGACTCGCTGGAGATCTTCGAGTCCCTCGAGGCCGAGACGGGGCTGTCCACGGGGTTCCGCAGGACCGGGCAGATCACGATCGCCTGCAACGAGCCCCGTTGGGAGGAGGTGCGCCGCCAGGCCTCCATGGCCCGCGGGATCGGGGTCCCGGTGGAGCTGCTCTCGCCCGAGGAGGTGCGCGAGCGCTTCCCCCTGCTCGACGTCTCCGAGGTCCTGGGCGGCATGTACTTCCCGAACGACGGGGTCGCGAACCCCACCGACACCACGCTCTCGCTGGCCAAGGGCGCCCGCATGGGGGGCGCGCGGATCTTCGAGCAGACCGAGGTCACCGGCGTGCGGATCGAGGGCGGTCGCGTGCGGGGGGTCACCACGACGAGGGGCGACATCGAGGCCGAGATCGTCGTGAACTGCACCGGCATGTGGGGCCGGGAGTTCGGGGCGATGTCGGGGGTCGCCCTCCCCCTCCAGGCCACGGAGCACTTCTACGTGGTCACGGCCCCCATCGAGGGTCTGCCCGAGGAGCTGCCCGTGCTCAAGAGCTACGACGACTGGTGCTACGTGAAGCTCGAGGGCGGGAGCAAGCTCATGGTGGGGTTCTTCGAGCCCGGCGGAACGCCCTGGGCGCTCGAGGGGATCCCCGCCGACGCCGAGTTCGTGAAGCTGCCGGAGAACTGGGAGCACCTCTCGCCCTTCATCGAGCAGGTGGCCAAGCGCATCCCGATCCTCCAGGACGTGGGGATCCAGCTCTTCTTCAACGGGCCCGAGAGCTTCACGCCCGACGCGAAGTTCCACTTCGGCGACGTGCCCGGGATCCAGGGGTACTACGTCGCCTGCGGGTTCAACTCGGTCGGGTTCCTCACCGGTCCGGGCGCGGGCCAGGCGCTCGCGGACTGGATCGTCGAGGGTCGCCCTCCGATGGACCTGTGGGACGTGGACGTGCGACGCACCTTCCCGTTCCAGGCCACCCGTCGGTACCTCGCCGAGCGCGTGCCCGAGGTGCTCGGGCTCCTCTACGACATGCACTGGCCCTTCCGGCAGTTCGAGACGGCGCGGGGGCTGCGGCGATCGCCGATCCACGACCGGCTCGCGGCGGCGGGCGCCTGCTTCGGCGAGGTGGCGGGGTGGGAGCGCCCGAACTGGTACGCGCCCGAGGGGGTCGAGCCGCGCTACGAGTACTCCTACGGCCGACAGAACTGGTTCGGGTACTCGGCCGAGGAGCACCGGAGCGCGCGGGAGGGGGTGGCCCTGTTCGACTACACCTCGTTCACGCAGTTCCTCGTCCAGGGCCCGGACGCCGAGGCGGCGCTCCAGCGGCTGTGCACGGCCGACGTCGCCGTGCCCCCGGGCCGGCTCGTGTACACGCAGATGCTGAACGACCGCGGCGGTATCGAGGCGGACGTGACCGTCACGCGCCTGGCCGAGGACCGGTTCCTCGTCGTGGGCGCGGCCGCCGAGCAGCGCCGGGACCTCGACTTCCTCCAGACCCACCTGGAGGGTCGCGTGGCCGTGACCGACGTCAGCTCGGGGCACTGCACGCTCGCGGTCATGGGTCCCCGCTCCCGCGAGCTCCTCGCGAGCCTCACCACGGCGGACCTCTCGAACGAGGCCTTCCCCTTCCTCGCCTCCCGCGAGATCGACCTCGGGCACGTGCTCGTGCGGGCCTCGCGGGTCTCCTACGTGGGGGAGCTCGGGTACGAGCTGATGATGCCGACGGAGTTCGCGCCCTACGTGTTCGACCTCCTCGCCGAGGCCGGTCGCGCGGTCGGGCTCCGGCTCGCGGGCTACCACGCGCTGAACTCGCTCCGGCTGGAGAAGGCGTACCGGCTGTGGGGCTACGACATGGGCTCCCACGACACGCCGCTCGAGGCCGGGCTCGCGTTCACGGTCGCCTGGGACAAGCCGGGCGGGTTCGCCGGCCGCGAGGCGCTCCTGCGCCAGCGCGATGTGGGGGTCCGGCGGCGCCTCGTGCAGCTCGTGCTGGAGGACCCCGAGCCCCTCGCGTACCGGACCGAGCCGATCTGGCGCGACGGCGAGCTCGTCGGCACGGTGACCTCGGGGATGTTCGGCCACACCCTCGGCGCGTGCGTGGCCCTCGGCTGGGTCGAGCGGCGCGACGGACCGGTCACGGACGAGTGGCTCGCCGAGGGCTCCTACGAGGTGGAGATCGCCTGGGAGCGCGTGCCGGCGCGCCTGCACCTCCGTCCGGCGTACGACCCGACGGGCTCCCGCCTGCGCTCCTAGCGGTCGGTCTGCACATCCCCCGGGTGCGCGGCCGGGGCGTGTCGGTGGCCCCTGCTACGGTCCCGCCGTGGCCAAGGTGCGGTCGGTCCTCGCGTGCGATGCCTGCGGGCAGCAGCTCGCGCAGTGGGCCGGCCGGTGCCCCGGCTGCGGCGCCTGGGGCACGATCCGGGAGGCACGGGGTGGCCCGGCCGGGCCCCCGGTGGTGCTGGAGACCCTGGAGCACGACGGCGAGGTCGAGCGCCGGGTGGGGACGGGCCTCGCCGGGCTGGACCGGGTGCTCGGCGGTGGG
>FWWL01005564.1_pt1 | contig 19414 bp, 19 predicted proteins | sample 2228331 | NCBI WGS metagenome assembly FWWL01 (sample SAMEA103939775, study PRJEB20133) | metagenome | reverse complement strand
CAATTGCGAAAGATGATCGAGTACAAAGCCGCTCTCCGAGGGGCTAGAGTGATAGCGGTTGATCCTAGGTACACGTCCCAAGCCTGCCCAAAATGCAAGTATACCGCAAAAGCGAACCGTAACAAGAAGAAACACAGCTTCTGTTGCAGGGAATGCGGCTACCGATCGAATGATGATCGGATTGCAGCCGTGAATCTTCAGCACATGGGAATGAAGTACCTCGCTGAAGGGATTGTGTAGGTACACCTATACAGTTGGGCAGTTGTCAGCCTGCCTTATGTAACGCCACCTTAAGGAAGGAGGCCCCAGCGCCGCTTGCACTTCCGGGCAGTTACAAGCTCGTGACTTCAGTCATGAGTTGTTGACATGCACTGCTCCTTATTTCCTAATCCTACTGGTTCATTTTGTATATTTATTCGTCAATATTTGACAGAAACCTTCTTTTGAGACCTAGGTTTAACGGGCTTCATTGAAACTTTAAATCGCATTTAATAGGCAATCCCGCCTAAGCACAAGATACAGTTTGCTCCTGTGAAAGTATCTAAGGCTTTTTCGAACGACAGCGACGAATACCTTGACAATTTTCCACAAACAATAAGGTAAGCCCAAGAAAAGGAGGCGACCTACAATGGCCAAACAACAAGGACACGCAGCCCAAAACACACATACTCGGACTTCGGACAAGAAGGGTAAAAAAGCAGGAAATAAATAAAGGGATAGACGAAGGAGGTTTCAAGTTGCTCGATCAGTTGGAAAGCAATTACGATTGCGCTAATGCAAGCGCAGATCTTCATGAATTAAAGCAAGAACTGGAAAGTCTAAAAACCGGGGCCGAACATTCCATTGAGGAACAAGAGGTCATAAACCGGCTTGAGAATCAAATCCATTTCATTCTCAATAAATGTGATATCCATTGAAAAATCCTGACCGGATCACCGGTCAGGTTCTTCGCGGTGGAGATTAATTATAATTATTGATTAACTTTACCCCATTCTAACGATCATGGTATACTTGAGCTACTTTTAGGAACGGAGGGGTACGTGTGATAGACTTTATCCGAGTTAGGTCTTTGCGCAGCTAATTGAATAGCGCCAAAGCTCTGCCTGTGTGCAGAGGACTCAGGATTGGTCTGTCCATATTTGAAGGTACCCCATAATGAATACGAAGCGATGAGCTTACGAATGCCCATCTTCGTATTACCTTTGGAGCGGAACATTTTCATAGCGAATGAACGAACTCATTACTGCCATTAAGGATTACATCTCTACCTTCTGGCGTTAATACCGTTAATCGTTATGAAAGGCCATCAGTGTCATAGGGTTTGGTTCCTTATGCATTTTCCTGATTTCCTCTGACTCTTACTGTTAACACAGGCAGACCTGCCTGTGTTTTTATTTTGTGCTAATATGCTTGGAGGATGATGATAAATGGAACAAACCGAACAAAAAGCGATTATAGTCGGCGTTCAGCTTCAGAACCAAACTGACTTTGACTACTCCATGGAGGAGCTGCGCAATTTGGCTTCTGCCTGTTATATCGAGGTCGTAGATGAGCTGACACAAAAAGCAACCCGTGTGAACCCTTCCCATTACATTGGGACGGGCAAGATCCAGGAGCTGCGTGCTCTATTAGAGGCCCATGATGTGCATGTTGTTATTTTTAACACGGAGCTGTCGCCTTCCCAAATCCGCAATCTGGAGTCCTCTCTTGAGGTGACGGTCATTGACCGGACGATCCTCATTCTGGATATTTTCGCAGAACGGGCTCAGACAAGAGAAGCCCAGCTGCAGGTGGAGGTTGCGCGGCTCCAGTACATGCTTCCCCGCTTGGTTGGACTTCGCGCATCATTAGGCCGTCAGGGCGGCGGTGCCGGTCTTAAGAACAGAGGTGCCGGTGAAACCAAGCTCGAGCTCGACCGCAGGCGCATCGAAGAAAGGATCACGGCTCTGCAGTCTGAGTTGGAGAAGCTTGTGGCCAGACGCCAAATCCAACGGAAGCAACGTCAGAAAAACGAAGTACCCGTTGTCTGTCTCGTCGGATATACCAACACAGGTAAATCAAGCTTGATGAATGCCTTGATGGAAAAGGTTGACCCGCACACCAATAAACAGGTTTTTGCCAAAGATATGCTGTTTGCCACACTGGAAACATCGGTCAGAAGCATTAACTTACCCGACCACAAGTCGTTTTTGTTAACAGATACCGTCGGTTTCGTCAGCCAGCTCCCCCATCATCTGGTTAAAGCATTTCGTTCCACATTGGAAGAAGTGGCCGAGGCTGATTTATTGGTTCATGTAGTCGACTACTCCCATGTGGATTACGAGAAGCTTATCTCCGTCACGAATGATACGTTGAAAGAACTAGGCGCATATGACATTCCGACTATATACGCTTACAACAAAAGTGATCTGACGGAGCATAGCTTCCCTCAAGTTGAAGAAAACATTGTTTACCTGTCTGCCAAACAAAGGAGCGGCTTGAATGAGCTGATCGAGCTAATCAGGGGTCATATTTTCCGCGATTATATCGAATGCGAAATCTTGATTCCGTTCAGTCAGGGGCGATTAGTCGCTTACTTCAATGAACATGCTAATGTTCATTCCACGAGCTACGAGGAGGATGGAACGAGGATGAAGCTGGAGTGCAGAACGGCCGACTTTGAGCGGTATCGGAACGATTTTATAGTGGTGTAGGTAATAAATAACTGGAAATATAACGCGGAATTACAAAACCCCGACCTCGCTTGGTCGGGGTTTTATAATTCCGGAATTCTAGGAAAGTTTGATCATTTGCCCGCCATCGACAACCATACAATGGCCTGTTATATAGCGCGATTCTTCACTTGCGAGAAAGAGTGCCACATCCGCAACTTCATCGGGTTGCCCGACTCTTCCCATCGGGATCGTTCTCAGATATTCCTGGATGGCAGGGGCATTATCAATAACCGGCTTGGTCAATCGGGTCTCAATAAAGCCAGGACATAAGGAGTTGACGCGAATACTGAGCGGTGCTAATTCAAGCGCCATGGACATGGCAAGCATATTCAATCCGCCCTTGGATGCGTTATAATGGGCCAAATCCGTTTCCGCCGCAAGCCCATTGACGCTCGACATGAGGATGACAGAGCCTTTCTGCTGCTGCTTGGTCATCTCCTTGCATACTCGCTGCGATACAAGAAATGCACCCTTCAAGTTAATGTTGATATGCCGGTCCCATTCTTCGGCCGTAATATCGAGAAAAGGGGTCGGATTATTAATTCCCGCATTGTGGACAAGCACATCAATCCTCCCCCATTTATCCAGGATCTGGTCATCATTCGGTTGACCTGATCTTGATCCTGCACATCGGACTCCAATGTTAGCACTTCGCCGCCTTGTTCACGGATCATGCCTGCGGCTTCCTCCAATGAAGCGCGGTTGCGACCTGAGATGGCTACTTTTGCGCCCTCTCGGGCGAATCGGAGGGCGATTGCCCGTCCGATGCCAAGCGACCCTCCTGTAATTAATGCGATATTATTGTCCAATCTCATAGGGCCCTCCTACTGAATCGCCTAATCATCTCCCGCCTTGCGCTTACGATCACGATCACGATTGAATGATCACCTTTTGTCCCGTGGCGATGGATTCGTCAATAGCGAAGCAGACATCCATTGATTTGTACGCGTCGAAAAAGTCACAGCGAGTCGTTGAATCATTAAGGATGGCATTCACGAAATCAGCAAGCTCCTTAGCAAATGGATGATGGGACACATCCCCGCTGTCCGGCAGAATGGTCGGAATGGTCGCATAGTTCGTTTGCCCCGGAAGCTTGTGGCTGTACAATTGGTTATCCATGATCGCGCCCTTTTCACCGAGTAAATGAACATTGAATTTATACGGGGTTTTGCATTCAACCGATGATGAAACTTTCCCGAGCCCTCCGCTTTTCAATTTGAATATTGCAATCGCATTCGGATCGAATTCATAATCCGAATCCGCCCAGGTTTTGCAGCTATAGGCGGTTACTTCCGTAATATCACCGGCAAAGTACCGCACCGCATCCACCGCATGACAACCTGCTGTAAGAATGCTGCTCCCACCGAGCGCCTTTGTTTTACTCCACACATACTGCACATAATGCGGTCCGATGTGATGCCAGTAATCAACCTGGGCCATATACACTCTTCCTAATGCATCATCGTTGATAAGGGCCTTCGTCGATTCGAACATCGGATTCCAGCGTAGGACGAAGCTAACTACCGATTTAACCGCGTTTTTCGATATTGCGTCGGCCATAATCTCGAGCCCTTCCCGATTCATAGCCATCGGCTTCTCAATTATGAGATGCTTGCCATGCTGAGCAGCCATTGCAGCTTGCTGCGGGCGGATGCCCGGGGTCGAGCAGAGGACAACAGCGTCGATCTGCGGATCCTTAATCATTTCCTCGAAGGTAGCGAAGATTCGAGTATCGATGCCAAGCTCGGCCAATTTCGGTTTCACTCGATTAGCATCATTGGAAACAACGCCATACACTTCAGAATCCTTTCGGGCGTGAATCGCTTTGAGGTATTCTCCCGCTACCCAACCTGTTCCTACTACAGCAAATTTAATTGTCATTGCTCTTCTCTCCTCATTTTTATATTTCTCGTAAAAGGGTCACACCGGGAATCGGACCGCATTGGGACGCGTCCAAGCCATATGTTGGATAAATCCTTCGGCATATGTACATCCGGCCTGAATGCCTCTGAATTTGCTTAACGTCTTCATCAAATCCAGAACGTCAACATTATCGTGCTCCTTTAACCAGACTAATTGGCTTTGATGCTGCTCCAGCATGGTCGCCTTTGTTGTAAAGGTATCCGTAATATCTACATAGAGAGTCGGTTGAAAATCAATACCAGACAGGTTATCCATATAGAACAAAGATGGCACTTTGGCGGCAAAAGGGTGATTCTGTGATGCTCCCGGCAATGTCGCAAGAAACGTAGTATCGAATACTAATCGGCTCACGGCGACATGATCAGGCATATAGTCGTTCGGCGCGTGCGTGATAACAAGATCAGGCTGAACGGAACACAATAGATCCATAAAGAGTGCACGGTTAGTTTCATTGTCTGCGAGAATTCGCCCGTCCCTCATCCCCAGTGAAATAACGGGACAGCCTATAACGGCTCCTGCTAGCTGTGCCTCCTGCTTGCGAATCACAATCAATTCCTCCGAAGGGATTTCATAGTGTCCTTTATCACCGTCGCTCACGTGACAAATGACTACTTCGTGGCCGGACTGGACCATCTTCGCCAGCGTGCCGGCACAAGATATTTCGATATCATCCGGATGCGCCCCTATCGCTAATACCTTCATAGCTCATCCTCCTCTCTCTCTACTGGAACCGATCTCGTTCATACTTCATTCCAGATGCGTTTGGCGTTCTCCAGACCGATTCTCGTCCCGCTGCGGCACTCTTCCATCCCTTCAAATTCGATGGAAATGTACCCGTCATAACCCGAGTCCTTGATGATGCGCAGTACTTCCCATATATCGATATCCCCTTGCCCCACAATGGAACCTCGCAAGTAATTTCCTCCCGCTGTCTTAAACCAACCTTGACCAGGATCTCGATGTCTGGAACGAAGGTAGAAATCTTTCAAATGAACCATGGAAGCGAGACCGATATTATTGCTTACACCATGAACCGCTGTTTCATCCACGCACATGAAATTCCCTGTATCGAGCGTCATCTTGAAATTAGGACGCCCAACCGCATCGATCAGGCTTTGAATGCGTTCACTAGCCTGCATATAGTAGCCATGATTCTCTACACTTGTCGTAATTCCGAATTTGGAGGCGTAGTCGGCAATTTGTCTGCAGGCTTCCGCCAGCATAGGCAAATCCTTGTGAAATTGAACGATTGACCGTTCTCCAGAAGGTCTGGACGCAACGTCATGACGCATCAATTGGACCCCCAGCTCGTTCGCAATATCGACCTCCTGCTTTACACGCTCAATTTCTTGTTCAAGGCTCGCCTCATCCTCGGTAATAAAGTTAGCTCTAACCGTATAGTTCGATATATCGATGCCAACTTGTTCCGCTTTTTGGCGAATGGCCTGCACAAGTCCCGGATCCCGGGTCAGATCGTAACCGATCGGCACGATTTCAATGTGCTCTCCCCCTGCCTTTGCCGTCCACTCGATGACATCCGGAACGGTCATCTCCTTCGCGGCTATGGCACGGCTCAAGCTATTCGAGCTGATTCCCCATTTCATGCCCCTCACCTCCGTTCATTGTTTGTTGAATTTATTTCGAGCGAAATCGGGAAATGCAACCGGTTGCCCTTGATTGGCCGCAGACTGAACGGATAGCGGAAACACACTGCTTATCGCCACCGAGTCATACACATCCATCTCCGGCAGACGGTTCTCCCGGATCGCTGCGGCAAATTCCTCCATCACGAAATAATCCCCGAAAGAAGCAGCGGCTTCTGCTTTTTCCCGTGATCGACTCCACCAAGGATGCTCGAATTCATCCGCGTACTCCCAGAGAGGCGTCCAGACGGCTTTGCCGTTATAAGATCTCTCGGACGAACGGCTGTCAAACCATACCATCGGCTCTTCTCCTTCGAATCGAGGGGGCATGAAAGAACCCTTGGTTCCTTGCAGCGCATGATGCTTATAGTTGAAGGGGCGGGGCGAGGAGAAATCATTGCGCAAATAAATGACGGCTCCCTGCTTCGTACGAATTAACGTTAAGGCAGAATCCCCCTGCTTCCAGTAGTCCGGCTGTGCTCCCGGATGGTCCTTTCCGAACAACTCCGCAAAATAGTCGCATTGCGACGCCGGCTTCGAGACGACCGTCGTCATATAGTCGAATGAATCGCCGTCCTTCTGGTTAATGCCTAACCATTGGGCAATCGGTCCCAGAGAATGAGTTGGATAATTAATACCGTTAAAATCCCTTAACATCTCGCCGCGCCACTTCAATGAACCGTCTGCGTTATTGGTAGCTCTGCGCACATCATGGACATAGCCGCATTCCGCATGCGTAATTTCGCCGAACATGCCCTTCTCCGACATATTCCGGATCATCATATTCAATCGCGTGTAACAGAAATTTTCCGCCATCATGTACACTTTTCCAGTCTGTTCTACGGTCTCTACAAGCTCCCAACAATCCTCCAATGTGTGAGCGGAGGACACTTCGCAGAGGACGTGTTTTCCCGCCTTCATCGCCTGTACCGCTTGTCGCGCATGGATTAGCATCGGGGTCGCAATGAACACAGCATCGACGGAATCGTCATCCAACAGCTGTTCATAATTCGTGCTCGTCCGGATTCCGGGATACCGCTCTTTCCATTTGCCAAAAACCTGTTCATCCAAATCACATACCGCTGCCAGCTCAATTTGTCCTTGTAATAAATCCATCGTCTTCGTGTACGAGAACCCGCGGTTTCCACCTACAACCGCCAGACGGACTGGATGATTTAATGCCATGAATAATAACCTCCAATTGGCGATAAGCCATGTTTGTTTATAAGCAGATGTAGATGAATGCTCCCTGTGACTAGCCTTTCAAAGAACCGATCATCACGCCCTTAACAAAATGTTTTTGCACAAAGGGATAAATGACCAACAATGGCAGCGTCGAAATAATGATCAGCGAATATTTCATTAGTTCACTTAAATACATGCGGCTGCTGTCCCCACGGACATCTTCTTTGGCAAAATCAAACACCGTATTCAGCACTAAAATATTCCGCAAAAAAAGCTGCAAAGGATACTTATCCTTATCTGATAAATATAAAAGGGCTTCAAAATAGCTGTTCCAATGGTCAACGGCGTAAAATAAGGTGATGACGGCAATTACAGCCCCTGACAAAGGGATTACGATGCGGAGCAGAAACCGGAAGTTGCTGCAGCCGTCCATTTTGGCGGAATCCAGTAATTCGTCCGGAATCGAGCTTCGAAAGAAGGACATCATCACAATGACATTAAAAACATTAATGGCACTAGGGATCAAGAGAGCTAACCGAGAATCAAGCAAGCCCAAATTCCGGACCAGCAAATAGGTCGGAATCAAACCTCCCGAGAAGATTAATGTGAAAGCGAATATGAGGGCGATGGCTCTCCCGCCCAAAAAATCTTTTCGGGAAAGCGGGTAGGCCGCCGCTATCGTCAGGACAATGTTCAAGATCGTTCCAACGACCATATAAAAAACACTATTGGCAAACCCAACCCACACTTCCCGATACTCAAAAACCGCTTTATAACCGGCTAAGCTGAAATCCACAGGAAATAGCCACACTTTTCCCGATATTAAGGCTTGCGGAGAGCTAAAGGAGGCACTCACCACGAAGATTAACGGATACATGACAACAATCAATAGGCCGATCGCAAATGTATAATTGATGATATTAAATAGTTTGTCGGAGCCCGTTTCCCGAATCAGGTTATTTTCATGCATGCATTCACAACCTCCATCACCAGACACCGCTGCCGTTTACTTTTCTGGCAATCTGGTTCGCGATCACGATTAATACTAATCCGATTAAGGACTTGAACAGTCCAATTGCTGCCGCATAAGAGAAATCAGGTAGACCGGATAGAATCCCTGTGCGATAGACGTACGTATCGATTACTTCAGAGGCCGATATATTCAATGGATTCTGCAGCAACAATATTTTCAGGAAACCTACATTCATAAATCTACCGACTTCCATAATGAATAAAATAACAATAGTCGGCATGATGCCTGGGATATCGATGTGGCGAACCCGCTGCACTTTATTAGCGCCATCCATTACAGCCGCTTCATGCAGCGTTGGATCAATACCGGCAAGCGCCGCCAAATAAATGATCGAGCTCCATCCGATGTTCTGCCATATTCCCGATAGAACATAGATAGGGATGAAATAATCAGGCTCCATCATAAAGTTGATCGGTCTGCCCAGAACGGCCTCCACCAGCTTATGGATGACCCCCGTGTTCGGAGACAACAGCTGCAAGATAATACCGGTCATCACGACTAACGATATAAAATAAGGGGCATACGTGACCATCTGTACTGTTTTTTTGAACATCATCTTCCGAATGTAGTTCAACGATAAGGCCAGCAGAATGGGCGCCGGGAAAGCTACAAGTAGTTGAACAACTGAAATGAGCACCGTATTTTTTAGAATGATTTTAAAATCATAGGAATTGAAAAAACGTTGATAATGCTGAATGCCTACCCAATCGCTTCCATTTAGGCCTTTGACCACATTGTAATTTTTGAATGCCATCTGCAACCCGTATATCGGCACATAATGAAAGATGACGACGTACACAAATGGAATCAGGATGAGTGCATACAGCTGCCAATTGTGCAAAATCTGTTTCTGGGTGGATCGTGATAGAATCGCAACCAACTCCTTCACTACATCCCCTGGATTCAAAGGGGATGTAGGTTGGATTGTTATTTACTTTTTAAGATCGACGTTTCTCTGCACGATCTCGATATAAGCCGGAAGACCCGCGTTATTCAATTCTTTCAGATACGAATCCCAGTCCTTGTCCAGATCCAGATTGCCTGTCAGGAACTTGATCTCAAATTGGGATACCACATTCTTGATATTGTTCAACAGATCCCCATGCTTCGTCAGATCCTTCTCCGACAAGAAGAGGAAAGGAACTTTCAAATCCCGTCTGGAATAAGGGACGTATAGCTCATTGGTGGCTCTGTATAACCGAGGCTCGAGATCATTTTTATCCGCCATAGCTTCACTGTATGTAAAAGCGGCAGTACGATAGAAAGGAGCACTCTGTTGAAGGCGGTGATTGTTCTTCGTCCCATAAGGCATGATGAACTCCCACTTGGCATCAGCACCTGTATAAGACTTGGCTCCAGGAGCGGCTTTCTTCCAACCGACCCCTTCTTTTCCGAAATAGGCGCTCCATCCTTCTTCAAACATATTGTAAGGATTGTATAACCAATCGACCCAACGTATCGCGGCTTCCGGATTTTTGGCATCTTTGGTTATAGCGAATGCACCCATTTGCGGCGTTACGCCTCGATCCATTCCGATTCGTTCTCCATTCGGTCCGGCCAAGATTCCGACGGGTTGATAATCCTTATAGCGTCCGCTCTCTCCGTTATGGACTACCCAAGACCCCCACCATAAGCCTGTTACAGAACCAAGTCTTGTTTCATTTGGATATTCGCCGAGGGCAGTCAGAGCTTGACGGTCTTGCGTATACGCTTCCGGTTGAAGCAAGCCATCCTTCACTAATTTCCTCAAATATTTCAGACCTTCTTTGTAAGCAGGTTTATCTGCCACAAATTCGACCTTCTTGTCTTTCATTTGCAAATAATTGCGATTGTCGTAGTAAATAAAGGACTGCATGAAGAAGTTAGTAGGCTCCGCGCCTTTTAACGCTGAGAGCGGCCAGGCATTGGGATAATTCTTTTTGAAGGCGACCAACACGTTATAGTATTCATCCAATGTGGTCGGCATTTTGAGTCCAAGCTTGTCAAGCCATGGCTGATAGATCCACAGCTTGTTGGGCAGCGTCACGTGCAGCCCTTCATCCAGGGTAGGCAGCGCATATATATTGCCATCCAACGTATACATATAATCTTTGAGATATGGGCTATCCTGCATCATTTTCTTAATATTCGGCGCGTATTTATCGATCAGGTCATTAAGAGGCCTGAACACGCCTTGAGCGCCATAAGATACCTGCTGGCTGGCACTAATATTAGAAGCCATGAATATATCCGGCAGCTTACCGCCAGCGAGCGTAACTTGAAGTTTTTCCGCGAACCCTGCAGCAGGAGCGACATCCCACTCAATCTTGATGTTGGTCTTCTCCTCATACCACTTCACAAAATCATTGGTAGCCGGGTTCTCAACCGTGCTGTCTTGGATAGTGAAAATTTTCAATGTTTCCTTTTTATCTACAATGGGAAAGGTGCCCGGCGGTTTCACTTTGTCTGTAGTCCCATTAGGTGCAGCTGACTTCGTTGGCTCTTTTGAGGTCTCCTTTGGGGTCCCTTCAGGAGTAGCAGTAGGTGCGGAAGTGCAAGCGCTTACCAGAGATAATGTTAAAATCGATGCGGTCAACATTTTCAGGAAATGTTGTCTCAATTGAAAATCTCCCCTCATTCATATTTGGCTGCCTGGTTACATGAGTGGCCACCCATTGATGTAACTTACTCACATTATTTCATCCTTGCCCCCCGATCACAATGAGTCATCATTTAAAAACCATAGTAATGGAATAATGTTCTGCACATAGAAAAATCCTTCCCGTTAGTCGGAAGGATTCTCCAGATTCATTTCTAAGGATCGCCTATATTCCTTTGGTGTAACTCCATAATACTCCTTAAACAATTTGGAGAAATGTTCACTATTCTCATAGCCAATCTGATTGGCCAATTCATAAATCTTCAGATTATGATCCAGCAGCAGCAGCTTGGCTGTACGCATCCGCACATCCATTAAATATTCCCACACGGTTTTGCCCGTATCTTGCTTAAACAAGATCGTCAAATAGGATCGACTAATCGGAATCCGCTTCGCCAGCTCGTCCAAGGTGATTTTGTCAGCATAGTGCTCGTCCAAAAATTGTTTTATTTGATTCACGATACGGGGATTTTGATATTGATGCTCTTTCTTTAATCCGTGAATCATCTGCAGGATGCTTTTCTCCATTCTCATCACGGCTGCCATGCGAAAATAATAGCGTGTTTGCGACAACTGCAGCTTTTCTGAATCGAACCCATACTCCTTGGCCATCGACAGGGTATGTGAGAATTTCGGATATTTCACTTGCTTCACGACCAAATCGATCAATTCGCTGGACAGGGCATCCAACAAGTAAACTTCCTGATCGACCCATTGCTCCATCAAAGCAAGGGTATCACTGACAAGCATAGGGTATTTATCGAATTGATTCGTTCGGATTAAATGGGTCCATTGCTGTAAGATATCCTGTAACTGCTGCATTTTGTCCACTAATAAATGATACGCTCGTTCTTTCCGAATCTTGAGCAGCTGCTCCTCCGTCTTGGCTAGAGACTCATAAAGCGTCTGTCGATCAATAGGCTTCAGAATATAATCGGTGACGCCCAACTGCAGAGCTTGCTTGGCATAACTGAAATCATCGTAAGATGAAATGATGAGCCACTGCATCCACGGATACTTGGCTTTCACTTCTTTGATCAAGCTGAGGCCGTCCATGACATGCATGCGGATGTCCGTCAAGCAAATATCGGCATGATAACATTCCAGCCATTCCATCGCCTCTATTCCATTCCCTACTTCACCGCTTACAAGCCATAAAGGGTTATTCGCCTGTTCAATCTTAGCTGCAATACCGGAACGAATGTGAGGTTCGTCATCCACAATTAACACACGGATCATGATAAGGAGTCCTTTCTTCCCTCATTCTCGGACGATAGATAGGGAAATAAAATTTGAACGAATGCCCCTTGGCTGCTGTTATTTCCGATATGGAGCTTGGCCGTATGTGCAGGGTAATGCAAGTTTAAACGGTGTTGAATGTTCAGTAATCCGATCCGATCTGAACTGGGATTGGGACTATCGCTATCTTGGAGGTTTAACTGCTCCCTAAGTTCATGCAACCGTTGTTCAGAAAATCCTATTCCATTATCGGACACGAGAAATTCGACCGTGTTCTCATCGAATCGATGAACCGTAATCGCGATATGCAGAGAATCTATGTAACCATTTAATCCATGCTTAACCGCGTTCTCTGCTAATGGCTGTAGAATGACCTTCATACACTTCGTGTCCATGCAGTTCTCATCAACCTTCAATTCATAAGAGAAGCGTTCCAGGTACCGAATTTCGATGATTCGCAAATAATTGAGCAAATGATTAATCTCATCTTGTAAGGTTACGTTGGTAAATTTATAATTCGCGGTGTAGCGGAACATCTGAGCAAGCGACACCGTAATATTCTCGATATCCTCATGTTGGATTTTACTCGCCATCGAGTTGATAATCTCCAACGTGTTGTATAGAAAGTGGGAGTCGATCTGGGATTGGAGAGATAGTAATACTGCTTCTTGTTCAGCAAATTGGGCTTTTGAGAGTCTCTCGATTGAAAATTTGAGGTCGGTTAACATTTTATTATAGGAATGAGAGAGTGCGGATATTTCATCACTGCCTTCTACCGGCAGCATGACGGATATTCGACCTTGTCCTGTATGGTATAACGCTCTTTTCAGCTTCATGATTCTGCTCGTGAGTGAAGAGGATATTACCAGGATGATAATGATCGAAACCAGCAAACAAACCATTGCCGTTCCTATCACCATATTGCGGGTCGTGTAAATGCTTCCCATGATTTCTTCATAAGGGATAGCAAAAACGGACTTCCATTCGGTTCCGGAAATCGGTTTGAAAATGAGGATATCTCCCGACTTCTGATCCACGTAATAGCCGTATGGCGATTCCTGCAAACCTTGGTTAATATTATCGGCTATTGGTGTCAAGATGAACTCTTTGTTCGGGTGAGCAACAATGATCCCGTTATTATCTACGATAAAGCCTACTGCTCCATTGCCCAAATTCAAATGATTCAAAATGTTCTGCATCAATACAGGTTCAATATCAATTTTTACATATACTAACCCTTTATAGTTGAAGCTTTTCACAAGACTTATATAGGAAATATCTAATGTTTTGAGGGAGTTTTCAACATATTTTTTGTTGATATCAATGTGGTAGGTTATTTTATTGATTGGACTGAGGTCGAAAATCCAGTTTTCATCTTCTATGGTATATCCCGGCTTATAACCGTATCCGTTGGAATAAACCATATGATTGAAGGAGGGAGCATGATAGAACTGAATGGATAACAGCTCAGGATGGTTATTGACGAATGGACCAACAAAGTCTTTTATGATCGCCGAATACGGAACGATGGATTGGGCTCTTTCGTCCCCGCTGCTGTAATTGCTCCATGCTTGAAATTCATGACTGGTACCCAGTGTGAGCAAAAATTTCTCGTAATCTTTCAAGTAACCGGTCAAATTTAGATTGGCCTGTTCTAGTACGAGCAAGCTTAATTGAGTCGCATCGTTTTTAATCGTTTTCGACACTTGTAGATTGACGATGAATCCTATTACTAACAAATTAATAAGTACAATCAAAATGAAAGCAAAAATAATTTTTGACCGGAAGGAAGATTTCCAAATGGTTTTGATCGTTTCCAAACCCGCTCACCTCAAGACAGACATATAATGCCGGCGCAAGCAATAACATAAGCTGTCACAAGCATTATAGCTTATTCTCCTTGAGAATAGGGAACAATTTCCGTGCGGGGTGCCATTCTTCCGCAATACATACTTTATTATTGGAAGTCACAAATGTATAATTGTAATAACAGTTGAATAGTATTATAAGGAGGAAATCATATGAGTAAGGAGATCGAAATGGAGCGGAAGGTAACGAAGTTTGGGAATAGCCTTGGCATTACAATGACCGAAGCTTTGAAGCAAATCGGACTTGAACAAGGCGATACCGTGCACATCGAGGTGAAAGAAGTCAATGGAGAAATCGTCATTCGAAAAGCAAACAAAATCGCTCTGCCCGCAGGAATAAGCCCACAATTTATTGAAACCTTGGCGCAAGTTATGGATCTGTATGACGATACACTGAAAGGCCTGAAGGATCGCTAAAATGAACATCATCCGTTATTTATCCGTCCAAGAGGTCATTGCGATCAATGTGGCCCTTATCCAGAAATATAGCCCAGGTGAGCATATTGGTGTCAAAAATAGCGGTTTATTAGAATCAGCGGTTCTACGCCCTCAATCTTCCGCCTTTGGCGAGGATGCCTATCCATCCGTGTTCGAGAAAGCTGCCGCTCTCTTCGAATCATTAGGGCAGAATCATCCCTTTCAAAATGCAAACAAAAGAACCGCCTTCACTGCCTTAGTCATCTTTTTGCAACTGAATGGATATCTTTTCGTGATGAACCAGAAAGCAGCCGAAGATCTTACTGTCGATATGGTGAATCATCTCTTTTCTTTTCATGCTCTTACACGAGTAATCCATCTGCATTGCAAGGATGCAGTGGAACAATAAATGCAAGAACCCGACCTTATTCGGCCGGGTTTTTGCATTTGAAAGGGAACCCTGACCGTTAAGTCCTCAAACTACACGTTCAACTAAAGGGAGTTGAACCGTAACCTGAGTCCCGACACCTACGCGGCTTTCAATTCGCAATTCCCCGCCATAGCTGTCCAGTATCCGCTTGCAGACCACCAGTCCTAGTCCTGTCCCTGTCTCCTTCAAGGTGAAAAAAGGAACGAAAACTTCTCTTAGCACCTCTGGTGACATGCCTTTGCCTGTATCTTTAATCTTGATCAGAACACTGTCCTTTGTTTTTTCGGAAGAGATGATGAGTTGCCCATTCGAATCCATAGACTCCAACGCATTCTTAATCAAATTTAATATGACTTGTTTGAGATGGTCCTTGGAAACATCAATAAAAGCAGGGTCCGTCGTCATCGTGATCGTTAGTTGTACATTATGTAGATTGGCTTCCGATTCGATCAATGGAATAATGTCGGATAGAATATTATTGATATGATTGATTTCTTTAGAGGCAATTGCAGGCTTACCTACTATCAACAATTCACTCACAATCGTATTAATTCTGTCGACTTCTTTGAGAATTAGAGAGAAATAATATTGATCCTTGTCATCCTTGTATTTTTTGCTAAGCAAGGAAACAAAACCTTTAATTCCAGTGAGCGGATTACGAATCTCATGGGCCGTACTGGTTGCAATGATTCCTATTAACCTCAGCTTGTCTGCTTCATTAAGACTCAATTCCTTGGCTAGCTTATGTTTGGTTATAAAAGATTGTAACAACATAAAAAGAATGCTCATGAGAAAGAAACCGATGGTTAAATAGATCAAGAACGGTTTGATCAATAATTTGCCATGGTCCAGTATCATGATGGAATTGAGTTTCCAGGGTACCACTTCCAAATTTACATAAGAGCCTACGCCTTTACTGGCAACGGGGAGCTCCTTGGTCTGCAAGATGATTTTTCCCGTCTCATCGATGAGCTGGACAGCTTCATCCTTGACTAATTCCTGAATAACCTCGAGCATCTCTACTAATGAAATACTCCCCACTAACACACCTTTTATTTGTCCGGTTTGATCTTTTGCAGGGGTTGCGATTGAAAAAACATACCGGCCTGTAATCCTGCCGAAATGAGCTTCTGATATTTGAGTTTTCCCCGTGAGTACCGCTTGATGAAAATAGTTTCTGCCCGATAAATTAATTCGTTCCTTAAGCTCATTGGAACCTATAGTAATATCTCCAGTACTAGCGACCCAATAAAAACCAGAAAATCGCGGGTCCTCTTGATGTGTTCTAGCTAATACTTCTTCAACGAGTCTGAGATTGATCTCTTGGTTACTCAGTACCACGGCCAAGCTCTCTAATCTCCCAATCGTTTCTCCGATAAAGCTTTCGATATACATGGCATGGAAGCTCGAATACCTGTGGGCTGTTTCCTCCAGAATGGAATGATTATTCTTGGATTTAAAATATAAATAAGCGGAGCTAAAAATACAAAGCGGAAGGACTACAATTAATAAATATAAGGATATATTTCTTCTATTCAAAGCTAGTCTAAGTTGCCTCTTATACATAAAAAGTAGCTCCTAAACGGGCAGGATACAAGTATCATACCACCCCTTTTTCTATTGGACAATGGATTATGGAGTACGCGTAATGACGATCGGAGTTTTGGGTAAGACTAACCATGTAAATTTTGCAAATGACTACGAAACCAATATATTACCAATAGAAGTTCCCTTGGCCTTTTTGATATATTTAAATTTGCATGTTTTCAGCAAGAGATTGTATATAACATCAGGAGGGATCAACATGAAGAAACACAATCACGGTTTACGTCTCATAGTCATTTTGTTGGCAGGTCTACTTACGCTTGCAGGTTGCGCCGGAGGCAATAATAACGGCCAATCCCCATCCGGCTCTAATACAACGCCAGCTCCCGCCGCAGCAGATAAAAAAGTATTAGTAATGGGAACATCACCCGATTATCCTCCATATGAGAATGTGGATGCCAAGAATAATGGTGAGATCGTCGGGTTTGACATCGATATCGCGAAAGCAGTAGCGGCCAAGCTTGGGTATGAATTGAAAATTCAAAGTATGGATTTCAACGGCTTAATTGCAGCACTTCAATCGAAGCGCGTTGATTTTGTAATGTCCGGCATGTCCATCACGGAGGAACGCAAAGCGAGCGTTGATTTCTCCGAAGTTTATTTTGTCGCCCAGAACACAATTGTTTCCAAAAGCGATTCCACTTACAAAACGTTGGACGAGCTGAAGAACAAGCGGATTGGGGTGCAACTGGGCTCTACGCAAGAGCAGGTCGTTGCAGATCTGAAGGAGGCCCAAATTAAGAAACTAAACCGTATTCCTGACCTGATCCAAGAGCTGAAGTCGAATCGCATTGATGCAGCTATTATTGAAGATGCCGTAGTTCAAGGATATGTGAAGAGCAATCCAGACTTGAAGTTTCAAGTGATCGCTTCTGACGAGGAAGAGGGATACGCGGTAGCTTTTCCGAAAGGCTCTCCTTTGGTTAGTGATTTCAACAAATCATTGAAGGAACTCAGCGATACTGGCAAGAAATCAGAGCTCATCAAGAAGTGGTTTGAGTAACCGAAGCGTCAGTCATACGAGAAAGCAAGGGATGGTTGTACAATGAATTTAGATTTCAGTGTTCTTAACGGTTATATTCCTTATGTACTGAAGGGAACCGCAGTTACCCTTTTGTTCACATTTGTATCTGCGCTATTCGGTTTCATATGGGGCACCATTCTGTCGCTATTCAAGATCTCAGATATCAAACCGCTAAGATGGTTTGCAACGGTATATACATCAATCTTTCGAGGGACACCCCTGCTGCTTCAGCTTTTCTTGATTTATTACGCAACTCCCCAGATCTTCCAATACGATATCTCACCGCTGATGGCAGCAGGTCTGGCCTTCGGTCTTAACTCGGCTGCCTACTTGTCGGAAACGATCCGAGCCGGCATACTATCCGTTGATCGCGGACAGAGGGAAGCAGCCATGTCGCTTGGAATCCCTTATAGGACCATGATGATCAGTATCATCCTGCCGCAGGCGGTTAAGAATATTCTCCCTGCGCTGGTGAATGAATGTATTGCTTTGCTTAAGGAATCCTCGCTTGTTTCTGTTATTGGTGTAGAGGATTTGATGCGCCGTGCCAATGTGGTCGGTTCCGATACGTTCAAATACTTTGAGCCGTTACTATTTGTGGGGATCATTTATTATGTTCTGGTGCTGATCCTTACCTTCATCGCCCGGATTCTTGAGAGGAGGCTGCGTCGTAGTGATTAAAGTAGAACATTTGTCCAAGTCGTTCGGAAAGCAGACGGTGCTGCACGACATTTCTACGACCATTAGCCAAGGTGAAGTTGTTGCCGTCATCGGCCCTTCCGGCTCGGGTAAATCGACGTTTCTCCGTTGTCTGAACCTGTTGGAAACTCCATCAAATGGGCGGATCAGGATCCATGACAAGGACATCACTGACCCGAAAACCAATATTGCGCAGGTGCGAGAACGGATCGGGATGGTATTCCAGCATTTTCATCTGTTCCCGCATATGAGTGTCATTGAGAATATATGCTTTGCACCTATGAAAGTGAAGGGTTGGTCCAAAGAGCAAGCACGCCGCAAAGCACTAGAGCTCCTGGAGCGTGTAGGGTTGGCAGACAAGGCGGAAGCCTTTCCCTCCAGACTCTCCGGCGGGCAAAAACAACGCGTCGCCATCGTCCGCAGCCTTGCCATGGAGCCTGAAATCATGCTGTTCGATGAGCCTACCTCCGCCCTTGATCCGGAAATGGTCAAAGAGGTGCTGGATGTCATTCGCAGCCTTGCCCAGACGGGAATGACTATGGTCATTGTCACTCACGAAATGCGGTTCGCTCAAGAGGCAGCCGACACCATCTATTTTATCGATAACGGTCGTCTTGTTGAAAAGGCAGCACCTGAGCTGTTTTTCAGCAATCCTCAGAACGAACGCGCTCGTCAATTCTTGGATAAAGTACTGTAATTTGGCACGCGGGCGAGTAGTAAGATGGGCTGCGATTGCTGTGGTGCCTGGGTTCCGCCCCAAAAACTTCTCAAGCCAAGAAACCTGCCTCAAGAGGCGGGTTTTTCTTTATTTAAGTTGACACTTAATTAAGTGTATGCTAAATTAATGACATGATAGAAAAAGCCATCCACGCTCTAACAGAGCCTAGACGCAGAGATATCCTGTCTCTAGTCCGCAATGAGGAGCTTACCTCTAGTGCGATTGCGTCTCATTTTTATATCTCAGCGCCAGCAGTATCGCAGCATCTCAAGGTTCTC
>FWWL01005561.1_pt1 | contig 19425 bp, 16 predicted proteins | sample 2228331 | NCBI WGS metagenome assembly FWWL01 (sample SAMEA103939775, study PRJEB20133) | metagenome | reverse complement strand
TCTAGAAGCGGCAGAAGAGTATTTGGTAATTAATCTAGTGGAAAGTCATTAGAATTCATTTGTCTTAATTTAAATATTTTTAAGAAATTATATATTTAAACTTATAGGGAAAATATTAAACACATTTAGATTTGAGGTTGACTAAAATTTTACTTTTAATTTTTAATTGAACTCGTTATCTTTTGCGGGTATAGTTCAGTGGTAGAATACAACCTTCCCAAGGTTGAGATGCGGGTTCGATTCCCGTTACCCGCTCCAGCAAAAATGCTCTTTTGCTTTACTTCTCTGATTTACAATACAAGTATAATACAAACCCAAATTTAACTAACATAAAACTAAAATTTACTAAGATTTTGTGTTATGAAGTGTTCTATGGAAACATAATTAGAATTAGTTTTCGGGTTTTAGTTAAAATTTTATCAAACTTGAAATAACTTAAAGTTATAAATTGGTATTTTTACACATAGCTAAATCACATTTTTCCAGAGAGCATAGAATAATGGCAATTCGTTTACTTAGAGATAAAATTGTAAATCAAATTATGAAGCTGAAGCAAATTCCCTTCCCTGTGACAGTGGTTAAAGACATAGACGAAGCTACAACCGAAGTATTAAGTAATACTAGGTTGTGGTATGTAACACCTCTAATAATTCCTATATAATTTCGGTTGAAGTTACTAATTGAGGTTAAATTGTGCAATTTTAGGGTGGTTTTTGAATAGTTTTGAAGATGTGTTAATACTTTTGTTGACATCAACACAAAACTGAAGTAAAATAGTAGTATTACTACATAATCTCGCTAAAACAAAAACTTTTTTGACTTTTTATGATGAACGATTGGTCCAATTATCAAAATCAACAAAATAATCAGACAGGTTGGAGCAAAGAAGACCAGTTAAGAAGAGATTATGAAAACTTTTTGGCACAAAAACCTTACAAAAATTTACACCCTTTGGAGAGAGATTATGAACATTTTGTTGACCAAAGATCTAGACAGTTACCTCAAACTCAAAAGCTTGACTTACAAAAACTTCGCCAAAATTACAATAAAAATTACCCATACCATTCTGCATTAGACCTGATACCTCAGAGCTCTGCTTCAAATAGACAAGGATCAAGAGCTTTTAGACCTAATTTTGTTCAAGTTAGTCCAAATCAAAACCAAAACTTTTTTAATTCCAAACCTGTTTCTAACAATCTTCAAGAAAAACTCTCTACACTGAAATCAAAATCAGTCAAAGGAAAAAAACGACGCAAACTTGTGCCAGTAATTATTGGGGCTATAGTTTTGGGTTTGGTGCTTTTGAGTGGTGGTTTATTTGTTAACATTATCAAACAACAAGAGCAACAAAAAGTACTAGCTAGTGTCGATAAAAACATTCAACTTTTTGAGCAAAACAAACAAGCAACTATAGAAACTTTGAAAAGATTAGAAACTTCTCCGGAAAAAATTGGACAAAATCAGCAGTCATTAATTTTGGACACCTTGATACTAAAAAACCAACAAGCAATGGAAGCTATAGATAAATCAGGTAGTGAGGAGTTTGTAAATTTAGCAAATCAAATAGAGCAAGAGATGGAAACTACGATTGATAAACTGACTCTGCTACAGCAGGCTTACAAAACATTAGAATGTCACAATCGTTCGGTCTCTCAGTTACAAATCGCTACCAATAATTTCAGAAAAACTTCTGAACAATTTAACCAAAGCCTGCAAGATAAAAATTTAGAATTACATTTACAAAGTGTGGATAGCCTAATTGTTAATTTACAAGATCTCTCGGTAATAGCTTCAAACCATAGTTACTGTTTTCAAAACGATACTTTTTTCAAAAATGAAAATTTGATAATGGCTTTAGACAAAGCTTCTGTTGGGTTTTTTGAACTAAAAAATTTGTATTCTCAGTATAAGCAGGCATTTGAGGCACAGAACGACGAAGTAATTTTACAAGTATCTACAAAAATCACGGAATTTAGTATAGAGTTAAACATTAACCCAGACCCTTCAGAGATGTTTACCACTCAAATTAGTCAGGCTATTAAAGATTTAATAGAATCTTTAGAAAATGGTAAAAATCAAATCAAAACCCAAAAAGAAAAACTTGCGGCGGGGTAATTAGCAGTCGTTTATTTTACTTATATTCAGGTAAATTTGCGGCATCTAGAAGTTGTGCATTGAATTGTTCATTACCCAAGTTGTTGACAATTTTGATTAACTGTGGGTCTAATTGTTGGTTATGACTAATTTTACAGCGGATAAAATCAGAAATATTGCGATTATCGCTCATGTTGACCACGGTAAGACTACTTTGGTAGATGGTCTTATTAGACAAACCCTAAAAATTAGAAACCTAGAAAATCTGGGTGATTTGATTATGGATAACTTGGATCAAGAAAGAGAGCGAGGGATCACCATCAAAGCCAAAAATGCTAGTATTTATTACGAATATAAAGCTAAACCAGAGCTGGCTGGAACTTATAAAATCAATATAGTTGACACTCCCGGACATGCTGATTTTGGTGGTGAAGTAGAAAGGACTTTGCATATGGTTGATGCAGTGGCTTTGCTAGTGGATGCCCAAGAAGGACCTATGCCTCAGACCCGTTTTGTTCTTAAAAAAGCTATAGAAACAGGCCTCAAAGTTATTGTTATTTTGAACAAAGTAGACAAACCAGCCGCTAATCCATCTCGTACATTGTCTTTGGTGGAAGATTTGTTTTTAGATTTAGGAGCCAGCGAGGAGCAATTAGCTTTTCCTATCATTTATGCCAGTGGAGTCAACGGTCAAGCAGGGTTTCAGCCGGATCAACTTAAAGACAATCTGTTTGATTTTTTGGATACAGTAATAGAATTTGTGCCGGCACCTAAGGTTTCTCGAAACGATGCTTTTTTAAATCCCTTACAGATTTTGATTCTTAACCTTAAGTATGACTCTTATAAAGGAAAGATGGGAGTAGGTAGAATTACTAGTGGTTTTATAGAAAAAAACATGTCTGTACAAGTAATTAAAGAAAATTCCATTAGTAGAGGGAAATTATCAGCGATTATGGTTTTTGATGGTCTTGGAATTAGTGAAGTTGAAAGGTCAGAAGCTGGTGAAATTGTGATGATTGCTGGAGTAGAGGATATTGCAATTGGTGATACTGTAACTACTGTTGAGTTTAACCAAGCTTTGCCTAGAGTTAAAGTAGATGAACCTACGATAAAAATGACTTTTGGGGTCAATACTTCACCTTTTGCTGGCAGAGAAGGTAAACTAACCACATCTCGCCAAATCCGCGAGAGGTTATACAAGGAATTAGAAACTAATGTAGCTTTGCGGGTGGAAGATCACCCTCAGTCCAGTGAAAAATTTATAGTTTCGGGTAGGGGGGAGCTACATCTTTCTGTTTTGATCGAAACAATGAGAAGAGAAGGGTTTGAGTTAGAAGTTAGTCGTCCTGAAGTTATTTTTAAAGAAATTAATGGACAAAAATACGAGCCGTTTGAGATCGTAGAAATTACGGTTCCCTCAGATTATCAAGGAGTAGTCATGCAAGAATTAGGCAAGCGAGGGGCAGATATTCAACAAATTAAACCCAACGACATCAACACCGAATTTCACTTTTTAGCCAAGATGCCTACCCGTACTTTGATCGGTTTAAAGTCCTATTTATTGACTGCTACTAGGGGTACTGTGATTATGAATAATATCTTTGATTCTTACCAACCTGCAGCGAATGTCCAGATTAGCAGCTCTCACGGAAGTCTTATTAGTACCGAAATGGGGACCAGTAACAGTTATGCTTTGGAAAATGCCCAACAAAGAGGGGTGCTATTTATCGGTCCCGGTGTGGAGGTTTATCCGGGTATGGTCATTGGACAAAACTCTAGAGACAGCGATCTCGAAATTAATCCTTGTAAAGGCAAAAAGCTCACCAATGTTCGGGCTTCTTCGGCAGATGAAGGAATTATTTTAACTCCACCTAAACAAATGACTTTAGAAGATTGTTTAGAATACATTGGAGACGATGAATTAGTAGAAGTCACCCCTCAAAACCTTAGAATCCGTAAGAAATATTTAGATCCTAACGAACGAAAAAAGATGGCTAAGTAGAAAAGATACTCAAAAAATTTTTGATTTTGTTTATAAAAATTAACTTTTATGGTCGTAAAAGAATTTTCACAGACTTATATCAGTTTCACTAATCACCTTGTCGTTAACTGATAAGAGAAAAAGAATGCCCCGTCAACCTGCGGTTGAAACCACTTTAAGAAAGGGAAATTTTAGACTTATTACCCTCTTGAGGAGTGCCCGCAGGGCGGGGTGGTTAATTTCCCTCATGGATGAGTCTGTTCGTCAGAGCAGGGGTGGTTGAATTGAGAAATTTTTGATATTTAATGAAATAAGCAATCAAAACCAAAACCACCTTTTGATTAAAATATTTTTCCGACAATTTTTGGTTATTTTGTTTCTGATCCTAGTCTATTAAATATGGTTTAATTTTGTTAAAATACATTCCGTGTTGTCTATTAAAATCTCTAGTCATATCCTCGCCACATCTAAAAATATTTCCTCCAGAATGAGTTTTTTGTAGTTCAGTTACATCATATTTATTAGAATTTACTGTGATAATACATCTAGTTGGTTGGACTGTTTCGGCGGGTGGTGTTATTTCTTCTTGGTTTTGATTATTTACAGGTTGGTTTTCAGAATCAGAGTTGGTCTGCCTTAAGTTATCTGTTTTAGGTTTAGAATCCTCTCCAAAAAATTGAAAAATAAAAAAACCAATGATTATAACTAATAGTACAGTAAAAATAGAGATTATGATTTTTGGAAAATGGCTATTAGGCATAGGCATATTATTAAAAAATTTAGAATTTTAATAACTTTTTTTTCTAAATTGTCTTTGTTGAAAGACAAAAACCCACGAGTAAATTTGTAGGCTGGCAATAACTATAGTTGGTAATGCGAAATAAATCAAGTTTTCTAAGTTAAACTTAATACCCAAAAACTCTACGGTGAAGGGTGGTTGTAAGACTATGTGTAAAACTAATATCCATAATGTGGGATATACAAGATAGTGTAGTCTTTGCCAATTTTTCTTTAAAGTTTTTACAGAAAAGTCGTTGGAGGTAATATACAAAAACAACAGTAAAAATAGAGCAATCAAGCCAAAAATTTCAAATACGGGTACGAGGTCTAAAGTTGGGGGGCCAAACAAGATTATAAAAAACAGTCTTACCCACAAGTAGTGCATAAAAGCAAAAATAAAGACTAAAATCCCTAATCTTCGTCTAGCTGGCCACAAAAACAGATATATTTGTTTTAGGAAACCTTGGACACCTAGTCGTTTGAGAATTCCCGGAAGTGCCACAATCCATAACAAAATAATGGCGATTTTACCGGTTATTACCCCTGCTTCTCGCCATTCTGTAGAGATAGAAGTAAACGAAAATCCGATCGTTAGGTATCCTAGAATTATCAAAACAAGTAAAAAATTTTTGAACCAAAAACACTTTTTTTTAACATAACAGTAGGACCTAGATGGTCTAGGTATGTTCTAAAGAAAGTAATCTGTCAAATCTAATTTTTCTATTATTCACTTATAAGAAAAACAGACAATTTATTTATTTGATAATTATGTTATGTAGGCACTTAATTTTAGTAAAAAGTGAAATTACTAAAGTATATAGAAAGCAAAACTTCTTTTTATTGTTAATAATCTATTGACTAAAATCTAAGTTTGGTTTTCTATTTTTTGTAGAAAAAGTATAGAAAAAATAAAAATTTATGAGTTCTGTTATTGAGGCGGTTAATCTAGTAAGAAAATTTCAAATAGACAAAAATAATTTTGTCCAAGCTCTTGGTCCAGTCTCTTTTGTTGTTCCCAAAAATAGTTTTACCATCATTATTGGTAGAAGTGGTAGCGGAAAGTCGACTTTACTTAATCTTTTGACTGGTTTAGACAAACCAACCACTGGTGAGCTTTATGTTTTAGGGCAAAATTTAGCTAAACTTAACCGTAGGCAACTTGCTAAATATCGTTCAAGAATTGGTATTATATTCCAACAGTACAATTTAATCCCCAATCTGACAGCTTTGGAAAATGTGTTAATGGGTTCGTGGTCTGGTGGTGGCAGTGCAACTGTACAAGAGGCTTTGGATATTTTGGAGCAGTTTGATTTAAAACACCGATCTACAGCCGATGTATCTAAACTTTCTGGTGGAGAAAAACAGAGAGTAGCGGTATGTAGAGCCTTGATCAATAAGCCAGAAATTTTGTTTTGTGATGAGCCAACAGGAGCTTTAGACAGCAAAAATGAAGAAAATGTTCGAGAGATTCTGGTAAAACTACATAAGCAGGGGATGACTATAGTTATGGTCACTCATAATCTAGATTTTCAAGATATTGGCACTCAAGTATTTAAACTTGATGATGGTTTGTTGTCCGTGCTTAAACACCATGGATCGACTAATCACAACCAAATAGTCGTTAGGGAATATAAAAAAACCAAACATAATGAAGAAGATTTATGGTTATTTAGAGACTTTTTGGACGAACCTGATATTTATGATTACCTGTCTAACAACCTTCCCGAAGAAGATACAAAAGTTCGCGAGGCTACTTTACTATGTCTCAAAAGTATTATTACTGAAATAAGCGATCATTTTCCAGCTAAACGAGTTTTCCCTTTTGGTTTTTTACCGATTGCTAAAGATTTTGAGGGTAACTTGATTGTGTATTTTCTTGAAGATAAAGGTATTTATTATTTGGATAGCGAAATTTTTCTAGAAGATACAATTAGAATTGTGAAAAAAGGTAAAAAAATTATTAAACGATACGAAACACACTCGATTATTAGTCATGCAGAGAAAGTTTTTGGAAGTATTAACGATTTTATGAATGCAGTATATCCTTTAAATTCTTCTAAATAATCAAGCTAAATTTTAAACATTTAAACAAATAATTTATGACTATTAAAGCTTTTTACCTCTTACTTTCTAAACAAATTCGTTCCAAATTTGGTAGAGTTTTCTTAGCTTCCGGGGGAATTATGATTGCCGTTTGGGCAATTACTCTCACTAATGCCCTTTCTTTGAGCTTAAATGAAACTATTGTAAAAGCTATTAATAGTCAAAATCTAGCTAGAGAAATTCAAGTTAATAAAACTAAAGATGGAGTAATTCGATTTGATGAGGCACCTACTTTTGTGGCTATGGGTTTATCAGAAATTGCAGAATTAGGTAAAATAAAAGGAGTTCGTGCCGTTTCACCTCGTGACTATCTTGATTTTTTTGTTAAAACCGAGCAAAATAAGGATTTTAAATGCAACGAAGAATTCATCAAAAATCAGTCTGTTTTTACCAATCAATTTATCCAAAACCTTAACCAAGCCCAACCAACAACCGAAGATAATCAAGAATCTTTAGAAAAGATAAACCAAAACTGCAAATCCGTTACTACTTTTTCTAATGTTTTTGAAAACTTTTACGAAACTCATCGTACTAATTGGATAGGCAGTACAAAAGCTCCACAAAGGGGAGAAATGGTTGCGTGTTTTCAATGTGGTAGTTTAAATTTTGCGGAGTATTTGGGAGTAAGTAGTCCCGAAGAAATGTTAGGTAAAAAAGTTTACATCGAACTTGCATCACCCCCCTTGATGACTAAAATCGGTGATCAAGTTAGTGTTATAGATATTAACCGCATTCCTCGCCAAAAAATTACCCAAAGTGCCACTGTTGAAATGGTTATTGTGTCGGTGATTGATGATAGAGATTCAGATAGTTTCACCTTAACCGGTGGGGCTAACAACAACTTTTTTATTGATTTTAGTTATTATCTAGATGCCATAAAACTTACTAACCCCACCGTAAACCTTAACGAAATTGGTTTTTTGGAGGTGGTAATTTTTTTGGAAGATTATACCTACATTGATTCCGTCCTAGATACCCTCAAAGATAAAGGTTATTTTGCCACTTCAATAGCTAAAATTTTGATTAATAGTGTAGATACGGTGCTTGCGATTCAAAGGATTGTGTTGTTTGGTTTCGGTATGATCATTTTGATTGCTTCTGTATTTGGAATTGTTGCCATAATGATCATCTCAGTGTTGGAGAGAAGAAAAGAAATTGGAATTCTTAAGTCAATGGGGGCTAGAGATGGGGATATTTTTAATTTATTCTTAGCTGAAAGCAGTTTTCTTGGGCTTTTTGGGTGGTTGGTAGGCACAGGTTTGTTTTACTTATCATCTATTTTAATTTCTCAATCTTTTAGAATATTTGTTCTGGAAAATGAGGACTGGAAAACTAACCTACAAAACTTTAATATTACCAGCTTTACCCCAGTAGCTCCGTGGTGGCTTTTAATCTCCACTTTGGCGGTTTCCTTGTTTTTTACTTTAATTTCAGGTATCTATCCAGCTATTAAAGCCGCCCGCCAAAATCCGGTGGATGTCTTAAGAAGTGAATAAAAAGGTGCAGTTTTTTTAAGTTTGTTTTTTGTAGAAATATAGTTTTAATATTCCTGTGTGATTAATTCGTTTTTATTTAAGGTTTTAAAAACCACTAACTCGCTTGAAAATCTGGTAAGAATTTTTAAAAAGAGAACCACCAACTTGACATTTATGATTAAAATCGCTAAGCTTGGACAGCTATTTTTTGTAGCTTTTGCTTGTTTGTCTTTTACAGCAGATTATTGCCGAATTAGCTCAGCTGGTAGAGCATCGGTTTTGTAAACCGCAGGTCGTCGGTTCGAGTCCGACATTCGGCTCCATAAAAAAATAAAAGTTAATTGTTTTCTAAGCTTAAAATTTCTTAGAATTTAGTAAGATTAAACTGTTTGAAAACTCAACATAAAACTAAAAATTAAAAATATGTCAGAAATAAATAACAACCAAAACAAAAAAAATTATGATGAAAATTTATCATCAGACACGGTTCTTTTAGAAAATAAAGATAAAGAAGCTGTAGAAAATGCCACAAAAGAGGCAGTCGTTGCTGTTGGTAATACAGAAAAATCAACACTTTTACCCCTGTTTTCTAATAAATATAAGCCAATTATCATAGTCACTATAATATTTATAATTTTTGTGCTTGGTGGTGTTTTGTACATGGTGTCAAACAATATTACGAATAAAAGTAAGCAAATTAACCATCCCCAAGTCACTGTCGTACAACAAGAAATGATTCAAATTGATTTTGAGAAATTGGAACTTGCAACCAAAAGTGAGGAAAGACAAAGAGGTTTTATGTTTAGAGACGAGATTTGTGATAAGTGTGGCATGTTGTTTGTTTTTCCTGAGGAGTCTGAGTTAACTTTTTGGATGCCTAATGTTTATTTTCCTTTAGATTTAATTTTTATGGATCAAAGTGGTGTAATAGTTAAAATTCACGAAAATACAACCCCCAACAACGACCAAAAAAAATATTTTTCAGAAAAGCCTGCCCAATATGCCTTGGAAACAAAAGCTGGTTTTGTTAAGAGTTCTGGCTTGAAAGAAGGTCAAAGAGTTGATATTCAGCACTTACAAAAGCAAGGTGTGAAGTTTGTTTGGTTTAATGTTGACGAATAATTTCTGAGTTTTGCATTATATTTGGCGAATTTTGTGGATCTATAGGTAGGATTAAGTTTTTGTATTTAACAAGTCGACAAGACTGTCAGTGGCTTAGTCAAAGCATTCTGAAACCAAATCATGAAACTAAATCAATTATTTTAAAATTTTAACCTAATTTAAGAGTGATATTAGTCTTGAAAACCTTAGAAGTAATTTACAACTAATTTGAAGTTTTCATTATAAATAAAGGTTTGTGTTTATAACCGTCACATTGATCTTTTGCTACCTAAATTACAAAATTTATAAAACATTTGACAACTAAAGTATATAAAATTTTAATTTTTTCTTGAAATATGTCTTCAAAGTCAAATACCGAAAAAAAACAAACCCCAAAATCAGAAGGTTTCGTTGAACAAAGTTTTGTAACTGTAGAAGAATTACAAAAAACTAAGACGGATCTTCAAAACCTATCGTTCGTATCCATTTTTTTAGCTGTTTTTAACATTGTTTTAGTATTTGTAGTGGCTTGGGTTGTCGGCTCTCAATTAAATTCTGCTGAAATAAAAGGTTTGGACGAGAGGTTATCATTAGTAGAAGATAAATTAGATCAAGTAATTAGTATCTTACCTCCAGAGTTGAGACCAAAAGTAGGGGTTACAGTAGCACCTCCAGACAAGACTGTAGACAGATGGAAAGGGGATAAAAACAATCGATATGTTTTAATAAAGTATTCTGATTTGCGATGTCCCGGTTGTGTGGCTATGCATCCAGAAATAAAGGCTTTTATAGAGAACAATCCATCTGAGATATCTCTAGTGTTTAGAAATTTTCCAGTAACAAGTGGAAATCCAAATTCACTTCGTTTAGCCAAGACAGCCGAGTGTGTTGCCAAATACAACGGAGAAGGAGCTTTTTGGAATTTTGTAGAAGGAATCTACTCTCAAACCATAGAAGAAACTATAGAAGGTGAGGAAGCTTTATCCAAATTTGTAGAAAATCCGTCTAAAATTGCGGAATGTGTTAAAAATGGGGAGGCAGATCAAAAAATAGACAGAGATTTAGAAGATGCTAGACAAGCAGCCATTGGAGCGACTCCTACACTTGTATTTTATGATACCCAAACCGGCAAAATATCCTTTGTTCGTAATCTTGGACCAGCAGAACATTTACAACAACTATTTAACGAATTTAAAGATAAGTAAAAGTAGAATTTATAAAAATTTAATATTGACTTATATTCTAAAATTAAAATTATTTGCCGATTAACAATAAAACCAAAATGACAAAGAGTTTTATAGAATCGTTAAGGAATTTAATGAAGATATAAGCTTAAATATTCTAAGTTGGTTTAGTTTTTATAAAACAAAAACAGAAGGGAGAAACAGAAAGCTGTTTTGATATGTCTTATCAAAAAAAAGATATTTTAGATTTTTGTCAGAAACCGTGCTTTGAGCACAATCTAGCAAAGACTAAAATAAAATCTAAATTTGTATAGAAGTTAACTCAAAGTTGAAATAAAAATTTGGATATTTGTTTGTACTCTTATTTTTAAAATATAAATTGGCTGATAATCTGATGGTTGATAATCTGAAGACAAAAAACTTTGATTGTTTAAATACAAAAGATCTGGTATAATAAGTTAATTATGTTATTAACATAAACTTTTTTGCCATAATATCTATTTTCAGTAAATATAAGTTTTACTTAATCTAAGTCGACTGTGTTAAACAAAAAATAAGGGACAAGATGAAAAAGAAAAAAATTATTTTTTTAGTTAATATTATTGCAATCAATTTTTTGATTGTAGTAATTTTCTCCTTTATTTTTTATAAGTTATATTTATACTATAATTATAATTCTAGTCAATCAAGAACAATAGTAAAAACAGAATTTGAGGATGAGGAATATTCTAATAAAATATTAGAATACGTAAATATAGAAAGACAAGAAGCAGGTCTCTATCCTTTACAAAAAGATTATTTACTAACTTTAGCAGCTCGTTTAAAGATGGAAGATATGATTAAATATGATTACTTTTCCCACACAAACCCAACAAATAACAAAAAATGGTCTGAATTTATTAAGGAGTCTGGCTATGTATACAAAAAAATTGGAGAAAATTTAGCTATTGGTTATAACGATCCAAAAAAAGCTGTGGAAGGTTGGATGGAATCGCCAACTCACAGAGCAAACATTTTGTCAGATGGGTTTATTCATTCTGGTATAGCACATCAAAATGTAATTTATTACAATAAAGAAACCGTAATTTTAGTCCATTTTTTTGGGGGTTGATATTTGTGTGGATTTATATTTGTGATTCAAGTTATTTTTAGATTGGTCCTATTAAAGGATTATTTTTTAGTTAATTATAATGTGTTTTAAGTTCTTGTGTTTGAGAATGTTCTTGCTTAACTCAATATTTAAGGAGTAACTAGAAATTAAAAAAGAGTTTGTGTATTTTAGGGAAATAACTTCAAAATTTCTTGATCCATCTTTTGAAAGAAAACTTTAGAGTCAAACTGTGCGGCATGTTTTTGGCAGTCATCTTTCATGTTTTTGACTTTTACCGGATCAATTTTTCTTATCAAGTTTACCAAATCTTCTACAGTTGGGTTAGGTGGAAGTAAAAATCCAGTTTTTTGGTCAATTATGGTTTCTAACAAGCCACCTTCAGCTACTCCAATGACTGGTTTTCCAGCCGCCATAAGCTCGCATTGCACAATTCCTGCATCCTCGTCTATAGGTATGACAATTCCAGCTAAACAATTACCTACCAACTCTGCTAACCTTTCTTGACTAACTAATCCTTCAAAAGTTATGTTTGTCAGATTTCTTGAAGAGATTTGTTCTTTTACCCAGTCTTCTAAAGGTCCACTAGAACAAATAACTAATTTTTTATCTGGCATTTGAGCAAAGGCTTCTACAATCAAGCGAATCCTTTTTGGTTCTTCCAGTCGAGAGTGGGATAAATAGTAGTCGCCGGTAGAAATATATTTAAATTTATTGGTTTGAACAGCTGGGTAAATCGGTATAGAATCAATGCCAAAGTACTTTTTTAATCTGTTTTGAATATTTTTTGAATTACTAATAATTAGATCCATCTCTAATAAATCTTTTTTGTATTGATGGTTGACCAGTTTAGCCAGAGCTTTGTATATAGGTCTAAATAACACCGGAAGTTTAGCTAGTTTCTGGTCCATTTGATCCGTAAAAATTCGGGGTGGAGTGTTACAATAATTAACTTTTTTAACATTTTTGATTCTTCTTTGAGCAAAAAAGACATTGCCACTAAAAATCACCAAATCATAATTTTCTAGTTTTTTAATTTTTGGGCTAAACAACCAAAACAACATTCTTTTTAGGTGGAGTAGTCCGGGTATTTTGCCGTCTTTATGTAAGTATTCAAATTTATATTTTGGGTCAAAAAGTTCTTGGCTAAAAGTGTCATTTGTTTTTTCTGGAAAGAAGATGTCTGTCCTGAGAGCTCCTGCATAAAGATCGGCATTATAGTGGTTTCTAATTTGAAAAATGAGTTTTTCAGCTCCACCACGACATTTAAAAAAAGAGTATAAAATGGCAATTTTTTTGTTTTTTAATCCATCTGGAAGTTCTGGCATGAAATTGTTTTTTAGTTAAATCCGAATTTGTCTTTCAATAGTGATTTTCTCAAGTTAATATATTAAACTAAAACATTAACCCAATAATCTCATTCGTCCAGTCTACAGTTTTTTGATTTTCTACAGGATCTTCCTCTAAAGTATCGATTTTAAGAATATCGCCTACTTGTATTCCTCCAAATTTTTTAAACTCTTCCGCTAACTTTTCTGTTCCACCACAGAAAAACTCGTAGCAAGACTCACCAGTACCAAATACTGCAAACCTTTTTCCTTCCAGTTTTGGAGGGTTATTTTGTAAATCTTCAAGGTAAAAACGAAAATCAAGTTGAGTTTGTCCTTCGTCCCAAGTGGAAGTCCCCAAAAATAAAAAGTCATATTTATCATATTCGATATCGGTTGTGTCGGCAATATTAATTAAATCAGTTTCCATACCCTTAGCTTGTAAGGTTTTAGCTACAGTATTGGCTAGTTCTTCAGTGTTACCTGTGGAGGAGCCAAATAATACTAGGACTTTCATAATTTTAAAGAATTTAAGGTTTGTTAAGGTTAACAAAGTTTTTAAATTAAGAAATGTTTTTTAGTCAACTTACATTAAACAGTATAAAAAAGTATAAAAATATAACGAGGAGTTTCTAGAACAAGATGCTTAACTAAGTAAAAATACCTAAAAACTACAATAACAGTATCTATTGATAACCTTAATCATACATAGCTAGCCTAGCTTGAGTCATATTTGGTATTTTAATACCTAATTTTTGAATAATTTTATTTTTTTCAAAAACTCTTTTGGTTTGATCAAACAATATTACTTTACCTTCGCTCAAAATTAAACTCAAATCACAAAATTACCACAAAAAATCTGTGTCATGTTCTATTACAATTATAATTTTGCCTTTCTGGTTTAGTTTCCATAAAAATTTGTATATTTCCATAGCAATTTTGTAATCAAGCATAAATGATGGCTCACCAAGGAGGGTGTAGTCTGTTTCTAAAGCTAATACACAAGCTAAAGCTAGTTTTTGTTTTTGGCTCATAGAAAGATCTTGAGGGTTAGTTTTTTTCTGATGTTGTAAGCCCACTAACTCCAAGGCTGTATTCACTCTACTAGATATATCGTTTAATTTAAAGTTTTTCAGACCAAATTCCACCTCTTCTTCCACAGTGAGATTAAACAAAGAAAAATCAGGGTTTTGAAAGACTATACCCACTTTTTTGCCAGTTCAGATATACTTGATGTTTTAGTGTTGATGTTATCAATCCATATTTCGCCTTTTAAAAAACCACTAATATGGTGAGGAATTGTACCTCCCATAAAGTTGATCAAAGTGCTTTTACCAGAACCGTTGTTACCTGTAATACCTATAAAACTGCCTTTAGGCAAAGTTAAGGAGATGTTTTGTAGGGTTAGTTAATTTTTGGTATAGCTAAAGCTAAGATTTTGAAAAGTAATTCCGTGATTATGCATTTTTTCAAAAAAATTAAAACAATTGTACAGTTTCTATGGCAAAATTGATCTGGTTAATAGACATTATCTCAAAACAAACTTAAAACAACCATTTTTTATTTTAAGAAAACAAAATTTAAACTTTAGAATTAATTTCCTGTTTTTTCTAATATAGAGTAAAGGCAAATTAGATTTTCTCTTATTTCAAGATCAGATTACTGCAATAAAATATTTTTACAGAGCTATACTTTTTAGGTGACCAACTCTAACTTTTGGATCTATAAGCAATTCTATTCCTGCTTTGGTTAGTTTTCTACAAAAACCCACATCTTCGGAGGTGGTTTCTACAATTTTGCCTATAGTGATTGTTTCCGAAGCAAACCAAGGATATTCAATTTTTTTTAAAGACATCTCTTTTAATCAAACAAAACCCAAGACCAAGCCAGTCAGCCTTAATAAAGTCTTCTTTTCCTTCTATATCAGAAACCTTGAAAGATGCAAAATATTTATTCTTTTTAAAAAAATCTTCATCCCAAAGACCAGCAACGATATATCTATCCGATTCTGGCTTAGTTTGTTCGCCAGCATAAACATAATAACCGGAGACAAAATCTCTTTGATGATTGATAAGCCTTAAAACCTGTTCTGGGCTAAACAGAATGTCGCTATCTAGCATCAAAATATAGTCAAAATCGTGACCTTCAAAAGGTATTTGATTTTTCCCCCGACTAATGTCGGCATCCAAAATTTTGGCTCTCAAGTGTGGTAGAAACGAGCCTTGATCCATACTGATTAAAAAATTTATATTATGCTTTGGGAGAGTTACTATTAGGTTTAGAAAACAGTTGACGAATTCAAATGGTAAATTGCCTGTAGTTGGGATAGCGATTATGAGATTCATAGTTTAAATTATTTTTTGTTTTAATTAGTAGACTAACTAATATCTTTGTAATTTATTTTAAGTCCTAATAGCTAACAATTACGAAATTAAACTAAATTGTGAGATTTAGAACACTCGTAGAATATAGTTTTGTCAAGACGAGTCTAAGAACTTGACAAACTCTTTAGAGTTTACTCAAAAATTAATAACTTTTTAAAAAATCAGTTTTAGTAACTATGAATTTGGTATCCATTAACCCAGCCACAGGTGAGGAAATATTTAGCCATCCTCACTTGACCAGCGAGCAGGTTGCTCAAAAGCTTGAACTAGCTCAAAAAAGTTTTATAAAATGGAGAACCACGACTTTAGAGGAAAGAATTAAATTAGTACAAAATTTAGCTCTTAAATTGAGAGAGAATAGGGAGTATTTTGGAAGTTTAATTACTCAAGAAATGGGAAGGCCGATTAGCCAAAGCTATTCCGAAATTGAGAAATCTGCTTGGGCTTGTGATTATTATGCAGAAAGTGCACCTATTCACTTAGCTCCAGAAATTGTTGAGCTTGATGCTAAAAAAGCATATATTAGTTTTGAGCCTTTGGGTGTAGTGTTACACATTGCTCCTTGGAATTTTCCTTTTTGGCTAGCTCTCAGGCCAGTTGTTCCGGCTATTTTAGCTGGTAATACAGTGGTGATGAAGCATGCCTCAAATGTTTCCCAGTGTAGTTTAGCTATTGAAGCTTTGTTTCAAGAAGCTGGTTTTCCGGTTGGTGTCTTTCAAAGCTTGCTTATTAGTTCACCAGCGGTAGAACAGGTTATCCAAAACCCTGTTGTTCGGGCTGTGACTTTGATTGGTAGTGGTCGGGCAGGTCAAGAGGTGGCTAGTATAGCTAGTCGAGGTCTCAAAAAAACCGTGATGGAACTTGGCGGAAGCGATCCTTTCATTGTCCTTAAAGATGCCGATTTGAAAAAAACTGTTCCAGAAGCGCACAAATCTAGGTTACGCAATTCTGGTCAAGCTTGTAATGCTGCTAAAAGATTTATTGTAGAAGAAGAAATTGCCGAAGCTTTTATCGATCAATTAAGAATTGCCTTTGAATCTGAAGTAGTTGGTGATCCTATGGATCCAAATACAACTTTTGGGCCTCTTGGAAACCTCAAGACTTTAGAAAAAATAGAAGAAATGGTGAACGAGTCTATCAAAATGGGAGCTAAAGTGGTGATGGGTGGCAAGCGGATGAACAGACAAGGTTTTTATTATGAACCAACAATTTTGACGAATATCAACAAATATATGCCAGTCTATCAAGAAGAGACTTTTGGTCCAATTGCTCCAATTATTATCGTGCAAAGTGTAGAGGAAGCAGTGCAAGTGGCTAATGATTCCAAATACGGCTTGGGAGCCACAATTTGGACTGAAAACTATGAACTGGCAGAAAGTTTAATACCTCAAATTGAGGCAGGTAATGTTTATGTTAATTCCATGCTTAGCTCTCATCCCAAAATGCCCTACGGCGGAATTAAGGATTCAGGCTATGGCAGAGAGCTTGGCGAATGGGGTTTTAGAGAATTGGTAAATGTGAAAAGTGTTTTGATTAAGTAATCAAAGTTGATGCATTTTAGTTTGCTGAAGTTACAGCAAAGGAATCTGTCCTAATGAAATATTAGTTGTGCAATTTTGACTATTTTGAATTTTTTAGTAAAATAATACGGAAATAACATAAAAATAGTGAGGTTAGTAGATTTTTCTATTAACAAGTGGTTATGTTTATCTTATACTCATTTCATTAAATATCAATACCTACTCAATTAAGCCGTATTCTGTTTTTACCTACTGGGCATATCTATCTATGGGGGAATTAGCAATCCAAGACAGATTGAAAAAGTACTACTAGTTATTTTTTTATAAAAAATTGTGAACCAGCCTAAAATTCTCCTTTCTTAAAGGAGTGTCAATCGCAGGTTGAAGGGGTATTCTTTTTTATTAACTAGCGACAAGATGATTAGTGAAATTGGTATGAGTTTTATAAAAAGTTGACCAAATTTAGCTTGGTTGAAACTAAAATTTTGACAACATTAGTTAAAAAGATTTTGCTTTTTATAAATCTAATCATCTATGCCCAACAACCAAACTAAAATTCTGACTCCCTTTTACGATCCTTCTTTATCTTATCAAGATAATTATGATCACGGACCTTTTGGAGCTTTTGCCGATGGTCAAGTCTTTGTACAAGATGGTGATCCACAATATGATTTTTTTGGACATAAAGTTTATTTGCCTTTTGGTATACCCGCTGGTCCTGTTTTAAACAGTAAATACTGCAAAGCAGCCTTTGATAAAGGTTTTGATCTAGTTGTCTACAAAACTGTTCGTAGCGTTTCTTTTCCTTGTCACCCTTATCCCAATGTTTTGCCAATTGATATTCAAGGAAATATTACTCTTGAACTAGCTGAAAAAGGAGTGACTACTAAACAATTATACGAAGCCCCTTTATCTATTACTAATTCTTTTGGAGTGCCTTCAAAACCTACAGAAGTGTGGCAAAATGATGTCAAAAAAGCGATCAGTTTTGCTAGAAGAGGCCAAGTTTTGATTCTGTCTTTTATGGGAACGGTTCGTCCAAACCAAACCCAAGAAGAATTAGTTGCAGATTTCGTTTTAGCGGCTCAAAAATCGGTAGAAACTGGAGCAAAAATTTTGGAGGTTAATTTATCTTGTCCGAACATCGGCAACGAAGGGCTTATCTGTTATTTACCTACAGTCCGAGAAAAAGTCCTACAAGCTATTAGAGGAGTTATTGGAGACTTGCCTTTGATTGTGAAAGTTGGTTATTACAAAGATCAACAAGATTTAGAAAAAACCGCTGAAGTAGTGAATAAGTATGCTAACGGAATTTCAGCTATTAATACTATACAAGCAGCTGTGTACGATCAAGACGGCAACCAAGCCTTGCCCGGACCTAACAGATTAAGATCAGGGGTATGTGGAGCTGGTATTAAGTGGGCAGGTCTAGAAATGGTGCAAAGGTTGAACAAAATCAGAAAAGAAAAAGGTTATAAATACAAAATTATTGGGGTTGGTGGAGTAATGAATCCGCAAGATTATTTTGACTTTATTTCTGTTGGGGCAGATGCGGTGATGAGTGCCACTGGGGCTATGTGGAACCCGTTTTTAGCTCAAGAAATTAAGCAAAAGTTGTTGTAATCATGAACCAGTTCTAAACAAGCACGCTTTCAAAAATATCGTCTATAAAAGTTGGTAAATCTAAATTGTAAGAGATTATCCTCTGAAGGTGTTTTTTTAAGCCAATACCACACTAATTGAAATAGAATTAAAGGTATTAAAAACAAACTCACAAAATATAGTATAAATTTACAGATGTAACCAATAAAAACCAGAATTTTTGGTTGAGGTAGGAAAAACAAACTATTTACAATTTCGTTACCATAGTCAAAAGACTTAATATTTTCGTAATCATGAAATATAACAGCACGGCTAAGTATGAATAACTGTCTTTCGTATAATCCGAAATACTGATTAACTTGTTGGTTGTTCTCAAAAAATAAACCACACTCAATTTTGTTCTTGTTAACTTTAAAATCAAATTTATCTATCTCTTGTTTACTAACTAGACCGAACTTAAAAAGTAACTGTTTTAAATTATCTGACAGGGTCAGAGTGTCTAGTCTGCCTATCTTAAAGGCAATTTTTACCCAAAACCTAGCTAGCAACAATTGATACTTATAACATTCAACTGCCAAATCTAAATCTCTTTCTGGTTTACTTATTTCTAAAACGGCTGATCCACATAAATACACTCTTTTAACACCCGGCAAGAACCTCATCCAACTGGCCGTATTGATTGTTTTAATTTGTTTCCAAAACCAATCATTATCCATTACATAACTTGCCCAAAGCGGCTCTCTAAAAAGATTTACAAAGCGGTTA
>FWWL01005560.1_pt1 | contig 19427 bp, 19 predicted proteins | sample 2228331 | NCBI WGS metagenome assembly FWWL01 (sample SAMEA103939775, study PRJEB20133) | metagenome | reverse complement strand
AAAGAATTGAATTCAGCAGGGGAGAGATAGTTATGAGAGGAAATCATGGGAGTATATCCCTTTTCTATTTTTGTGATATTTTACCATTGGATTCGGGCCTCAAATGAGGGATTTTTTAAATAGGAGAGGGGTGGATTTAAAGAGGACGCTCAAGGCAAGGGATTTGATATCGCTTCCCCTGCGTGTGATATTACACTTTGGCGTGCAGGCACGAGCCTTGGGGGTCCTCGGAATCAGAATATTCCTTCACCTTATTCTCTTCACCAGCATGACTAATTCATCTGCCGGGAGTATCTTCATAGATGAGATTGGGGAGGAGGTGCGGATAGAAGGCGTGCCGCACAGGATTGTCTCCCTTGCACCCAGTATCACAGAAATCATATTTGCCATCGGCGCGGGGAATAAACTCGTCGGTGTCACTGACTTCTGTGACTACCCCGAGGAGGCAAGGAGAAAGGAGAGGATTGGTGGATTCATAAACCCGAATATTGAGAAGATACTCTCCCTCAAGCCGGACCTTGTTTTCGCCACAAAGGATGGCAATGACCCGTCAGTGGTGAGGCGACTGAAAAAGATGGGCATCCCTGTGTATGTTGCCAACCAGCGCAATTTCACCGGACTTTTGAATAGCATCCTTAAGATCTCAGAACTTCTGGAGCTTGCAGAGGAGGGGCGTCGTGTTGTAGATGGAATCAAAGCAAAGGAGGATGGGATAAAACATAAAGTAAAAACAAAAAAGCGGGTGCTCTTTCTATACGGAACAGAGCCGATGATTGCAGCAGGACCGGCTACGCTTGCAGACAATCTGTTGAGAATTGCCGGGGGTATAAATGTACTGGCAGATTCGCCGATTTCATATCCAAAGGTGAACCTTGAATCAGCGATTTCAAAAAAGCCAGATGTGATAATTGTAACCACAATGGGAAGAGGAGAGGCTCAGGATTTAAAAAGGCTGAAGGAGGTCTTTGGTAATAAGGTGAAAGAAATCAATGGAGATATTGTGAACAGGCCCGGACCGAGAATTGTTGACGGACTGGAGGAGTTATATAGAATCATCCATGGTGGAGAGGGGAGTGGTGAATAGATTTATTCTATGGAGGCGCTGAGGAATTAATTCCATGAACCGGGAGCCCCTTGGGTTAAAAAAATTTTTCCTTGTGAATCTTCTTTTATTCATATTCCTCCTCCTTGCCTTTATTCTCTCCACCACAACAGGGGTTGCGCCCATAGGCATTCATGATTTAATTCTCGCGGTTCTTTATCCCGAAAGGTATAATGAATACGCCCTCATCCTTACCCTTCGGATATCAAGGTTTTTGATAGGAGCCATTGCCGGCTGGTCGCTCTGCCTTTCAGGTGCTGTCTTTCAGGGCATATTGAGAAACCCTCTTGCGGACTCCTATGTGCTGGGAGTTGCCTCTGGCGCTGCCTTTGGCGCTGTGCTGGACCGGCTCACAGGAGTGGAGGAGATTATATTCGGAATGCCCCTCTTCGCCCTTATGGGCTCACTTATTACTATACTTATTGTATATGTTATAGCAAGGGTTGATAGCAAATTGAATACTGGCAGGATGATTCTTGCGGGAGTTATTGTGGGAACCTTCTTCTCTGCCTGTATAAGTTTTATTCTCTCTCTTATCCCACCGGGAAGGTTGCACGGCATAATGTTCTGGTTGCTCGGAGACCTCTCCATCCAGGATTTCAGCGTGTCATTCAGGATGGCGCCATATATTATTATAGCAAGCGCGCTGGTGCTCATTTATTCATCAAGGTTAAATCTTTTATCCCTGGGAGAGGAAGGGGCAGAGCAATTGGGTATAAATGTCAGAGCAACTGTGACCATCTTCTTTTTTTTCTCCTCTCTGCTCACAGCCACTGTTGTGTCCCGCTGCGGGGTAATTGGTTTTATTGGACTTATAGTTCCACACATGGTGCGCATTATATTTGGTCCTGATAATCGGCTTCTACTCCCTGCCTCGGGGCTTGCAGGGGCCTGCCTCCTTGTCCTTTCGGACCTGCTCGCCAGGACCCTTGCTTCACCGGCTGAACTTCCTGTGGGCGTTGTCACCGCCTTTTTCGGAGCCCCCTTCTTTCTTTACCTGTTAAAATGGAGGCGCTGATGGATGTCAATGTCCAGCAATTGACTTTCAGTTATGATAGGGATTTTGTCCTGAAGGAGATTACCTTTGCGGTGAAGGAGGGAGAATTTTTTGGGATTGCAGGGCCAAATGGCTCTGGCAAATCCACCCTGCTCAAACTGATGGATGGGCTTCTGAAAGCGAGATCCGGAAGAGTTATGTACGGGGAAAGGAATCTTAGAGAACTTTCCCGGCGGGAGATTGCGAGAAACATTGCCTATGTCTCTCAGGAGCACGAACTACCCTTTGCATTCACTGTTGAGGAGGCAGTCCTCATGGGCAGGTATCCGCACCTGGGATTTCTGGGGCTTGAGGGCAGAAGGGATTATGAGATTGTGGAGGAGGCAATGGGCACTGCAGGTGTGCTCCCCTTGAGAGGCAGGTTTGTTACTGAATTAAGCGGCGGCGAAAAACAGAGGGTAATAATTGCAAGGGCGCTTTCTCAGGAGCCAAAAATTATGCTCCTTGATGAGCCAACAGCCCATCTTGACCTCTCTGCATCTGTGGAGATAATGGAATTACTGAAGGATTTGCAGAGGAGAAAGGAGCTGACAGTTATTGCTGCGTCCCATGACCTTAACCTCTTATCAAGGTATGCAGATAGAATTGCCTTTCTTTTTAAGGGAGAGAAGATTGCCGAGGGAAAGCCGGAGGAGGTTCTCAGAGAGGATTTACTCGGGCGCGTTTATGGAGATAGATTCCACATCCTTTATGAACCATCGTCAAGGACACCAATTGTTGTGCCAGGGAAGCATTTTTAATTTCGTGATGAACTTAAGATTACGTTCATTACGAGAGGCATAATGATGGAGGCTCAAAAGTTCATGAACACACTATCCGGATTTCGGATGCGGAGCACAAGATGCTGGGATGGTTCAGCAGAACCCACAAGCCGTGATTCACTCCCGCACTGCAATCCCCCAGTCCAGCCCCTTAATAAAGGAGGAAAGGTGAAGGTGATAGTAAATGCACCCTTAATTACCAGCATAAGAATCCCCCCAGCCCCTTAATAAAGGGGGGAAGTGAAGGGGGATCTGGAAATAGATAGTGGAGGGTCATCTTCGGGAGGGCTACCATACCCTGCCTCTCCCTCGGTTATCACGGAAAAAAAGATGCTTACTTGTGCCAGGGAATCTGTGATACAATGTAATAATGGAGAAGGCATTTATTAAGGCAGTCAACATTCTACAGAGATTGCAAAAATCAGGACTGATAAAGGGATACGCCTTAACAGGAGGAGTTGCAGTCAGTTTGTATGTATCCTATAGAACAACCTTTGATATTGATTTTTTTGTAGATACCTCTTTTGAAAATTTCCAGAAGATTTATGAATGGTTAAAGACAAAAGGTTACATCGTTAAAAGAGATTGGGAATTTCCGATGATAAAGGTGGAGATTGACAATGTTTTGATAGAGCTCTTATTAGCACGGAGCTTTTTAAAGGATGCTATAAAAAATGCAAAAAATTTTATATTTAAAGGGAAGAAGATTCCTGTCCTTAGTCCCGAGGCTCTCATTCTGACAAAACTGGAGCGGGGGGAAAAAGAGGATCTGCTTGATATAGAGGCGTTGAAAAAGGAGGTGAGAATCAATGAAAAAATTCTCAAAAAACTTAAAACAAAGATTAAAAAGATATGAGATGCTTTTTAAGATTTCCCGCAAACTTACGCCAGAGGAGCGCCTGAAACAACTCTTTAGGTTTTATGATTTTATTATAAAAATCAGGCAGAGAAGTACTGAGTAGTGTTGCGGCGTTAAAATATTAAATTTTTTAATACACTTTATGCTATAATATATCTCAGGAGTTGCATGGAAAAAAATGGCAGAATTCTTTGGAAAAATAAAATATTATAACTACACAGAGAAAGAAAAGAATGAGATAATTAACAGAGTATCTGAATTTCTCAGAAGGGAGAGGGTTGTTTGGCTTGCCTATATTTATGGTTCCTTTGTAAAAAGAGAACAGGTTCAGGATATGGATATCTGCCTGTTATGTAACCCCGAGGATATAAAGACACTTTCCCCATGCTATTCTTTCTCGATCAGTAATAAACTTGAGACATACATTAAACCATTCAGAATAGAGATGGATGTAAAATTACTAAATGAAATGCCTGCCTGGTTCCGGTTTAATGTTTTAAAGAGTGGATTCTGCATATACGAGAGGGACCCTCTTACAAGGATAAGATTTGAAAAGGCAACGGTGAGAGAATATCTTGACCTTAAGCCCCAGCAGGAATTCTACAACAAATATATGCTGGAGAAGATATAAAATGGTTGACAGAGATGCATTTTTAAATCATTTGAAGGAGCTGCACGAATCCATAGAGAATCTTGGGAAGTTACAAACAAGTATTACAGTTGAGGAACTAAAGAAGGACAGGATTAAAAAGAATGCTGTATTACATGAACTCCAGATAGCAATTCAATCATGTATTGACCTGGGAAATCATTTTATAGCAGAGAAATCACTTACAAAGCCCGAGACCTATAAGGAGATTTTTGAAATACTGAAAACGGCTGGTTTTCTAAAAGATGACCTTGCTGAAAAGATGAAGGCACTCGCCGGCTTCAGGAATGTGCTTGTTCATATGTACTTTAACCTTGACTTGAACAGGGCATACGAGATTTTAATTCAAGAAATATCTACTCTGGAAGAGTTTAAAAAGACAGCGAGTAAATGGATAGAGGAGTAGTTATCATTACTTCTTTTTCCCCGGATGCTCGTCCATGTGCTTCTTTAGATGCCCTGGCGTTGTCTCCTTTTTGATCTGACCAGGGGGAACATGGACGCAGGAAAGAAATAACCCGCTTATAATAAAAGCAAGTAAAATTGTTCTTAGAATCTTCATTATTTTATTATATCACAGATACTTTAATAGTTGCAAATTTTCCCTTTATTGAGGGGTATGGTATAATTAATTCATCTTATGCTTGAGGGGAATCTTTTAGTTATTGATGACGAGGAAGCCATCAGGAATGTGATCCGCAGGTTGTTTCGTACAACCGGGATTCAGGTCTTGAGCGCTGGCAGCGGTGAGGAGGGTCTTGATGTATTAAGGGACAATCCCATTGATGTCCTTCTGACGGATCTGCGCCTTCCAGGGATTAATGGAATTGATGTGCTGAGGGAGGCAAAGAAAATAGATGAAAGTATTGAGGTCATAGTGATGACTGCCTACGGGACAATTGATACCGCAGTGAACGCAATGAAACTGGGCGCCTTTGACTTTTTGACGAAGCCATTTGAGAGCCTTGAAAAGGTGAAGCGGATCGTGGAACTTGCTTTAGAAAGGAGATATCTGAGAAGAAGGAATACAGAACTTGAGCGGGAGCTTTCCAGAAGGTACGGGCTTGAGAATATAATAGGGAAATCAAAAAAGATGGAAGAGGTCTTCAACATCATAAGGTCCATTGCACCCACACAGGCAACTGTACTCATTGAGGGTGAAAGCGGCACCGGTAAGGAACTGGTGGCAAGGACAATTCATTTTTTAAGCAGAAGAAAGGGTGGTCCCTTTATTCCCGTTGACTGCACAGCCCTTCCCAGGGAGTTGATTGAATCAGAACTTTTTGGCCATATGAAGGGGTCCTTCACCGGCGCCCATGAGTCTACGAAGGGATTATTCAGAATGGCAGATGGAGGCACAATATTTCTTGATGAGATTGGTGAACTTCCCCTTGATGTTCAGGGAAAACTCCTTCGTGTCCTTGAAGAGAGGCAGGTGAGGCCCGTTGGTTCTTCCGAGGCATTTCCAATTTCTGTAAGGGTTATTGCAGCCACAAATGTCAATCTCAAAGAGGCAGTGGAAAAGAAGAGATTCCGCGAAGACCTCTTTTATCGGCTTAATGTCTTACCGATTAAATTGCCGCCGTTGCGAGAAAGGAAGGAGGATATTCCACTCCTTGTGGATTTTTTTATCAAACAGATAACACGGGAGGCCGGGATAGAAAGGAGTTTCTCCTTGAGTCCGGAGGCAATAGATGCCCTGATCAATTATCCCTGGCCCGGTAATGTGAGGGAATTAAGAAATGTCCTTGAACGAACGATCTTGCTTACGCGCTCGAATATAATTACATTACATGAACTTCCAGCTGAGATATCCAGAAGAGAGAATGTGACAGTAGATATAAATCTTCAGAACATCCCCCTTTCATTTGCCAGTTACGAAAAGGCATGTATTGAAAGGGCTTTAATTGTTAATAATAATAATCTGAAGAGGACAGCCCAACAGTTAGGAATTGGATTAAGTTCACTCTATAGAAAAATAAAGCAACACGGCATAAAAATAAAGTAAGAAATCATTTTACATTCCTCCAATAAACTGATACATTGATAAATGGGAGAGTAATTCGAGGAGATAATAACTTTTATGAGTGTAAAAGAAAAAAAATCGCCTTTAAATTCTTGCAAATATTTATACCTTTTGGTATATTTTTTTCTTTAAAAATGAGAACGAAGGAGGAATAAAGAATGTCAGAAATAGCGGAGAAATTAGGGAAACGCATCGCTTTTTTCAGGAAACTCAGAAACCTCACACAGGCAGAACTTGCTGAAAAGGTTGGGCTGAGCAGTAATTTTATCGCCCTTATTGAAAGCGGGAGAAGAGCTCCCTCCTTTGAAACACTGGAAAAACTGATTGAGGTATTGAATGTAAGTGTAAACCAGATTTTCAACTTTGAGGAATCAAATGAATACGATACCGCAGAGGAGATCCGGGAACGCCTTAACAGTTACATCAGCGAGATGAAACCGGAGGACCTCTACATATTGATGGACCTTGCTGATAAGATCAAGCGAGGTAGAACATAAGGTATAAGATTCTCATTTTTAACAAATTCCCACCATAAAATTCTTAAAAATAAGAAAAATTAGTGTAAAAATATCCGCTTATTCAAAAAACTCTTTTAAAAACGAAGGGAATTTTTGGCACAGATTTTGAAATATAAATCTGTGTGAGGTGATAAACATGGAAGAGAGGATAAAAATACTCCTTGTAGATGATGAAGAGAATGTGAGAAACGCCCTTAAAAGGGTGCTCAGAAAAGAAGGATATGAGGTTTATTCTGCAGGAAGCGGACAGGATGCTCTGAAGCAATTAAAGGATATCTCTCCGGATGTAATAATTTCTGACTTTCTTATGCCAGAGATGAACGGAATTGAGTTTTTAAATAAGGCAAGGGAAATTCTGCCTGATGTTATCCGTATAATTCTCACAGCCCACGCAGATCTTCAGATGGCAATGCAGGCAATCAATGAGGCAGGGGTCTATCGCCTCCTCACAAAGCCCTGGGAGGATACGGACTTGAAGATTTTATTACATCAGATTAATGAGCACATTGCCCTCCTCAAGGAAAACAGCAGATTGAAAGCCACCATAAGGAATCAGGAGGAGGTTCTGAAACGACTTGAGCGTGAATATCCCGGCATTACAGTGGTGAAAAAAACAAAGGACGGGGCAATTATTATTGAGTGAGTATAATAGATATGAAGCGGGCGAATATTCTCATTTTTGATGACGATATCTTTTTCCAGAGGAAACTCGGAGGGACTCTGACAGAAAAGGGATTTAATGTCTTCACTGCAGGAACCTTTGAAGAAGCAAGGGAAATTTTCAATAATAACTACATTGACATAGTCCTTCTGGACCTTGTTTTAAAAGAGGGGAATGGGCTTGATTACCTTCCGGAGTTTTTGAAAAATGCCACCAGCGTTGTTGTGCTCACTGGTCATGCCTCCATGGATTCAGCCATCTCTGCATTGAAGATGGGTGCCGCTGACTACCTGAGGAAGCCAGTTTCTGAGGATACACTCCTTTCAACTATTGAGTTTATCCTGGAGAAGAAAAAGGAGGGGAAAGAGAAAGAGGATGTAAAGGCAATAAAGGCAAAATTGGAGCGGCTGGAATTGCTTGACTTAATATCAAGGGCAATAAATTCCACAAACGAAATCAACACCCTTCTGAAGATGGCATTAAATCTCACCTCCGGTTTTATAGGCGCAGAGGCGGTATCGCTATTTTTGAAGGATGAAAATACAGAAGAACTGGTCTGTTACCTTGCATCCGGCACAAAGGGGGATATCCTTGAGGGCAAGAGAATGAAAAAGGGCGCAGGAATTGCTGGATGGGTTGCGGAGAATGGAAAGCCCCTCCTTGTGAATGACGTCTCAAAAGAGATAAGATTCAATCCTGAATTTGACAGGATGACAGGATTTAAAACGAGATCAGTTCTTGCAGTTCCCCTCCGTGCAATGAACAGGACAATTGGTGTGCTGGAGGTTATTAACAAAAAGGATAATGATAAATTTACAATGGATGACCAGCAACTTTTGTATTCCCTTGCCAATCATCTTGCAATTGCTGTTGAGAATGCGAAGATGACAGAGGAGTTGAAGAGAACAAATGAAATGCTTGAGGAGAGGGTGAGGGAGAGGACAAAAAAACTTGAGGACGCAATTACCAAACTCACCGAGACGCAGAATCAACTTATTCATACAGAAAAGATGGCATCCCTGGGCATAATGGCAGCAGGCATTGCCCACGAGATCAACAACCCAATGAGTTTTATTCAATCAAATCTAACAATAATAAAGGATTATTTGAAGGATATAAAAATAGAGGACAGGGAGATAAAGGAAGAGATTCTGACAGCAATAGATGAATCCCTTGAAGGCGCGCAGAGGATTGCGAGCATAATAAAGGGACTCAAGGGCTTTGCAAGAGCAGACGAGGGGAGGTTAGAGGAATTTGACATTAATCAACTTATAGAGGAAGTGCTGAGGATGATATGGAATGAGGTGAGGTATAAAGCAGAGGTGATTAAGGAATTAGGAGATGTGCCGAAGATTTTAGCAAACAGGAACCAGATTGCACAGGTGCTGGTGAATCTTATTCTAAATGCAGCGCAGGCAATCTCAACAAAGGGGAGGATCATAATAAGGACCTACCTCAATGGTGGTCGGCTCTGCATTGAGGTAGAAGACACTGGATGCGGAATTCCGCCGGAGAATCTCAAGAGAATCTTTGACCCCTTCTTCACGACTAAACCCGTTGGCAAGGGCACAGGACTTGGATTGAGTATAACACTTGGAATTATTCAGAACCACGGTGGAGAGATTAAGGTGGAGTCAGAAGTAGGGAAGGGGACAAAATTTACAGTATTTCTGCCCCTGTCAACAGAAAGAGTAAGAATAGGAGAATAATCTATGCCTTTTGAAAAGTGCAGGATACTTCTCATATCAAGAAAGGGGAAATTACCCGGTATTTTTAAAAAAATAAAATATGTTGAATGGATTCAAAAATATGATTTAACTGATAACAAGAGAGAAAGAAATATCTGCGGAATAATAATTATTTTGGACAGTAAATCTCTCAAGAAACTGAAGAAAATCTTCGCTACCTACCCGAATATTCCAAAATATGGAATTATTCCACGCAACCTTAAAGGATTAAAGCCATCGCTCCTGCGCATGGGATTCAGCGGAATTGAGGAATTGCCCATTGAAATTGAAAAGGTGAAGCGGATGGTTACCTCATTAATCTGGGGAGAAAGATATAGAGGGGATACAGTATTTAATATTTTTATAAGGGAAATGCTCGCCCATGCTGTGAACACCAGGAGCGAAAAGGCGGTGATAAATAGAATTACAGAGAGTATACTTCACATCTTCAGGGCAGACAGGGTCTCTATAATGCACCTTGACCCCAATACGAATTCACTCACGATAAAGTCAGCGGTGGGTATCCCGGGCAGGGTCTTCAAATCTGGCAGAAAGAAACTCGGAGAAAAGATTGCGGGCTGGGTTGCCCAGAAGAATCTTCCCATCCTGCTACAGGATGGTCTCATTAGGGATGAGAGATTCATGGATATTAAGGGCAATCCAAACATTAAATCCTCCATCATTGTTCCCTTAACCTTTGCAGATGCGACAGTTGGAGTAATCAATATCACAAGATTTAAGGGAGATAAATTCACAGAGGAAGACAGGGACAGGGCAGCCCTTTACAGTTCATTTATTGCTATGCTCATGCACCAGTTAAAGGAGCTGGATAGAATTGAACTCCTTAACAGGGCTGTGAATAATGCCCGGGAAGGGATTGTAATCATTGACAGAGAGGGCAGGATCCTGATGCTCAGCAGGGGTGCTGAGAGCATGCTGGGCATTCATCTTAATGAAGTGATAGACAAATATTTCCATGAAGCAGTTAATCTTCAGATTGATAAATATGAGATGGAGAGAATTATAAGGGGTGGTTCAATCACAAACCTTCAGATTAATTATACCGGACCCGATGATATACAGAGAATTTTATTGCTCAGTGCCTCTCCTGTCATTGCCCCGGACAGAAGGAGGTCTGGCGCCATTATTATATTAAGGGAACTCACAGATTTTGTTGAACTCTACAGGGATAAATTGAAGGTGGAAAAATTACATGAATTAACCCGATGGATTGACGAAATCTCCCACAGGATGAATAACCCACTCTCTGTGATTATGGGGAATATCCATCTTATTAATGATAGCATGAAGGTGCTTCCAGAGATTAAGGACAAGGTGGAGGTCTCAAGATATTACGAAAGATTATTCCCTGAACTCAAAAAGATGCTCTCAGAAATCAATGATGCCAGCGAGAGACTTAATCTTTTTATAAAGACAATGAGAAACTTTGAGATAGAGGAAGAGATTCACTGGGAGCGATGCTTTTTCGCAGACCTTGTTGACCGCGCAGTGGATATTGCAGAAATAGAAAATATTCATAACATAAAGATAGTTAAAAGATATGCATATAATCCCATAATATTATGCGTCAGGGATAAATTGATCAGCGCACTGGTTATTCTTATAAAAAACGCAATTGCTCAGTCAAGGGGCAAAGAAAAAATAGAAATAATCTTAAAAAAGAGTCATGAGGGCGTGCTATTTGAGATGGATTGTGCCTGCCTGGAGCAGGTATATACAGGAAAGCAGAAAGAAGAGCCCATGTCAGCATTCTATTCCATGTTAGATATTCCTGCTGGCTTTCAGAAGGGTTACGGGCTTGTATCCTTTGTGGTGAATCTGCACCATGGCAGGATCGGGTTTGAATTAAAGGATGAAAAAAAATTAAGTGTGAAACTGACATTGCCGGAGCATAAATATTAAGGAGAAATGATATGGCTGGGAGAGCACAGGTATTATTTGTTGATGATGAAAAGCCCATAATAAATACACTCAAAAGGGTTTTTCGGAACGAGGACTTTGAGGCACATTTCCTTCAGTCAGGGGAGGAGGCAATCAGGTTCCTGGAGAAAAACAAAATTGATGTGATTGTTGCGGATTACAGGATGCCTGAGGTTGACGGCTTGACTGTATTAAAACGGGTTAAAGAGAGATATCCTGATGCTATGGCCATAATCCTTACGGGCTATCCGGACCTCAGCATGCTACTGGACGCGGTGAATGAAGTGGGCATCTTCAGGGTGTTGTTGAAGCCCTGGAGGAATGAGGAGTTAAGGCATGCAGTTCATCAGGCACTGGAGCATCAGCGACTCTTGAGGGAAAATCAGCAACTTATGGAACTGACAGTGAAACAAAATCAGGAACTCAGGGATATTAATTCCAAACTCCTTGAACTTGTGGAGGAGAAGACAAAGGAGTGGATTGATATAAAGGAGAAATTGATCCAGATGGATAAACTCTCCATACTTGGATTTATGACAGGTATTGTTGCCCATGAATTGAACAATCCCCTCACTGCAATCCTTGCAATGACAGAGATGTGCCTCAAGGAGGTTGATAAAAATAGTGAAATCTATAAGGATTTAAAGGAGATTGAATCCGCTGCCACAAGATGTCGGGAGATTGTGAATCGTTATTTAAGATTCACCCGGATTTCAAGAAATGAGGAGATATCACTCCTGAGCATTAACGATGTCATTCAAAATGCAGTGAACATGATGATGCCGCTTCTTGCTAAAAGGCATCAGCAGATTGAAGTACACTTAAAGGACATACCCCTCGTTCGCGGGAACTTCAATCGCCTCCTTCAGGTTTTTTTGAACCTTATCCGGAATTCCATGGATGCAATGGATGAGGGAGGCAAGATCACTATAACCACTGAGGATGATGGTAATTGTATAAGAGCCACTGTATCAGATACGGGTCATGGTATTCCGGAAGATATAAGGGATAAGATCTTTACCCCATTTTTTACGACAAAGCAGACCGGAACAGGTCTTGGCTTGAGTATAGTTGATGGCATACTGAAAGAACATGGTGGAAGAATAAGGTTGAATAATTCAGGGGATAGGGGTACAATCTTTACAATATACCTACCGTATGCAGAGCAGGTAAATGCCAGCCGGAAGAGTGCTTATAATTGATGATGACCAATCTGTGTTAAGGAGTTGTGAGAAAGCTCTCGCTCAGGGTGGCTATGAATTAAAGACCGCCATGCGCGGTGATGTTGCCCTTGAGGTATTGAGAGAAGAGAACTTTGATGTGGTTCTCACTGACCTGCGACTCCCGGATACATCAGGACTTGATATTCTGAAGGAAGTGAAATCAAAGAGTCCGGACACAGAGGTTATTGTGATGACTGCTTTCGGGACAATTGAAAAGGCAGTGGAGGCGGTTAAATTGGGCGCGTATGATTTTATTACAAAGCCCTTTGAAACAATAGAGCGATTGACTCTCTCGGTAAATAAGGCAATTGAGAGGAGGGCATTAATCACCAGGGCAAGGGTTCTTGAGGAGACCCTCGGGGAGAAATATAAATTTGGAAATATAATCGGCAAGAGCCCGAAGATGCAGGAGATTTTTAAACTTGCCGAGATAGTGGCAAGGAGTGATTCCAGCGTTCTCATTCAGGGTGAAAGCGGGACCGGAAAGGAGGTCCTTGCGAAGGCGATTCACTATAACAGTTTGCGAAAGGCAAACCCCTTTGTTACAATCAACTGTGCAGCCCTAACAGAGACCCTGATTGAATCGGAACTCTTTGGTCACGAGAAGGGCGCCTTTACAGGAGCAATTGGACGGAAGCCCGGACTGTTTGAAACAGCCAATGGGGGCACTGCCTTCCTTGATGAGATAGGGGAGGTTCCCACCTCAGTGCAGGTGAAATTGCTCAGGGTTCTCCAGAATGGCGAGATCAGGCGCGTTGGGGGAAACGAGGTGATTAAGGTAAATGTGAGAATAATTGCAGCAACGAACAGGGATTTAAAGCAGAGCATCAAAGAGGGAAGATTTAGAGACGACCTCTATTATCGCCTGAATGTAATATCCATTACATTGCCTCCCCTTCGTGAGAGGACTGAGGACATTCCTCTCCTTGCGAACCATTTTTTGAAGTTATACACAGAGAAAAATAAAAAGGATATCAGTGGTTACACTCCGGAGGCACTGAAATTGCTTCTCTCATACCACTGGCCAGGGAATGTGAGGGAACTGGAGAATGCAATTGAGCGAGCAGTAATTCTCTGTCAGGGAAAGGAGCTGGATGTGGAGCACCTGATGCTGGAAGGGATAGAAAAAAGACCTTCTGACCTCCCACAGGATACCTTATTGCCATACAAGGAGGCAAAGAGGAGGGCTGTTAATGAATTCCACAAGTCCTATTTGAGAACCCTTCTTGTAAAGAACAAGGGAAATGTCTCAAGATCAGCGGAAGAGATAGGTATGGATGTGAGCAACTTCAGAAAACTTCTGAAAAAGACAGGTCTCAATCCCGAAGATTTTAAGATAAATTAATTGTTAATACATTTAGAATTAACGGGGGACCGATACAACTTTGCTTCCGGCAAGTTTATCATGCCATGTTTCCCTGTTCTTATCAAAGAATGCCCAGAAAAAGCCCATGCCAAGAGGAATAGATGAAAGAATGTATCCTATGGCGCGCAATAGTGCCTCATGCCAGTCAAGTTGTAATCCGCCCTTCCCAACAACCTTAAGGTTAACAACGGCCTTTCCCGGCGTCTGACCTGTTATTGTGAGAAAATAGGTATAGTACAGGAGATGGAATATTATAAATAAAAAATAGAAGGGTAAAAGTATAACTCTCCAGAGTTCGGTGAGGGAGAATATATTACGCGCACCCATTAAAAGTGGCAACAACAAAAATATAGAGGTGATTCCCGTGATAAGAAGTGAGTCAATTATAAAAGCAGAAGCCCTGAGCATGATGGAGGGATAAAACACTATTTCTTTCTGTTCCCCAACCCTTTTGTGAGTCATAGGTAATTCCTGCTGTTGAGGTTTTTTGCTAAACTTAAAGTCAAATTCATGAGAAAAAAATTCAGAGGGAACCTTGCTCTCCGTGATAGAAGGTTCTGGGGAGCCATCTGCGTTACTCTGTGGAGGCGGTTCTATTTCCTGAAGCGCCCGTTCAGTGATCTTTTCTATCTTTAGAGAATCCTCAGCAATTCTGTTCTCTATCTGATGGGGCGATTCAATCAGAAGGGTCTTTTCCTCTTCTTTAACTCCCTCAGGAGGAGTCATCAGGGAGTTCGTCTCTTCCCCGCTATCCACATGGATTACCTCTGTTCCACATTTTGGGCATTTTTTTTCACTCTCAAATCCCAGATAACCACATTCAGGACACTTGAACATCGGAATAATTATTCCACTTCAATTTTTAATTGCTTTACTTTTTCTTCTATTTTAGGAATGGTGATTTCCAGAACGCCATTTGAGAATTTTGCCTCAATGTGTGAGGTATCAGCGGAATCCGGAAGGGGGAAGATTCTCTGGAAGGAGCCATAGACTCGTTCAACCCGATGGAACTTCTCCTGCTTCACATCCTTTTTAAACCTTCGCTCACCCTTCACAATAAGGTTCTGGCTATGGACAGAGACATGAAAGTCCGCTGGATCCATGCCGGGCAGTTCCATCTTTACCACAATCTTCTTTGCTGTCTCGTATACATCAGAGGGGGGTGACCAGGTGCCAAAACTCAATTCATTATCCCTGAAGTGAATTCTTGTTAGGGAGTCCTCAAAGAGACGGTTAATTTTGTCCTGAAGGGAGAGGAGGTCTTTAAATGGATCCCATTTCATCAAGGTCATGATAAAATTATATACTATTTTAAATTAAAATGCCAGAAAAATTGTTATTCTTGATTAATGCAGTTTCCTTTCCAGGATTTTACATATAAGTTCAAAGACCCTGTCTGAGTAGAGCATACCAAGGTGTCCCACAAAATCAATCCTTATATTTTTTCCGGCACCCCTCAGGATAGCATTCGTCGGTGGAATAATAAGGGCATCAAAGGGAGACCAGATGGAAAAATAACGAACCCTTCTGAGGTTGTCAATATCTGTGTTAATCCGGTCAATAAATTCTGCATCCGGCCTCATCTGTTTTGCAGAGGGGCCGATGCCAAATACAGCAAGTTCTGTGCCCCAGTTTGGTGCAGCAAGGGTGATGAGGTTTTCCACGTTTTTATAGCCACCGAGATTCTGGACATAATACCTGCCCACGAGCCCTCCGAGGGAATGACCTATGATGTCCACCTTCCTATGTTTTGTATTTTTTATAATGCTTTCAACTGTCTTTTTTACCTCCCTCGCCATGGCCTCAATAGAGGAGGTATAGGTGTTAAGATTGATTGGGTAAATGTGGGGCCAGCCCCGCCTTTTTAATTTCTGAGACAGGACAAAGTAACCGGAGAGATTATGGAAATACCCATGGATTAACACCACAGGCCTTTTGCTGTCGTCATGCCTTTCGTGAGTTGCGATCTCCCTGTTTTTGCCATTCCAGGAGAAAAATCCAAGGGGGTATAAGAGGAGGGTTGTTGTTGTGTAGATTATCTCTGTAAAAATTCCATCCAGATAGTTTATAATATAATACCATTCATACTTTTTGAACCGCTTCAGAACCGCCCTCACAAAGGTTTCAGCAGAGGCAAGGTTCCTGAATGTTCTAAAAATTGCCTTTCTGGAATAGAAGGGAACATCTTTTATTTTTAGGAAGAAATGATTATTTTTAAAAAGTTTTGTCAATTTAGGTATTAAACTCAATTTATAGTATATTTTCCTCCACTTTATATTATTATACCACAATATATGGATATGTCAATAAAACTTTTCAGTTATTTTTGAAGGACCCCCTTAAGGAATAGGCTTATGAGCTCCCTTTTGTATTCCTCCATCTCTTCCTTATTTTTACTCAAACTCTCCATAACCATTCCTGTGATGGTGGACTCAATAGCACCAAAGAAGATATAACTTAAAAGCCGCGGGTCTAAATCCGCTCTCAGTTCTCCCTGCTTTTGATGGGTTTTTAGTAACTCCTCAAGGTGAAGGAAGGTTTTTTCAAAGAGTTTGAGATTCTGCTTTTCAAGGAATTTTGGTGAGCGCAGGAGTTCAAGAATCAGAAGATCCATTAATTCAGGCATCTCCCTGTAACCATCCAGTATATATGAGACAATGTGAAGGAGTTTTTCCTCAAGGGATAGATTTTCACCGGTGAGTTTTTCAATGGTGAGGGTAAAATCACGCCATTTTTCCTGAAAGATTGTGTTCAGGATGTCTCTTTTATTTTTAAAATAATGATAAATCAGCCCGTAGGCAACCCCCGCCTCCTTTGCAATCTCAGAGACCCGTGTATGATGATAGCCCTTCTTAGCAAAGACCCTTATGCCGGCGGAAAGAATTAATCTTCTTTTTCCCTCAAGGAACCCGCTATTTTTCCCTGCGTTTCTTGGCATAGGATTGATTTGTCAATCAATTATCCATTACCCTTGAGAAAAGGTCAAGGGAAATTGGGGAGCACCTGATAAATTCACCAACAAGATAAAAGGAGCCCGTGATGCATATTACATCCCTTTTCTCTGCCTTCCTGAGGGCATATCTATAGGCGCTTTGCACATCTTTAAAGCATAATGCGTTCTTTTCTTTGCTAATGAGGTGTTTTATATTCTCCGGCTTCTCTGCCCTTTCACAAGGGATGGCTGTGATATAAAAATCCTCTGCTATCCTCTCGAGGATTTTAAGCATTCCCCTGATGTCCTTATCAGCCATTGCTCCAAAGATAATATGATATCTACTCCTGGGAAAGGCCTCTTTCAGCGTAGCGGCCAATCTCATTATGGCAGAAGGATTATGGGCTCCATCAAGGAGGACAAAGGGGTTTTTCCTTATAATTTCAAACCTGCCGAAGAGGGGTATATTTTTTAAAGCCATCTTTGATTTTTCTGCATCAAGATGGAATCCGTACTTCTTATTAAGAACCTCTGTGCCTGCCAGTGCTGTTCCAGCATTTAAGACCTGGTGGGCTCCGAGGAGATTTAACGAAAGATCCCGAAAATTCCAGTTTATGCCATGATAATCAAAGGTTCCATCCTTTTTTCTGGTGCAGTGAAAGTGCTTGCCATATACGAGAAGGTTGGAGCGCCTTTTTTTGCTTATCTCCTCAATCACCCTGAGGGCCTTCCCTCTGCAGGAGGTGACGCAATGTGAATCCTCTTTTATAATGCCTGCCTTTTCAAAGGCAATCTCCTCTATTCTTTTCCCGAGAAAATCTGTATGGTCCTTTGAGACACTGGTGATTATTGATAAAACTGCAGGGGCTGAGTTTGTTGCATCAAGCCGACCGCCCATTCCCACCTCAAGGACAGCGATATCAACCTTCTTTTCTGCAAACCACTGAAAGGCAAGGGCTGTTGTGAATTCAAAATAGGTTACCCCCATCTTTAATAATTTTTCCTCCCCTATCTTTTTAATGATGTCCTCTCCAATAGAGAGGAACTCCTCCGAACTGATAAGACCCCCTGTGCTTCTGAATCGCTCCAGTATACTTATAAGATGCGGGGATGTGTATAACCCGGCCTTATAGCCATTATGGGTAAGGATAGAATAGAGCATGGAAGCAACAGACCCCTTGCCGTTTGTGCCACCTATGAGGACAGAGGTGAATTTTTTTTCCGGATGTTTGAGGAGATGGAGGAGGAAATTAATGCGCTCAAGCCCGGGCTTGATTCCAAACCGTTGCAGTTTTTTTAACAGGGGTATATCAGGGTTATCAAGAAAATTCACTGGCTGATAATCTTTTTCTTCATCCATTCAATTGTATCTGCAACTGGCTTTTCCCTTTCCACCTCGTTGTATATCTCGTGATAGAAACCATTGTATATTTTTAGCGTCTTGTCGCGGACCGTCAGTAATTCAAAAATATCCTCACTCCCTTTTGGATCCGTGAGGAGGTCCTCTCCTCCATGAAGCATAAGGACCGGCACATTGAGCCGTTTGGCTATTCTAAAAGTCTCCTCCATTGCCTTTGTTATCTCCGTGAACCATCTTGCTGTAACCTTTCTGTGCACAAGGGGGTCCTTTATGTATGCCTTCACGACCTCAGGGGCATGGGAGAGGTGATAGGGATTAAGCCCGTTGCTCATACTTAAGGATGGAATGCGACTTGAGAGGAAGACCCCGAGTTTCTTCTTCCATTCAGGCACCTTTGCCCGAATTCTGAATAATGGAGATGATGTAATTAGCCCCTGTATCTCTGCCTGATTTTTTATAGTAAAATTCATAGCAATCAATCCTCCCATGCTGTGGCCGAGAATGAAGAGCGGCTTTGGAGAGCGTTTGTGGAGCATCTGCTTGAAATTGTCAACGTCATAGAGGTATTCATTGAAATTCATTATATGCCCCCGCTTTCCGCCTGACCTTCCATGGCCTCTAAGGTCAAAGGCAAAGACGCTGAATCCAGATTTATTAAAATCTTCAGCCAGTTTTAAATACCTTCCGCTGTGTTCCCCGAGCCCATGGATAATCAGTATATTTGCCAGCGGTTCCTTTACGCTCCACTCCCGGAAATATAGGCTTGTGCCATCAAAGGAGGTAAAGGTGCCCTCAATATAATTCATGTTCCCTCCTGCAATTGGGCTCAGGATGGAGACATTATCGCGGTTCTGAAGAATCCTCTTGTTCCCCTCCGGGAGGGGAATCCGTTCTCCGTTGACAAGTATTGTGAATGATGGAGATATATTCTCCTTTATCCTGGCCTCAACGGCCTTAATAAGGGTCTTGAGGTTGCTCTTCTCAGGAATTTCAAGTATGAGGTGCTCATTAACGGGCCTTGCGTTTATAATGCAGGCAAGACGCACATTTACGGTTATCTTTTTTTCTTCTGATTTTAAGAGTCTTGAAAATAAACCCATAAATACAAGTATAGGATTTAATTACATCCCTGTCAAATAGTCGTATAAAGTTTAAACTGTCACCTTTTTGGTTATCCTTGAAGAGAAAGGAGGATAGCCATGGAAGAGAAAGATTATAAATTCAGGGTATGGATAATAAGGGAAG
>FWWL01005559.1_pt1 | contig 19431 bp, 27 predicted proteins | sample 2228331 | NCBI WGS metagenome assembly FWWL01 (sample SAMEA103939775, study PRJEB20133) | metagenome | reverse complement strand
CGCTCCCGCGGGGATGGTCCCCGCTGGAGAGAGAACGATGACCAGCTTCAACATTCACCAGGCGATCACCGACAAGATCATCACGGCGATCGAGCAAGGCGCGGGCAGTTTCAGGATGCCCTGGGTTCAGACCAAGGGCGTGCCGCGCAATGCCACCACCCAGAAGACCTATCGCGGCATCAATGTGCTGTCGCTCTGGATCGCCGCCATGGCGGGCGGCTACACCACCGACCTCTGGGCGACCTTCGAGCAATGGAAGAAGGCTGGCGCCAGCGTCCGCAAGGGCGAGAAGGGCACGCTGATCGTCTTCTACAAGCAGCTCGATCTCAAGGACGACGAAGACGAGACGGACCGCAGGGTGCTCTACGCCCGGGCGAGCCACGTCTTCAATGCAACCCAGGTCGATGGCGCAAACATCACGGCTTCCGATACGCCGCTCTTCGAGACCGACGAGGCCATTGATCGGCTTGTGACCGACACCGGCGCAACGATACTCCATGGTGGCGAGCATGCCTGTTACTTCCCCTCGAAGGACGAAATCCATATGCCGGATCGGGCGAGGTTCGTCGGGACATCGACGAGCACGCCCCGTGAGGCCTACTATTCCACGGTTTTTCATGAGCTCGGGCATTGGAGCGGACACGAAAGCCGCCTCAACCGTAGCTTCGGACGCTGGGGTCAGCATGACTACCATTTCGAGGAGCTGGTCGCCGAGCTGACCGCCGCCTTTCTCTGCGCCGAGACCGGGCTCACCAACGATGTCCGGCCCGACCACGTCCAATACATCGAAGGCTACCTCAAGCTCCTCAAATCCTCGGACAAGGCGATCTTTGCGGCTGCTGCTGCGGCCTCCAAGGCGGCGGACCTGATTGCCGGGCGACCGTGACGCCCGAGTTCGGAGGCCGCCTCCAGCGGCCTCCTGTCATTGCCTGCCATCCGCTCCACCCCGTGTTCGTTTTCCAGTTCACTATAATGACCGATTGCGGTAGACTGACGTGCCGATGATGGTGCGCCATGACCGCTTACGAGATCGACAACCGCGCCTATGACGAGGATGACGCCGAACTGCCGGCAGCGCTCAAACGCGCGCATGGCGGCGGCTCGCGGCCGCTGTGCCTCTGCCGTCCTTTCAGCGCCAAACTGCCCATGGTTATCGAGCGCCGGAGCGCCCTGGGCCAAGCCGTCATCGGCCAAAACACACCCGGTCATGATCTCTACATCCTGCGCCGGATGCCCGGCCAGGGGCATGAGCACAACCCGGCCTGCAGGCACTACGAGGCGCCCGAGGGCCTGACCGGCCGCGCCGATCATCTGGGCGGCGCGATCCGCACCGACGATGACGGCGCCCACCATATCCTGCGCCTCGCCTTTCCGCTGTCGCACAAGGATAAGGCAGCCGCGTCGGACGGGGCGATGACGCTGGGCGATGCATCAAAACTCCGCAAACGCTTTGCGCGCCTGTCGCTGCTCGGCTTCCTGCACCATGTGCTTGAGACGGCGGAACTCCACAAGATGCACAAGGGCCTGCACGGCAAGCGCAGCTGGAACGTGATGCGCGGCCGCATCCTGGAGACGATGAGCGCGCAGGCGACATCGCGCTACCGCAATCTTGCTGCGTTCAGCTTCGCGCCGCGCATCTTCAGCCCGGAACACAAGGATGAGCTGTTCCGCGACTGGCGTGTCATCGAACGCAAGGCTGGGGCAGAAAAGCGCTCGATCCTTCTGTTCGCCGAGCTGAAGGACATCGATGCGGGTCAAATCACCTTCAAGCACTTGCCGCAGCGCCGCTTCACGCTGAAACCTGACATTCAGAAGCCCTTCCTCGACGCACTGGAGCGGATCACGGGGCTGATGACCGGCCCGCGCGGCGCTGGCCATGTCATCGCTTGCGCCGTCGTGATCGTCGGAGAGGGCGACACCCTATCCATCATCGACATCGCGATGACGGCCGCAACCCCGCACTGGATCCCGTTCGGGTCGATGGCGGAGTATCGCCTGCTTGTCGCGAGCGATGATCAAGGCAGGGGGTATTTCAAGAGCCTGGACTATGGGCAGGACAACGCCATCGCCGCGCTCCTGCTGACGGATACAGGCGATTCCGGCACGGCCGTGTTCCTGATCGACGAGCAGCCGACGGATGCGCAGGTGCAGGCGATCAAGGCGATCGAAGACAAGGGCATCCCGGTTTGGCGCTGCGATATCGCGGAGGGACGGCCAACCTTGCCGCCGCGGCGGTCGCGAACCAGCCCAACAGAAGCAGGCGTGCCGGGTGGGACGGCGCCATGATGCGGGCTGTGACGGCAGTCGCGCTCTGCGCGGCCTTGGCAGCGACCAAGCCTTGCCACGCGCAGATGTCTCCACCCTCCGTGCCGCCACCAACGTCTGCGCCGCCGACCATCTACACCCCGCGCGAGACCGTCCAGCGTACGCCGATGCGCGTTTCGGTTCTGGACGGCCGCAGCTTTCGCGACGTGGGCACCGGCGCGAGCTACCGGCTTTACGGGATCGAGACCTGCGAGCCCGGACAAGTCGCCGAGCTCGGGCCGCAGCTTTGGCCCTGCCATGTCGTGCCGGTGGCCTGGCTGGTTTCGGCGACGCTCAACAAATGGGTCGCCTGCAATGTCTTGGTGGAGAAGGACGGCATCCGCCATGCGCGCTGCGCCAGCAACGACTTCCCCGATATGGGGCTCGAATTGCTGCGGATTGGCGCAGCCGTGGTCGATGTGGCGGAGAGCGGCCCCCTGATCGATCTCTACAGAAACGCCGAGGCAGAGGCGAAGCGCAGTGCCCGCGGGTTGTGGGGCTCGACCTTCGAGATGCCCTGGGCCTTCCGGCAGCGCCAGGCCACGCAGCCGCCATCGCAGCCGCAATGACCACAGAACGGGACTTTCGCTTCACGCTGGAATCGTCTATCTATTTATTATGTTGACCGTTCGTGAACTCACTTTGACGATGTTCGGCAGTGCCCTGCTCGCGGGCTGCGCTGTGCAGCACGAGGCGCAAATGTCGCTGGCGACGCCCATCGCCGCCCCTGCCCGCGATGCGCTCCACACGCCGGATCAGGTCCGCGCGGGTCGTCTGGAATATGCGCCGGACCGCTCGACCTTTGCGCCAGTCCTGACGGAACGGGTCGCCTATCCGACGCAGCCGCAGGCGCAGAACGCCTTCCTGCGCTCGCAATGGAGTGCTGTCCGTTTCTCGGGGGTCACAAAAGGTCCCGTTCAGCCCATCACGTTCGCCGGACCGAGTTATCCAGCCGCGAGCGTGCGGCTTTTCGCCTGCAGGCCCGGCGCGCTCGACGGCCAGACCGGGCGGATGGTGCGATATCGCGGTCCCGTCGTTCTATGTTCCACCGAATTCCTCGACGACGCCGGCCAGCGCCTGTGGCGCGCCCCGATCAACTTTTACTTCCACCAAAAAGCCTGGCGCATGCACGATCCCGATCCATCCAGTGCTCCGCCGCCTTGGCTTCATCCCGAACCGTCTCCAGTGCGGTCCTGGAATCCCTTCGGTGACCGGACCTAGATGTCATCGATCGTCAGCTTGCGCCCGCGCGTCAGGCCGTGGCTGGCGCAGTCGCGGAGCCAGATCACATCCCGGCAGGCCAGCAGCACTGCGAGCACGGGATCACCGTCAGCCGCGCCGAGATAACGCTCGCCGAGCGCCTTTGTCGCGTCGTTGCAGTCCATGCCCTCGGGCAGGATGATCGTGAACGTCTGCTTCTCCCGCGTACTCTCATCGGTCATGCGAGACGCTCCTTCTGCACATGGCGCTCGGTAAACACCTTGGCCGCGCGATAGGCCGGATCTCCGATGGCACGCGTCAGCCACCATGCCACGGCGATCACGATCGCCATCGACAACGCCAAGATTCCGCCGAACCCGATCACGCTGGCCAAGCCGCTCCAGCCGATCGCGATCATGATCGGCGGATGGATCAGATAGATGGCATAGGACCAGGCCCCGAGGCTCGAGCCGATCCGGACAGCGATGTCGTTCGTGAGCAGCGCGGTCGACAAGGCGCTGCGCACGACGATCCAGCCCGCGATGGCGGCGACGCTGACGATCCCCACGCCGCTCAAGGGGCCGATCATGACGCGCGGCAGCAGCGCCATCACCGTGATGAGGCCGATCAGTTCTGTCCACGTCAGGGCGGGGACATGGCGCGGCCAGCGCCAGTCGGTGCGCCCGACCCATTCCCGGCCGATCCAGAAGCCGAGCATCAGCGGCTCGATCCGGAACGCCCAGGCGAGGCTCGTCTGCCATGGTCGCAGGAAGAACACGCCGATGAAGAGGACCGCGAGTGTCAGGCCTCGCAGGACCGGCACAGGGATCAGGAACAGTGCTGGCGCGACCAGATAGAACTGCAGCTCGAGTGCGAGCGACCAAGTGTGCTGCAGGAAATTGCCGCTGCCGCACCCAGTCACACCTAAGAAGCACCGCCCGAAATGCCCGTTCGCGGTGAAGGTGAAGGCGCTCGCGAGATCGGCCCAAGGGAGAGTAAACTGCGGTAGTGCAATGGCTATGACGCCCATCACGATCAGCATGGTCCAGCACAGCGGTATGATCCGAGCGAGCCTACGGATGTAGAAGGCGCTCGCCGTGCTTCCGAACGCGCCTGATCGCTGATGCAGGTTCTGCAGGGACAGAGCGACGACAAAGCCCGAGATCGCGAAGAACAGATCGACCCCGACGCCGAGCGCCGGAATCGCCAGCCAGGATGGAACCTCCCCTGCCTGGCCAAGGAAGAACGGCGCATGGGACAGGCAGACCATCAGCGCGGCAACACCGCGCAGAAAGTCGAGATTGGCGAGACGGGCATCGGCACCCTGCCCTCCTGATGGTGATTGATCGCTCGACATCGTAAGGTCATTATAATATACTGCTGAACACATGTCAGGCCGTTGTTCGACCCTTTCCGTGATGCTCGCCGGGCTCGCTTGCGGAGCACCGGGGGAGACGTTCGCGCAAACCGCGGCCCAGTTCGACTGGCGCGACATCACTTATGCGGACCTCCGGCTGCCGAACGAAGCCGCGCGGTCTTATGCCGAGATCTGGGCCGACAGGCTCAACGAGAACAATGCGCACTATGCGCGATCCGGCGACACACGGTTCGCCGCAGGCAATGCGCCAGCGGTCGCCTCCGCCTTCGTGGTCCGTTCGCCGACCAGGATCGTTGTCCTCTCGGTCTTCAATGCCGTCAGCGCCTGCAAGACCGTCCGGCATGATGAACGTCACAAGGTCACTGTGAAACGCTGCCCGATGCGTCTGGCGATCTACGATCAAAGCCAAGGCGGCGGGGCTGGTAGCGTGCTTGATGCCGGTAAGGGCTGCTTCCTGGAATTTGGGGACCCGCGCCGCGCCTTCACCTCGGACCGGGAGGCCGGCTCCTACGCCGCCTACGACCTCGCCACCCGCACCATCCGAACCGGCCTCGTGATCGGCGGCCAGGCCGTGGCCGGTTGCGATCTCGTCATTCCGATTCCGCGCGGCAGCTGACGCACCAAGACCCTTCCGGGAAGCAAGACCATGTTGGGAGAACTCATGACCTGGCATTCAACCGATCGCTCATCTCAGCCCTTATGGCAGCCCTCTTCCGTTGGGCTGGCAGCATGCCGCAGGAGCCGGCCGCCGGATCAAGGCTGCCCTTCCGGCGCGCCTCACGGCGCGGCCTTGACCGAGATCCGCCTTCCCGCGGCGGACGCTGCCCGGCCCCTCAACGGAAGGAGAACCGCCATGTGCCTCACCACCCTCGCCACCTGCGCCCTGCTCGCCGCCATGCCGCCTCCGGCCGCTGCCCAGGCGCTCGATCTCGAGCGCGGCGACTATGTGGTGAAGGAGTATCCCTGCACCGAAGCGCCTTCGCCCGCGATCCTCAGCTTCGACGGTCGCCAGTTCGGCAACAAGGGGGTGCAGTGCACGCTTCAGGACGCTGGCCGAGCCGGAGACAGCTATGCCGTCACCTGTATGGAGGGAGGCGACGCCAGCACCCGCGAAACCCAAAGATGGACTTATCGGCGGATCGACCGGCGCTCCTTCTCCGTCAATGGCGCGGTCTTCCGCTTCTGCCCGGTGCAGCGATGAGACGCCGTGTCGTAGTATTCACCGTTGCGGCGATGGGCTGTTTCGCGGCGGCTCCGGCAAGCGCCAATGGTTACACGCGAGATGCGCAATCCTGTGACCTCAACCAGCGCACGCGTCTGACCGATCTCTGCCCAAATAGTTTCGGGCTGCCGACTTACGGCTCAACCCAGGATATCATGGCGCGCAATCCCAACATCGCCGGTATGATCGTCGATTCTGCCAACCGCTACGGCGTCGATCCACGCTTGGCGCTTGCGGTTTCGGCCCATGAAGGCGCGATGTCAGCCTGCGCCGGGTCCCCCACGGGAGTTCAAGGCCCGATGCAGCTGACGCAAGCGACGGGGCGCGGCTACGGCATGGACCGGGGTGTCCTCCCCGACAACATCAATGGCGGGATGCTGACCTTGCGCGACGCTATCCGGAGTTGCGGCGACGACCAGAACATCCGGTGTCTTGCCGATCGCTACAATGGCAGCACCGAGATTCAGCGTCAGAACTGGACCAACGACGTCACGCGTCGTCTGGCTTCCCTCAATCAGGCCGGTCAGGCAGCTCCGACCGGCTGCGACGGACAGGCCCAGTGCATCATGGGACCGGGGGATTTTCCGGGTGGGCGCACGCCGGTGGCCGCCACGCCCCCTGCCCCCGCGTCTACGGATGTCATGGTGGGTGTCGGCCAAGTCTGAGGACGTGGAAGGCGAAGCGACCGGATGAGCGAACGCGGCGTGAAGAAAGGCCCTGAATCATGATGACGGCGGGAGATGTTTGGCCGTGGATCGGGACGGTGGTTGCCGGCGTCGCGCTCGTTGCGGCCGTGGCCATCACTTGGCTCGCGCTGCTTCGCTGGCTGATCGTCATCGTCCCGGCGATTGTTCTGGTCGGCTTTGCCTTCCTGCCGGAGCTGCAGCTGAGGTTCACGGCTGTGCTCATCGGCCTGCTGGCGATCCTGTATGTGCCATTATTGGCGGCCGCGTGGGTCTGGCGTCAAGTCACAGGCCTCCGCCCTGTGTCTTTCGCCAGAGCCGGTCCGCCCTCAGCCCTTGAATTGGCCCATCAGATGTTTGCCGACGAAGAGGCCCGCGACAGGGCTGACCGGCAAGGCAAGGCCGTCACGGAGATGCACGATCAGGATGACCGCGACAGCCGTGCGCGTGATCTGGAACGGCAGGGGATGGTCAGCCTGTGGAGCCGACAGTAGCCGGTGGATCGATGGCGGCACGCGCGGCTTGGCCCGACCCGCTCAGGCGCCGCTTTTCTCCAGCATCTTCGCCAAAGTCTTCCGGGTGCGCTTCTCGCCTTTGGAGAAGGACGCCAGCTGCTCGGCGTCGATCCCGACCTTCTCCAGGTCCTTCTGCACGCTCTCCGGATCGAGCCCGAGCAATTCGATGAAGCTCATCTTCTGGCTGTCGGCGATGCGCTGCAGCAGGCTGATCGTCGGGTTGCCCTCCCCGCGCATCAGCTTCCACAGCGTGCCCTTCGAGATCCCCGAGCTTTGCAGGAAGGCCTCAAAGGTGTCGTGGCGTTTCGAGATCTGATGCAGCCGGATCATGATCCACAGATGCACAAAGCGCTCCCCGTCCCGGCCGAGGAGTTCCGTCATGTTCATGTTTTTGAGCCCAAATCGCGCGTTTCCCCATCTTCATATTGTCCCAAATCTTCCCATGTGTCGATGGAATTCGAGAGGGCGGCATCGTTGAGTGCTGTCGCTAAGTGATTGAAAAACAACATGTCGACCTCTGCGTTTGTGCCAGTTCCCACAACGCAGGCGGTATCGCTCAACTCTGTGGCTGTTCAACGGCACATTGACCATTGATGATTCCAGTCATTATAATGACCGATGTAATGCCTCGTATGAGGTCCAGGCAGGCGGTTGTGGTGGAGGTGAGCATGCGCAGGTTCATCCGTTCTCTGACCTTCAGCGCCATCCTCGCTGTCAGCGCGGGAGCTTCTGCAAAAGCCCAGGACGCGGAGTTCGGCTGCAAGGTGCTGCTCTGCGCGGCCGCCAACAACCCGTCCTGGCCGTCCATCCCCTATTGTGTCCCCGTGATGAACCAACTCCATGCCATGATGCGGAGCCTGCGCTTCCGCTGGCCGGTCTGCACAGCTGCAGGCACCGGCGCGCCAGGCTTTGAACCCTATCAGCCCTGCCCTGACGGTTGGCAACAGACCAGCAGCCAGGTTGGCGGCGGTGACGCGGGTACGAGCACGTCCCTCCAGCATGGCGGCAACGATCTGTGCGCCCGGCGCCTGCCGCCCCAATCCGCCGCGCATTCGCTCAACGCCAGCGTGCCGGGTGGACAGATAAAGTGTCCGGGGACTGACGGTGACAATGGCAGCATCATGGGCTCAAGCCAGGGATGCATCGAGTACAGGCCAAGGCCCCGCAACGAGCGACCGTATTTCTTTGATGTGCGCAATGCGGCAGGAAACCAAACCCGCGTCTGGTTCAATGTCCGCTGAGGTTTGGATCGCTCACCGAGGCCGCGCCATACCGTGTCGCGCCATTACGCGCCATGGTCGTCCAGTGACGCGGTCTGGGCTTTCGCCCTGTCTGTCGACAAAAGGGCGTCGGCATCCACCTTGAGGGCTTTGGCGAGTTTCTCGATCGTATCGATCGTGGGTGAGCGCTGTTGGCGCTCGATCATGCCAGTATAGTTGCGATTGATGCCGGCAAGTGCTGACAGTTCTTCCTGGCTGTAGCCGCGTGCAAGCCGCAACGTCCTGACATTCCTCGCGACTGTCTGTTTGAGCCCCATGCCCTGACAGACAGCCCAAACCGGCCATTGATCGACCTACGATAGTAGGGAATCGTCATATCGAGAGGCGAAAATAGCGTTGTCCTGCGGTGCGCGTCCTAATACTGCCATGTTTCAGCAACGTCTTGGTCCTGTCGTATGTTCGACCGCATGTACCCCGGAGCCGATGGTGTCCGATGAAGGTTCAAGCAACAAGACTACGTATTGCCAAGATGACATCGACGACCTCGCCTACTCATACGTGCTGTCTCACGGCTATGAGGGTACGCTCGCGATGTTTGACGATCTCCTGGCACACCGCGCTCGAGATGATGTCGGACCTCAAGACGTTGTGGCGGTTCTCTGCCGCCGCATTCTTGATGCGATCAATGACGAGGCCGCCACCATCTCGCGCATTCTCGACAGGATGATCCTGACTCCGCACAATGGTGTGCGTCATTCCATGGCAGCCGTCGCAATTCCGGGACCGAACCCCATTGATCGACACATTGGCGATCGTTTTCGGCAGCGGCGATCCGAACTTGGACTGTCACTCGCCAGACTGGCCGCGGATCTGGCGCTGACGCCGGACGAGCTGGCGTTGATCGAAGAGGGCACGACACGTCTCGATGCCGTGGCGCTCGAGCGTGCGGCCGCGCGTCTTGACGTCCCTGCTGCCTACTTCTTTCAACCATTCCGGCCCGACGAGGATGTCAGCGTCGCGGCCCAATCGCTGACGCGCTGATCCGATTCGGCCAGCCTTCCGGGGCGACGCTCGGTTCCGGCCACGCCTGCGGCGCCGCTCTGCTTGGCTCACCTCACGGGCGCCGTATTTCCCCGTCTGGCTGATCGCCCAAGACAACATGAACTGCTGCCGCCGGCCACGCCGGCGGGCCAGGGGTTTCATATTTCTGGTCTGGTTTCATCATGCGCGCCAGGACTGGCGCGGAAGGAAGAGGGAGGTGTTCCCCTCCCCCTTCCCGCAAGCGTGGCGAGGGGTGTCCCCAGTCTTCCGCCGCTGACGCGCCGTGCAGACCGCCGCCGATCCCGCGCGCGAAGCTTGCCGGGATCGCCAGCGCCTCCGGTGGGTGATCCCCCTCCCCTTCGCCGCGCTTGCCCCATCCCCCTCCCCGGTTCGCCACCTGGCAGGGATCAGGGCGGCCCCTGACCCCTGCGGGTCATTGGGGTGGACAGCCCTCGCAAGCCATGGAGAGAAAGATGACCACCATCAACAATCAGACAACCGACCAATCTCGTAACCAGACGGTCGCACTGTCGAAGCTGACCGCCAGCAAGGACAATGTCCGCCGTGTCGAGAGCGAGGCGGGCCTGACCGAGCTTGTCGCCTCGATCCGCGCCCATGGCCTGTTGCAGAACCTCACTGTGCGCCCGAACGACAAGGGCAAGTACGAGGTCGTGGCGGGCGCGAGGCGTTTGGCGGCGCTCCGCACCCTCGCCAACGAGAAGGGGAGCGGCTGGACCAAGAAGTCCCCCATCCCGGTCCTTATCCTCGACCAGCATAACGATACGGAAATCTCGCTGGCGGAAAACACCGTGCGGCAGAACATGCATGTCGCCGATCAGGTCGAGGCCTTCCGCAAGCTGATCGAGGATGACGCCATGACGCCCGAGCAGGTGGCCGACCGGTTCGGCATCAGCACCATGACCGTGCGCCGCCGCATCAAGCTCGCCAAGGTCAGCCCGCGCATCATGGACGAGTTCCGGGTGGGCCAAGTGACCTTGGGCCAGATGGAGGCGCTGGCCATCGCTGACGATCACGGCGAGCAGGAAAGCGCTTTCTTCGAATTGCCCGACTGGAACCGCGACGAACGGCATATCCGGGCGCGTCTCACGCAGGAGAAGATCAGGGCCGACAATCGCTTGGTCCGCTTCGTCGGCGTCGAGGCCTATGTCGATGCTGGAGGCGCGATTACCCGCGACCTGTTCAGTGAGGACAGCGATCTTTACCTCGACGACAAGCCTTTGGTGATGACGCTTGCCATGACACGGCTGGAGGAAGAGGCGCAGGCGATCCAGACGGCGGAAGGCTGGAAATGGGCCGAGTTCTATCTCAGCGAAAGCGACGCCCGCGAACGCCTTCCCGTGATCGCCTCGCACAAGCGCGAGCACACGGACGAGGAGAGCGCCGAGGTTGCAGCCCTGTCGGCCTACTTCGAGGAGAACGAAGGAGCCTATGATGCCGGGCAGATGACCGAGGAAGAAGCCGCCGAGTATGAGGCGAAGCTGGCGCGACTGGACGCGATCGACACCGAGTGCATGGGCTACGACACGCAAGAGAAGGCGCTGGCGGGAATCCGGCTCCATATCGATCATGACGGCCAGCTTGGCGTTCGCAGCGGTCTTCTCAAACCCGCCGAGCAGCATGAACTGGCGCAACGTCGCCGCGAACGGGAACGGGCCGAGCGTGAAGCCGAGGCGGAAGCGCGGGGCGAGGCCTACATGCCGCCGGAGGCGAACAATGATCCGCTGCCGCCATGGGAGGAGCCTGAGCCTGCGGAGGGCTACAGCCAAGCACTCTCCTTGGACCTGACCCATCTGCGGACTGCGGCGCTCGCCTATGAGGTCAGCCAGCGCCCCGACGTGGCCTTGGCATTGATCGTCCATGCGCTGGCGGGCCGCTGCCTCTATGCCAACCGCTTCGGCCATCACGACGCCGACAGCCTGATCCGCATCAGCGGAACCAAACAGGGGAGTTCCAGCGCCAAGATCGATCCGGACAACGCCGCCGCCTTCACGGCGCTGTCGGAAGCGCAGGAGAAGGTGCAGGCCAAGCTGCCAGCGGATCGCACGGAGCTTCTGGCATGGTGTCTCGCGGCCTCACGCAAGACCTTGCTGGACGTGCTGGCAACTTGCGTGGCCGATCAGCTGGACGCCGTGCGCTTCGACAGCAAGCCCCACTACGCCGCCGACCGGATCGCGGAGGCCGTATCGCTCGACATGGCGGCATGGTTCACCCCCAGCGAAACCTTCCTGAAACGCATTACCAAAAAGATGATGGCGAGCGCCGTCACCGAGGCCGGATGCGCACCGGAGGTTGCTTCCGCGATCCTTGGCCTCCCCAAGGCCGAGGCGGTCCAGACGGCGCAGGAAGCCTTGCAGGGCAAGGGCTGGCTGCCCCCGGCGCTGCGCATGCAGACTGCCATCCTTGCCACGACCAGCGAAGCGGCGGCGGCAGAAGTGACGTCAGAAGGTGGTGAGATTGCTGGCGACGGTGCAGATATCGGCGATACCGACCCTCCGCAGGCTCCCGATGATGGAGGTGGCCAGACTGGCAGTGCTGAGGCGCTGATCGCCGCCGAGTGAGCGTCTGATCAGGAGCACAGGAAGTCCGGGCCGGAACCTGAGGGTTTCGCGCCCGGCCTTTCGCCGTGTGTGTCCGCCGCGCCTTCTCCCGCTTGACGGCATGGAACCGTCGCGCGGGATGCTGGCTGTGGCACCGTGGAGGCCCGAAAACTCTCTCTTATTTCCCAGGATACGACCGGCTCGTCACTTCGTCATGAAGACGGGGGAGATCGACGATGTGCAAGATCTCAAGCACGTCACCTTGGCGATGGACCCAACTTATCGATGGCGGGAATTCAGGGGAGCACGTCACGCTATTTCAGAAAGAGTTTGATGCCATAGGCGACAACAGCCAAGGCCAGAATGCTGGCGATCCAGATTCCAACAAACCAGCCAAGTTTCTTCCAGATGCCGGTGCCCGCCTCCGGGGTAGGCACTTTCGCCGGGCTTGACTGTTCCATCAGTGGTATCCCCCGACGGCGTTCACCTTGCCTCTGAATACCCAGTACGAATACGCCGTATAGGCCAGAATGATGGGCACCAACACGACAGCGCCAACCAACAGGAAAGCGAGGCTGTTGTCCGGTGCTGCAGCATCCCAGATCGTCACGCTATTTGGAACGATGTGCGGATAGAAGCTGATCCCAAGCCCGATAAAGCAGAGCACAAACAACGACAGGGACGCGAGAAACGGGCTGACTTCGCGCCGTTCGGTAAGTCCCTTGAGCAATACAAAGGCGGCTACGAGAACGAGTGCCGGGATCGGGACCGCAAGGAGCACATGCGGCCATGAAAACCACTTGTGCATGTAGACCGCATTCAAAAATGGTGTCCACGCGCTGACGAGACCAATTAGAACAAGGGTCGCGGGTGCCACCCAGAAGGCGATGTCATAGGCGCGGCGCTGGACATGGTTCTCGGTTTTCCAGATCAGCCAGGTTGCCCCCAGGAGCGCATAGCCGATCACGAGGGCGAGGCCGGTCAGCAGGCTGAACGGGGTCAGCCAGTCCCACCAGCCGCCGGAATAGGCCCTGCCGACCACGGGAATGCCCTGAACTAGTGCGCCCAACGCTACACCCTGGGCAAAGGCAGCAATGGTCGAGCCGCCGGCAAAGGCCCAATCCCATAGGAATTGGCCACGCTTGGTCTTCCAGCGGAATTCAAAGGCGACACCCCGGAAGATCAGGCCCAGAAGCATGATCGTGATCGGGGCATAGAGCGCAGGCATGATGATCGCGTAGGCGAGCGGGAACACGGCAAAGAGACCGCCGCCGCCGAGCACAAGCCATGTTTCATTGCCATCCCAGACAGGCGCAACGGAGTTCATCATTTCATCCCGGTTTCGCTCTCCCTTGACGAAGGGAAAAAGAATGCCGACGCCGAGATCGAAACCGTCGAGGATGACATAGGCGAGAACGGCGAAGGCAATGAGGCCAGCCCAGATGAATGGCAGATCGAGTGTCATGGCTATCTCCTCATTCCGCCGGTTGCAGTGCGCCGGCGGCATCCATCGCGGGAGCAGGCATGATGCCCCCGGCACGGATCGGCTCGTCCGGATCGAGGCCCGGTTCATGCGGGTGCGGCGGCTTGTTCATCAGGCGAAGGATATAGAACGTCCCGGCCCCAAAGAGCGCGAAGTAGACGACGATGAACGCGATGAGCGAGGCCCCGACAGCCGCTGCGGCGATGGGCGAAGCGGACTGCGCAGTCGTCAGCAATCCGTAGACCGTATAGGGCTGGCGGCCGACTTCGGTCGTGATCCAACCCGCCAGCACGGCGATGAAGCCGGAGGGGCCAAGCAGGATCGCCGCCCGGTGCATCCACGGCGTATCGTAAAGTCGGCCCCGATAGCGCAGCCAGAGGCTCCAGATGCCAAGGCCGAGCATGGCAAACCCGATGGCGATCATGATGCGGAAACTCCAGAACACGATCGCTACCGGCGGCTGCTTGTCGACGGGGATCGTATCGAGCCCGGCCAGCGGCGCATTGAGATCATGCTTGAGGATGAGCGATGACAGCTTAGGGATCTGGATCGCGTAATCGATCCGCTTTTCGGCGGAATTTGGAATACCGAACAGGATCAACGGCGCGCCATCGGGGTGGCTGTCGTAGTGGCCCTCCATTGCCATCACCTTCGCGGGTTGATGCTCTAGCGTATTGAGGCCATGAAAGTCGCCCGCCACGATCTGGATTGGCGCAACAATCGCGGCCATCCACATCGCCATGGAGAACATGATGCGCGCGGCCTGATTGCTGCGATCGCGCAACAGGTGCAGCGCGCCCACCGCCCCCACGACAAAGGCTGTCGTAAGGTAAGCGGCAAGCACCATGTGGACCAAGCGGTATGGGAAGGACGGGTTAAAGACGACAGCCCACCAGTCGGTTGCAATGAACTGCCCGTTGGCGTTGATTGCATAGCCGGCAGGCGTCTGCATCCAGCTGTTGACGGACAAAATCCAGAAGGCCGAGAAGAAGGTCCCGAAGGCAACCATCAGCGTTGCGAGGAAATGCAGCTTCGGCCCGACGCGTTCGCGGCCAAACAGCATCACGCCAAGAAAGCCTGCCTCAAGGAAGAAGGCGGAGAGAACCTCGTAGCCCATAAGCGGGCCGAGCACCGGGCCAACCTTATCCGAGAAGACGCTCCAGTTCGTGCCGAACTGATAGCTCATCACGATGCCTGACACGACGCCCATGCCGAAGGCAACGGCGAAAATCTTTTTCCAGTAGTTGAACAGATCGACGAACACCGAACGACCCGTCCAGAGCCCGAGACCGTTCAGCACCGCGAGATAGCTCGCCAGCCCAATCGAGAAGGCGGGGAAAATGATATGAAAGCTGACGGTGAACGCGAACTGTATGCGCGCGAGCACAAGCGGGTCAAACAGGTCCATGGCAGGCCTCATATAATCACTATTTTTGATACCACTTATTGCAGAGCGCGCATAAAAGCAATATGAGTGATGTCACTTTTCGTCACAGGAGACATGCCTTGCGGCTGACCCAGTATTCGAACTTCGCCCTTCGCACTCTCCAGTTTCTGGCTCTGCGCGCGCCTGAAATCGTGACAGTGGACGATGTTGCCCGGGCGCATAAGATTTCGAGGGCGCATCTCGTTAAGGTCGCCTACGATCTGAGCCAGCGCGGCTATATCGAAACCCTGCGTGGCCGCAACGGCGGCATGCGTCTGGCGCGGAAGGCCGAAGACATCACCGTCGGCGAGATCATTCGCTGGACGGAAGCACCGCTTGAACTCGTGGAGTGCTTCAATCCCGACACAAACACATGCCCGCTGCAGGGACACTGCCATCTTTCCCGTGGAATTCAGCGCGCTTTGCGGGCTTTTCTGTCCGTTCTCGATGATTTGACGATCGCAGACATCACCATGAACCGCGGAACCCTGCTCGGCCTTCTGGAGACCAGCACCGAGGAAACGAAGGCTGAAACGCTTCAGCATTCGGGCGCGCAATAGAGCCTGTAGAGCGTTTCGAGAATTTCCCGCACCTCTTCACTTGCCAGCCGGTAGTAGATGATCTGCCCGTCCCGGCGCGTCTCGACGAGACGCAGAGCCCGCATCTTGCCCAGGTGCTGCGACAGGGCGGCCGGGCTGAGCCCGACGATCTCTGCGAGCTGGCCGACGGATTTCTCTCCCTCAAGTAGGTTGCACATGACCATCAGCCGCTTGGCGTTGGCCATGGCGCCAAGGACGATCGAAGCCTCCTCAGCTCGCGCTTCGAGGGCACTTAAAGAAACATTCCGAATGTCTATTTTCATGATTGACATTTAAGCATCTTCGAAGATATTAAGCAATCAATTTTCACAGGAGGCCACCATGGTCAATGTCGGATCGATCGATCGCGCTCTTCGCTTTGTGCTGGGCGCCGTGCTGCTTGCCGCGCCTTTTCTGCCGCCGCTGGCGGGCTATTTCGCAGACTTCGGCGTCTGGAAGTATGCGATCGCCGGAGCCGGCGTCGTGATGCTCGGCACCGCGATCTTCCGTTTCTGCCCTGCCTATACGCTCTTCGGTATTCGCACCTGCTCGATCGGCAAGTCCTGATCTGGACGGGACGTACGGAAATTTGACTGTGGCCTGACGAGCAGCAGCACAGGTGCTGCCCGGATAAGTCCGGTCGGTTTCAATCACGCTCACAAGGAGTTTTGAAATGTCGAAATTTCCTATCGCAGTTGCTCTTGTCGGACTGCTGGCCGCCGCTCCAGCATGGTCCAAGTCTCTGACTGCAGAGGCTCGGTCTGCACTCGATTCTGCCCTACAAGATGAACGTCATGCGGAAGCGGTATACGGCGCTGTTCTCCGCAAGTTCGGAGATGTAAGGCCCTTTTCGAACATCATCGTCGCAGAGCAACGGCATCAAGCCATGCTATTCGATATGTATAAAGCCTATGGCGTCTCCGCTCCTGAAAATCGCTATGCCACGGGTGCACTACCGGTGCCGACTGTTCCCGAAACTCTCGCCGAGGCCTGCAAGATCGGTGTTGAGGCCGAAATCGCCAACCGCGATCTTTATGACCGCACTTTGCTTCCCGCAGTCAAAGGCTACCCCGACATCACCCTGGTCATGGAGCGTTTGCGCGACGCATCGGAAGAAAACCATCTTCCCGCGTTTCGGCGCTGCGCCAACCGGGGCTGACTCCGGAACTATCGACAGTGATGTCGCGTTACTTTGAATTGCAGGAGCCGATTGACCCACAATGACAACCTTCACTCCTTACGCATCCCTGTTCGGCGGTGTCCTGATCGGCCTCGCAGCCGTCATCTTGATGGCCTTCAACGGTCGCATCGCTGGCATGACGGCGATGCTTGGCGGACTGTTGGAGCCGCAGCACCCTGATGCCCCCTGGCGCATCGCGTTCTTGGCGGGAGCCATTGCTGCGCCGTTTGTTGCGACCTTGCTCGGGGCGGAGTTCAGCTTCGCGTCGCCGACCACCGGCGCTGTCCTTGCCCTGGGTGGCGTGATCGTCGGGGTTGGCGTGACCTACGCCTCAGGCTGCACCTCGGGGCATGGGGTCTGCGGCATTGCCCGCCTCTCACCCAGATCCATCGTTGCCACCGCGACTTTCATGGCGACCACATTCGCCACCGTGACGATCATCCGCCATGGCTTTGGAGGCTGAGCGAGATGAAGCGCATCCTGTCCGCCCTCGCTGCCGGCATGATCTTCGGCACCGGCATCGCCATCTCCGGCATGGGCAACCCCGCCAAGGTTCTGAACTTCTTTGATCCATTCGGCACCTGGGACCCCAGTCTGGCGTTTGTCATGGGCGGAGCCCTGCTAACCGCAGCCCTTGGCTACCGGCTCTTGTTCGGTCGTCGTCAGACCCCGCTCTTCGACACAAAGTTCCATCTGCCGACGGCGCGGACCATCGACGCCAAGCTGGTCGGCGGGTCCGCGTTGTTCGGCATTGGCTGGGGCATTGCAGGCTTCTGCCCCGGCGGTGCCGTCCCGGCGCTTGGCTTCGCGCCGTGGCCGACCGCCCTGTTCCTGATCGCGATGGGTGGAGGAATCCTGTTTGCCCGCTGGCTCCAGGGCATCCCCCGTCGCCAAACCGCATGACCCCATGAAGAGGAGGAAAACATGACCACCTTTGCCCCCATTCCGCATCCCGTGGAACTATCGGTGAAACCCGAGGTCACGGCTTTCTTCGATGCGCCAACCAATACCGTCACCTACGTGGTCAAGGACCCGGGCTCATCTTCCTGCGCGATCATCGATTCCGTTATGGATATCGACTATGCGGCGGGCCGGATCGCCTATGAATCGGCCGATCAGATCATCGCTTTCGTTCAGAAGCATGGCCTCAAGGTCGAGTGGCTGATCGAGACGCATGTCCATGCCGATCACCTCTCTGGCGCGCCCTATCTGCAGGGAAAGCTGGGCGGCAAGATCGGCATCGGCGAGAAGATCACCATCGTTCAGGACACCTTCGGAAAGGTCTTCAACGAAGGCAATGAATTCCAGCGCGACGGCAGCCAGTTCGACCAGCTCTTCAAGGACGGAGACGAATACAAGATCGGCTCGATGACAGCCTTTGCCATGCATACGCCCGGCCACACTCCGGCCTGCATGACGCATGTCATCGGCAACGCAGCCTTTGTTGGCGATACCCTGTTCATGCCGGATGGCGGCTCCGCCCGCGCTGACTTCCCAGGAGGTGACGCCCGCACGTTGTATCGCTCCATCCAGCGGGTCCTGTCGCTGCCATCGGCGATGCGCCTGTTCATGTGCCACGACTACGGGCCGAACGGGCGCGACATCCGCTGGGAAACCACGGTCGCCGAGCAACGCGCCCACAACATCCATGTGAAGGATGGCATCAGCGAAGACGAGTTCGTCGCCACCCGCGAAGCCCGCGACAAGACGCTTGGCATGCCGCGGCTCATCATTCCCTCGCTTCAGGTGAACATGCGCGCCGGTGCGCTGCCACCGCCCGACGACAACGGCAAGGTCTTCCTCAAGGTGCCGGTGAACACGCTGTGACCATCAACCAGAAGGATGCGATGACCATGACTGAAATGACCCCCTCCATCGGCTTGCCCGGCATCAACCGCCCGGCACCGGACTTTACCGCACAAACCACCGACGGGCCGCGCAGCCTCGCCGACTACAAGGGCAAGTGGCTTGTGCTGTTCTCCCACCCGGCGGATTTCACGCCGGTCTGCACGACGGAGTTCGTCGCTTTTGCAAAGCACCACGCCGCGTTCAAGGCGATTGGCTGCGAGTTGCTCGGCCTGTCGATTGACAGCATCTACGCGCACATCGCCTGGCTGCGGAACATTGAGGAAAACTTCGGTGTCGAGGTTCGCTTTCCGATTATCGAAGACCTCTCGATGAAGGTAGCCCATGCCTATGGAATGGTGCAGCCAGGCGCGAGCGATACCTCAGCTGTGCGCGCCACCTTCGTCATCGACCCCGAGGGCATTCTGCGGGCCATGCTCTACTATCCGATGAGCAATGGACGTTCGGTCGCCGAGATCCTCCGCCTCGTCGGCGCCCTCCAGACGAGCGATGCGCATAAGGTGGCCACGCCCGAGGGCTGGACCGCTGGCGAGAGCGTGATCGTGCCGCCGCCAAAGACGGCCGAGGAAGCACGCAAAAGATCTGATCAAGGGTTCGAAACGACAGATTGGTACTTCAGTACCCGCAAGGTCGCCTGACACCGATCCGGTCCGCTCACTCCGGTCGGACCGGAAGCCTCCACCATAAGAGTCCGTCCCGGAACTCATGACGCTCGCGCGATGCGGCGGATAAGAACCATGGCGGCGGCTGCGTAGAGGAAGGCCGTCGCGGAGGCGA
>FWWL01001221.1_pt1 | contig 19432 bp, 20 predicted proteins | sample 2228331 | NCBI WGS metagenome assembly FWWL01 (sample SAMEA103939775, study PRJEB20133) | metagenome | reverse complement strand
GGATATGTTCTGCGCCTTTTCGGCAGCAGGGGTAGACCTGCTCTTTCCGGTGCTGGTAAGGTATCTGCTGGAGGAGGGCTTGAGTGCGGAGATAGGTATAGCCTTTGACAGCATAATAAAGATAGGCCTGTTTATGCTTGCTTTATACGTACTCAAGTATTTCTGCCAGTATTTCATCACTGCCTGGGGCCACATAATGGGAGCCAGGATGGAATACGACATGCGCAGAGATATTTTTGCACATTTGCAGAAGCTGTCCTTCTCATATTATGATAACAACAAAACTGGGCAGATAATGTCAAGGATAGTGAATGACCTTTTTGATATTACCGAGCTTGCGCACCACGGTCCTGAAGAAGTATTCATTTCTGTGATAAAAATACTTGGTTCCTTCTTCATACTGCTCAGCATTGATGTGAAGCTGACGCTTATAACCTTCGCCTTCATTCCATTCATGATGGCCTTTTCCATTTTCTACAATAAGAAAATGCGCTCGGTATTCATGAGAAACAGGCAGAAGATAGCTGAGATTAATGCTCAGCTGGAGGACAGCATAGCAGGTGTCAGGGTAGTGCAGTCCTTCTCAAATGAAGAGGTGGAGCAGGAGAAGTTTGCAAAAGGAAATATGGGCTTCCTGAAGACAAAACAGGAAAGCTATTATTATATGGGGCGTTTCTTTAGCGGTGTCAGATTGTTTGACGGGGTTATATACATAGTTGCGGTTATTGCAGGAGCATACTTCATAAAGCTCGGCACAGTGACGACCACAGACCTTGTGGCATACCTGCTTTATATAAATACCTTCCTTACACCTATCAGATCCCTTATCGATTTTACAGAACAGTTCCAAAAGGGCATGACTGGCTTTGAGAGATTCCTGGAGGTCATGGATACAGAGCCGGACATCAAGGACAGTGAGGATAGTGTTGTGCTGGACGAAATGAAAGGGAGAGTTGTATTTGAAGGTGTTTCCTTCAAGTATGACGAGGGAGGCCATGTGCTGAAGGATATTAACCTGAGCCTTGAGCCCGGGGAGACAATTGCCCTTGTGGGACCCTCCGGAGGAGGAAAGTCCACGCTCTGCAGCCTTATTCCAAGGTTTTATGATGTAACTGATGGTACCATAAGGATTGACGGAAGAGATATAAGGGATATTAAGCTTGAATCCCTGAGAAGAAATATTGGAGTTGTTCAGCAGGATGTTTACCTTTTTGCAGGTACAATTCTGGAAAATATAAGGTATGGAAAACCCGAAGCATCCACCGAGGAAGTAATTGACGCCGCCAACAAGGCCAATGCCCATGAATTTATAACTGCAATGGAAAAGGGCTACGATACCTATGTAGGAGAAAGAGGAGTCAAGCTTTCGGGGGGGCAAAAGCAGAGAATAAGCATCGCAAGGGCTTTCCTAAAGAATCCGCCGATACTCATACTTGATGAAGCGACCTCCTCCTTGGACAACCAAAGTGAAAAAATCGTGCAGCAGTCTCTTGAAGATCTCTCCAGCAACAGGACCACCTTTGTTATTGCACATAGACTCTCAACTATAAAGAGAGCAAAGACTATATTGGTGCTTACCGATAACGGCATAGAGGAAAAGGGAAGCCACGAGGAGCTTATAAACAACAATGGAGTGTATGCATCCTTGTATAATGCACAGTTTGAGGATATAGAGGAAATGAAGATATAAAAATAAGCCTGCGGGGGGCGCAGGCTTATTTGGAGGGTTAGAAAAGAAATCAGTATGAACTTTTCTATAAGCATAATATATCAGTAAATTATGCAGATTTTATGAAGAAAAAATATATATTGCTTTGAATTGATATTAGAGTACTACCCAAATAGTCGTCTTATAAATGGAAAAGACGGCTTTAGCTGAAGGATTTATTAGACAGACTATAGTTAAATTCTCGGTGATGCTGATCTATGGAGGGCTATTATGTATCAGTTAAATAAGAATCATATTGCAGTGACACAAGCAGTATTTGCAGCTGCGCTCTTTGGTATGAGTGCACCCTTTTCAAAGTTGCTTCTCGCAAAGCTTACACCCGTTCAATTATCGGCTCTATTATATCTCGGAGCAGGAGTCGGGATGCTATTTGTTGACAGATTTAAAAGAATCATAGGAGTAAAAAGCGTGGAGGCGAGGCTGACAAAGAGAGAATTGCCTTTCGTTGTATTGATGGTGCTGCTTGATGTAGCTGCCCCAATTTCTTTGTTGTTTGGGTTAACGATGTCAAGTGCGGCAAATGCTGCTCTGCTAAGTAATTTTGAAATTGTTGCAACTTCTATTATTGCTCTAGTCATATTCAAAGAGGCTATTGGGAAGAAGCTATGGCTGTCAATTGTCCTTATTACCATATCCAGTGTAATGCTTACTGTAAATGATATCAGAAGTTTTTCGTTTTCCATGGGTTCACTTTTTGTTTTGCTCGCTTGCTTATTCTGGGGCATAGAGAATAACTGCACCAGAAAGCTGTCTATAAAGGATCCAATTCAAGTTGTTATAATAAAGGGGTTTGGATCAGGCCTTTGCGCGCTATTCATTTCGATTGTGCAGAGGGAGTTCCAGCTTAGTACAATGTATATTATACTTGCCTTATTGCTTGGTTTTTTTGCTTATGGATTGAGTATCTATCTATATGTAACTGCGCAAAGAAAGCTTGGGGCAGCCAGAACCAGCACATACTATGCGGTTGCTCCTTTCATAGGTGTCGGGATTTCTTATATTGCCTTCAGCGAACCTGTGTCTGTTTCCTTTATAGCAGCTTTCATAATAATGATTATTGGAACGTATTTTGCGATAGCAGAAAAGCATATTCATGTACACCTACATAAAAAGGTTGAGCATGAGCATAGACATGGGCATTCTGACGGGCATCATAACCACATACATGAATTGCTGGATAAAGGTGAACACAGCCACTTGCATATTCACGAAGAGATAGCACATACCCATGAGCATACGCCCGATATACATCATGCCCATCAACATAGGGATACATAAGATCCATAATTTTCTTATGAAGTGAAGAAGTTCATAGAAGACAAATATGAGGGAGCCATTTTACCCGCATTCTAAAAATTGTCGGTGAATATGCTTAAAAAATAAATCCACTTTCTCTAATAACTGTAATGGAGGAAGTGGATTTATTAATTCCCTATATGTCTAAATGGAACAAGTTTAGGCTTCTCCATATAATCTACATACCTATAATGTTTAATAGAATTAGAACAAAAATACTTTCTGTATTAAGAAAAACATATTGGAGGATTAATTATGAATTGTCATGAAGATAATAAAGAAAAGCAAGGAGCTCAGAAGCACAGCCCATTAAAGCATATGCTGCATATGGTTCTCTGTTGTGGATTACCTATAGTTATTATAGGAGCGCTGCCCCTTATAACAAGATTTAGCCCTGGGGCTGCTGGAGTATTGGGAAAGATAGCACCATTTTTATGTCCGATAATGATGATTTCAATGATGGTGATGATGTCTAGGGGTAATAAAAGAGGAAGCTGCTGTCATGATACAAAAGGGAATAACGGTAATGATAAACCACTTGAATTAAATAATTCGGTAGAATAATATAAAGCTATTTATAAGTGCAAAAGGAGCATACCCTGAGGGTATGTTTCTTTCGTTTGTCAGCGTATTATATAGTTTCTGAGAGATTGATTTATGTTAAGCGGAATATTACAATAAGAATATGAGGTGAGCATATGACAAGTGAAATTATATATAAAACTCTAATTGATAGCTTGAATGAAGGTAAGAAGACTGCAGTAGTTACAACCTTAGTAAAAGAGAATCTTGGAAAGGCTGCAGATATTACTAAAAACATACTTGCAGAAGATATTTGTTATGGCTGCAAGCCATCCGATAATTTGGACAGTACTGTTGTAGAAAATGCAGCGGCTGCATTGAAATCCGGAAACCTTCAGTTTGTTGAAGGAACAGACCAAGCAGCATATTTAATTGAGCCGTATTTCCCTGAAAGCCGCTTGATTGTTTTAGGAGGCGGGCATATTGCAAAACCACTGGCTGAGTTCGGTTCAAAAGCAGGATTTACAGTAACGGTTGCTGACGACAGGCCTGTATTTGCAAGTAAGCAGCGATTCCCTGATGCTGAAGAGGTTATCTGTGAGGATTTTGAGAAAAGTATTGGTATGCTTAATTTAAACAGGTCCGCCTTTGTAGTAATTGTAACCCGCGGCCACAGACATGACATTACCTGCCTGAGGCAAGTGTTAAAGTATGATACTGCATATGTAGGTATGATAGGCTCAAAACGTAGGGTTCAAAGTGTAAAAGAACAGCTTTTAGCTGAAGGGTATCCGAGAGAAAAGATAGACGGGGTAAACGCGCCCATAGGTTTGGAGATAGGTGCAATAACTCCTGAGGAGATAGCAATATCTATTATAGCCCAGGTTATAAGCTACAAACGGCTCACTATTGCATCAAACACGCATACTTCACATGAGAAGCTAAATTGGCCGGAGTTTGACCGGGAGGTACTGACGGAATTGGGGAAGGCTGGCAATGGAAGGAAAGCCATAGTTACGATAATTTCTTCAAAAGGTTCAACTCCGAGAAAAACAGGTGCAAAGATGCTGGTTTGGCCTGATGGAAGAACTATGGGAAGCATTGGCGGCGGATGCAGTGAAGGAGCAGTAATACGGACAGCCCTCGATGTAATAGGGGATGGAGGCTTTGAAATTCAAAATGTTGATATGACGGGGGATATTGCTGAGGATGAAGGTATGGTTTGCGGTGGGATAATGCAGGTTTTGATAGAGGCTTGCGGAGAGTAGAACAGCCTTTTCAATTGACAGCAAGAGTTTGAAGATATAAGGGAAATGAAGATATGAAAATAAGCCTGTGTGGATCGCAGGCTTATTTTGAGGGTTAGAAAAAGTTGACATTATAAACTGCAAAGAATGAATACAGTTAAAGTGCTTCAATTAAAGCCTTTTATAAACCTATATAACTTTTCTATAACCCTATCTATTTCATCCTTTGTCGTATATCTCCCCAGACTAAAGCGTACAGCTCCACGTCCGACCTCATCCGAAACGCCCATAGCCTTTAAGACAGGAGATATCGTTGTTGTACCAGAATGACAGGCAGAACCTGTTGACGCTGCAACATAATCCAAGCCATTTAAAACCTCATGCCCGTTAAAACCTATAAAGCTGATATTCAAGGTGTTTGGAAGCCTTTTCTCAGGATGTCCGTTTAGTACAATTATTTCTCCGAAATTTTCTTTAAGGCTGTTATAGAAATAATCTGTCATTAATTTTACACTATCGCTTTTTAAGGCATCTTTTGCAATTTCGCACGCTTTACCTAGAGCAACATCAAAGATGATATTCTCTGTACCGGCACGCTTGCCGCTTTCATGTCCTGCACCATGTATTAATGGCTCGATACTAATACCTTTTCTCATGTATAAGGCACCGATACCCTTTGGTGCATAAAGCTTATGTCCTGCTACTGTTAGAAAATCAATGCCAAGCTCTTTGACATCAACAGGCACTTTACCTACTGATTGAGAAGCATCGGTATGAAACAGTATGTTATGTTTATGGCAAATATCAGAGATCTCCTTTATAGGCTGCAGTGTTCCAGTTTCATTGTTAGAATGCATAATTGTAACGAGTATGGTTTTGTCTGTTATAAGCTTTTCCAATGCAGTAATGTTTATTATTCCATATGGGTCAACAGGCACATATGAAATTTCATATCCCATTCTTTCTAAATATTTGCACGGATTCAAGACAGCCGGATGCTCTACCTGTGAGGTAATTATGTGATTGCCTTTATTTTTATAAGAATAGGCAACCCCCTTTATAACCGCATTGTTCGCTTCGCTGCCGCCGCTTGTAAATATTATTTCCTCTGATTCACAGTTTAGCAAGTCGGCAACCTGCTTCCTTGATTGTTCAACGGCTCTCTTTGTGGTAACACCCAATACATGACTGCTCGATGGATTTCCAAAATTATCAAAAATGAAGGGGAGCATAGAGTCTGAAACTTGTTTGTCAATCGGGGTTGTAGCATTATAATCAAGATATATCATATAGTATTCCTTTCTGTTGACGGGGTTTATAGACGAACCCTCATCTTATTATTATGGCTTACCATTACATATGCATGTTTACTAAATATGCATATAAGAAAGTAATACTATTCTTCTAATATTTTGTCAAGGAATATCGGGTAATGGTGAAAGTCAAGTCAGGTATTGCAATAAAATAAGGGGAGTGGCGTTCAAAGCAAATGATTGACCTTTACTAGACGTTCTTCTGATATAATTCCTGGAAAGGGGGCTGTAATTTATGGATATCAAAGCAATGGTAGAAGATTTAAACTGTGCCTTAGGCTTGGAAAGATATGTAGTTGGTATTAAATTTATTTTTAATAAAGAAGAATATGAGCTTTCAGATGTACCTCAAGTAAGGTACAAGCTGTCATACTGCAGTATGGTTAAATTGGCTGCATCAGGTAAAAGCTTTAAAGCGGACATCAACAATTTTTTATGTATTGGTTCGGCAAAAGCACTGGGCTTAATAAAACCGGATGCAAATGCTATTTCGGGTAATGTTTATTATTCTTTTGGACTTTATGACAGTTTATCTACTGCCAGAAATGTGCAAAAGGATGTAACGTTTTTAGGTCATCAGGCATATGGGGTTATTGTCATGCCCCTGGAAAAATTCGAGACTCAGCCGGATATAGCTATATATATAGTAAATCCATATCAAAGTATGAGAATACTACAGGGATATGCATTTCATAATGGAGCAGCAAAGAATATTAAGATGGCGGGTAATTCTGGAATATGCTCTGAATGCACGGCAACACCTTATTATACAAAGGATATGAATTTATCCCTTCTTTGTTCAAACACCAGGTTTTCTGCAAAGTGGAAGGATGATGAGCTTGGCATTGGCATGCCCTTTAATATGTTTGAAAAGGTTTATGATGGCATTATAAAAACCATTGGGCCATGCGAACCAAAGGAAAGGAAAATGAAGATTATTGCAAGATGCAAAGAAGCGGGCAGGGAAATGAATGTCAGTTTAGATAGCACATATTTTAAGACCACTTCAAAATAAAATATTTATTAGTTGTATTATAAATTTTTAAATGACCCATATCAGAATTGATATTGGTCATTTTTTATAAAAAGCTTCATAATATCTACTCCACAAGTGTTTTATATACTCTAGTAATAAACCTGCATAAAGCAGTCAGGAGTAAAGGAGTGATATTATGGGATGCTGCGGAGGCGGATACAATTCAAATGGAAATAATGATAATAACCACAGCCATGGAGGCGGAAGCCTCAATATGTGCCACATAATACTTATAGTTGGTATAGTTGCACTAATAGCAAAGGCTGTTTTATAAGCAGCCTTTAATATAACAAACAATACATACATGGAGGGGAACTATGAATCAGGTAGTGTTAGAAAAACTAGACAATCTTAAAGCAATTATCAAGAATACGGGTGGGGCTGTAGTTGCATTCTCGGGGGGAGTAGATAGTACATTTTTGCTAAAGATTGCAGCAGAAGTACTAGGAGATAAGGTTATAGCTGTAACTGCAAATTCAGAAACTTATCCCAAAAGAGAACTGGATGAGGCAAAGCTTTTTGCCGAGGCTCATGGAATAAAGCATATAGTGATTGAAACACTTGAGCTTGAGATAGCAGGCTTCGCAGATAACCCGCCGGATAGATGCTTCTACTGCAAGCATGAGCTGTTTTCCAAGCTTACCGATATAGCAAAGAATAATGGCATAAGAGTTGTTCTTGATGGATCAAACTATGATGACAGAAATGATCACAGACCAGGTATGCGTGCCGCTAAACAGCTTGGGGTGGTTAGTCCCTTGAAGGCAGCACAAATGACAAAGGACGATATACGTGAATTGTCCAAGGGTATGGGACTAAGCACTTGGAACAAGCCTTCCTTTGCCTGTCTGTCCTCAAGATTCCCCTATGGCACGAAAATCACACCCGATAAGCTTGTTGTGATTGGTGAAGCAGAAGACTTCATCAGAGACTTGGGCTTTCAGGAGCTAAGAGTCAGACATCACGATACCATAGCAAGAATTGAAGTGGGCAAGGCCGACTTAGGCAGGATTGTAGCTTACGCAGATCAAATAACTGACAAGCTTAAATCCCTGGGTTTTTTGTATGTGACACTAGAGCTGTCCGGCTATAAAACTGGAAGCATGAATTATACTTTGGCAGAAGTTGAAAAAAATGATTGACATAAGGTTAATTTTATTATAATATAATGTATATAAAACCAGTAGGAATAATAGGAAATGTATTGAAGAGAAGAGTAGGTCAAGGGAAACTGACAGAGAGGAAGTCCAAAGGTGAGAGGACTTTTGAGCAGAACTTGTCTGAAGTGCATCTCGGAACACCGTACCGAACGCTCAGCGATTGTGATATAATCCTGATTCTAGTAGGCTCCGGCGGGTTTGCCCGTTATAGCATTAAGGTATGAATGTACCTGAATTACGAGTTATTTGCATTCCAACATATTGATGCAAATAAACAGAGTGGAACCGCGAAATGGACTTTCGCCTCTGTCATAGAGGCGGAAGTTTTTGTTTTTTGCTCACCGCGGTTCCTGCTAGAAAATTACATAATATCAAGGAGGGATAGTTGAGCATTGCAAAGGTGCAACATAAAACATACTAAATCAATAGGAATAATAATATAAAAATATTAGGAGGATTAATTATGAAAAAGAGAATTTTATTAGTAACAGCAATAATCACCATTTTAGCGTTGGTATTCAGTGGATGCAGCGCAGCAAACCAGGCACCGGCAGCTGAGGCACCAAAGGAAACAAAACCACAGAATCTTCTTGAACAGGTAAAAGCAGATGGGAAAATCAGATTTGGAACTGAAGGCACTTATGCACCCTTTACCTTCCACGACGCAACTGGCAAGCTCACTGGCTTTGATGTGGAAATTGCCGAGGAAATAGCAAAACGTCTTGGTGTAAAAGCAGAGTTTATTGAAACTAAATGGGACGGAATATTCGCCGGCTTAGATGCAAAAAGATTTGATGCCATAGCAAATGAAGTTGCAATAAGAGAAGACAGACTCCAGAAATACGACTTTTCCAATCCGTATATAGTTTCAAAGGCAGTACTCATAGTAAATGAAGAAAACAGTGATATAAAGGCCTTTGAGGATATAAAGGGAAAGAAAGCAGGACAGTCTCTTACAAGCAACCTGAAAGATATCGCCGAGTCCTTTGGAGCTGAAATAGTTCAGACCGATGGATTCAACCAGGCAATTGACCTGCTTGCTTCCAAACGTATCGATGCTACCATTAATGACGGACTGTCCTTCCTGGATTTTAAGATGCAGAGACCTGATGCGCCTATAAAGGTTGTGGATCAGATGGATACAAAGGATGAAATGGGAATTATGTTCAACAAGGGAAATAGTGAGCTTGTTGCAGCAGTCAACAAGGCATTGGACGAAATGAAGGCTGATGGGACTTACCTGAAGATATCAGAGAAATGGTTCGGGGAAGACGTGTCCAAATAAAATACATGGGGTGATACAATATGTCAGACAGAATGGTAAGAATTGTACAAATACTTACTGATTCCTTTCTCCCGCTTTTAAAGGCAGGGATACAATTTACTGTACCGCTTACCATCCTGTCCTTCTTCTTTGGGGTGGTCATAGCTTTTATAGTTGCGATAGTAAAGGTTTTGGAAATCAAACCCTTTGCCGGGATAGCCCGTTTTTATGTTTGGATTATAAGGGGAACACCTTTACTGGTGCAGCTTTTTATAATATTCTATGGTCTCCCAAGTATAGGGATTACACTGAATGCCTTAACATCAGCAGTTATAGGCTTCTCCTTAAGCGTTGGGGCATATGGCTCAGAAATTATTAGAGGCGCTATCCAGTCGATATCCAGCGGACAATGGGAGGCGGCACATGCTCTTGGAATGTCTAAGGCGCAAGCTTTGAAGCATATAATACTTCCTCAGGCGATAAGAGTGGCAATACCACCTTTATCGAATTCCTTCATAAGCCTTGTAAAGGATACCTCCCTGGCGGCGACTATTACTGTGTCGGAAATGTTCCAGGTGGCACAGCAAATAACTGCACGAACCTATGAACCCTTGTGGTTATATACAGAAGCAGCTGTGATATATCTGGTTTTCTGCTCAGGACTTACCTTGCTTCAATCCAGAATGGAAGCACGGTTCGGAAGACATTTGGCAAAATAATATTAGTAGGGTAGGGATGCAAATTGATACTATTGGAAAATGTATATAAGAATTTTGGTTCTCTTGAGGTACTAAAGGGCATCAATCTGTCGGTGGAAAAAGGCGAGGTAGTTTGCATAATAGGCCCCAGCGGCTCCGGCAAAAGCACGCTGCTCCGGTCCCTAAACCATTTGGAGAAGATAACCAGCGGCAGGATTTTTGTTGATAATGAACTGATTAGCGATAGAAAAGACAATAAGGATATATATAAGCCATCTCAGCAAAGAATATCTGAGATTTGCTCTGAGATAGGCATGGTTTTCCAACGGTTCAATCTGTTCCCCCACTTGACTGTTTTAGAAAATATCATGCTTGCCCCAAGAGTGGTGAAAAAGACTTCCCAGGACAGCGCGAGAGAATATGCTATGCAATTACTTGATAAAGTGGGGCTGAGGGATAAGTGGGATGTTTACCCTTCAAAGCTATCCGGCGGGCAGCAGCAGAGGGTTGCTATTGCCAGAGCACTGGCGACGAAGCCCAAGATCATGCTCTTTGATGAACCTACATCGGCCCTTGATCCAGAGCTTGTCTCTGAGGTGCTTGAGGTAATGAGCTCACTGGCCTTGGAGGGTATGACCATGCTGGTTGTGACCCACGAGATGGGCTTTGCCAAAGAAGTGGCTAACAGGGTGATATTTATGGATAACGGGGAAGTAATTGAAGAGGGTAAACCGGAGAACCTGTTCAACAACCCTGTCAAGGATAGGACGAAGGCTTTTTTGAGTAAGATTATATAATAATCGACATTATATTGGAGGTAAAACAATGAATATAGAAACATTATTGATCCATGGGGGTATTGACGGGGACGAGAATACCGGTGCAGTCAGTGTGCCTATTTACCAGACCTCGACCTATAAGCAGGAAGGGATTGGAGAGCATAAGGGATATGAGTATTCAAGGACGGGAAATCCAACCAGGCATGCATTGGAGATGCTCATTGCCGAGCTGGAGGGAGGCCATGCGGGGTACGCTTTTTCCTCAGGAATGGCAGCCATTACAGCTGTTGTTATGCTCTTTAAGAGCGGAGATAAAATACTGATACCGGACAATATCTATGGGGGTACCTTTAGGGTATTGGATAAGGTTTTTACGAATTTTGGAATACAATATGAGATTGTTGATACAAGCAATGAAAATCAGGTAATAGAGCACTTGGATAGCAGTGTCAAGGCCATATTTGTCGAGACGCCTACAAACCCTTTAATGACCATCACTGATATTTCAAGAATATCTGCTATTGCGAAACAAAGGGGTCTGCTTACAATAGTAGACAATACATTCATGACTCCCTACTTGCAGAAGCCTATTGAGCTGGGAGCAGACATTGTAGTTCACAGCGCAACTAAATATTTGGGAGGCCACAGTGATTTAGTTGCAGGTCTGGTTGTTGTAAATAATGAGGAGCTTGCGAACCGCATCCATTTCCTCCAGAATGCAACAGGAGGAATACTGGGACCCTTTGATTCCTGGCTGCTCATAAGGGGAATCAAGACCTTATCGGTTAGAATGGATAGGCACGTTGAAAATGCTGAGTATATTGCAGAGAAGCTAAGTAAGCTGAGTGTAGTTTCAAAGGTATATTATCCCGGACTGGAAAACCATCAGGGATATGAGCTTCAAAAAAGCCAGGCTAAAAAGCCGGGAGCGGTTATTTCTTTTGTTTTGAACGATAATTATGATGTTAACCGGTTCTTGAAAGGCTTAAAAACTATAACTCTTGGAGAAAGCTTAGGAGGAGTTGAGTCCTTGATGACACATCCGGCCTCAATGACCCATGGAGCGATACCCTATGAATTAAGGCAGAAGGTGGGCATTGTGGACACCTTGGTCCGATTGTCAGTAGGAATTGAGAACAAGGATGATTTGCTGACAGACATAATGAATGCTATCGAAGCAGCAAAGCTTTAGAAGAAGAGGTGGCAGATATGAGATATGTGAACGACATCCGGGAATTAGTAGGAAAAACACCTATCATTAAGTTGAACAATATGGGTATAAAGACTGGGATAAATGTATTTGCCAAGCTTGAATGCTTCAATCCTGCCGGCAGTGTGAAGGATAGGATTGGGTTATCCATGATCAGAAAAGCGGAAGAAGACGGGCTGCTTAAGACCGGCAGCACCATAGTTGAGGCAACGGCAGGGAATACCGGCTTAGGGATTGCCTTGGCTGCCTTAAACAAGGAGTATAGAGTAATATTTGTCGTACCCGAAAAATTTTCAATAGAAAAGCAGGTGCTGATGCGTGCTCTTGGGGGTGAAATCATCAACACCCCAAAGGATAAGGGCATGAAGGGCGCAATGGAAAAGGCTGAGGAGCTGCTTGCTTCCATTGAGAATTCTGTTACTTTGAAGCAGTTTGAGAATCAGCAGAATCCACAGATTCATTATGAGACAACAGGACAGGAGATATTCGCGGATCTGGAGGGTAATATAGATTACTTTGTGGCAGGAGCCGGCAGTGGTGGTACCTATACAGGGGTTGCAAGGTATTTAAAAGAGAAGGATGACCGGATAAAAGCTATACTTGCAGATCCGACCGGCTCAACCATGGGCGGTGGAGAAGAAGGCTGTTATCTTATGGAGGGGATCGGAAACAACTTCATACCAAAGACAATGGATATGGAGCTTGTAGATGGTGTAATCAAGGTCAATGATGAGGAAGCCTTCCATATGGCGAAGGAGCTGGCCAGAAAAGAGGGTCTCATCGTAGGATCTTCATCCGGGGCTGCCATGGCGGCTGTGCTAAAGCTGACAGAGAAAATCACTTCAGGAAATGTTGTAACCGTCTTCCCAGACCGTGGTGATCGCTATTTCAGCAAAAACCTATATGTTTAACCTAAAAAATCATGAAAAAGCAGCAGGGATAATATAGCTATCTCTGCTGCTTTTTAGATTATGGGTGAAATTAATACAGGATGGATATGCCATTAGGGCCTTTACCTACAGGTATAGTGCCAATCACATTATTGGATGCAATGTCAATAGCCGTTACATTGTTAGAACCGGTATTTGTTACAAAAGCTGTCTTCCCATCCTTTGATACCACAACACCGTGAGCTTTATCTCCGGCAATGATTGTTTTTGTCACACGCATTGAAGCTGTATCAATGACACTTACATCATCTGAGCCGGTATTTGCAATATAAACGAGCTTGCTGTCCGGTGTAGGATATAGCTGGATGGGACTCATGCCGACTGCTATGGTTTTGGTCACAGCTAATGTAGAGAGATCTATAACTGATACTTTGCCTTCGCCGCTTAAGGTTACAAACACATATTTATTGTCGGGTGTGACACCAACTTGAACAGGCTTGCTGCCCACCTTTATGGTTTTTGTTACTTTATTGGTGCTTACGTCAATAACTGATACCTGATCTGACGCTGTATCAGCAGTATAGATATATTTACCGTCCGGAGACATTCTCAGCCCATGTGGCATGAGTCCCACCGGGATTTTAGCTGTTGTACTTCCGGCTGCAATATCAACAACATAAACATTACCTGGCTTATTTTCGCCTGCCATTCCATGTTCACCGGTTGTTCCTGCGCTTTCCGCCATTTCAGCAACAGTGACATAGGCGAGCTTCGAGTCGGGAGAGAAGACTACATGGTTAGGGCCTTCGCCTACGCTGATGGTCTTTACAATCTTGTTTGAAGCGGTATCAATTGCAGATATGGTATTGTCTTTGTTCTCCACTACAAAGGCAAACATTCCATCAGGCGTAACCTGAATATTATGGGGGCTTTGGCCAACAGGAACTGATGCACTGACCTGCATGGTAGCCATGTTTATGACTGAGACTGATGCATCATCTTCATTAGCAGTATAAATAAAGTATTCCATCATGTCCTGAGCACCATCTGTACCCGGCATTGGTGATGGTTGATTCATCGGGGGTGCTGTCGGTGTTGGTGCCGGCTGCTGTACATTACGTGGAGCACATGCCGCAAAAACAAAAATACATAGTATCATCGCATAAATACCTTTAGCTTTTAATTGCATAACATACCTCCTAATTATTTTGATACTAGTATTTGAATTATGCTATTTGCTATGCAGTATGCTTTACTGCTCTTTTATGAACTGATAAAGCAAACAATTTGAATATTTCTATAAAATAATGTATTGTAAGGGTATGCAAAGCAGATTGGTTGTGCTCAAGGAGTGTTAATGGCATGAAGCTTGCTACATTATCTTTATAGAATACGATGATGGAGGTAGCCTATGAATATTCGACGTGCAGTATTATCGCTTTTGGTCATTATATTAGGAATCATTTTAGCATATAACTATTGGATTATGAACTATGCGATGCAGCGCGGCATGGGGATGGGAATGCATGGGCGTATGTGGGTTTATGGTCAATCCGGGAACATGATTGATTTAAAATATATATGGATTGTCCTTATAGCTATATTTGTACTGCTTGTTTTTGATTTTATTCAGCCGTCAGACAAAATACATAGATGTCATAAATGTGGCAAGGAAATAGAGAACAAAAGATGGAGTATTTGTCCGATATGCGGAACTAGAATAAGCCATAACAGGGGTGAGTAAAAATGACTTTATTTTTTTTAATCCTTATAGCTGCGGCCTTTTATATCTTATTTATATATCAGGATGACAGTACAAATAACAAATCTAACAATGCCTCAGGGAAATGCCCCAGCTGTGGAAGCTCAGTAGAACCTCATTTTAATGTATGTCCAATTTGCAAGGAGACGCTTAGAACGAATTGTCCCAAGTGTGGGGAAAAGCTATCTGTAAAATGGGACTATTGCCCATTTTGTGAACATGCTATAAGAAAGGACAGCATTAAATGAAAGGGGAGCTTAAAGTGATACCGTTACTTAAAAAATACTTAAGCGAGATTATTATTGTTGTGTTTTTATCTTTGATAAGTGCATTTCACTATATAGGCAACTCAATGGAGACACCGTATCATAGCTTTTACCGCTTGCTTTATGTAGTTCCAATTATTTTGGGAGCATTTCGATATGGCTATAGAGGCGGGATTGTTGTATCACTTCTTGCAAGCGCAATCTATTCACCTCACATTTTACTTACTGCTGGAATCGGAGTTGAGGTTTTAAACGAAGCCGTAGACATTATTCTTTTCTTCATCATAGGCCTTGTAACCGGTGCTTTGGTTGAACGGAAGGATATAGAAAAAAGAAAACAGGATGAACAATTGCGGCAGTATATGATTCTTGACAGGTATACTAATAATATTATAGAAAGCATCAAAAGCGGGGTTATTGTAATTAATAATGATCTGCTGATTACAATAATAAATCAAGGGGCCAAGAGTATTTTGGAGATTAACGGTGATCTCACGGGGAACAACTTCATAGAGGTATTTTCATGCTGTGAAAATGTTAAGTACAACATTATGGCAGCTATAAAGGAAAACAAGGTATCAGAAAACATTGAAATCAACCTGGAAAGGGACGGGTTATCCAAGATAATCAGAATCAGCTTTTATCCTCTAAATTCTGATCAGCTAAGAAAGGGCTTAGTGGTCATTTTGGATGATATTACAGAGTTAAAAGGCTTGCAGTATCATGCACAAAGGAATGAGAAGCTTGTGGCCATAGGGGAGCTTGCTTCAGGCATTGCTCATGAGATAAGGAATCCCCTTGCAATAATTAAGGCCATTGAGCAGACAATGCGAAACGAGCTTAAAGAGAATAATGAAGCGATAACTGAGCTGACAATGATTGATGAAGAGGTAGAACGAGCCAATGGAGTCGTAAAGCTCCTTATGGACTTTGCTAAGCCTCCTAAGCATGAGAGGGGCTATTTTTCAATAAATACTATTGTCGGAGATGTGATGATGGTCGCTCAAAACTACATCAGCCAGCATGGTGTTGCAATTGAGTTCAAAGAAGTCGAACTGCCCTATGCAGAGGTCGATAAGGAGTTGTTGAAGCAAGCTTTTATAAATCTCATCTTTAATGCTGTGGACGCAATGCCGGATGGAGGTACTCTTAATATTCAGCTTGAGAAAAAGGATGCGGACTGGATAAGGATTTTATTTAGAGACACAGGGATAGGCATCGATAAAGCAGTTTTAGATAAGATTTTTAATCCGTTTTTTACAACTAAGGATAAAGGAACGGGGTTGGGACTTTCCATCGTACATCGAATTATCGAAGAGCATAGGGGTATTATTAATGTTAGCAGTGAAGTAGGAGTCGGAACATTGTTTGAGATATTGATACCAATAAGTGGTATGGAGGTGATGAGCCAGGATGAGCAAGATTTTAATAGCTGACGATGAGAAGAACTTAAGGTGGGTTTTAGCCAAAAACCTTAAGGAGGATGGGTTCTCAGTAGTTGAAGCTGAAGATGGGGAAAAAGCTTTTAGGTACTTTGTTGACGAAGAACCGGACATGGTGATTTTAGATTATCGCATGCCTAAAATAGATGGCATGGAGGTCCTGCGCAGAATCAACAAAATAAATGAGAAAACTCCGGTTATAATGATTACCGCACATGGAAATACCGAAGCTGCCGTTGAAGCAATGAAGCTGGGAGCAGTAGACTACCTTGCCAAGCCCTTTGATATGGAAGAGCTGAAGATAAAAATCAACAAAGCGCTAAATATTGACAGGATGACTAGAGAAATCGAATTCCTAAAAAGTGAAGCCTCACAACCCTTTGATAAAAGGATAGTTGGAGGCAGCCGCATAATGCAGGAGCTGTTTGAGATGGTTGAAAAGGTGGCCGATACACAGGCTACTATATTGATAACAGGAGAAAGCGGTACTGGAAAAGAACTCATTGCAAATGCTATACATCAGAAAAGCCTCAGAAGGGACCAACCATATATAACAGTAAACTGTGGTGCTATACCGGAGAATCTTCTGGAAAGTGAATTGTTCGGATATGAGAAGGGTGCATTTACAGGTGCTCAGAATCGAAAACCCGGGCGTTTTGATAGGGCAAAGGGGGGCACGCTTTTTTTAGATGAAGTCGGAGAATTGAGTTTGTCTTTGCAGGTCAAGCTCCTAAGGGTGCTCCAGGAACGTGAGTTTGAGCGGGTGGGCGGAACAGAGGTAGTTAAGGCAGATGTTCGAGTTGTAGCTGCAACCAATCGTAATTTGGAGAAAATGGTTGCTGAGGGTGCCTTCAGAGAGGATTTACTATATCGATTGAAGGTAATTCCAATACACGTTCCGGCACTGAGAGAGCGAAGAGAAGATATTCCAATGTTAACAGAGTTCTTTATCAAAAAATACGCGGGAATCCTAAATAAAAGCATAATGAAGCTGGATGAAAATATACTGGAAATACTTAAAAAATACGATTATCCGGGTAATATACGTGAGTTGGAAAACATTATAGAACGAATGGTTATTCTGGCTTACGATGGAAGAATGACAATAGAAAGCCTTCCCAAAGAAGTGCTAAAAGGCGCCTATTCCAGCAAGCAGGATATTTTTATGCTGCCGGAGGGTGGAATCAATTTGGAAGAGGTTGAAAAGAGCTTGGTAAGGCAAGCCTTGGAACTGGCTAATGGGAACCAGACTCACGCAGCAAAGCTATTAAGCATACCGAGACACGCGTTGATTTACCGCATGGAGAAATTCGAACTGAATATCAAAGAATGACAAAGCAGTCACCTAAATACAAGGTGACTGTTTTTTTATGCTTCCCAAGTGTGTACTATTCTACATACAGGTGTAGGATTTTATACAGTTAAGGGTATTATGCCTGATAATTTCACTTGGTTTCCTTATGGATTGTCCTAATAAAAGGTGAAAATGTGCTTTTTTATTGAGATCTTAAAGAATTTTACTCACAAAAGTAAAAATTAATTAAATATTAAAAGTTGGCACGCTAGTTGCAAATATATAGTTTGTAACATTACATCGTTGAGAGGGGGTGAAACAATGAAAAGCAATCCGTTTGCTAAAGTAATCGCCGTAGTAGCATTTGCATTATTAGGTCTCTGGCTGCTGCAGTCAGTATTGTTTGGATCGGGTATGGGCATAAGCTATGGTTTTAGAGGAAATTTTGGAGGTGGTCATATGAGCATGTATCCTGGAGTTGGATACGGATTCTCGGCAGTTTCGCTGCTTATACTGTTAACAAAGGTGTTGTTCGCCGTATTTGTAATCGCATTGGTTGCGGGTATTTTCGTATGGATCAAGAACAATATGTTTACAGCAGCAGATTTCGAAACAATGAAAGGTTCTTTCAATGGTAATGGGACGTTTGCGGCCAAGGAAAAATGCAGCATCTGTGGTAAAGAAATGAATGCAGACTGGAAGGTCTGCCCGCACTGCGGCAAGGAATTGGGAGCAAGTAACGCATAGCCGATAAATTATATACACAAATAAGGAGGGAATAATATGAGCAGAAATCCGTGGGTAAAACTAGCTGTATTGTCGTTGGCCGGTATTGTTCTGAGCTTTGCAGTACTTATGGGAATTAGTTACTTCAGCGCATACAACAGTTATTCCAGCATGAATATGAATGGATATAACATGCCAATGAATGGATATAGTATGCCGGTGAACGGTATGAATATGCAGGGCGGAATGAACATGAATGGGTACAATATGCCGGTAAATGGAATGAATATGAATGGATATGGTATGCCAGCAAATGGGATGAATATCCAGGGTGGAATGAATATGAACGGCGGCATGAATATGATGCCAATGATGCAGGGCGGAATGAACATGCAGGGTGGAATGAATATGCAAGGCGGCATGGGAATGATGGGCGGTAAAGGTATGATGAATGGTATGGGAATGATGGGTGGAATGTAAGCATCAATAACAAAAGTAAAAACCTGGCAGTCAGCTGCTGGGTTTTTATCATATTAAGTATATAAATTTAAGAAGGGAGGGTTATCATGAGCTGCGGCAGAAGGGGATTTTTTTTTGGTGGCGGTTGTAGCAGGTTGTTAGGTCCCGGGTGCTTGGTATACTTGGTTGTAATGTTATTTACTGTGATTCTGATCATTTCAATTTTTTAGACAGTATTTGTCTGCTCTCCATAATATCTTCACAAAAACCGTTTATCATTAAAAAAAAAGAAGGGTGGAGTTATTATGGGCAATAATAAGAAAGTGAATACAAAAGTTA
>FWWL01005557.1_pt1 | contig 19434 bp, 17 predicted proteins | sample 2228331 | NCBI WGS metagenome assembly FWWL01 (sample SAMEA103939775, study PRJEB20133) | metagenome | reverse complement strand
CCTCCTGCTCCAGGAACGTGTTCACTCCAAAGGGGGGATCATCGGTGTGTGCGACCGGGACCTCTGCGGCCAGCAGCGGAGCCGGGCGCAGCGGGTTGGTGAGGTAGTGCAGGACGCCTCGGAGCCGGGCCAGGGGGTGCTCCTCGCCGGTCACCGCATAGGCCCAGGCGAGGGCGGCGTGGGGAATCCGGGTGGCGCCGAAAAGGCCCAGCAGCGCCAGCCCCCCGATGATAAGGATCCACTGGAAACGAGGTCGGCGCATCGGCGAGCACGAGAAGCACGAGAATCGGAAATCCATCCCCACTGAGCGGCGCTCTCCCCCCGCTTCGACCCCCGAGCGCTCGACGACCGGGTCGGCTCCACGCCGTCGGATCGCTACCGGCCAGCGCACCCTCCGCGGCGCTCCGTGGAGCTGACGGCGCCCGTTACGGAGAGCGCTTCGCCGTCTTGGACGTTGGCTTCGAGGCCGCCTGGCGGCCGGACGGCTTCGCGGAGCCCTTGGCGCTCCGACGGCGGGGGGGAAGCGGTGTGCCCTGGTTCAGGTAAGCCTCCACCTCCGCCCGGGCCTCCTCGAAGCGGCGGATCAGCTGCTCATCGGTGCCCTTAAATCCGGCCACCGCCCGTTGGGAGCACACGGCGCAGCCCAGCGAGGCCCGATAGCTATCCATATCACAAGTCAAACAGCCGGCCAGCCGGATCACCGTCAGCGATAGGGCCAGGGTATCCGGATGATCCTCGGGCAGCCGGGCCACCCGGTGCACCAGGGCCTTCCACGCCTTCCCCCGAAGTTCTCCCAGCAAGGGAATGCACCGCGGCGGGAACAGGATCTCGCTCTCCGGATACATCCACACCTCCCCCATACCGTCTGAAGCGATTCTACCTTCCGCATCCCCCCGACCGCAACTCACATCGTTCAGCTCTCTTCAACAAAACCGTCTTACTTTGTGGCATATATTTAATAAATACATACACTATTGTGGTTATATTTCCGATAATTTGCATTATTTAATATATTAAAGAACTCGAATCCACTGGCAACGGTATTTAACAACCTGAAAGGCTGGGGCGATCCGGCTTCATCCCGGCGAATGAACCCATCGCTCCCCGGGCGGAGGCACCTGGAGGATCTCCACAGCCTTGCGCGCGACTTCGCGGCCCCAAGCCCCGATGTGGGTGCTGCATCTTCGTCGTCCCTTTGCCTGGATTCGAATTAAAATGACTGGGCGGAAACCCTCCGCGGTGATCGGCTGAGGGCGATCGGGGGAAAGAACCTCTCCCCGCCTCGCGAAGCGGCGTGAGGAAGGGAGAGGCAATCCCCTGGGGGCCGCCGAGGGCCGCCCCCATCACCCATCGGATCCGATAGGAGGCCGGTGTGCCCGCTCGCGTGCGGATGGATGCGGAGACCCGATCGGTCATCGTCGAATGGCCGGATGGCTTCCGACGGGCCTTCTCCTGGTCTCAATTGCGGGCGGCTTGCCCATGCGCCCTCTGTCGCGCCGAGGCGCAGACGGCAAGGGAAGATCCACTGGCTTTGCGCCCTCGGCCGGACGACACGCTGGTGGACTTCGCTTACGTGGGGAACTATGCGGTGCGCTTCTTCTGGGGGGACGGCCATTCCTCTGGCCTGTATAGCTGGCGTTACCTCCGGGAGCTGGCGTCCAGCGATCCGGGCGGGCCTGCTCCCACTTCCTGATCCATGCCCCACCCCTCGGAGGCATGGCCCGCCGGTCCCCTCCACGCCCTGGGCCCGCGATGGGCGATACGCGGTCGCTGGGCATTTTATGCGCTCTGCACGAGGAGGCCTGCTATGGCGCGCCTGGTCCTGATGGGCTCGCCGGCGTTGGCGCTGCCCACCTTCGAGGCGCTGGCGGAGGAACATGAGATCGCGGCGGTCTTCACCCAGCCCGATCAGCCGGCCGGCCGGGGCCTGCGGCTTACCCCGACCCCGGTGAAACGCTGGGCGGTGGCCCGCGGGCTCCCCATCTTCCAGCCCCGCTCCCTGCGCCGTGACCCGGAAGCCATCGCCCGGCTGCGGGAGCTGAAGCCGGACGCCATCGTGGTGGTCGCTTACGGCTTGATCCTGCCCCCTGAGGTGCTGCGGCTGCCCCCCTATGGCTGCCTGAATCTCCATCCCTCCCTGCTTCCCCGTTACCGCGGCCCCGCCCCGATCCAGGCGGCCCTCCTGAATGGAGACACCGAGACCGGGGTGACGGTGATGCTGATGACCGAGGAGGTGGACGCTGGGCCGATCCTGGCGATGGAACGGGAGCCCATCGAGCCCGAGGATACAGCGGAGACCTTGGGGGAACGCCTGGCCCAGCGGGGGGCCCGGTTGATGAAAGAAACCCTCCGGCGCTGGCTGGCCGGGGAGATCACCCCCCAGCCGCAGGACGACTCCCAGGCGACGTATTGCCCGCGGATCACCAAGGCAGATGGCGAGATCGATTGGCGGCGGCCGGCGGTGGAGATCGAGCGGCGGATCCGGGCGTTCACCCCGTGGCCCGGCAGCTACACGTTCTGGCGAGGGCGCCGGCTGAAGATCGGCCGCGCCCGCGTCCACCCCGACCTTCAAGCACCTCCCGGCCGGGTGGTGCCGGCCGATGGCGGGGCGGCCGTGGGCACCGGGGAAGGCGCCCTGATGCTCCTCGAGGTCCAGCCGGAGGGCAAACGGATGATGCCCATCGAGGCGTTCCTGAACGGGCATCCCGGTTTCCTGGGGTCCACCCTGGGCCGGGCGGGAGGGGAGGATGGATCCCACCGCCGCGCTTGAGGTTGGCCTGGCCTTCCTGATCACCATCGCCCTGCTCTACCTCGCCCAGCGGGCGTTGCATCGGAACCTCCAGCGGGCGCTGCACCGCCTCATCGGCCATCCTGACGCGGCCCTGGTGCTCTACTGGGCCCTGCTGTTCCCCGGGATCTTCCTCCACGAGCTCAGCCACTGGCTGGCGGCGATGCTCCTGGGCGTCCGCCGCTATCGCTTCGCGCTGTGGCCTCGGCGATCCGGCGGGCAGATCCGGCTGGGAGCCGTGGAGCTGGCCGAGGCGGATCCCTTCCGCATGAGCCTGATCGGGGCGGCGCCCTTGCTGGCCGGCCTGGGGCTCATCGCTGCCCTCAGCGGCCGGTGGCCGGACGCCTCGCCCTCCGGGATGGGTCCGTGGGCTTCCGCTTGGAGCGCGCTCCAGGGGCTTTTCCATCGAGAGTGGGGCGGGGCCACGCTCTATCTGCTCTTCGCGGTGGGCAACGCGATGTGGCCCAGCCCGTCGGACCGGGCCGCGTGGCCGGCGGTCGGGATCGCGGGGGGCTTGCTGGGTGCCCTGCTTCTGCTGGTTGGTCCGCTCCCGCTGCATCGAGCCGTGGCGGAGTTCCTCCTCGCGGTCCTGGCGCGGCTCACCCCGCTGCTCGCCGCCGTGCTCTTCGTGGATCTCCCGGTCCTGATGGGGCTGATCGGGTTGAACCGCCTCCTCGATGCGGTTCAGGGCCCGCGCGATCGCCGGATCCCATGAGCCCCGCTCGGATCCTTAGCGAGGATCATCGTCGCCGCAATCTAACCCGTTTCATCCGACGGAAGATCAGAGAAGCACCAATCGGCGTCCTTCGCCATGTTCAGACCGATCTCGAAGAATGGTATCCCAGTGGCAGGAACCTTTCGCGTCCCACCGCCGAGGGATGGGATCCTCATCTAATCCATCGAGTGGCCAGAATCAGGCGATGTGGACTCCGCATCGCAGCATCTCCACGCCACGTTCGGTGATCCCACTGATAGGCATGAATCCGAGCTCCCCATCCATGATTCGCAGATAGCCAAAAAGGAGCGGCATTTCGATTGCCGCAAGGATGTGTTCCAGCGGGAGATCGCGGCCTTGAACGATCTCTGGCATTGTCTGGATCTGTAGCGGAAGTAGCTCCCCGGTCTCATCAGCCAGCCAGGCCCGGCTATCCCACCAAACTGGCCGTGCCGGTGCTACGATGGCTGTCAAAACGGGGGGCGCAAACGGATCAGCCACGTGCGCACAAAATGCCCTCCGCATTGCGAGAACGGAGCGCATGGCATACGGCTGAAGCGCTTGCCGCCAGTCCAGCGGCCCCGGGAGCACCTCCTCGGAGAAGATCTTGATCCGTCGAGGCGGATAGCCGGGATAGATCCCCACCCGATGGGCCAGAAACGGCCGGGGGCGTGGCGGTTTGTATTCCGACACGGCGGAGCGGATATGAAGGGGGACAATTTTCATTTCCCGATAAAGCGTTCCGTCATCCAGGTCTATGAGATGGCTGATATCCAGCCGGAACCCTTTCGGGGTTACAAGGCTCTCATAGGCCAATTCCATCAGGCGAACGTTCTCCCGGACCACGAGGTCGCCGTCGCGCCAAGTGTGGCCCACCATCTCTTCTCGTTGCTCCGGGGGGAGCAACCGCCGTCCCTCGTAGTGCTCCTGCAGGGCACGGGCGGTCAACCACAATCCAGCGAGAAGTTCGACATATGTCTCTTCCAAATCGGATCCACCGGTGGAATCGGAATCCTGCAACAAATCAGCGATCCACGCAACTGATTGAGCGAGCCGCCGGGTTTTCTGCGCGGCCAGGTTCTCAGCGATCTGGCGAAGCTGCGCTATGTGTTCGGAGGTGGCGCTTAGCATCCCTTTGCGGGCCAAGTGAAGGGCCAGTTTCAAAGTTAGAAGGACGCTCCGGACCTGCAGCGTGGAGCGCTCTACCTTCTCGCGTCGGGCACGGGGGGCGGCCGGGGGCTTGGCACGCTGGGGTTGTGCCGTTTCCGATTCCCCCAGCATAAACCGCTCCGGGGATTCGGCCCAGACGATGAGGACAGCCACGGCGTGCTTGCAGAGGCGGGCGGAACGGGAGGCAGGACAAGTGCATTTCGCAGTCACTCGATCCTTGGAGAAGCGGATGGTAACGATGTAAGGCTTCGTGCCGATCACCCGGGCGAACAGAGCCGCCTCGGTGCGCGCAGTCTCATGAATAGCACCGCTGGCGACGATCTGGCGGGCGTTCTGGAACGTGGTGTGGTCGCACAGTCCACGGACTTCCTCCAGCGTCATCGGCTGCATCTCAACCTCCGCCGAGAATGCGCTCCATCACCTCCAAAAGTCGGTTGGGGGTGGCGGCGAACGCGGGGATGTCCAGAGCAGCGACCTGCCGCGCCAGGTCCTTGTTGTAGGCCGGGCATCCTTCTTCTTCTAAGGCCAGCAAGCACAGCACGTGCACCTTGCTCTCGCGAAGCGCCCTCAGGGTCGCCAGCAACAGTTGGGGGTTCCCTCCCTCGTATAGATCTGTGATCAAGACGAAGATGCACTTCTCAGGCTGCCGCACCAGCTGGGCACCATAGGCCACCGCCTGGGCGATATCGGTGCCTCCTCCCAGTTGCAGGCCGAAAAGCATCCCTATCGGATCTCTGTGTAGATGATCGCTCATATCCACGATTTCAGTGCTGAAGAGGATTAGGTGAGTCTGCAATGCGTTCAGTGAAGCAAAGATCGTCGCTATGACGCTGGCGTAGATGGCCGATTGGGCCATACTGTCGCTCTGATCCACCAGGATAATCACCTGCCAGTCGTGGAAACGATGCTCACTGGACCAGAAATAGAGCCGCTCCGGCACGATCGTCCGACGTTCCGGTATATAGTTTTTCAGGTTGCGGCGAATGGTGAGACGCCAGTCCAGATTGCGGTATGTCCGCAAGGGGGCATGCCGATTGCGTCGCAGGGCGCCGACCACCGTCTGCCGGACCTGATCCTCCAATCGGTGGCGTAGTTCTTCTACAATCAAGCGGATCATCTGCCGTATGGAATTCTTCAGTTCCTCCGGGGCATATCCGTAGTAGCGAAGCAGGAAGGCCGCGAGTTGGACGTTAGGCTTCAGGCGAGGGAGGATCTCCGGCTGAAGCAGGAATTGAGCCAGGCCAGTGCGCTCAAAGGCGTCCTTCTGCACCATCACCAAGGTCTCTTCTTTAAAAAGCCCTCGCATCAGGTCCAACCATCGTGGGAGATAGGGAAGCGGGCCTTCGGTGCCGCCGCGGCGCCATCCGCTCTCGTAGACGAACCCCAAAGCCCAGTCCAGGTCGCCCAACGAGATGGGGTCGGGTAGGTCGGGCCAAGCCTGGGCCATGGCCTCTAACCTGAACTCCGGATCCAGTTCCTCCGCCCGCTGGCCGAGGATTAGCCGCCAGCGCATGAGCGCCTCATCTGGCTCAGTCATTTCTTCTTGTCCTCCAGAATGGACTGGGCGACAACTCGCTTCCTTTCGTCGGTCTCGTTCCGCCACGCTTCGGCCAGATAGTGGGCCACCTCGCCGAACCGGTTCAATTGATCCGGCATATCCCGCCATATCAGCGGGATGAGCAGGCTATCACCCAAACCGGTCACCCTCGAAAGCACATCAGACCCTAAGCCCATGAGATTCTTCAATTGTCCGTGAAAAAAGATCCGGTATTCCCACGAGGTGGACATAGATCGCATTGGCTGATATTTGAGCAACCAAGGGATGAGGGAATAATCTAGCGTGACCTCGATATGGATCGCCAGACTCTCAGGATCCACGACAGGCTGTTCCAGAAGGAGACGGGTGATCCGGGGATGGGGCACGCCGGCCAACAGGTTCGTCCGGCCTCCAGCAGAGCGATCCAGGGCTTCCACTTCGTCTATCAAGCGGCCGATGAGCGGATCGTCTTCCGGCAAGAGCATCAGGAAGAGACGGTGACGGCGCACGATTCCCTGCCAGCGGGATCGGGAGAGCCCACTTCCCAGGATCTCGGTCAGCTCTTTATAGACGGCAGTGCTCTCAGGGAGGAGGACATCCTCTCCCGGCCGATGAGCTGAGGCTTGATCCCCCTCCGAAGATGGGCCGGGTGATCCGGCGTGGGATTCAAAGGGCATCGTCAGCAGGTTCAAATGCGCAAGCCGTCGGACCAGCCTCATCGCTAAGGGAGATCGGCTCACATGACGGCGGATCCGATCCGACGACACCACTCCCGCCTCATAGAGATCCAGCAGGATTTCCCATGCCCGGATCCTCACCATCTGGTTGCGGAACCGGATCAAGCGCAGCAGCACGGGAAGGGCCTGGTCGCCTAACTCTCGCAACCGTTTCCCGGCGCTCCGGGTCAGGACGCCGTGAGACAATCCGATGACGATAGGGTGGAGGGACTCGGAGGGCTGCCAGCGCTCGATTTCGGCCCGTAGGCGGGGCGCGGTGATGATCAGCGGGGCGCTACCTTCTAAAAGGGCCACCCAAGGCGACTTGGGTTCCGGGTCCAGCACCAGCCAGCCCCCACCGGCGGGCTGAAGGGCTTCCGGTGCGCCTTCGGAGAGGCAGTGAACGGGCTGGACACGCAACAACATCTGCCGGCTCACCACCCAGAGGCGCACCAGTTCGTTCATGATCCGAAAATACGATGACTCGTCCGCCCCATGGAGGCGACGGATCTCCTCGATGCGTTCCGCCAGCGCCGTCAGACCCGTAGCGCGCAGCGGCTCCGCCAGCGCAATCAAAGGATCCAGGGCGCCGGGGGTATCCAGCCCCAGCACCATGGCATGCTGGAGGGCCGAGCGCAGTTCATCTATGAGGGGATATTGGGCAGATCGGCGATGCATAGCCAGTCTAAGGAGCGCAACAGCTCTTCTACTTCATCGGGAGGGATCGGCAAGGTCAGAAGCCCTCCGGGCGTTATGTCGGACGACACCTCGCCACGAATCATGGCCCGGAGGTTTGCGATTAGGTAGGCCAGATCGCTTCGCGCCAGCCCCGCGAAAGCCCGCCGCAACATCGGCAGCGCCTGGATAAGATGGTCCCGGGGGATGGAGAGGACGAACTGATGGAGCCAGCGGACGATCGGGCGGGAACGCACGACGACGCCGGGGTTAGCCTGGAGAAGCCCCTCGATGAATTGCGTGGCATGGTGAGGTGGGTTGCCTGGGGAGAGAGCGCGCCGGGCCAGGAGGAGAAGCGAGGGCTCCTCCTCCGCGGAACCTATGATCAGCAGGCCGAGACCTATTCCTTGTAGATAAGGATGGGTGCCCTCGGCGAAAGTGGTGTCCCGCAGGCTTCGGATCCAGTGGGAAGCGTCGAGATCGGCAAGGCGGCGGGCGAGATCGTCCAGCAAGCGCATGCCGTGGCCGACGGCACGGGCCTCTTCATCGCCACAGCGGGCGCTGGCGGGGAGGTGGACGCATGCCCGGATATACAGGCGTCGCAGGAGGGGCTCAAATACCTCGCGGCGGACCGAGCGCGAGACGCTGTATTCTATCATGGATGCCACTTGGTAGGTGGCCTGAGAGAGGCGAACGAAATCGCTATCGCGCACCGATGCCTCTTCCAGCGCTGCCAGGGCCTCGTCGTAGAGTTCAGGCAAATCGCAGAGCACCGCCTCCAGTATCGCCCTGCTCACCTCCTCCAGCGAGTCCCGTAAGGCCAGCTTGGGGCGGATGGAATTGCAGGCCACTTCCCGCAGGGTATTGCCGTATCGGACAGCCTCTGCCAGCGCGGCATCGGTCAGAGGGGTCCAGCTCACCCACCAGTGCTCCCGCAGACACCCCATATGCTGATAGGTCGCGGCCTCCCCTCCGCGGTATTGCGCAAAGGGGATGCCTGCAACGGCCAAACGGTGCAGGAAGATGGACTGCTGCACGGCGTGGGGTTCGGCCAGGTTGAGCCGTATGTCAGCGCCTTCATCCTTGATGGGAATGCCCAGCTGATGGGCTAAGGTATGGAACTCGGCCTGGAGAGGCCACCGCTGGCCATGGGGAGGGACGCGCCCCACGCGCTCACCGATGAGCACCCGCCGGAGCGGAGCCGAGACGCGCCGGGCGTCGCCATGCCCAAATAATGTGATGCAGGCATCGGTAACCTCATCCACCCCCGGTTGGGCCTTCGAACGGATGTAGGCCAGCACCTTCGCCAAGCGAAACGCCTCTATCGCATCGGCGTGGGAGGCCATGTCCCCTTGATGTTTCATCTGCCCGACCATGCGGGTCAATGCGGCGCATGCAGCCATCTCTAACGTGCCGAACTCCCAGACCTCCTGGTAGAACTGAGGGGCACGATTCCCCGCGCCGTATCCCGATTGTTCCGAGAGACGGGGGAAGGAGTAAGGGATGACCACCAACTCGGCGGGGGGGACTCCATCGAGAAGGGATTGGAGATCGGCATCGGGCCGGAAATCGGGCCGGGCGAAGGCCGCGCTGTGGGCCGCGCCGACGACGAGGACGATCGCTTCCCGAGGAACCCCTTCGCTCACCACCTGCTCGACTTGACGCCACATCCAAGCGTTGCGCAAGGCATCATATTCGGAGCGGGGAGATTCCCCAAGCACCAATTCTCCCCAAGCATGCACCTGACGGAGAAGGGAGGCCGTATCCAGCCTCCCGGACTCAAAGACCGCCTCCCACCACTCCTCGCCGGAGCGGAAGCCCATCCGCCGAGCCGCCCGTCCCCAAATCGAGGCATCCGCGGAAGGAGGAGTGGGATGGTCAGAAGACGGCGGGGGGGGTTCCAAGCGGGCCAGGACGACGCTGGCAGGGATATCGCAGAACTGCGCGGGGATACCAAGCTCCCGGGCAACCCGCAGGGCGACCAGCTCAGGGGAATAGTCACAGAAAGGGTAGAAGCAGAAGCGGAGGGAGAGATTCGCTTGGGCAACCACCCCGCGGGTCTCCGGTGGGCGATAAGCCATGATGGCGATCGGCGCCACGGTCTGTGGATCGGTCAGGATATCTATGAGTGGATTGGCATCGGCCGGGCCCTCCACGAGCACCCGCTTTGGGCACACTGCGCGGATGACCTCTTCCACTGCTCGCGCCAGGGCGGGGGAGTGGTGACGCACGGGCAGGACATGGACACCCCGGATGCAGATGGCCAGCCCCCCTACAGAGTGCGCAGCAGCCGCCGTGCCTCGGCGATCTCCTTCCATACCTGCCCTCCACGCTTGCTGGCGACAACCTCCAGATACTCGCCCAGCGTTTCCAGATCGCCGCGGTCCTCTTTCGTGACGGTGCCTATGAGCAAGCGGACCAGCTGGTTGCCGCGGACCTTCCCATCCCCGAAATAGTGGGCCAGCAGGCAGCCCGAGAACAGCACGCTGATGGCCTCCGCCGTGCTCATCACCGTAGAGGGGGTCTTGACCTTCTGCTGGCCATCCAGGGTTTGCCCTTGACGCAATTCCTGGAAGACAGTTACCAACGTCTCCAGCAAATCGTCGGGGAGAGATACTGATAAACCTTGCTCTTCCAACATCTCCTGGGTTCGCTGTCGGACGATCCGGATCTCTTGCTGGAGGTCAGCAATGACCGGAAGCTCCACGAAGTTAAAGCGCCGTTTAAGAGCCGAAGACATCTCGTTCACACCCCGGTCGCGGGTGTTAGCGGTAGCGATAATGTTGAAACCCCGCTGGGCATACTCGATACGCCCCAGCTCCGGGATGGCGATCGCCTTCTCCGATAGGATCGAGATGAGCGCATCCTGGACCTCCGAACTACAACGGGTGAGTTCCTCGAGCCGAGCAATCTGGCCTGATCGCATAGCGACCAGCACCGGGCTGGGAACCAGAGATCGCTCGGTTGGCCCTTCGGAAATCAAAAGAGCATAGTTCCAGGAATACTTGATCTGATCTTCCGTCGTGCCGGCGGTGCCCTGAACGGTGAGTTGCGAAGTGCCACAGATGGCTGCACTCAGATGCTCTGAGACCCACGACTTAGCCGTGCCGGGTTCGCCAACCAGCAAGAGCGCTCGATCGCTCGCCAGAGTGGCGATGGCGATTTGTATCCGTTCCCGCTCACCGATGTATTTGGGGCGGATGTCGAGGCGGGAATCACCCATGATGAACACCTCCACCGCACGGGGGGAAAGCTGCCAACCCGGCGGCTTCGGCCAACGGTCCCATTCCCGCAAGCGCTCCAGTTCGGCCCGGCACCGCACCTCGGCAGGCGCACGAATGATGTTTCCCAAATCGCCAACGCTCATAACCCCCCTCCCGATCGGGCACATCGTTTGTTAGCGTAAATCTGCACGCATGCGTCGTGTTTCCTGAGACATTGCTCGCCTGTGGTTCGCGACACGCCTATCAGAACAAATTTAGAACTATTATAGAAGGCGAGCAAACGATTGTCAACGGATCACGAGCTACACAACCGCATGCCTGAAGGAACATTGGGAGTTGTGGATGACCCAGCCCACGAGGCTTGCCTCCTGAAGGCCGATCTGTGATATACTGAAAACGCCACCGACTCCGGATGAGCGGTGAGCTGCTTCCAAGCGTGTTCCCCAATGGTCCACCCGCGACCGCCTGGATTGCCGTGGGGCGACCGGGACGGCACCGTCCGGGAGGGTTCACCCCGGATGGCCGCTCGATCCCCTTATTGGCCCCTGGCGGGTCGCGCCGCTCCCTTCAAGCCCCCCGCGCCCCAGCCTCCGCTCGGGACGACGGAGGGTCATCGTTTTCTTCACCTCCGTTGGGGGAGCCGCTGATCTACCGGAACCATACAGGAGGGGACCATGGCTCGCAAAAAGGTGACAATCCACACCCTTCAGGCGCGGAAGGCGTCCCGCGAGCCCATCACGATGATCACCGCCTACGATTACCCGACCGCCCTCGCCGTGGATCAGGCCGGCGTTGACGTGATCCTGGTGGGCGATTCCCTCGGCATGGTGGTCCTCGGCTACCCCAATACGCTCCCCGTTACGATGGAGGAGATGCTCCACCATGCGAAAGCGGTCGCCCGGGCGAACCCGGCCGCCCTCCTGGTCGGCGATCTCCCTTTTATGGCTTATCAGGCGGACATCGCCGAGGCGGTGCGGAACGCGGGGCGCTTCCTGAAGGAGGCCGGGATGGACGCCGTCAAACTGGAGGGGGGCCGGGAGATGGTTCCCACCGTCGAGGCGATCGTGCGGGCAGGCATCCCGGTGATGGGCCACATCGGCCTCACCCCCCAATCCCTCCACCGGCTGGGCGGCTATCGCCTCCAGGGTCGCACGGCCGCCGACGCCCGACGGCTCCTGGAGGACGCCCTGGCCCTGGAGGCCGCAGGCTGCTTCGCTATCGTCCTGGAGATGGTCCCGGAGCCGGTGGCCGCGGCCATCACCCGGCGCCTGCGCATCCCCACCATCGGCATCGGGGCGGGGGCCGGATGCGACGGCCAGGTGCTGGTCCTCCACGATCTCCTCGGCCTCTTCGACCGCTTCACGCCGCGCTTCGTGAAGCAATACGCCCACCTCCATGAGGAAATCGTGCGCGCGGTCCAGGCCTACTGCGAGGATGTGCGGAGCCGCCGCTTCCCCGGCCCGGAGCACACATTCGCCATGGATCCGGAGGAGCTGGCCGCCTTCCAGGCGATGCTCGAGGCGCTCCCCGCGCCAGCGGAGGGACGGCGATGATGCGGATCGCCCTGCTGGGCACCGGCGCCATGGGGACGCTGTTCGGGGTCCGCCTGGCCCGCGTCGCCGAGGTCTGGATGTTGGGCACGTGGGCAGAGGCCCTGGAGGCCGTTCGGGCGCGCGGCCTGCGTCTCACGACCTCCGAAGGGGAGGAGACCGCCCGCGTGGCCATCGCGGAGGATCCCGCGCGGGTTCCGCCGTGCGACCTCGCCCTCATCCTGGTGAAGGCCTATCAGACCGAGCGAGCGGCCCGGTGGGCGCAGGAGGTGCTGCGGCCGGATGGGGTGGCGCTCACCCTCCAGAACGGCCTGGGGCCCTTTGAGACGCTCCAGGGGATCCTGGGGCCCTCGCGCGCGCTCCAAGGGGTCACCACGATGGGGGCCACCCTCATGGCGCCCGGCCACGCCCGGTGGGGAGGAGAGGGGCCAATCTGGCTGGGGGCCCCGTCAGCGCGGCGCGGCCAGGCGGAGCCGATCCGCGATCTGCTGGAGCGCGCGGGGTTCTCAGTCGAGCTCCGGGAGGACCTGCAGGGGATCCTCTGGGGGAAGCTGGTGGCCAACACGGCCATCAACCCCCTCACCGCCCTCTTCGATGTCCCGAACGGGGCGCTGCTGGAGCGGCCGGATCTGTGGGCGGCCGCGCGGGAGGTGGCGTTGGAAACGGCAGCCGTAGCCCACGCCCAAGGCATCTCCCTGCCCTTCGAGGATCCGGTGGCGTTCGTGGCCGAGGTCTGCCGGCGAACGGCGGCCAATTCTTCCTCCATGCGGCAGGACATCCAGCGGGGGCGCCCGACGGAGATTGATGCGCTGAACGGCGCGGTGGCGGCGACCGGCCGGCGGGTGGGGGTTCCGGCCCCGCTGAACGAAGCGCTCTGGCGGTGGGTCAAGGCCGTGGAAGGATCCCGCGCCCAGGCCCGCGGCCCGCTGGCTTGGAGGACAACCCCGCCATCCCCCATTGCCTCGCTGATGGATCGCGCCCGTCGGAAGCCGGGGGCTTGAGCGCTCACTGGTTCGCTCTCTTACTCCCAGCAGGCCGCAAGGAAGAGAGAAAAACCTTAAGACTTCAGATACGGAGGTGTCCGGATGCAGGTGGTCCGCACCATCGCGGAAGTCCGTGCGATCCGGCGAGCCCTCCCGGGCCCGTGGGGGTTCGTGCCGACTATGGGATATCTCCACGAGGGGCATCTCTCCCTCGTCCGGCGGGCCCGGGCGGAGAACGACCGCGTGGCGGTCAGCATCTTCGTCAACCCGGCCCAGTTCGGGCCCCACGAAGACTACGACCGCTACCCGCGGGACCTGGAACGGGACCTCCGCCTGCTGGAGCCGCTGGGGGTGGATCTGGTGTTCGCCCCCTCCGTGGAGGAGATGTATCCGCCGGGCTTCCAGACCTGGGTGATCGTCGAGGAGGTCAGCCGGCCCCTGGAGGGCGCGGCGCGGCCCGGCCACTTCCGGGGCGTGGCCACGGTGGTGACGAAGCTCTTCCACATCGTCCAACCCGATCGGGCGTATTTCGGCCAGAAGGACGCTCAGCAGGTGGCCGTGATCCGGCGGATGGTCCAGGATCTCAACATCCCGGTGGAGATCGTGGTCTGCCCGACGGTGCGGGAGCCGGACGGCCTGGCCATGAGCAGCCGGAACACCTACCTGAACCCGGAGGAGCGCCGCGCGGCCACCGTGCTGTTCCGGGCGCTCCAGGCGGCCAAAGCCCGCTACGAAGCGGGGGAGCGAGACGCAGAGCGCCTGCGGGAAGCCATGCGGGAGGTGATCGGAGCCGAGCCCCTCGCCCGCCTGGATTACGTGAGTGTGGCGGATCCGGAGACCATGCAGGAGCTGAACCGCGTCGAGGGCCGCGCCCTCCTCTCGCTGGCAGTTTACATTGGGAGGACCCGGCTCATTGATAACATCCTTCTGCCGGAATAGCGCTTCGTTAACCCAATGTAGAGAGATATCGGAGGAGCCGCCGATGTTGCTCTGCCTGGATGTCGGGAACACAAACATCAAGGCGGGGATCTTCGATGGGGAATCCCTCATCGCTCACTGGCGGTTCTCCACCCAACGCCACCGCCTGGCCGACGAATACGCCGCCCTCTTCATGAACCTCTTCGCCCTGCACCACATCCACCCGCAGGAGATCCGGGGCTGTGCCATCGCCTGCGTCGTCCCCCCGCTCCGTGCGGTGTTTGATGAGATGGTCCGGCACTACCTGGGCGTCGAGCCCCTCATGGTCGGGCCTGGGATCAAGACGGGGATCCGGCTGGCAGTGGAGAACCCGCGGGAGGTGGGGGCGGATCGCGTGGCCAACGCGGTGGCCACCTTCCGGCTCTACGGGGGCCCAGCCATCGCCATCGCCTTCGGGACGGCCACCGTATTCGATGTGATCTCGCGGGAAGGAGAATATCTGGGCGGGGCGATCGCCCCGGGGATCCTGGTGGCCGCGGAGGCGCTGGTCACCGCCGCCGCGCAGCTTTACCAGGTGGAGCTGACCCGTCCGCCCCGGGCCATCGGGCGCAACACCATCCAGGCGATGCAGTCCGGTCTGATCCTGGGGTTCGCGAGCATGGTGGAGGGGATGATCCGTCGGATCCAAGCGGAGCTGGAGGAGCCGGCGCGGGTGATCGCCACCGGCGGCCTGGCCGATACCATCGCCCACGAAGTCCGCGCCATCCAGGTGGTGGACCCTCATCTGACGCTCCATGGGCTCCGGTTCCTCTTCGAATTGAACCGCCGGCGGTGACAGCCGGGAGGGCCGCAGACAAAGGCCGCATTCAACTTCTCCTACCGGATCCCCAGGGGGATGGATATCCGACGAGGGTGCCTTCCGCATCCCCCCTCACGACGCCCGTGGCCGCAGGCGGAGCCGTCGGGCCAGGAACGCCAACACCAGCACGCCGATCGCCCCCAGCCCCCAGCCCAGAGGGCTCCCCCCTGTTTGCGGCATCCCGCTCAACCGCGGGGTCGGCGTGGGGCGGGCCGGGGCGGCGGTGGCCGTGGGGGTGGAGGTCGGCTGGCCTGCGACGGCCACCGGCGTCGCGGTCGGGGCCGGGGTCGGAGTGGGGCGGGGCGTGGGCGTGTAGGTGGGGGGCAACGGGCTCGGCGAGGGGAGCGGGGTCCGCGTCGGCGTGCCTACCAGCGCCGCGGGCCGCCCGCGCGCCGGGCCGCTCAGGGCCAGATACAAGCCAATGGCGAAGAGGAGCACGACGAACATCCCGCCCAGGGCCAGCACGGCCAAGAGGAACGTCCGGTTTTGCCCTTCCTCGGGGGGCAGCCCTTCCAGATCCACATCGGCCATCGGGATCGCCTCCTCGATAGGATCTTCATCGCCCCTCACGGCCCTTGGGCCGCGAGACCGGGAGGGGTCCTCTTGTCCCCCTCACGAGCGGAGGATTTCCACGTTGTAAACGGGAACCCAGACCGATCCTTCCTCGCCATCCAGCTGGATCTCCGCGCACCACGTCCGCAGGCCGCTCTCCAGCGTCCAGGGGTAAGGGGAGACCCCTCGCACGGTCCCCACGCGCCCTCGCTCGGGCTCCCGGATCAGGCGGACCCGGACGCCGGGTTGCAGGAAGACCTCCCCGCCGGGTTCGGGGGGCGGGGGGTTCTCGGTCGGCACGGGGATCAGGATCTCCGGATGGCCCGGCCGGCCGTCGGGGCCGGACGGGGGATGGAGCACGAAGGCCTCCCGCCCTTGGTAGAGGGAAAGGATGCGGAAGATCCCAGGGTGCATCGGGAGATGGCCGAAGCCCTCCGTCAGGACGACGGGGAAGGACAGCTCCCGCAGCCGGGGCAGCAGGGAAGCCTCCATGCTTCCGGCGATGATCCCCTTGACCTGAAGGCGCTCCGCTTGCTCCAGGGCGCTGGGCTCGATCCACGCGCCGCCCACCACGATAGCCCCCTGGGCCACCGGATCAATGGCGCGCGCCCGCAAGGGCTCCGCCCCCCCGGTGACGATCCGGAGCATCCCGCTGAAATCCGCGCCGCTGGACCAGAAGGCCTGGATCAGCGCGCCGGTCGTCTCGACGACCGCGCCGAAGCCCGGGATGACCTCGACGACGACCCCCGGGAACCCGGCTCGAAGCTCGATGATGCGCGCGCCGGCCCGGATCAGGACTTTCCCCCCTCCCGCCGCGACGACTTCGCCATCCACGGGCGAGCGCACCCGCAGGGTGCGCAGCCCCATCCAAATCCGCCGCCGCGCCAGGACCTCTTGAGCGCGCACCGGGGTGCCGGGCTTCCGTTGCAAATAAACGGCTGCGCGCTCGGGGGGCACCCTCAGCGGCCGCGCGATGTCCATCACCACCACCCCGGCGGGCTGCTCCGCCGTGGCGAGGATCGTGGTGGCTTCCACGGTTTCTCCCCGCCGGACGAGCACCTTTCCGGGGATAGGCAGCCGACGCTCCCGGCGGATGGTCGCCAGGGCGGTGAATTTGACCTCCTCCGGGTAAAACTGAAGCGCCTCCATCCCTTAGAGGCCTCCTCCCAACGCGCCGACGTCCCAAAGCCAGCGCTGGATCTGCTCCCGACGCGCCTCGGGGGTCTCCGCCAGCGAAAGCGGACGGCCCCGGCCATCAATGATCAAGCCCAACAGCCCCCCGGCGATTCGGATCCGCCGCGGGGATCGCCGCGGGCCCCACCCCAGATCCACCGGGCGCCGCATGCGGAACCGCCGCAGCTCGGTCTCGCCCAACCCCGGGATCGGCACCACCTCCAGGCGCCCTCCCCGCGCCTCGATCTCATAGACGGACTCCGAACCATCCGGCCCGCGGTGGTGCACCTCAACGGTGAACAGCAGCTCGTCCGGCGCCACCGGCCCGTCCAGCACGGGGGCGAGGACCGTGGCCAGCGGGATCCACGGCCGGCCGCCCATCGCCTCCACCGCCAGGGAAGGATCCAGCGCCGCCAGTGCCCCCAGCGCCGGGGTGAGCCCCACTGGATCCCAAAGCAGGGTCGTCAGGCCGATAGGCTGCAGCGCGTCCAAGACGATCAGGGCGAACGCGCCGGGACGGACATGGTCGGTGAACGCGCCGCCGCTGATGAGGATCGGCTCGAACATCCGCACCGACCGGCCCAGCTCCGGCCAGAGCCCGTGCAGCTGCTCCCACGCCTCCGCGAGGGCCTCCCGCGCGAACGCCAGCTCAATCCACATCTCCTCCAGGGTCTGCGGGATCGAGAGAGGATGCATGGCTTTGGTCCAGACGAAGACCTCCAGGGCCTCCGGGCGGACCTCCTGCGGCAGCCAGCGGGCGACGCGCTCATATCCGCGGCGCTGGTAGAGGCCCAGGATCCCCTGCCCGATCCCGCTTCCGGATCGCACCACCTGGGCCAGCGCCCCCCCGCAGGCCGCTGCGATCACCGTGTGATTCCCCCCCACATCCACCACCAGCGTCCCCCGATCAGGGGCCTCCAGGCTGAGGTAACGGGCCACGTGGCTCAGCGCTCGGGCCGTCGGCAGGAGCTCCCCCCGGGCCCAGCGCTGCAGCCATGATGCCCCCGGAAGGCTGGCCACCGCCCGCTCGACATACTGGGCATCCAGGGCTTCCACCACCGGGCCGATACGCTCCTGCCCCAGCTGAGGACGGATATTCTCCAACACGCGCAGGGGAAGCTCTCGGCCGGCCAGGGCCACCGCTTCCTCGCGAAGGACGGCGTTCCCCGCGAAGAGGATCAGCGGACGATCGGTCTCTGGGCGCAGCCGCGCGGCGAGCGCCACCGTCTCCAGGAGAGCCTGGACCGGCCGCGTCGCCCCGCCGTCCACGCCACCGGCGATCGCCACGACGTGGGGCTCGGCCGCTACGAGGGCTTCCAACCAGCGTTCCTCGGTTTGCCGATGCCCGTTCAGCGGGGCGGCGGAGAGGATCTCCACGATCTGGGCGTATGTGCTGGCCGCAGCCCGCTGGAGGCTGGCCAGGCTCCACTCGGGGGCAAGGCCGGCCAGGGCCACCCGGATCGGCGGGGCCGCGCTGAGGGTCACCAGGCACGCATCCACCCCCGCCCCATTGGAGAACTCCGGCTCGATCAAGTTCCCTTGGGGATCCAGAAGGGGACGGGCGGAGATCATGCTCAGCTGCTCCAGGGCCTGGACCCCGCCCCAGGCGACATCCAGGTGGGGCGCCCGCAGGCGGGTGGGTGCGCAGGCGGCAGCCACAAACCGGAAGCGGCCCTCGACCCGAGCGAACAGGAACGCACGGGTCTGCGTGCTCCCGACGTCGATGGCCGCTACGCTTTTCACGCTCATTGCGCCCCATCCCCCCGCCAGCCCTCGCTAAGGCACCCAGCGGCTCAACACTTGGATCAGGAACTCCGCCCGACCGATCAAGAGCGAGATCCCGGTGATCAACGCACCCCCGAACAGGGTGCCGAGGGCGAAGGCCCACACCGCACGCCCCAGCCCCTGCAGCCCTGCCCAGGCCGGGCCCAGGACCCGGCCCCGCGCCGGGGGACGATAGAACTGGGCCGCCAGCAACGCCAGGAGCGTCGCCGCCAGCCCCAGGGAGAGACCCTGTCCCGCCCCGGCCGCGATCTGCGGCCCCAGGGTCCCCCAAATGGCCCCCGCGCCGGCGGTCCCCAAACCGATCCCCAGAGCGACGGCAAGCCCCAGGTCCCCCAGGAAGCTCAGACGGGGCAACCCCTTCGCCAGAAGCAGAATCCCCAACCCGGCCTCCAGGGCCAACACGCCTCGCCGGGTCGGGTCCGCCGCGGTCAGGAGCTCCCGCCATTGCGGGATCAGGACGTTCCACAGCATCGCGGCCACGAAATAGCCGACGCTGAGCCCGACGAGCAGGCTGGCGGCCACGCGATACACCGCCGTGTCATCAATCAGGTAACTGAGGATCATCAAGGTAAGGAGCAGCGCGATCACCGTTCCAAGATCCATCCGGATCCTCCATATCGCCTCGCCGCTATTCCCGGCCCTCCGCCTCTGCTCCGAGGGGCAGCAGGCGGATCGCCAGCCCGATGCCGATCAGCGCGCTGAGGAAGACCTGAAGCGCCGTCTGCGCCTGGAGATCGAAGAAGGCGGGGCTGCCCTCCGCGGGAGGGCCTTCGAACAACAACGCGTCCC
>FWWL01005556.1_pt1 | contig 19440 bp, 15 predicted proteins | sample 2228331 | NCBI WGS metagenome assembly FWWL01 (sample SAMEA103939775, study PRJEB20133) | metagenome | reverse complement strand
GGTCGAGGTGCGGGCACAGCGAGCCACGGGACCCGCGCGGCGGCCTAGCCTGCCGGCGCCACCTCCGGCACCGTGCTCACCTGGTCCCAGGTGAAGGTGTAGCCACCACCACCCGCCGGGACCGACAGCAACAGGTTGTCCCCGCCCGCGGCACCTCCGGCGCCGTAGTTCTCCTCCCACGAGCCGTCGACGGCGATCTTCCACTCGTAGTCCCCCTCGGGCAGGGTGAACGTCTCCCGCCACAGCCCGTCGGTCTCGTCGAAGGCCAGCCGGCTCTCGACGCATCCGGGTTGCCAGTCCTCCGGGCACCCGATCTCCGACTGCAGGCTGCCGGCGACGGTGACCGACTCCCGCGCCGGCGTCGGCGCAGCCGTCACGACCGTGACCGGGCGTGAGCGCACGACCCGGTCGCCGACGACCATCACGGCCCGGTAGGACACCGAGGTGCCGAGCGGGAGGTCGCTCACGTCGTCGTCGACGGTGTAGACCGGGGAGGAGGAGTCGGTGCCGATCTCGGTCCACGGCTCGTCGCCGACCCGGCGCTCGAAGGTGACGACCTGGTCGGGGTGCTCGGGGTCCGGCGCGGTCGAGATCCGCACGGGGTCGATGGCCGTGACGGCGCCGTCGGTCCCGGACGTCGTGAGCTCCAGACGCGGCGGCTGCACCGTCGCACGCCGGATCGCGGAGGCCCGGGTGTTCCCACCGTTGTCGAGCACCACCGCGCGGTACTGCACCCGGGTGCCCGGCTCGGCGTCGTACAGGTCGTGGAAGACGCGGTACGGCGCGGAGTCGTCGGTGCCGATCGGGGCCCACTCCTCGCCGGGCTCACGTGCCAGGAAGGTGACGTCGGCGAAGGAGGAGTAGTCCCTGAGGTCGGCCCTGACGAGGTACCGGCTGTGCGCCTCCTGGGACGGTGCGGGAGCGCGGAGGTCGACCTTCGGCGCCCTGCGCGACTCCGGCAGCGACGCGCTCGCGCGGTACACGACCGAGCCGGTGGCCGGTACGTCGAGCGTGACCCGGCCGCGACGGTCGGTCCGCAGGCGGTCCGGGCCCTGGCCGTGCACGCGCTCCAGGCGCTGGCCCCCGGCGAAGGTCCGGGTGGTCACCCGCGAGGCGGCGCCGGCGTTGTTGACCGCCACGACGTACTCGACCTGCTCCTCGGCGTCGATCCGGGAGAAGACCAGCGTGCCGCCTCGGGCTTCACGCACCTGCATCGCGCCCGTGCTCAGGGCGGGGTGCTCCTCGCGCAGCGAGGCCAGCGCGGAGATGTGCTCGTAGAGCGGGTGGTCGACGTCGAAGTTGTCCTCCGCGGGCGTCGAGGAGGAGCCGAGCTGCTCGTCGTCGACGTACTCCGCGGTGGAGCTGGGGAACATGTCCTGGCGCGCGAGCTGGTCGCCGCCGGTGCCGGTGAACCCCTGCTCGTCGCCGTAGAAGACGACCGGGTTGCCGCGTGAGAGGTAGAGCAGGTCGTGCGCGAGCCGGGAGCGGGCCAGCTTCATCTCGGCGGTCGCGTCCGGGTCGTCGGCGCCGAGGAAGTGCCCGATCCGGCCCATGTCGTGGTTGCCGAGGAAGGTCGGCAGCACCGAGGCGTTGGAGTCGGCGTCGGTGTACCAGTCGTCGGCGAGGAAGAAGTCGCGGAGGGCGGCGGCACTGCCCTGGCGGGAGACGAAGTCCCGCGCGGCCCACTGGAAGGGGAAGTCCAGGATCGCCTGCATGCCCAGGTGGGTCGTGTAGTGGGAGGTGAAGGAGGTGGCCTCGGCGTCGCTGCCGTCGAGGGCCACCTCGCCGAACATGAAGAAGTCGGGCTTGCCGTTCTCGCGGGCGTAGTCGAGCAGCCCGGGGCCGAAGGCCTTCCAGAACTCGTCGTCGACGTGCTTCATCGTGTCGATGCGGAAGCCGTCGATCCCGAAGTCGGAGACCCACGTGCGGTAGATGTCGATCATGCCCTCGCGCACGGTGGGGTGCTCGGTGAAGAGGTCGTCGAGGCCGAAGAAGTCGCCGTACTGGCTGTCCTCACCGACGAAGGTGGTGTTGCCGCGGTTGTGGTAGAGGCTCGGGTCGTTGAGCCAGCCCGGCACCTTGAGGTCCTCCTCGCCCTCCTCCAGCACCGGCGTGTAGGGGAAGGACCGGGCCGGGTCCATCAGCGGGAAGTCGTCGGTGCCGGCGAAGTCGCGGTCGTCGAAGGCGTCGCCCGCTGCCGTGCGGTAGGGCTCACGGTCCTTGTCGACGTACGCCGTCCGCGCACCCTCCTCGTAGCCGATCACGTCAGCGGTGTGGTTGGTGATGATGTCGAAGTAGACCTTCATCCCGCGCTGGTGGGCGGCGTCGACGAGCGCGGCGAGCTCCTCGTTGGTGCCCAGGTGCGGGTCGACCTGCGTGAAGTCGGTGATCCAGTACCCGTGGTAGCCGGCCGAGGGGCCGTCCTCGAGCTGCACGGCCTTGTTCTTGAAGATCGGCGTCAGCCAGATCGCGTCGGTGCCCAGCCCCTGGACGTAGTCGAGCCTCTCGGTCAGACCGACGAGGTCGCCGCCGTGGAAGAAGCCTCGAGCCGACCGCCCTCGATGCCCCCGGTGTCGTTGGCAGGGTCGCCGTTGGCGAACCGGTCGCCCATGACGAAGTAGAAGTTCTGGTCCGAGCCGGGCGGGCGCAGCGCGTGGCTGGCGAGGGACCGGGGGCCCTTGGCTGCCGAGCCGGGAGTCGCGGAGCCGGCGGTCGACGAGCCGGGCGCGCCGGAGCTCTCCTCGGCCGCGGCCGGTGGCGTCGTGCCGAGCGAGGTGAGGGCGCCGAGCGTGAGGGCGCCGACCGCCGCGGTGGCGAGGGTGCGCCGCCTGCGGGCAGGGGTGTGTCCCCTGGAGTTCCTCCCGAGAGATGGGGAACCGGGCTGTGACCCGGCTCACAGTGAGCGGGAGGCTAGCAGTCGTGGTGGACCGGTCAACACCGGGTCGCGGCTGCGGCGCGGCAGGACCGGTCGTGCGTGACCGCCACTGGTCGACCGAGGTCGCCGCGGCCAGCCCCTGATGGGCCCGATGCCCGGCGCACCTGCGCTCAGCCCGCGGGCGGCACGTCGTGGATCGGCTCCTTGGGCAGCTTCTTCAGCTTCCTGCTGCGCTTGCGCCGGTTGGGGATCATCGAGCGCATCTCCTCGAGCTTGCCGAAGCACAGCAGCCGGTCGCCGGCCTCGAGGACGTGGTGGGCGTTGGGGTTCGGGATGACCTGGGTGCCGCGGTGCAGGGTCAGCGCACTGATGTCCTTCTCGCGCAGGCTGGACTGCCCCAGCGTCTTGCCCACCAGGTCGGAGGCCTCGCCGACCTGGATCTCGGCGACGCCGTACCCGGTCGAGACGGTCAGCCGCTGCCGCACGTCGATCTCGGGGAAGGCGACCTGGTTGTCGATGTAGTCGATGATCGAGCCGGCCACGTCGAGCTTGGTCGCGGTCTCGATGCCCTCCAGCCCCGGGGAGGAGTTGACCTCCATCACCAGCGGTCCGTCGTTGCCCTCGAGCATGTCGACACCGGCGACCCGCAGCCCCATGATCTGCGCCGACCGCACGGCCGCGCGCTCGAAGGCCGGGTCGAGGTCGACCGGCTCCACGGAGCCGCCCCGGTGGACGTTGGAGCGGAACTCGTCGCCCTGGGCGACCCGCCGCATCGCCGCGACCACCCGGTCACCGACGACCAGGGCCCGGATGTCGCGGCCCTTGGACTCCTTGACGAAACGCTGGATCAGGACGTTCTGCCGGGTCGACTGCAGCGTCTCGATGATCGCCTCGGCGACCTTGATGTCGGGCGCCAGGATCACCCCGATGCCCTGCGTGCCCTCGAGCAGCTTGATGACCACCGGGGCGCCGCCGACCCGCTCGATCGCGGGGATCACGTCGCCGCGACCCTGCACGAAGGTCGTGGCCGGCATCCCGATCTGGTGGCGGGAGAGGATCTGCGTGGCGCGCAGCTTGTCGCGGCTGTTGGCGATGCCCCACGAGGTGTTGGGCGTGTAGACGTCCATCTGCTCGAACTGCCGCACCACGGCGGTGCCGAAGTAGGTGATGGAGTTGCCGATCCGCGGCAGGATCGCGTCGTAGTGCGAGAGCGGCTTGCCGCGGAACTGCAGGTCCGGCTCGTCACCCGAGAGGTCGATGCCGAAGCGCAGCGTGTTGAGCACCTTGACCGTGTGACCGCGGTCGAGCGCGGCGGTGCGAAGGCGCTGCGTACTGTACGAGCGAGGGGCGCGGGAGAGGATCGCGAGCTTCATGACCACCCGAGTCGTAGGGGAAGGGAGTCGGAGACGTGACTGACGACCTGCCCGCCCCCGTCCCTTCCTACACCCTCGCGGGCTGGCGCGAGTGGGTCCGCCTGCCCGGGGTGGGCGTGGAGTGGATCAAGGCCAAGCTCGACACCGGGGCGCGCAGCTCGGCGATCCACGCCTTCGACATGGTCGAGGAGCGGGTCGACGGTGAGCGCTGGGTGAGCTTCTCGGTGCACCCCTGGCAGGCCACCGACGAGGACGCGGTCACCGCGCGGTGCCCGGTCATCGACGTGCGGGAGGTGCGCTCGTCGTCCGGCCACGCCGAGGAGCGGTTGGTCGTGCCGATGGACCTCACGCTGATGGGGCGCACGATCACGTGCGAGATGACGCTGTCGCGCCGCGACGAGATGGGCTTCCGGATGCTGGTGGGCCGCGAGGCGCTGCGGCAGGGGTTCGCGGTCGACCCGGGCAGCTCCTACCTCGGGCCACGCCCGCCCGTCGCCGTACGACGGCGCAACCGCGGACGCTGACCCGACCGCACCCGGAGCCGGTCGGGGGGTGACCCTAGGCTGCCCCCGTGCCCCGCGACTCCTTCGAGATCGGCCCCGTGCGGGTGCGTGCGGGCCGCAAGCAGGCGCTGGCCCTGCCCATCACCCGGCTGGTGACCGGCGCCGACGTCGACCTGCCCGTGCGGGTCGTGCACGGACGCCAGGAGGGGCCGACGGTCTGGATCGACGCGGCCATCCACGGCGACGAGGCGGTCGGTGTCGAGGTCATCCGTCAGGTGCTGGCCGACCTGGACGCCAAGAAGCTGCGCGGCACCGTGATCGCGGTGCCGATCGTCAACGTCCTGGGCTTCATGAACGGCGACCGCTACCTGCCCGACCGGCGCGACCTCAACCGGTCCTTCCCCGGCTCGCGCCGCGGCTCGCTGGCCGCCCGGATCGCGCACCTGATGATGACCGAGGTGGTCGCCAAGTGCGAGGTCGGGATCGACCTGCACACCGGCTCCGACCGCCGCACGAACCTCCCGCAGATCCGCGCCGACCTCGAGGACGAGCGCACCCGTGAGCTCTCGCTGGCCTTCGGCGCGCCGGTGATGCTGCACGCCCGGCTGCGCGACGGCTCGCTGCGCGCCGCGGCCCGGGAGGCCGGCGCGAAGGTGCTGCTCTACGAGGCCGGGGAGGCGTGGCGGATGGACGGCTGGGCCGTCGACGCCGGCGTCCTCGGCGTACGCCGGGTGCTGGCCCACCTCGGGATGATCGACCCGCTCGAGGGCGATGCCCCGACCCCCACGCTGGAGTCGTGGCGCTCGGGCTGGGTCCGCGCCCGCGGCACGGGGATGCTGCACCTCGAGGCCGAGCTCGGCCAGCGAGTGACCAAGGGCGAGCGGCTCGGCGGCCTCTTCGACTCCTTCGGCAAGCGGGTGCGACTGGTGCACGCCGACCGCGACGGGATCGTCGTCGGCCGCACCGAGGCCCCGCTGGTCAGCTCGGGTGACGCCGTGGTCCACCTCGCGGAGGTGCTCGCCTCGCCCGCCCAGGCGGTGGAGTCCGAGCCGCACCCGGACTCCGTCGAGGAGACCGACGAGTCCTGACTGAGGCCCACGAACGTCAGCGGACCCGACGTCCCCTGCCGCGGGGCGGATGACGTCACGCGGCGGGGCCCAGGGGTCAGCGCCAGCCGAGGGCCGGGGCCAGGTGGGTCATCACCGACTCCAGGACGTGGACGTTGTAGTCGACACCGAGCTGGTTGGGCACGGTGAGCAGCAGCGTGTCCGCGGCGCGGACCGCCTCGTCAGCGGCGAGCTGCTCCACGAGCGCGTCCGGCTCCCCGGCGTAGGTCTTGCCGAAGCGCGCGATGCCGCCGTCGATGTGGCCGACCTGGTCGGTGCTGCGCGACTGGGTGCCGAAGTAGTCGCGGTCGCGCTCGTCGACGAGCGGGAAGATGCTGCGGCTGACGCTCACGCGTGGGCTCCGCTCGTGGCCGGCGGCCTCCCAGGCCTTGTGGAACATCGCGATCTGCTCGGCTTGCAGCTCGTGGAAGGGCACGCCTGTGTCCTCGGTGAGCAGGGTCGAGCTCATCAGGTTCATCCCCTGCTCGGCCGCCCACTCGGCGGTCGAGCGGGAGCCGGCGCCCCACCAGATCCGGTCGCGCAGCCCCTCGGAGTGCGGCTCGATCCGCAGCAGCCCCGGGGGGTTGGGGAACATCGGCCGCGGGTTCGGCTCGGCGAAGCCCTTCCCGGTGAGCACCTCGAGCAGCACCGCGGTGTGCTGGCGCGCCATCGCGGCGTGGTCGCCGTCGGCCGGCTCGTAGCCGAAGTAGCGGTAGCCGTCGACGACCTGCTCCGGCGAGCCGCGGCTGATGCCGAGCTGCAGCCTGCCGCCGCTGATCAGGTCCGCGGCCCCGGCGTCCTCGGCCATGTAGAGGGGGTTCTCGTAGCGCATGTCGATGACGCCGGTGCCGATCTCGATGCGGCTGGTCCGGGCGCCGACCGCGGCCAGCAGCGGGAACGGCGAGGCCAGCTGCCGGGCGAAGTGGTGCACGCGGAAGTAGGCGCCGTCCACGCCGAGCTCCTCGGCGGCCACCGCGAGGTCGATCGACTGCAGCAGCACGTCGGAGGCCGACTGGGCGGCGGAGTGCGGGGAGGGCGTCCAGTGCCCGAAGGAGAGGAACCCGATGTTCGTGACCATGCTCATCGGAACAGTGGTTGAACCTTGGATCTTCCCGAGCGGCTACGGCGTGGCGATGGGGCGCAGGTCGGTCCACCCCGTCCAGCCACGCTCCTCCAGCAGCGCCAGCAACCGTGGCGCCCAGGGCACCAGCTGCAGGAACATCGCGTCCAGCAGCTCGACGAGGTCCGGGTCGAGCGGCTGGTCCTCCCAGTTCTCCTGGCCCCCCTGCGCGAGGGCCCGCTCCGCAGAGGCGATGACCAGGTCCGCGAGCTCCTCCACGCGCGGGTCGTCGGCGGCCCACCCGACGGCCTCGCCGAAGCCGGCGTACAGCGCCCGCTCCTCGGGATCGTCGAGCTGCTCCCGCTTGAGCGCCATGTAGGTCGGCATCGCGTGCGGCAGCCGGGCGGCTACCAGGATCCACGCGTCGCGCTCGCCCTGCACGACCGTCTCCGGGACCCCGAGCTCGCGCATCCGGGCGAGGTAGTCCACCGCCTCCGGGGGCAGCGCCAGGCTCTCGCCCGCCGCCAGCCGTGCGATCCGCCTGCGGTGCTCCTGCCGCTCCCGGATCTCGCGGGCAAGGCGGCCGTCGACCTCGGCCACCGCGGCGGCGAACTCCGCCGCGTCGGCGGCCAGGAGCGCCCGCACCCGCGCGAGCGGCACCCCGGCGTCGGCCAGGACACGGATCCGCACCAGCTCGACGACCGCCGTGGCGTCGTAGCTGCGGTAGCCGGAGCGGTCCCGCTCGGGCTCCGCGAGCAACCCCGTCGCGTGGTAGTGGCGCACGGCGCGCACGGTGGTGCCGGCGTACGCCGCCAGCTGGCCGATGGTGAGCACGGTCCAGTCCTACGCGCTCGGGACGCGGGTGAACAGTCGCCGCGACCAGCCGTAGCCGAGCAGGGCGATCAGCACGCACCAGCCGACGGCCCAGGCGGCGTCCCCGCCCACGGGCGTCCCGGTCGTGAGTGCGCGCAGCGTCTCGATGACCGGCGTGAACGGCTGGTGCTCAGCCACCTGCCGCAGCCCGGCCGGCATGGCGTCGGTGGGGACGAAGCCGCTGCTGACGAAGGGCAGCAGCACGAGGAACATCGGGGTGTTGCTGGCGGTCTCGACACTGTCGGCGGCCAGCCCCAGCCCTACCGTGACCCAGGTGAGCGCGAGCCCGAGCAGCCCCAGCAGGCCGACGACGGCCAGCCACCCGCTGACCCCGGCTGCGGGCCGGTAGCCCAGCAGCACGGCCAGCGCGACCACCACCGCGAGCGCGAACCCCGTCCGCAGCAGGGCGCCCACGACGTGGCCGGTCAGCACGGCGGTCGGCGCCACGTCCATCGTCCGGAAGCGGGCCAGGATGCCGCCGGTCATGTCGGTGGCGACGGCGATCGCGGTGCCGAGCGCGACGCTGGCGACGGTCATGATGAGGATGCCGGGGACGAGGTAGGCCAGGTAGGCCTCCCGCCCCCCGCCCACGGGCACCCCGGGGAGCCCGGCGCCCATCGTGCCGCCGAAGACGTAGACGAACAGCAGCAGGAACAGCACCGGCTGGCCCAGCAGCAGCAGCGTGAGCGAGGGATAGCGGCGGGCGTGCAGGAGGTTGCGCCGGAGCATGGTGCGGCTGTCCCGCACGAGCGTGCTCGTCATGCCGGCACCTCCTCGTCGGTCCGCTGGTCGGCAGAGGGCCGCGAGCCGGTGAGCGCGAGGAAGACGTCGTCGAGCCCGGGGGTCCGCACCTCGACGCGCGCGTCGGGTTCCTCGACCCGTGCGACCACCTCGCGGAGCGCCGCCAGGGTGCCGTCGAACGGCTCGCTGCGACGCCCGCCCCCGGGCAGGTCGAGGAGCACGTGGGCACCCGGCACGCGACGCTTCAGCTGCTCAGGCGTGCCCTCGGCGACCAGCCGGCCACCGTCGAGCACCCCGACCCGATCGGCCAGCGCGTCGGCCTCCTCGAGGTACTGCGTGGTCAGCAGCACCGTCCCCCCGGCCGCCACCTGGCCGCGCACGGTCTCCCACAGCTCGCGACGGCTCCGCGGGTCCAACCCGGTGGTCGGTTCGTCGAGGAACACCAGCTGCGGGCGGAGCAGCAGCGTCATGGCGAGATCGAGGCGGCGCCGCATCCCACCGGAGTACGTCGCCACGCGCCGGTCGGCGGCGTCCTCGAGGTCGAAGCGCGCGAGCTGGTCGGCCACCGCGCCGCGCACGGCGGTGCGGGGCAGGTGGGCGAGGTCGGCGACGAGGCGTAGGTTCTCGCGCCCGGTCAGGAGCTCGTCGACGGCGGAGAACTGACCCGTGACGCCGATCGAGCGGCGTACTGCTCGCGGATCGCGGGTGACGTCGTAGCCGCTCACCCGCGCCTTGCCCGCATCAGGACGCAGCAGGGTGGCGAGGATGCGCACGAGCGTCGTCTTGCCGGCGCCGTTGGGGCCGAGGAGGGCGTAGACGGTGCCCGGCTCGACGCGCAGGTCCAGGTCGGTGAGGGCGACGGTCTCCCCGAAGCCCTTGCGGAGCCCGGTCACCTCGATGGCCGGCGGTGGTGTGGTCGTCATGCGACCAGCCTCCGGGGTTGACGCTGCGTCAGGGTCAACCCCGGAGGCTGGTCGTGCGCGCGGAGTGATCCAGGTCTCGCTCGGAGGGCCCCGCCCGGCGGGCCGACGCCCCGCTGGACCGGCCCGGACCGCGGCTGGCGGGTGTAACCCGTTCCAGTTCCGCGCGTTGACGTCGATGTGACCCCCGACACGTCCCCCGACCTGCCCTGGCCCAGCCGCCGCACGGTGCTCGCGGGCGCTGCAGTGGGAGCCGTCGCCCTGCTTGCAGCGCCCGGCGGCACGAGCATCGCGGTGCCCGTGGGCCGCGACCGGGCCCGCTTCCTCTCCGAGGAGCAGCTGACCTTGCTCGGCGCCGTCGTGGACCGGGTCGTCCCGGCCGAGGACGGCACTCCCGGCGCGCTCGAGGCCGGGGCGCACGAGAGCATCGACGCCCTGCTCGGGGCGTTCCGCACCGACCCTCCGCGGATCTACGCCGGCGGCCCGTTCTCCGACCGCGCCGGCTCCCGGGTCAACCACTTCGAGCGGTTCCTGCCGCTGGACGCCTACGAGCAGCAGGCCTGGCGCGGCAAGGTCCGCCGGTTCCAGCGGACCTACACCGCGGGCCTGGACGCCCTGGCCGCCTCGACCCCCGGCTTCGCGTCGCTCCCCGGCCCCGCCCGGGACCTGGTGCTGCGGAGCAGTCAGGACCCCGCCGTGACCGCGATGATGGGCCTCGCGGTCTCCCACGCCTTCGAGGGCACCTGGGGCGCTCCGGAGTACGGCGGCAACCGCGACACCCTGGGGTGGCAGGCGATCGGCTTCGAGGGCGACCGCCAGCCCCGGGGCTACACCGACGACGAGGTGCTGAACCCTCCGCTGGAGCCGCTGCCGGTCCTCGACGTGACGGCTGCGCTGGCGGCGTACGGACCGGCGATGGCGCTGTCCACCTCGGAGGCGTCGATGGGGCTGCTGGCCGCCGCCGACGGCGACTTCCACGCCCTGCGTGAGGGCGTGCAGGCGCTGCTCGCCGACGTCGGTGGGATCACCAGGTCGTTGGCCGGCGAGGGCGATCTCCCGGCCGCGGTGGACGCCCTGCTCGACGGGCTCGACAAACTGACCGGTGGTGGCCGATGAGCCGCGAGGCGGTCGTCATCGGGTCCGGCGCCGCCGGGTCCGCGGCGGCGTGGGAGCTGGCCCGGAAGGGCTGGGACGTGACCGTCCTGGAGCGCGGCCGCAACCTGCGCCCGGGGCTCGGGCGGCGCGAGAGCGGGGACCTCGGCACGACGTACGGCTCCGACGAGGTCAAGGGCTACCGCGGCTTCGGCTTCCCCGACGGCGACCTCGAGCCCTACACCACGCGCACCCAGGCCGAGGCCGCCGCGGGCACGGCCCGCTCCGCGCAGGGAGCGCTCGGTCAGCTCGGCGCGGCCGTCGGTGGCACCACGCTGCACTACAACGCCAAGACCCCGCGGTTCTGGAAGCAGGACTTCAGCCTGCTCTCCGACCGGGGGCCCATCGACGGCGCGCAGGTCGCGGACTGGCCGATCTCCTACGACGACCTCGCCCCGTTCTACGACCTGGTCGAGCAGCGGCTCGGCGTGCAGGGCGACCGGTCGGCGATGCCGGCGCGCACCCTGGAGCAGTCCCCGCGGCGCCGGGACTTCCCGATGCCCCCCAACCCCACGGGGTACGCCGCCAGCCTGCTCGCCGAGGGCGCGCGACTGGTCGGGATGGAGGCCTATCCCTACCCCGCCGCCGTGAACTCCGAGCGACGCGACGGTCGACCGGCCTGCAACTCGTGCGGGCTGTGCTCGGGCTTCGGCTGCCCGATCAACGCCCGCGGCGACGCTCTCGTCTCCTTCCTCAACCCCGCGATGCGCACCGGCCGGGTCCGCGTCGTCGACCGCGCCTTCGTCGACCGCATCGAGACCACCCGCGACGGTCGGCGGGCCCGGGCGGTGCGCTACCGCGACGTCCGCGGCAAGGCCCACCGCATCCCGGCGCAGACGGTGGTGCTGGCCGGCAGCCCGATCAACACCGCGCGGCTGCTGCTGATGTCGGCCAACGGGGCGCACCCGACCGGCCTGGGCAACCGCTCGGACCAGGTCGGGCGGAACATGATGTTCCACAACTTCACCATCGCCGTGGCGTTCTTCCCCTACGACGTCCACCCGCTGCGGGCCCAGTCCACGACCCTGCAGATCGACGACCTCGTGGGGCCGTTCACCGGTCCGGAGGTGCAGGCCTTCGGCGTGCCGTACCTGACGGGCGGCATCATCCAGCTCGGGTCGGGCGGCCCCCCGATCAACGGTGCCCAGCTGCTGGCCGGGTTCGCCGGCTACGGCCTGGCACACAAGGCCGCGATGCGGGTCGGCCCGCACGCCGGGGTGGCCGGGTCGCAGCTGGTGCACCAGGACCTCCCGCAGGCCGACAACCGGGTCGACCTCGACCCCGACGTGAGGGACTTCCTCGGCAACCCCGCCGCCCGGATCACCTACTCCCCGCACCGGCACGAGCAGGCGGCCGCCGCCTACCTGGGTGCGCAGATGCTGGCGCTGCACCAGGCGGCCCCGCAGTCCCTCGGGGCGCTCGTGCTGCCGTTCCCGCTGCTCAGCGACGGGATCACCTACACCGCGCACCTGGCCGGCACCGCCCGGATGGGCACCGACCCGCGCACCTCGGTGTGCACACCCTCGGGGCGGCTGCACGACGTCGAGAACGTCTTCGTCGCGGATGCCTCGACGTTCCCGACCTTCCCCGGCTTCAACCCGACCCTGACCGTCCTGGCCAACGCCGTCCGCGTCGCCCGCGGCATCGCCGACCGCTCCGCGGTCTGAGCCGCTGACGGCGTACGGAGGAGAGACCCATGTGCACCGAGACCCCTTGCTCCACCGACGGGCTGGGGCGTCGCGCCCTGCTCGGCGCGGCGCTCGCCACCCCTGCGGCGCTGCTGCCCGGGCTGGCGACACCTGCGGTGGCGGGAAGACGTGAGCCCCGGCTGCTGGTGTTCAGCCGCACCGTCGGGTTCCGGCACATGTCGATCGAGACCGCCGTGTCGACGATCACGTCCATGGGCGCCGCGAACGGGTTCGGCGTCGACGCGACCGAGGACCCGACGGTCTTCTCGCGGCGGTCGCTGGCGGCGTACGACGCCATCGCGTTCGTCAACACCACCGGCGACGTCCTGGAGGGGACCCAGCGGACTGCGCTGGAGCGGTTCGTACGACGCGGCGGCGGCTGGGCCGGGGTGCACTCGGCGGCGGACACGGAGTACTCGAACGAGTTCTACACCGAGCTGCTCGCCGGCGGCCGCTTCCTGGCGCACCCACTGCAGCAACCGGGGCTGATCGTGCGCGAGGACGACCGCCACCGCTCGACCAAGCACTTGAGGGAGACCTGGCTGGTGCCGTTCGAGGAGTTCTACTCCTTCACCAGCTCGGTCCGCGGCCGGTCCCGGGTGCTGCTGTCGATCGACGAGTCGACCTACCTCCAGGACCCCAACACCTCCAACCTGCCGACCGGCCCGGAGAACCCGCTCCCGACCTTCCCCGGCCTCAGCGGCACGATGGGCGACCACCCGATGGCCTGGACGCACCGGGTCGGGCGCGGCCGCTCCTGGTACACCGCGCTGGGCCACGAGATCGCGATGTACTACCTGCCGCAGTTCACCGACCACCTGCTCGGCGGGCTGCTGACCGTCCTGCGCCACGGCATCCGGAACCGGCGCTAGCTAGCGGTCTCCCCCGGCGGCGACGTCGAGGAAGAACAGCACCTTCTGCAGCGCCTCCTCGTGGGTGTCCACCTCGACGGAGACGCTGTGGCCGGACCACTTGAACGCGATCGACACCCCGGTCACGCGGACCTCCTCGACCTGCGCCCACGGCACGAAGGCCACGGAGAAGGCGGCGGTGGCCTCGGCGTCGTCCTCGCCGGCGAAGCTGACGTGCACCAGCGCCTCGGGACGGGCCGCGACGAGCACGCGGGGCCGGCCGCCGACGATCCTCAGCACGTGCGGATGCGTGCGCCCGCTGGCGGTCCTCACGACCCGGCGCAGCGACTCCGGCACCGACGGGTCGCTGATGTCGGCGAGCCGACCGGGCCCCGAGGGGGCGTGCTCGTCCGCGCGGCGGCTGAACCTGGTCACGGGTGACACTGTGCCGCCTCCGGGCGCCCTCCGTGCGGGCTTCGCGCGGACCGCCCGTCGCTGGTCGACCAGCGAGCCCGCTCCGGCGGGACCGAGCCCACGGCTCCACGTCGGCAGCACCAGGTCGAGCACCAGCGGCAGCGCCACCACCTCGATCGTCCCGGCCAGCACCCCGGCGACCTCGTGTCCGGTGACCACCCTGCGCCGGTCGGCCGGCGCCCAGGCGGGGGCGGGCGTTGCCTTCCCATCCGCCGCGCGGCACGCCCTGCTGCACAGCCCCCCACCAGCGTCGCCGGCCCGGGACGGTCCGGGCCGGGCGCGACCGGGCCGCACCGCGCTCACGGGTGTCGGCGGGGCCGCCTATGGTGCGGACCATGACCGACGTGCCCGACGTGATCACCCGCTACTACGCCGCAGCGGAGCGTGGCGACACCGACGCTGTCCTGGCCTGCTTCTCCCCCGACGCGCACGTCCTCGACGAGGACCACCACTACTGGGGCGCGGAGGAGATCCGGCGCTGGCGCGAGTCCGTGGCCACCCGCTTCACCTACACCAGCGAGATCACCGGCGTCGAGCACACGGCCGACGGGGAGCACCGCGTGTCCACCCACCTCGAGGGCGACTTCCCCGGCGGCACCGTCGACCTGGTCCAGCGGTTCACCGTGACCGACGATCTGATCACCCAGCTGCTCATCTAGGTCCCAGCACAGCTGCTCCTCCTCGGGACGGGCCGTGGCAGCGCGCGACGTCTCGCCCACGCTGGGTGCGGGAGTGCCGGATCCTTGCGTCGTCCGGAGACAGATGAGCTGAGACAGCGGGGAGAGGCCGCCCGTCGGGCCGCTCGCCTCGGTCAGGTCTATCCGGACAACGCCCTCATCTGCCGACAAGGGCGCGTCCTTTCGGCGCGTAGCCAGGAGGACCGAGCAGAGCCTGGGTCACGCAGGCCAGGTGGGGGAGCCCGCCATGGCTGGACGTTCGGTCCTTCCGGGTACGAGCCCCGGCGTCCGGATCGGCCGCCTGGCGTGCGCGGCAGCGCGCGCACATCTGCCGCAGCGCGGGTCGGAGTCGACGAGGAGAGCAGCCCAGGTAGGTGGGCAGTTTCGGTCAGCCGCGTGAGTAGAGCGGCAACCTCTTGGTGTCGACGTTCGAGCCGTTCTCGTTCGACCATCGACAGGTAAGACGCCCGCGCAGATAGTCAGCAGATGCGGTCACGCTCGCTTGCGAGTCATCACTTGTCCGCGGCGGCTTAGTCCTGAGGCAGCGTTCGGTGATGTCCCCGGACAGAAGCACACCTACCGTGACGGCCCCGCCAAGGCCGCTGGCCAGCACCAAGGCGACCGTGAGCAGAAGGCGGCTACCGGGTGCCCTGGGCGTCATAGCCGCACTCTGTCACTCCTTGTCGAACTCAGCCGAGCGTCCGCTTCCGCCGCGACGAGGTGCGGTCGTGCCGATGAGCGGATGGCACCAGGTTGCTCGCGCTGACACTCTTGACGCATGGCTGGCGTCTCGACACGACTTCGACGTCGTGTGGACCGTGACTTCGGGGACACAGCGCCCGATGTGTGCGACTTGTTGACTCGCTCGTCGGACTCGGAGCGAGTTCAGGCAGCCATCGTCTTCGCGGCTGAACGAGACTCAGACGAGTTGCGCCGTCAGGCGGAACTGGCGCTGGTCGATTGGCGCGACGTCCTGGTGAACGGACAACTCGCTGACGCCGGTTGGGAACAGCTCCTCAGGGACGAACTCGGGCGCTGAGCATCGCGAGTGTCCGCTTCTGTAGCCGCCTAGTGTGCGCGTCAGCGCGCGCTCTTCTGCCGCGACGAGGCGCGCTCGTGCCGAGGAGCGGATGCATCGACGGGCGAGGCTGAGCGGCGGTCCGCCAGCGTGGCTCGGTGCGACCTACCGGAGTCGTGGGTTCAGTGGGTCCCTAGCCCCAGCGTCGATATAGGCGATCGGCACGAGCATGAGAAAAGCGATGATAGGCATCAAGAGCGTTGGTGCCAGGACAGCCGCGAGGCTGGGCCCGCAGACTGCCCCGGCAATCGACGCCAGCCCAATCCGGCGCATGGGTGGCCCTTCAATGCTGTCGCTCTGGCCTCGGTCCTCAGTCGCGGCCATCTCGTACCGCATCGCAGCGCGATACATGGCTCGCCCACACAAGATCGCCGAGCCAACGCAGACGAACGCGCTAACGGCGCTGACTACTCGCGCCGAACCTTGCAGGGTCAGGACCTGGAGGACGAGGCCGCCCACGGCAAGACTTGAGAGGAAGACCCTGATTCCGAGGGTCCGATGGGCCTCGGGGGTTCCGGGGATCTGCTCTTCCACCTGCCCCCTCGATCGGCATCCGATGCGTCGCCATGTCGGCGGGGGGAGACTTTCAGACCGCAAGTCCACTCAAGCACTTGGGACCGAGCGTCCGCTTCTGCCGCGACGACTACGTGATTGGCGGGGAGGCGGGGTCTACTTCCCAGCACTTCTCCCACCCTGAGGTGGAACCCGTCTCTCCCTCTTACCTGCCGGGATGGCCGGGTTCACCCTACGCACGTTTGGCCTCCGGTCCTGCCGACTAGCGTGCGCGGTGACCCGCGCGGATCTGCCGCCTCGCGTGCGCGCCAACGCGCGCTCATCTGCCGCGCGGCATGCGCTCTATTGCGCTTGGCCTCAGTTGCTCCGCTGACTCAGGTCTTTGAGGATCTGGTCGCGCTCGCTGGCGGATAGAGAGTCAGCGGTGAAGACGAAGAACGAGTCCCTGTCGTACCGAACTGCGAGGACCTTTTCGGACGGGTACGTCGCGAAATTCCAAGCAGTCACCAATTCCGGCTCTTCCGGGAAAACGGAGTCTCTGGCGTTGTGACCCACGTCCTCGCAGTCAGCCCTCTCCGCCTTCGTGTGTCTGCTGGCCCGCCGTTCGGTCGCGCCGAACGACGAGTAGACCGTGGAACCCACCCTTATCTGCCTCGTGCAGTCGCTTGCGGTTGCGGGCTCGTCGACCGCTCCCTGCTCGGTCGAACAGGCCGGCAGTAGCAGCGCAGCCATCAGCAGAAGACTCGCTCCGACTGGCGTCATGGACATGAGGCTAGGACGCCTAGGTCGCTTTCGCGGTTCCGTGACCCGGCGTCCGCTTCTGCCGCGCTGCGCGCGCTCGCGGGTGCGCGCTAGTGCCGCCGAGGACGAGATGAGACCACCAGGCCTCATGTCTATCCGGACGGCGCAACCCTCAGTGGGCCATGTCGACGAAGCGGCTGTAGTGACCCTGGAACGCCACGGTGAGGTCCCGCGTCGGGCCGTTGCGGTGCTTGGCCACGATCAGGTCGGCCTCGCCGGGGCGGGTCGACTCCTTCTCGTAGACGTCGTCTCGGTGCAGCAGGATCACCATGTCGGCGTCCTGCTCGATCGAGCCCGACTCACGCAGGTCGCTCATCATCGGGCGCTTGTCGCCGCGCTGCTCGGGACCACGGTTGAGCTGGGACAGCGCGATGATCGGCACGCCGAGCTCCTTGGCGAGCAGCTTGATCTGCCGGGAGAACTCCGAGACCTCCAGCTGGCGGGACTCGACCTTCTTGCCCGAGGTCATCAGCTGCAGGTAGTCGATGACGATGAGCTTCAGGTCATGGCGCTGCTTGAGCCGCCGCGCCTTCGCCCGGATCTCCATCATCGTCATGTTGGGGCTGTCGTCGATGAACATCGGCGCGCTGGAGACCTCGCCCATCTTCCGCGCCAGCTTGGTCCAGTCCTCGTCGCCCATGTTGCCGTTGCGGATGTGGTTGAGCGGCACCTTCGCCTCGGCCGAGAGCAGGCGCATGGTGATCTCCGAGCGCGTCATCTCAAGGCTGAAGAAGACGCTCGCGAGGTTGTTGTGGATCGAGGCCGCCCGGCAGAAGTCCAGAGCCAGCGTCGACTTCCCCATGGCCGGACGAGCCGCCACGATGATCATCTGCCCCGAGTGCAGACCGTTGGTCAGCTCGTCGAGGTCGGCGAAGCCGGTGGGCACGCCGTAGAGCCCGGCCTCGCGGTTGCCGATCGCCTCGATCTCGTCCAGGACGCCGTCCATGATGTCCGACAGCGGGGCGTAGTCCTCGCCCCCGCGCTTGTCGGCGATCTTGTAGACCTCGGCCTGCGCCTGGTCGACGATGTCGTCGACCTCGCCCTCCCCGGCGTACCCGATCTGGACGATCCGGGTGCCGGCGTCGACGAGCCGGCGCAGGACCGCCTTCTCCCGGACGATCTCGGCGTAGTAGGCGGCGTTGGCCGCGATCGGGACGTTGGCCGAGAGCGTGTGGAGGTACGGCGCCCCGCCGATCCGCTCGAGCTCGCCGCGACGCTGCAGCTCGGCGGCGACGGTGATCATGTCGACCGGCTCGCTGCGGCCGTAGAGGTCGATGATCGCGTCGTGGATCGTCTCGTGGGTGGGCCGGTAGTAGTCGGTGCCGCGCAGCACCTCCGAGACCTCGGCGCAGGCGTCCTTGCTGATGAGCATCGAGCCGAGCACCGACTGCTCGGCAGCCATGTCCTGCGGCGGGGTGCGGTCGTTGGGCTTCGTCGGCCGCTCGCCGGGGGCGTAGGAGACCGGGCCGTCGCCCCAGTCCTCGTACGGCGGCTCGGAGAGGCCCGGCGACTGCTCGGTGATGCTCACACGTGCTCCCTGATGACGGCTGCGGCGGTGGTGCTGGCTGCTCTGGTGCGGTCCCCGGGGCGGGGGCCTGCGTCACTCGGACGCTAGGACCGGGCACCGACAACCGGTGCCGCTCCGAGCCACCACGACGGCGTGGGGACCTGCGTCGACGCGCGCGGGTGACACCCGGCGACCGCGTGACCGTACGTGCCGCGGGAGCCCCTCCGGAAGCAGCCTGTCCACAGGCCCTGGGGATAACTCGGCAGGGTCCGTGGACGACCCCCTTCCTGGTGTGCACAGGATGGGGAGGAGCCTGTGGAGAAGTCGGGATCCCGACGCGGCGCATGCGGTCTGACCTGGGCAAACGTGGTTGCACAGCTGTGCAGAGAAGAAAACTCGCCCGTGACCTGGTTCACATTCCCGTCATCCGCCCGTTGCCGGTCGGTATGTCGACAAAGCGCGCCAGCGGTACGTTTTCCACCGTTCCGGCAAGTTATCCACCGATGCCACGACATCTGGTCCGATCGGACTATTGCCGCTCGGGAGGCGACCATGGGAAAGCGTCCCACGACCCGACCCCGGACCGGCCGCGGCACGGACCGGGAGATCCTGCGCCTGGCCGTGCCGGCGCTGCTCGCGCTCGTCGCCGAACCGCTGTTCCTCCTCGGCGACGCCGTCGTCGTCGGGCGGCTCGGCACCGCCGAGCTCGCGGGGGTGGGGGTGGCCGCCGTCGTGCTGCAGAGCGTGGTCGGCCTGTGCATCTTCCTCGCCTACGGCACCACCGCCGGGGTCGCGCGCCGCCTCGGTGCTGACGACCTGCGCGGCGCGCTGGCCCTGGGTGTCGACGGCGCCTGGCTGGCCACCCTCATCGGGTCGGTCGTCACGGTCGGGGGTGTCCTCGCCTCCCCCTGGCTCATCGGCCTCTTCGGCGTCTCGTCCGAGGTGGAGCAGCACGCGGTGACCTACCTGCGCCTCTCCTTCCTCGGCACCGCCCCCCTCCTGGTCGTCCTCGCCGTCACCGGCGTGCTGCGCGGCCTGCAGGACACCCGCACCCCGCTGCGGGTGGCGATCGTCGGCAACGCGGCCAACCTGGCGCTCAACGTGGTGCTCGTCCACGGCGTCGGGTGGGGCGTGGCCGGCGCAGCGGTCGGCACGGTCCTCGCCCAGCTGGGCATGGCCGGGTGGCTGGTCGCGGTCCTCGTGCGCGCCGCTCGGCGCCACGACAGCCCGCTGCGCCCAGACGCCCCG